>Ga0075114_10000124_pt1 | contig 51784 bp, 42 predicted proteins | sample AntAceMetag02UKM_FD_69784 | JGI IMG/M metagenome (GOLD analysis project Ga0075114, IMG submission 69784) | Saline lake microbial communities from Ace Lake, Antarctica - Antarctic Ace Lake Metagenome 02UKM | ecosystem: Environmental > Aquatic > Non-marine Saline and Alkaline > Saline | place... | reverse complement strand
CGCTTCGGTCAATGTGACGACATACTTCTTCATAGTGGGTCTCCTTACCTCAGTACACCTGTCTTATCGGCAAGAAGACCCAAATATAGCCATCATTTCAGGGGTAACGGAGCACTAGCGTATGACCTCACTTTTTGTCATGCTTGCCTTTCTTATTGAGCAGTTCCCTGAGTAGGCCAATCTCCGACTCGATTCGAGTGAGTCTCGCTTGGTCCCGCTCTCCCTCGCCCGCGCGTCCGCTGGCGGCTCGTCTTTCGATCCAGGCTTCGGCCTGTCTATCCAACCTGACGACTTCTTCGCGGATCTCGATACGTTCGGCCCGGGTTTCGCAAAGATCGAGCCCGGCCAACAGAGCCGCCTTCTTCAGGGCGGCATGTTCCGACGCCGTCATCCGACCGGCGTCGACCCATCTCTTGGCGTCCTCGGCGATGCCCTCCAGAATACGCTGGCGCTCCAGGAGCAATTGGTGCAGTTGGTTTTCGGAGATCTTTGTCGATTCCAGCGCCAGGTGCTCCGCGTTCTGTTGGCAACCTGCCAAGGTAGCGATCAGCAGCAGTGCAGCGAACAGGATAATCGACGATCGTGACATGTTCGTCCTCCTTCCTGCATCGAGCCAGGTTGGTGGTCGAGGTTCGTCCGTATCGCCCGCCCGGTCAGCCGACGATTCTCAGGGCGATGTACGGCACGAGATTGAACAGAAGAAAAGCGATCTTGAACAATCCGATGAACGCGTAGATGACCACGTTGAAGGTCTCGCGGGGCATCGGAAACCATTTGTGCTGCGTGCGATACACCAGGTCGGGAGCCAGACTGCACATCATGGTCCAGAAGACCAGCAGGGCTCCGTTAATGATCGTACACCACATGAAGAATCCGGTAAGTGTCTGAATGTCCATGGCAGGCTCCCTTGCAGCAACAGAATTACGCCAAAGCGGTTTCCGCATCCTACCCGCAGGCTCTACGACAACATCTCATATCCATTATGACATCGGCGCCGGCGCGGGTCAATCACAGCTACGCAGATTCTTCGCGTCTATGAAGGCCTTCGGGGCGAGAGGCGACGGACGAATCTGTCACCACAGGCCGGGGAGGAGGCGGTGGGGGACCTGTTGGGCGTAGTCGGCGTAGCCGGTCAGTTCGCGCTGGAGGGTCTTGTCTTCGAGGGAGGTCCTGATGACCAGGACGAGGACCGCCATCGCGGCCGGGATCAGGCCGACGAGCGAGCCAACGATCAGGGGGCCGGCCAGTGCCCAGAGGCTCGCGCCCACATAGCCCGGGTGGCGCACGAACCGGTAGGGGCCGGCGGTGATTACCCGGTGCGCTCGGTCCTTCTGGATGCGCACCGTCGTTTCGAAGTGCGTGTTGACCAGCATCGCCCAGGTCAGGACCGCCGTTCCCAGGGCGAACAGCGCCATCCCCAGAGCCGCCGACCATAAGCCCAGGCTCGACCAGTGATACCGTCCCAGGTCCAGCCCCATTACGATGGGCGTGGCATAGAAGGCGAGCAGCCCGTAGACGGGCATCAGGGTCCTGTCCCAGGGCTTGGTGTCCTTTTTCTTCTTCCAGCGACCTCGGTGATTGATTAGTTCGGGGTTCTTGATCGCCACGGGGGCGATCTGGCCAAACATGCCCACGAGGCTGACGGCGACGAAGAACCAGGCCCGGGGCAGGTCGATCGTCCCGGCCGCGGCAAACAGCAGGGCCCCTTCAACGGGGGCGCCCAGAAAAGTCCCCACGAGGACCATCATCCCGGGCGCCTGCAGTCTCGGTCCCGGTTGTTTTTCTGGTTCGATCATTCAAAGCCCCTCTGCACTCAACTCAATCATTCCGATAGCGGTATTATGGACTCCGCCACGGGCTAGTGCAAGGGGCCTTCATCATTCGATGCCAAGCTCGTCCTTCAACTGGGCTTCGGCCTCGTGCCAGTTTTGCTCGTCCTGGCCCGGAATGCAACCCCGTTTGTGCCAGATGCTCGCCGCTCGCTGGGCGATCTGGTCGTAGGAGACTGTCGGCTCCGATTTGGCCGATTTGGTCTTGGCGCCGGATTTCACCGGCCCGGACTTCCTGTTGTCGGTGCTCTTCAGCGGCGCGACCTTGCCTCTGGTGTGGGTCTTGCGTCCATTTGCCTGAGCGGCGCTGCCTTTGCTCCTCTTATTCGTGCTCATAGGTCCTCCTTCATTGCTATCGAGGGCGTAGCCTCGTGTTGCTCGTCTCTTTGCGTTCCGGCCGGTTACTGGATCGGCCCAACCACGTTGTCTGTCCCTTACGGTTCCCGCCGGCCAATCGTTCGTGCATTCGGGCCGCAGATGTGGTAGATTTTTGGGCTCGCGGCGACGCAACATGATTCGACGACCCGGGAAGGCTAAGAAATGCATCTAAGAAGTGTGAGTATCGACGGGGATAATTTCCCGACCCACGAATTCTACCCGTTCAACCTCGACGTGCTCAGGCGAACCGCCTGCGTGCCGTTCGAGACGCCGGTCACGCTGCTCGTCGGCGAAAACGGCACGGGCAAATCCACCCTGCTCGAAGCGATGGCCCGCAAGGCGGCGATTCACATCTGGCAGGATGAGGGGCGGGCCCGCTGTCAGGTCAACCCGTACGAGAACAAGCTCTATCGCTGTATCTCACTGCAATGGGCCGACGGTCGCGTGCCGGGCTCGTTCTTCGGCGCCTCGGTCTTTCGGGACTTCGCACGCATTCTGGACGAATGGGCGGCCGCCGATCCGGGGCAACTCGCTTATTTCGGTGGGAAGTCGCTGCTGACGCAATCGCATGGCCAGTCGCTCATGTCGTTCTTCAAGGCGCGCTACGCGATTCGAGGGCTCTACTTCCTGGACGAGCCGGAGACGGCGCTGTCGCCCAAAACGCAGATCGATCTGCTCGGTGTGCTTGCCAAGATGAGCGCGAGCGGACACGCCCAATTCGTCATCGCGACCCACTCGCCGATTCTCATGGCCTGTCCCGGCGCGACGATCTACAGCTTCGACCGCGTCCCCGTCGAGCCGATTGCCTATGAAGAGACCGACCACTATCAGACGTACCGACGCTTCATGATGGATCGGTCCCAGTTTCTCGATGGAAACGGTGACCAGGATTCGGACCAGGACGCTCGCTGAGCTAGACGCGCTCGGCCTGGGCTCAGTCTTTCTTGTCCTTCTTGCCTCCGAGCAGGCTGCCCAGACCTTCGACCAGGCCGGCGCCGGGCTTCTTGATCGCCTCTTTCAACTCGTCGGGGACCTTGTCGCCCAGCTCCTCCTCGATCTTGCTGTCGATCTCCTTGAGGACGCGCTCCTTGCCCGCGGCGACGAGCGCCTTTTTGAATTCTTCGGTCAGTCCCTTCGTGTCGAAGACCAGCCGGGGTTCGGTAATCGGGCCGATCACTCGGATCGTCGTGCCCAGTTCCTTGAGCACGCCCATGACCTCCGATGTCTCCTTGGCGCCAAGTCCCAGGACGCCGTCGCCTTCGCCCTGGGCCTGGAGGTCCTTGAGTCCCACGTTAATTGTCAGATCGACCGACTCTTTGGTCAGTTGGCCCGTGAAGGTCCCGGAGGCGGAACCGCCCTGGAAACTCAGGCCCGCCTCGTTGCCCAGGGAGGACTGAACCTTGCTCAGGTCGAAGCCCTCGAATGTCCCCGAGACCTGGGGCGTCCCCGGCTGCGAGTAGTCCATCGTCACCTTCATCACGGCTGACGTCTCGTTCGATTTCAATTCCATCGTCACCGGTTCGCCGACGGCTTCCGGCGCATCGCTGAGGTTGGTCAACAGGATCAGACTGTTGCCGAATAGTTCGGAGGGGATCTCCACCTTGTCGGCCAGCACCTCTTTGGCCAGCATGCGGAACGTGGGCTGGCCGGCGGCTTTGGCGCGGAGATACTCCAGGTAGGTCTCCGGTTTCTTCTCGGTTTCGACCGGGGTCTCCTCATCGCCCTGGGGCAGCCACTTGCGGAGTTTCTGCAACTGCTCCTTGATCTTCTTGGCGTCCTTGACGTACTTCTCCAGCTTGGCGATATCGTTGGCGTCAACGGCCGAGTCATTGGGATCGAACGGTTTCTCTTCGGGGAGCGTCGCTGCGACCACCTCTCCAGGACTTTGTCGCAGTTGATTGAACTGGACGCCCGTGACTTCGACCTTCTCCATGACGAGCCGACCCAGCAGGAGATCGTAGAGGCTCGCATTGGCGGCGACCTTTTCGATCTGCACCTGGTTTTGCGCGGGCTTCTGCGCGTCGGTGACTTGCAGTCCGGCGGCCGAGACATTGCCCCCCAGGACAGAAATGCCCAGGTCTTCCAGATCCACTTGAGCGCCGTTGGTTTTGGTCAGCGTTTCGGTGGCGTACTTTTTCACCGTTGTGTTCTGGAGGAAGTGACTGACGCCGAAGAAACCACCCACCAGCAGAACCGCTAGGACGATGCCGGCTTTGCGGATGTACTTGGTCTTGGTGAACATCGACTTGACGTCTTTGGCCCGCTTGCCCAGCAGGAGTCGGTCGAGAATGCGCACCCAGGTCTTTGAGTAATAGGTGTTGAACTTCTCGGATTTCTCATCGAACTTGAGCATCATCCGGCGGAAGTTGATCACGGAGAAGGCCAGCGCCAGTCCGCCGACGGCGCCGATGACCGGTCCGACCACGAGCCCGCCGACCAGGGCGAATCGACTGAAGTCGGTCATCCCGATAATGGGGATCGCCGAGAGCGCCGAGAGCAGGCCGGCCAGCGACTCCTGGACCCACGCGCCGGCGTGATAGAGCAGCGGGGCGGCCGCCAGACTTAGCGCCTTGCCAATGCCGAGCGACAACAGGAACAGCGCCAGGTGGACGTTCAGGACGAGCACGATCACGATTAGCACCACGTGCAGGCCGGAGAAGCCCGGCATGAGTCCGAACCAGAACCCGATCAGCACCGACAGGAAGATCAACGGTGGGGCGACACTACCCCGAAAGACGCCCAGTAGTTTTTTGATGAATCTGGGAAGAAGCATGATCGAGCCTCCCTGCATATAGTTGTTTCGACGCCTGTTACGTTCAACGTCCGGAATTATACCGCCGCAACCCTCCCTGGCCAATGCAAATCGCGGTTGGAGCCCGGTCATTCATTCCCTACTCGGATCGGGCCGGGACGGTTCGGCGGCAGGTTTTTGCAGAAAGACTAAGGGATTCTGCACGCACCTGCCGATATATCAGGCGGAAACCGTTTCATCTTTTTCTTCGGCGTCGTGGTGTGCGCGACGCCCTTTTTTTATGCGCTCGTCGAGGCCCCCCGGCCTGTCGGTTTCGAGACGCCGAAGGCAAGACAGGGGGCGGGGGGTGTTATCGGTCTTTCGCCAGCCAGGAAAGGTCCGGCCGCACTGACGGTCGGTGCGTAGCGAGAATGCGACTTTCTCTCATCGCTCTGCGCTGATTGTGGAACCCCGACGTGCTCGGGAGCGACTAAAGAGGGAGGGGAGGCGGCCGGTTTGTACTGAAATCCGCGTTTTTTGCGGACAATTGGCGCAATGAATCGTGATTCATTGCGTCTATTTAGGTATAATGAATCGTGATCCATCGCGTCTATTTAGGTAGAATACTCAGTTCTTGTGGTGGTCGTTATAGCATCTGGTGACTTGAAAAGGGGTCAACTGTGCGGAAACTGTGGATTGTCATCATCATTGTCCTCATCGTCCTGGCCCTGGGTGCGGGCGGTTTTCTGGTCATGAAACGCCGTTCCGGCGGTGGCCCCAAGCCGACGGCCGTTCGCGTTGAGCATCCGGCGCAGGGCAAGTTGGTCGAATACGTCAGCGCGCCGGGCGAAATCGAGCCGCGCAGCAATGTCGATATCAGCGCCAAGGTTTCGGCCCGCGTGGTCGCCTTGCCTTATGAGGAAGGCGATACGGTCACCAAGGGCGATCCGAACGCCAATCCTCCCATTCCACCCTCTGTGCTCTTGCGCCTGGATTCGAAGGATTGGGAGAGCCAGTTGGTCTCGGCTGAGGCCAATCGCGCCGCCCAGGCTGCCCAGATTGAAGTGGAAAAGGCCAGGATCGCCGGCCAGAAGGCCAATCTTGTCGGATCGAAGGCGTCGTTGGAGCAGGCGCGGCGTGATCTGCAGCGCCAGACCGAGTTGCTCAAGACCAAAGACATCAGCCAGGTGACTTACGACCAAGCGGCACTGAGTGTGGAGAGTCAGGAGGCGCAGTACCGTGGGTCCGAGCACAGCCTCATGGCGTCCGAACTGAATCTGAAGGTGCACGAGCACAATCTCGAAGCGGCCGATGCCCGTATCGATCAGGCCAAGGAGGCCCTCAGCTATACCACGATCACGTCGCCGATCGATGGGATTGTCACGCGCCTCAACGCCGAGGTCGGCGAGATGGTGATGACCGGGACGATGAACAACCCGGGCACCGTAATCATGGTGGTCGGTGACCTGTCGGAGATGCTGGTCCTTGCCCAGGTCGATGAAGCCGACGTCGGCAAACTCAAGGTGGGCCAGACCGCCCGCGTCCACGTCCAGGCCTGGCCCGACAAGACGTTCGATGGCTTGGTGAAGACGGTTGCCCTCAGCCACAAACGCGGAAACCAGGGGACGAAGTACTACGAGACCGAGGTGTTCCTGGTGGACCCGAACGAGCAGGTCTTCACGGGGATGACCGCCGATGTCGACATTGCGGTCGCCGAGCATGGGGAGGTTCTGATCGTGCCCAGTCAGGCGGTGCTGGGACGCAAGGTCGATGAACTGCCTGTCAAGATCCGAGACCAACTCTCCGAGCAGGAGAAGCGCAAGGCCTTCGCCTCGATTGTTTACTGTCTCAAGGATGGCAAAGCCATCGCGACCCCCGTCAAGATCGGCGCCAGCAACACGACGCAGACGGTTGTCCTGTCGGGCCTGAGCGCCGAGGACCAGATTGTCACGGGGCCCTACAAGGACTTGGAGGCGCTTCGGCACGAACGGCTGATCATCGACGAGCGGGAGCAGAAGAAGAAGGAGGAGGACAAGAAGAAGGAGGGGGAGGACCCGAACGAGCCGTCAGAGAAGAAGGACGAACCGAACACGCCTTAAAACCAGCGATAGCCCTCTTGGACGCCGAGTTGTTTCTATGCTGATTCAGTTGAAAGATGTCACCAGAGTCTACAGGGTCGGGGTCGAACGCATCCACGCCCTGGACGGGATCAATCTGGAGGTCAAGAGCAACGAGTACGTCGCCGTGATGGGCGCCAGCGGTTCGGGCAAGAGCACCCTGATGAACATCCTGGGTTGCCTGGACCGGTGCAGCGGCGGGACGTACGAGTTGAACGGGCATAACACGACCCGGCTCAGTTCCGGCGGGCTCGCCCACGTGCGGAACACCCAGATTGGCTTCGTCTTTCAGTCGTTCGAACTGTTGCCCCGCCTTAACGCCCTCAAGAATGTGGAACTGCCTCTGATCTACGCGGGGGGGAACACCTGGCTGACCCGCCGCACGCGGGCCAAAGAGAAGCTGGTCAGCGTGGGCTTATCTGGGCGGATCAAGCACCGTCCTAATCAGCTCTCTGGTGGGGAGAAGCAGCGTGTGGCCATCGCCCGCGCCCTGAGCAACAATCCAAGCATTCTGCTGGCCGACGAACCGACAGGCAACCTGGACAGTCGGACCAGTCGCGACATCATGGTCCTGTTCGACGAGCTACATCAACAGGGCCAGACCATTGTGATGGTCACCCACGAGAGGGATGTGGCCGAACATGCCGAGCGCATTCTGACCATGGAGGACGGACGGATTGTTTCTGACGAAAACACCGGGCCGAGCCGGCGGACCCCTGCGAACGGAGGGGCCGACGATGACTAATCACGTGACATCATACGCCTGGGCGGATTCGCCGTCGTCGGTTACCAAAGCGGGAGGGCGACCATGATACGATTACTGGCCGCACCCTTGCTGTTTGTCGCCCTGTTGTTGCAGAGCATTCGCCTGGCCCTGGGCCAGATCTGGGCCAACAAGATGCGCTCCACCCTGACTACGGTTGGCATCGTGATCGGTGTGGCGTCGGTCACGGCGGTGATCGCGGCCCTGACGGGCCTAAGGGCCAAGGTGCTGAAGGATTTCGAGACGCTCGGGACGAACAAGATCTTCATCGTGCCGCACTGGCCGCGCGAGGGGAAGTTCCGCCACTTCAACTGGCGACAGATCCGCTTCCAGCCCAAGCAGTTTGAGGAGCTTCTGGAGCGCTGCCCGTCTATCGAAGACTATACGTTGATGACCGATCGAAGTCAGACTGTCTACCACGGCGTGCATAACATCGACGGGGCGCGGGTCAACGGCATCAATCCTTCCTGGCACCGCATCGAGAATCGCTCGGTGATTGCGGGCCGGCCCTTTACCTTGATGGATGAGGAGAACGGCTGGCAGGTCTGCCTGATCACGCCGGAGGTGCGCGACGAACTGCGCCTGGATCGCGACTGTATGGGCAAACGCATCGTCATCGATCGGCGCAGCTTCGAGATCGTGGGCGTCGTCGAGGGCCGTGTCAAGAGCGGCATGTTTGGCAACATGGGCTCATCGAAGGAGGTCTTCATTCCGTTCCAGACCGCCTGGCGGCTCTGGGATCCCTGGATCTACGCCATGGCCAGTTGCCGCAAGGCCGAGTTGTCCGCCGAGGCGCAGGCGGAGTTGCGCTTCTTCCTACGCCAGTCGCGCCGCCTCGGGCCGGGCGATCCCGACACGTTCCGCCTGGAAGTGATTGGGGAATATCTCAAGATGTTCAACAAGATGGCGGTGATGATCACCGCCGTGGCCGGCGGCGTCGTAGGTATCTCCCTGCTCGTCGGCGGGGTCGGCATTATGAACATCATGCTTGTCTCGGTCTCCGAGCGGACGCGCGAGATCGGCTTGCGCAAGGCCGTCGGGGCCAAACCCTCGGCTATTCTCCTGCAATTCCTGGTCGAATCGATTGTGCTGTGTCTCTTTGGTGGGCTCCTGGGCGTGCTGATGGGACAGGGCATGACCTCCATGATTGCCAAGATTCCCGGCGCCGGTCTCGACATGGCCTATATCCCCCTGTGGGCGATCGGTCTGTCCTTTGGTTTCGCCGGTTCGGTTGGTGTGTTCTTTGGTATGTTCCCGGCCATCAAGGCCGCCCGTTTGGATCCCATTGACGCGCTCAGACATGAGTAGTCCCGGATTTCGCAAGCAGTTGGTGACATGCAGCCAGCCTAGCGGCAGTTCTACTACTTTTTTCTTGATAAACACACAAGGGTCAGGTAGTATGGGTAAAATAGGCAATATCTGACCGCAGTGCATTGGGGTCCTTTTTTCTCCCAGACAAGGCGAGAACGCCGTGGGACGACTGTTTCGGACTCGATGCAATGAGGTCCTCATCTGGATAGGAGGAGTGGGAGATGTGCAGTAGTGGCCGATATCTTTCGAGGTCGGTCCGTGGTGTGGCTGTTGTGGCCTTCATGATGGCTCTGCTGAGCGGCTGTGATGCATATCTGCCCGGTCCTGGCTATGAGGATGCCAAGATCCCCGAGGAGAAGCTCCGCGAGATCGAGACGCTGGTCCTGGAGGTGGCTGAGCCCAACGAAGCCGAGACGGCCGAAGCCGACGAACCACCGCCGGCCGAAATAGCGCTGTCTCTGGAGCAGTGCCGCGCCACGGCCCTGAGCAACAACCTCGGACTCCAGGCGTCCCTGATCAATCCCACGATCGCGGCCGAGCAGCTCAGCGAAGAAGAAGCCAAGTTTGAATCGTCCTTCTTCGCGAACGCGACGGCGACAAAATGGGAGCAACCCAGCGGGAGGGTCGTTGACATAGGTGATGGCACGTTCGTCACCCGTGTGGGAGCCTCTCAGACGGAGCAGACGAGCGCGGATTTGGGCGTCCAGGTGCCGCTGCGCACCGGGGGAAGCCTCACGTTCGATCTGGCCGACAGCCGCTTCGAGGACCTCAACGGAGACTCCAACTACAATCCGTCCTTTGAAAACCGGTTCTCGGCGTCCATCAGTCAGCCCTTGCTGCGCAACGCCGGTAGGTGGGCCAACACGCACTCGATTCGGATTGCCGGATACAACCGCCAGATGACCGACACCCGCGCCAAGCTTGAAGTGATTACCGTTCTGGCGGCGGTGGACCGCGTCTATTGGCGTCTCTATGCCGCGCGCAGGGAATTGGAAGTACGAGAGCAACAGTACGAGCTGGCGCAAGTCCAACTGGGGCGGGCCCGGCGACTTGTCGATGCCGGCGAGCGGTCCCAGGTGGAAGTCTTTCGCGCCGAGGCGGGGGCGGCCCTGCAGCTCGAGGCCATTATTGTCGGGGAGAACAACCTACGGGACCGCGAACGCGAGTTGAAACGGGTCATGAACCGAGCCGGTCTTGGCTTGCAGACACGGACGGTCCTCGTGCCTCTGACCGAGCCCTGGCCGGTTCTCTACAGGATGGATCGGCCGCAACTGGTCCAGACGGCGCTGGATTCGCGAATGGAGTTGGTGGAGCTTCAGCTTCAGCTTCTCAACGATGCCAGCATGGTGGACTACATGCGCAATCAGGCGCTGCCCCTGGCGACGCTTGACTACAGCTACAACATCAATGCCGTCGGATTCGCTCGGAGCGATTCCTATGACATGCTCAACGACAGCGACTTCACGGGCCACCGCCTGTCGGCCCGGCTGGTGGTCCCTATCGGCAACAAGGCGGCCAAGAGCCGGATTCGACAGGCGGTCTACCGGCGCCGACAGCGCATGGCTACCCGAAACGACCGCGAGCGCATGATCGAGCTGGAAGTGCTCAACGCCGTCGACCAAGTCGAGGCTAACTGGCAGCGAATCCTGGCGGCGCGACAGAATGCGATTCTTCAGGGCCGGCTGCACGACGCCGAACGACGTCAATTCGAACTCGGGGCTCGGACCAGCACCGATGTGTTTGATGCCCAGATCCAATTCGCCGATGCCCAGAGCTCCGAGATCGCCGCCTTGGCCGAGTGCCAGATTGCCCTGGTGGATCTGGCCTACGCGACCGGCACGAGTCTTGGATCCGCCCGCATTCAGTGGGGCCCGATCGTCCCGGCCTCCGATGTTCGCTGAAGAAGTCCTCTAATCCTCCCCCCTTTTCCTGCCGATATTCCTAGGATGGGCTCTAGCCCATGCGGTGCGCGTCGGCGCCGACGAACGTTCAGACAGCAGGAGAAGTCCGATGAAATCGACTAGACGATACACCTTGATCGCCGCCGTGGTTCTTCTCGTCACCGTGGTCCTTTGGCTCTCGACCGCTCTGGGCCAGACCCGCAAGCGCTACGAGATCGAGGCCCAGGTCTATGCGACCCCGGAATACCGGACGGACGCGAGCCGCGCCATCGACGCCTACGAGCGCGTCATGGAGCGATATATGGACAGCACCGAGCGGAATTTCGTCGGCCTCGCTAGCGACCTGAGGGTCATCGCCATCCAGCTCAACGCCATCGACGCCAAGCTGACCAAGCTGGACACGCGCATGGACCGCATCGAGCGACACCTGGGCATCGTTCCCCAACCGGCCGTGGCGACGCCCGATCCGAATGCGCCGTCGCTTTCCCAGCCGGCCCCGGCCTCTCCGTACCGGCCCCGCTAGACCGCCGCCGCAGGACGCCGTTTTCGCAAAGAACGTGCAGCGCTTTAGAACCCAATCCCGGTGATACGCACAATTTTTTTACTCCTTCTACGTCAAGGGATTGCGCATTCCACACCTCGCTCGAATCCCACTTTTTTCGCAAAAAACGTGCAGGTTCGCCCCTTTGTAGAGGGGCGCAGTTTTTCGTCGGTCCCTCGTAGATGACCCTTCATTGACGATAGGAGGACCGAAATGCAGACGCGAAGCTGTCGTGAATGTGCCTACGCCAGTCGCAGTTCAGGCCGCTGGCTCCGGATGATCCTGCACCGCTGGCCCGGCCTGTTGCTCTGCGCCAACGCCGCCACAGCGCCGGGCGCGTTGCAGGGCGTCGCGCCGACCGAGTGCTGTCGCAACTTCCGCGCCAAGCGCGGGCCCGTGGTCCGGCTGGACCCGCCGGAACCGCCCAACGACGAGATCCGCTACATCCCTCTGACGCGCGGCAAATTCGCCATCGTCGACGCCGCCGATTACGAGCGACTTAGCAAATACAAATGGCTCGCCAATGGCGACGAGCATCGGGGCTTCTACGCCGCCCGCCGCGTCGGGTCCAGGCTCGTGCTGATGCACCGCGTCATCATGAACCCGCCGGAGGGGATGGTCGTCGACCACATCGATGGCAACGGCCTGAACAATCGGCGCAACAACCTGCGCCTCTGCACCCAGAAGCAGAACTCGCGCAACAGCGCGCCGAGCCGTCGCTCCAGCTCGCGTTTCAAGGGCGTCTACTTCAACAAGAGGACGCGTAAGTGGATCGCGACGATCGGCTACAACGGCAAGACGATCCATCTCGGCTCCTTTGAAGACGAAGTCGAGGCCGCCAAAGCCTACGACCGCAAGGCCCGCGAACTCTTCGGCCAATTCGCCTACCTCAACTTCCCCGAGGAGGTTCAGGCGTAGGGTGGCGGCTTGCCCCACCATCTTCTTCGAAACACGGGAGGCCGGAGGAAGGGGGGTGTCACTCCCTCGCTGGCCGCTTTCCACCCTTAAGACTCTTCACCACATGCCGCAACCCCATGACCGGATGCCTTGTCAACATCCGCGGCCCGGCGTACCGCATCACCGCCTGAACCCGAGCCCGCATGTCCGGCTTATAGCAATGCACCGCACACTTCGAGCAGGGCCCCTTGTCTTCCCCAAACGGACAAGCCGCCAGCCGCCTCTGGGCATAGCGCAACAACGCCTCACACTCGACGCACAACGTCCCGGCCGGACCGTCATGATGACCCGAACAATACATCCGAACCATCACACCAAGCGTCTCACCCTCCCGAGCCAAACCCCTGTCGCGCCATCAGCTAAACCATCCTTTCTCCGGAATTCTTACTCCATTACCGGCGTTGTCTTGTTCTTAACCTAGTTGGCCGGCATGGCGCATGGGCCGATCTCAACGACAGCCGCAGGTCCGCTTTGTATTCCGTCGTTAGGCGTCACAGTCACCGTCCATGCTTTGTCCGGCGTCAGTAATTCCGTTTCGGTCAGCACGTCGCAGAGTGTTCCGCGAATAGCCACACAGCCTCTGTGCACCACTGTTTCACCGCTGCTGCTGTCCCAGCGCACGGTGTAGGTCACGTGCCGTCTCTCGGGATCAACGCTGGGAACCGTCACCGCGATTGCCAGTGTTCCGACAATGGTCGGCAAACTGGGCGGATCGTTGGGCGGTGGGTCGTCGCTGTACTCATCTGCTCCCATATCGACACTAAGCGAGATGCCACCATTAATCGGCCGTGGATCGCCTTCAAAATCGTGGTCTAATGCGCCGTTTCCTGTGCCGGCGTCGATACATAACGATCCTTGTATCAAGTGGTAGTCTTGCACTGTGTAGCTGAATCCAATTGAAGCGGCCTGGCTCACATCGCCGTATACGGTTAGAGTATCGCTCGTGTTGCTTTCGATGTAAAAGGCGACATCGTTTACCCACATGAAACACCGCGCCAGCGAGTTAACGGCGTAATTCGCTACACTGTCAGTAATGACTGTGCGACAGTCCTGGGGTTTGTAATCAAGACCTGTAAACGTGCCGGAGCCGATTTGGCCAATGAAGTCAGGAATAACCGAGATGTTATTGTCCTCCTGGTTCCGGTCGCCGTCTTCGATGTTGCAATACGAGATTAGTTGAATGTCTATGTTGCTGAGATTAAGATCGTCGCCATTGCCCCACAGAATGTCGTTAGTCATTGTGATGTCGCCTGCCTTCAGGTGGCTTATGGACTTATACCCAGCGCTATTGTGAAGCACGCTGTTATTGACGGAAATGAAGGGGTAAAAGATAAATGACCCAGGGATGTCGATTATGCCATTATTGACGATGAAATTGTTTTTCAACGTAGTACCCCCGCTATTTAAACAGCAGCATTGATCCAAACCAGAGTGATTGGCAACCAGGATGGAATCCCGGATCGTCGCTGTGCCGCCGCTCTTATAAAGGCCACCACCACGATAAGCAGTATTCTGGCAGACTATGCTGCGTTCGAGGATTAATGCTTCGCCATGGGTGAAGATACCGCCGCCATTTAAATCCCCGTAATGTCCTGCATTGATGTTATTGCGATGGACGACGCATTCAATCAATGTGGCGTCGCCGTTATCGTAAACACCGATCCATGCGTTCTCACCAATGATGCAACGGAAAGCATTGAACGTCCCGCCGTACAGACTTAATCCCCGTCCAGCGTTGCGCAAGATCCGGTCGCCAGACATACTTATCGTGGCGTTGTTGGATGACACACCATGACCGGGGGTTAGCAGAACATGGCGGTGCAGCGTATCCGAAATCACATTGTTCTGAAATCCTGCACCTGCATCCGTTACATAAACAGCCGATCCCGTATTATTGGTTATCGTGTTGTTTTGAATCTGCACGAATCCACCGGTCACATATATTGCCGAGCCTGCCGCAGCCGCATTGAGTGTTATCCGGCAATTCGAGATCGTCGCGTTGATGTCCTCGCAGCGCACACCGCCGCCATAGTCGCGGTTGCCGTTGGACAACACAAAACCGTCCACAGTACTGCCTTCGGCCAACACCACACACGAGCCATCATTGTTGCCGCTGATAGTTGTTGAGAACAACTCAATGTCTCGTGCCCACGTGCCCGGGCTGTATCCACCATAGACCGATTCGTAATTGTCACAGACGACGTTTTCAACATAAATGCCTTGTGCCACGAGAACACGGTGGGCAGTCGCCTCGGAGCCGTTGATATGATCCAGGGCATAGTTGATCGTCATCCACGGCTCCGCCATCGTGCCCAGGCCCGGCCTGTCTGTTCCGTTGGTGGCATCGACGTAATAGTCGGTTGCACCAGCCAGCGATGTCCAGCCCAAAAGAAGCATTAAAACAGACGCAATACGTAGTCTAAACTGTCTCATGTCAAAACCTCCTCCACATCAAAACCGAGATTTGCCATTTGACTTCATAATCGGTGCTTCTACATGCCACATTATCAATGATACCCCAATAGGGGCAGCCATTTCAACGCTTTTGGCCATCGGCACGGCCAATAAACCCGCCCCAAAGGCCCCCAGGCACGCCAATCGGCTGAAAATGCACCATTCTGGTACTTTTTCGACGCACCGTGACCAACGATTTCTCATCACCTGTCCAGATTTTCGCTCCATTGCCGGTCATCCTGCCCCCGCAAATTCTGGGCTGGCTCTCAGTCGCCCAATTCGGTCAAGAATTTCCCCAAAAAGCGCCTTGGGCACGGCCACTTCCGCCATCCGGAATACCACATAACGCGAATGGCTGATCACCTTGGCTCCTATCTTGACGAATTTGTCCCTGAGTGTTCGAAGAGACCAATGCCTCACTGACTCGGGCAATGCGAGCCGCCTGAAAAAATTGCCAAGGTTGTAAGCCAAAGCAAAGAGCTGAAGGCGGACTTGATTATCCACGAAATCATGACACGACAACCTTGTCCAGTTCAATGCATATTTGCCTTCTTTGATCCATTGCTCGGCTGTGCCTTGCTTGTTGTAGAACCTCACCACATTGCTGGATTTCCAACGAAGATTCGTCACAATGAAGCCGACTCTGGGAAAAAGCTCTCCCGCATGCCATTCGATCTTGGCGACTACTCTGCGAGCGATATTCCAACTGGCGGCTTGATACCGAAAGCTATGATACAGAACAATCGGCTTCTTCGGTGGACGTCCCACAGGCCGAGTCAGCATGTGTTCGATCTTCTTATGCAGTATTTGGTTGTCCTTCAGTCGTATCGCATAGGAGTACCCTTCTGCTTCGAGATAGCGATAAATCTCCGGATCGGCAAAGGCGGCATCGCCACGGAAGAATCGGAGAATGTTATAACCTCGATAACGATTGACAATCGGCTCCAATAGACTTCGCCAGTCGTCGGCACTATGAACATTGCCATTGCGAAGAAGTGCTCGCTCCAAATCGCCATACTGATTGAAACAGAACAATGGGTGATAACACATGCATTGAAAATAACCGTTGTAAGCAGTGCCTTTCTGATGGCCATAGGTCGGGCTGACAGAGCTGTCCATATCGAGGATGATCTGTTCTAAGGATCTGCCCCTATGAACTCGGTCCACCCATATACCGGGGAGGTTCATCAGTAATTCCAGATTCTTAGATTCCGCCAGTATCTCTGTCTCGAATCTGCTCATGACACTGGTAGAAGCCGCCGAACGTTCCGCGGCTCTGCCACCGGCAACATGTCGCATGGCAGGATCCAGGGCCAAACGCTCGGCGTCATTGGTATCATCATAGCCCGCAAGCCTGCTGTATATCGACTGCCGGAGCAAAGCGGCAAGGCCGTGTTGCGTATTCTTGCCTGTTCGAATGTCACGAAGTTCTGAATCAACCGTCGAGGTCAGACCAAGAGCTTCATCAAGCTCGCGATAGGCCAGCAGTCCAGCGTCACTGGTGACTTTCGTCCCGTGAAATTCGAGCTTCACTTTGTGGTCAAAATCGAGCCTCAGATCGGTTTGAGGATTTGCATGTTCATCAGCGGGCGCGGGAGTTGGTCAATGCGATTTGTCGTTTGACGCGGGCGGCCGGACTATGTGCGGCTGAGCGATCTGGCCCGGCGGGTTAGTGGGATGCTGTCAAACTTCATCGCGCATCTGCAGGGCTCGGACTATCGGGGTGAGAAGTACGCACGGCCCGCGCGGATGAAGGCCAGGGACAACTGGTATCGCGATTTCTGCGACCGGCACGGGGTCCGCCCGGCCAACTACGATCTCGAGAGCCCCTGACCCCTTCGCACCCTTCCCACGTTCACACCTACTTCTTATAGGTGGCTTCGGGCTCGTGCGGGGGAGGTACGGCATCGCCACTGCGGGGGCGCTCCAATGAACGATCCGACCTGCTAGAGAGAATTGGCGGTCTTGAGTGTCTTGACGTCGCTGCTTTTTAGAAAGGCTTCGGCGGCCTTTTGTATGCAGGCGTAGAAGGCGGTTGTGGGGCCACTCTTGATATCGGTCGATCTCCCCTCGGTTGTCTGTTGGGCGAGGATGCGGCCGGTCTTGGCTTCGATGAGGGAGAACGTTAGTTTCGCTCGGTAGGCGCCGGTCTTGCGACTGCCTTCCTTGGCGATCTCTACGAAGTGACATTGCAGGGCGCGGTCATGGCCGTCGGCCAGGGACTGGCGGGATTGGATCACCTGCTCGTGGGAGACCAGGACGCCGGGCATCTGATGGGCCGTGAGGCTCTTGCGAACCGCACGCATGATACGCTTGGGGTCCGGGGCAATCGCTTCCAGCTTGGCCTTGGGATCGGCGATATCCACCCGGACGATCGCGTCCAGCCCGGTGGGGGGCGGTATCAGGATCGTCGAGGCGTCTTCCATACCGGCCCGGTCGCGTTTGGACAGTTTCAACTCGTTGTGACGGAAGTACAACTCGTAGGCCGGCGGGGGGACCACCACCACGGCCATGTCGCGCTCATCCGTCAGGGTGAAGGGACGCTGAAACGACTCCCTCTCCTGGAAGTACAAGTAATGCGTTCCGGATATCTCGTGGTTGCCCAGGGGCAGATTGAGCGCATAGATCTCGAACTGTTTGGGTAGGGTCTGCCAGCAGCGGGTGTCCGCCTCGGCCGTCATCGAGCCGGCCGCTCCTTGCACGGCGGCCCCGATCAATGCTACCCCGAGCCCGCCAAGTCCGCCGACGTTGTTCCCTGCATCCGTGAAGGCCTGCCCGATGCCGCGTGTCGTGGCGCGGGAGGCGGCTTTGCCTCGCAGGATGGCATCCATGCGGCGTCCCCCGCGCGTCATCGCCTGGAATTCCAGATCGACCGCCGTGGGCAGGCAACCGGCTGAATCCATGGCTTGCTCGTCCAGATAGAGGCCCGGGCTTTCGCAGGGGATCTCATGTTGGCGGAAGATCACCGTCTCGGCGTCGCTGCCGGTGCGGGTCTTCTCCACGCAACGGCCGCGGGGCACCAGGACCAGCACGTTGAACTGGCCGGAATAGAGCGGGCCCAGAAGCTCCGTGGCGTTGACGGACGCCATGTTCCGTTCCAGGGTGGCGCTGAGGCTCTGGATCTCGGCCTGGATCTCGTCGTCTTTGCGTTTCTCGTCGACCCGCCGGCGTTCCTTACGCGACATCTTCAGCAAGGCCAGCAGGTCCTGGCGTCGGGAGAAGTCCTCACGGACCTGGTCGGACGTCGATTGGACGCTCCTGGCCGCGGCCTCGCGCCGCGTGCGAAAGGATTCCTCCTCGCCACGAAGCTGATAGCACTTGGCCTCCAGGGCGTGAAGCAGAGCGAGGTCCGAGTCGAACAGATTCTCGGCGGCGTCGGAATCGGCGAGAATACCCGACTTGCAGGCCGCCAGCGCGTTGTCGTGGTCGCCGCGATCCAGGAAGATCAGGGCGAGCAGCAAGTACGTGGTCGCCTGTTCGTAGGGGTCGCCGCGATAGATCTTCTCCGCTTCGGCCTCGTAAGCGGACATGGCCTTCTTCTCGCGATCGGTATCGACGTACGTGTTCAGCAGAGAGTCGACCTGACGCAGACGCTTCTCCGTGGCTTCGTAGTTGCCTTGGGCCAGCTCACACATCGCACACTCGTTCAGATAGAGCATGACGCTCGGATGGACCGAGTCGGCCAGCGCTGCGAATTGCTGCTCGGCCTCTTCGTAGCGACCGCACCAGAAGGCCTTTCTAGCTTGATCGGCCTGCTTCTCCATGCGATTGAGTTCGTCGAGCCATTTCGGGGTCTTGGCCGGCGCTATGCCGCTGCCGGCCAGAACGACGAACAGGCACGTGAGCAACACTGGGTATGTACTTCGAGACGATCTGCGTGCGTTAGCCATGAAAACAACCTCGCCGATGCCGTCTGAGCCGAGACGGACTACTGTGATTGTGCTGTCTGCTCTTTAGTCAGGAACGTGACTGTTTCGGTCGCGAACTTATCGGCGCACTTCAAGAGGGCCTCTTGCGATGCGGCGGCCGTCGGTTTGTCACCGATGGATTCGGAGACCAGGATCTTGCACGTGGCGATCTGGCCTTTCTTCTTCTTCACCTCTTTGTCGGTGACCGTCACCATTCCGCTCAGCGTGAACTGATAGGAGCCGGTCTTGATGCCGACGAGCGTGGTAGGGACAAACCAGCCCCACTGCTGGATATCAATGACGGTCTGCAACTGACCTTCCTCGTACACATCGAAGTGGTCTTCGATGGCCGCCTCGAACTTCTGACGCACGAGTTCCTTGACGGTGTCTCCGATGATGCCTTCCATGGCGTCGCGCATCTTGGACGCGCGGCCGGATGTCACCAAGGCGCCGATGAGACCGCCTTGGCCGGAATCCTGCATCTGGGCCGTCTCCGGGCACTGGCCCACGGTCACACCCATTTCCGGCTCCTGGTCGAAGTAGGCCTGGGGGATGGGTTTCGCGCTGTAGCAGCCGCTTCCGAAAAAGCAAATACCGGCACACAGAAGCAACAGTACGTTCGACTTGGTCATGACGTGATTCTCCCCTGATTCAATAACTTTCGTTTCGTTGAATAACAGGTGTTCCTACCTGGTTTTGAGTTCCGACAACGTGACCTGGTAGTACGCGCCCTCTTTGACCGGGCAAATGACTTTGTAGTCGGTGGTTTCACCGCGCACGAGCATCACGCGCTGCCAGTTTGTCTCATAGACCGGCGGGCTGCGGTGCGTCTGACCGGCCACCGGCTCGGCGTAGAACGTGACCTTGGCTGAGATCGGGAAGTCGCGTCCCTTGCGGTTCCACAAATGCTGGCCGCCGCGGTCGCGCAGGCCCACGCGGACCTCGAGCAGACCTGCTGCATTGGGCCGGCCCTGGTCGTAAACGACCTCGATATAGTCGGACAACGATTTCGTGCCGAGTAGCTTGTATTCCGTCGGACGCACGAAGACGACCGTTCCTTCCTTGGACAGCTCCTTGGTCTGGGCCCGGTCCACATTATGGACACTGTTACATCCGGCCGACACGGCGATCAGCAGGGCGACGATCATCAGGTACTTATAGCGTGTATCTCTCATGTTTCCGTCCTCACCTTTGCAATCAACGATAGACTGTGCCGACCCGCGACGCTCGTTTCGATTCATACGCATCTTCCCAGACCACTTCGTTGGTGCCCGGGTCGACCATCTGGTAGCTGACGATGACATAATCGGATCGCGCGGCGCCCTGGCTCGCCTTGCTCAAGGCGCTGATGTCACCGGTCAGAATGTAATTGGCCTTGCCGACGCCCGACCGGATCTTCTTCTCCAGGGAGACCATCTTCTCGCAGACGACCGTTTCACTGACGGCGTTGACGAGCTGGCAGTTGAAGCGCTTCGTGACATTGGGATTCTGTCTTCTCTTGAACGTGAGTTTCTCTTCCTCGGTATCCTCCCTGCTATACGTCGGGGCGAAGATCTCCCGCTTCTGCTTGACCGTCAATTCGACTTCCTGTTCGCCCTCGGCTACCTGAATGCCCTCGGCCATGAACTCGCCGGTCAGCACGTAGTCCACCATCTCGGAAATCGGTTGGCCGTCCGTCATCGCCTGGCGCACGCGCTGGCTCGCCTGCGACGTGACGAACGCCGCGCGGCCGTCGGCGTGTTTGGCCACACTGGAGCGCACCATGGCCAGAAAGCTCTGTGCGTTCATCCCTGCGATGTTGGTGTTGCCGATCTCTCCGATCGCCAGTCGCGCCGGCCCCGGCGCCGTCCGGGATGGCAGGTTCGCCACCAGATACGCGCCGATTTCGTCGGCGACGCCTTCCCAGCCCGTCTCGTCCTGCTCCTGCAGGATCTGGCTGCGGACGCCCTGGGCGTTGCCTTGCATGAAGAATCGAACGCGCCCCTGAGAGACCCGGTTCAGCTCGATGCGAAGCCGCGTCAGAAAGATGTTCTGGTCGATCAGAAAACGCGTGTTGTTGCGCACCGGCGCCAGGGCAATACGGGTCACACCGTCGGCGCCGGCCACTTCCGGCATCGACAGGATCGCACCGGTCATCTGCTGGGCGATCGTGCGAATATCACTGCTCTCCAGGAACGTCCCCCCGAGATTGTCTTCTTCGTCGGGGTGCAAAATGGCGGTCCGCGATGGCTCGTGCACATCCGGTGTCGCACAGCCGGCCACGGCCAGGGCCCCCATCAGAACGGCCAATGTCATTACGTACCTCATGGCTTTCAAAGCCTCCCTACAAGTATTTTGGACCAGGTCGAAACCACGATGTCTCTGCCATTGTCCAGGGTCTGTACGTATTATCGGCAGGAATGGGGTGTCAGGCCAGGAAAAAGCCGGAAGGGCGGCCCGTCACGCATGGGCACCCGTTTTTCGCCTCGAATCCGCCTCAACGCCAGTTCCTTTGCCGGGGGGAGGCGGCAGGCCGGGGGCGGCAAGAAGAAAGGACCCTCCTCCGAGGAGTCCGACTTTGAGAGGAAGTATGCTGATTTCATCGACGTGAGAGAGGGGGAGGTTTAATGGGGCGTGAAAATACGTAGTCACCACAATTGACGGGACGGCTGTATGACTAGAGACTTGCTGGTTGTGTCGGTACGGGGATGCACTTCGGACACGGTCCGGCTTTGCTACCCCTTCTGGATACAGCGCCAACGGCACGGAGGCCTGCCATGGATAGGGTCAGTGCAGTGATTTTCTCGCGGGTAATCTGCCAGAATACGTCTGGACGGGCACGGCCAAAGAGACCCCGGTCATGGAAACACACCTTGCGTGAGTTCAGCCTTGCGGGCCTTCCCTTCTCCTGTGAATCACTCATAGACCACAGAGGCCACCAACGCTATTGCCAGAGATGATGGTGCCATCGAAGCGTATAGATGGTGGTGATGAGTTGCACTGAATGACGCTTGGAATATAGCTCAAATCACGGGCCGTTGCCGGGAGATATCGGTGCTTTTGACAGGTTTAGGATCATGTTGCCCATTCTCCCAATCGGCGTTAACGACGAACAGAAAGGAGAAATCAGTCATGGGAACGAAACGTAGTGAGAACTCAGGTGTGATTGTCATCAGATCCTATCTTGTACTCTTTGCCGCCACTGTTTTTCTCGAGGCCAACGCCGGGGCTGCTCTGCTCCGGGTGCCGGCCGATCATGCGACGATTCAAGCGGCGATCAATGCGGCAATTCAGGGAGATGTTATCCGGGTGGCCCAAGGGACGTATCAGGAGAACATTACCCTGAAAGCGAATGTTCATCTCAATCTCACGGGCAGTTGGAACAATAGCTACTCGGCGCAGAACTTCACGGCCTGGCCATCCGTTATCGATGGCGGCAAGAACGGCTCTGTGGTCATTGGCGCCAACCGCGCTACGATCGAGGGGTTTGTCATCCGAAATGGCAGAGCCCCGGACGGCGGCGGCATCTACTGCAAGGACGTCCAAATGACCATCAAGAACAACACGATCAAAGACAACACCGCCACATACCAAGGTGGCGGGATTTATATGGAAGACAGTCCTGATCCTTCCAGTTCCGGTGGCGCCTATACGGACATACAGAACAACGAGATCGGGAATAACACGGCCACCACGGCCGGGGGCGGCATCTATGTCCGATCCTGTGAGGGCATCAGGATAACCGGGAACGCGATAGGGAGCGGGATAGACGGGGGGAATTCAGCCGGCTCGAGCGGGGGCGGTATCGACATTAGTTTTACCACGAACTTTTTCATTGAGGGCAACACGATAAGTGGGAATTGGGCCACGACCGCTCACGGCGGGGGGATTATGAGTAACGATGGCGGTCCCAATTCGGAGATTGTGGGCAACCTGATCGAATTGAACAGTGCGGGCAATATAGGAGGAGGGATTTTCTGTGCGGGCAGCACCTTCATATCCGGCAACAGCATTCGATCCAACCAGGCGCTGGGCCCCGGCACGGCGGGCTCAGGGGGGGGCATCCACCTGTTCGGTACCCATGGGACTCCCCCCTACGTCCAGAATAACTTCATCTACGGGAACAGTGCGATGGGGGATGGTGGGGGGATACATCTTTTCGGGGGCGCCTATGTGATGATTGTGAACAACACCATCGCAAACAACAGTGCGTCCGGTTCGGGTGGGGGCATCTACGTCCGCCAGAACGCTACGTGCGTTATTGAGAACACCATATTGTGGGACAATGGCGACGATTTCTACGAGGCGACAGCAGGCAGCGCCATCGTCACCAACTGCGATATCGAAGATGGGGATTTCAAGGGCACGGCGGGCAACATCTCGGCGAATCCCATTTTCGTGAGCGCCTATGTTGATCTTCACATCACCGAGAAGTCACCCTGCATAGACACGGGCTGGACTACGGGCGCCCCCACCACGGACTACGATGGAGACGCCCGCCCCCAGGGCAAGGAAGTAGACATAGGCGCCGACGAGTATGCAGAGTCGCTGACGTCCACTTTCACCCTCAAGGATACGATAAAGGATACGGTACTAGGCGCCCTGGAATTGCCGTGGAATGCAGGCGATTTTGAGTTCAAGCTCTTTGGCTCGGCAACGGGCACGGACCAAAAAGGCTCGACGATGGAGGTGCCTGACATACCCTTGGACGAGATTGGTTCCCTTGATGTGGCGCTGGACCCCGGACGTGGCGTTTTCGATGGCACTGCTCGCTATTTGGAGATTTCCGTGCGGTCGGCCGACAGCGTCGATCCCTGTGATTACGTCACGCTTGGCCCAAGATATGAAATACTGCCTGTGCCGTACGCCCTTTATGCCGTGAACGGGGGCGGTGGGAGCCCGGGTCCGCAGGGGGAGCGGGGCGCCCAGGGCGCACTCGGCCCGGCGGGTCCCCAGGGTGATCAAGGCGCATCCGGCCCGGTCGGTCCTCAGGGTGAGCAAGGCGACCAAGGCGCACTTGGCCCGGCCGGTCCTCAAGGTGAGCAAGGCGACCAGGGCGCACTTGGCCCGGCCGGTCCACAAGGTGACCAAGGCGACCAGGGCGCACCCGGTCCGGCTGGTACCCAGGGCGAACAAGGCGACCAAGGCGCACTTGGCCCGGCCGGTCCTCAAGGTGAGCAAGGTGGCCAAGGTGACCCCGGCCCGACCGGTACCCAGGGTGAGCAAGGTGGCCAAGGTGACCCCGGTCCGGCCGGTCCACAAGGCGACCAAGGCGACCAAGGCCCGGCCGGTCCTCAAGGTGAGCAAGGCGACCAGGGCGCACCCGGTCCGGCTGGTACCCAGGGCGAACAAGGTGACCCCGGCCCGACCGGTCCTCAAGGTGATCAAGGTGGCCAAGGCGACCTCGGTCCGGCCGGTCCTCAGGGTGAGCAAGGCGACCAAGGCGCACCCGGTTCGGCTGGTCCCCAGGGCGAACAAGGTGACCCCGGCCCGACCGGTCCTCAAGGTGAGCAGGGCGGCCAGGGCGACCCCGGTCCGGCCGGTCCTCAGGGTGAGCTAGGCGACCAGGGCGCACCCGGCCCGGCGGGTCCTCAAGGTGAGCAAGGCGGCCAGGGCAACCCCGGCCCGGCGGGTCCCCAGGGTGAGCAAGGTCCGCAGGGTGATGGTGGTCCTGCAGGTCCCCAAGGCGAACCAGGTCCGCAGGGTGATCCTGGTCTAGAGGGTCCCCAAGGTGAGCCGGGTTCGCAAGGACTTCCCGGGGATTCGCACTGGCAAACGCTTGATACGAACACGTACTACAATGCTGGCAATGTGGGGATTGGCACGGCATTGCCGACCCAGAGGCTCGATGTCGACGGCGCCATGAATCTGGGCGCCATGGGAACCGGTGCATTGTGGGTGGGCGGGTCGGAAGCCCTCTGGTACAACGGCGGCTACTTCAGTTGGGGCCATGGCGGAGGCTCCAACTTCTTTCAGGATCCCATCGGGATCGGGACGACAGACCCATCCGGGTACATGCTCGCCGTGAATGGCGACGCGTTCATCTCCGGCGTGCTGGAGGCTGAGATCAAAATGTTCAAGATCGATCATCCGCTGGACCCTGCCAACAAGTACCTCTGCCACAGTACGGTGGAGTCGCCGGACATGAAGAATCTCTATGACGGCGTCGCAGTGCTCGATGCGGCCGGCGAGGTGATCGTGGTGCTTCCCGATTACTTCGAAGCCCTCAACAAGGACTATCGCTACCAACTCACATGTATTGGCGGCTTCGCGCCCGTGTACATCGCCGAAGAAGTTGCCGGGAACCGCTTCAAGATTGCCGGCGGCAGGGGCGGACTGAAGGTGTCCTGGCAAATCACAGGTATCCGTCACGATGCCTCGGCCCAGGCCAATAGGGTGCCCGTCGAACTTGACAAGCCCGTCGAGCAAAGGGGCAAGTATCTCCGTCCCGAAGGATATGGCTTGGGCCAGGAGTATCGTATGCACAGCAACCAGCGGTGACTCATTAAGGAGAGCGTTCCCAGGCCCGCGAGTTGTTCGACCAATTCGCGGGCCTGAGCTTCCTCGATTCGTAGGGTGGCGGCTTGCCCCACCAGTTCCTCCTGACGAGGCGGGAGGCTGTTGGCCGGAGACCGGAGGTAGGGGGCGTCACTCCCCCCGCCGTGGCTTCGCGCTGCCCTTAAGACTCTTCACCACATGCCGCAACCCCATCACCGGATGCCGCGTCAACATACGCGGCCCAGCATACCGCATCACCGCCTGAACCCGAGCCCGCATGTCCGGCTTATAGCAATGCACTTCGCACTTTGAGCAGGGCCCCTTGTCTTCCCCAAACGGACAAGCCGCCAGCCGTTGTTGGGCATAGCTCAACAACGCCTCACACTCAGCGCACAACGTCCCGGCCGGACCGGCATGATGACCCGAACAATACATCCGAACCATCACCCCGATCGTCTCACCCTCCCGAGCCAAACCCTTTGCCGCCATAAGCCAAACCATCCTTTCTCACCTCCGCTACGCAAAAGAGCGCCCGCCAGTGCGATCATTCCCAAGAACAGACCGTAGGGCAGAGCCAGCGACCACATGTGACGGGGCACGCCGGGTAGAAAGAAAAACCTCTCTGGTGACGGATTTTTTTCTTGGGTCTAGCCTCCCTTTTGCCGATAATAGTAACAGAGACGCAGGGGCTGATTGGGACCGCGAGGATGCGACATGGCGGAGAGATCGGCCGCAACTTTGTGAAACAGGAGCGGATTGGCAGGCGTATGACTACGAGACTTGGCCGATTGGCCTCAAAGGATTCTGTAGGAGTGACTGTTGTTTGGTGGTTGGGAATAGAGTAGAATCGGGTGCACGAGAGGTACTCTTCTTTAGATTCATATATGTCCGTTTCTAGCGGTGATACTATGGACATTCAAGGCAAGGCTGAAAAGCAGTTTCACAGGCCGTATGAGAACTGGAGTTCTTTGAAATCGGCCGCTGACCGGGTCTGCGAGAGAGGTGTCCACATAAACGGCGCCGTTTATTCTTCCAAGCTGTCGTTGGCTTCTATTCAGACTTTGCTGGAAGGAACAGCAGGTGGTGGACGAAAGCGATTCGTCGTCAGGAAGGACAAGTTCTCCTGTGTCGTTCATGACGGACTCAGAGTCTTCAGAGATGTGCAGACCAAGCCAAGTGTTATCCTCTGGAGGGACTCCAAGCGGGGCTTGACCTACATGATTTCTGTCCAACCGCGCGAAGTTTTCGAGCATATATGCAGGTCAGTCTACCGGTTTCTCCAACCCGAGCTCTGCAAAGTCTTCCTCAGAACACGAGAGGTCCAGGGGGCGCTGAATCGACTTGCAGAGTCTCACTCGGAGTTGAAGCTGCGCGTGAGGGAATACACGGCCCGAAGTCTTATTGCGGACCCCGGTTCACGGAAACGCGTACGCACGGTCCGGGAGTGGACCGATGAAGAACATGAGACGGTTTTTCAGAAACTGGCGGATGAGAAGCAGTGGCTGGCGGGGCTGCGCCTCGAAGTGCGGGGACGCGGAGAAGCGGCTGGACGGATTTGGCGCGACGTAACGTTTTCATGCGAATCGGGCTTTGGGCTGTTCTTCAACAGTATCGTGGCTGTGCTAGGGAACAGTGTCACGGGTAGTAGGAAGTTCTTCGAGAGTCGCGGGCGACTCGAAAATCCAGATCACGGTTCTCGGCCGGTCAGAATCTCATACAGTGAGGACGTTTTCTCCAACAAGAAGCAGAATATACGTTTGCTACAGATTCTCAAGACGCTCAGAGACTCTGCGCTCTCCGTCTATCATCCGAATCCATACTTGCATGCGTCGTTAGTGGACTACGTTGACGGGTCAAGCTACGAAGTCTGGGTCACGAATCCAGGATCAATACTTGTCGTTCCAAAACGGAAGGCGACAGCGGATTCAATGGGACGCGTGTGCAACTTCATTTGTGACGAGTTTCAGGAAGGGGATATTCAGGAGTTGGCTTGCTAATGGAGGTTGCGGAGGCCATTGAATCCCTGAAGATCGAGGCTAACAACTACATGCGCACAGTCTACGCCTTGAAGGCGATGGCAAACGAACTCCTGTGGGATGCCTCGGCAAAGCGCTTTTACAAACACGGACTCGCATGTTTTGGCCCTAGGCTCGAAACATCTTCACTTAACCGAATCTCACCGAACAACAAGGTGACTCCCGATCTGGTAGTGACGGTTCCATCCAGACAGAATGTCCTCGTCGAGGCGAAGCTGGCTGTGTCTGGCGACAAAGATAAACGAAGGCCGAAGCTCCTCCAAGTTCAAAAATATGACGATGATTTGAAAGGACTCGCTGATAACCAGCGAGGTCATCCAGGTCACGATATTGTCTTTCTCGTTTCATGTGAGCACGCAAAGAACATCAAGGACGATATTCAGGAGTTGCAGAAGAACGGGGAAATCAGGTTCGACAGACCATTTGCACTGGTCCGCTTTTTCCTGATGGAGCAATACAAAACATGGTTTGTCCTTGAGGTTGTGTCAGGCAGTCTGACTGATACAGATGAGACAGAGAAGCTCAGAGGGCCGCTGATGATAGACTTGGTGCATCTGATTTCAAACCCCGACTTCGGACACATCAAGTTCTACGACGCCGAACCTCCGCTTCCTTTGTTGATGGATGAAATCCACGAGCTTGTGATGAGTTCCCTGACGAGGGAGCAGCGGCAGGAGCTGCGTGAAAGTAATCAAGTCGATGTGTCGCTTAAGGTTGAACAACTCCGCGAGCAGATGGCAGAAAACTGCGGGCCGATAAATACTTCTATGTCGCGAATACCAGAGATACCCCAGAAAGGATGGATAGGAAGAGCACTAGAGGGATTCAGGAAGATGGGGTGGGCTAGCAAGCAGAACGACGGGACATATGTCTACCATGTCAAGCAGCGGCGTGACCCCCTGGAGCAATTCTACAGCCTCTGTGCTAAGCGAAAATGCAGGACTGCCTTGCAGCGGCAGCAAAAGCAAGAGAAAGATGCGAAAAAGTACCCTCTCTTTGGCGACCAAATCCGGTGTGCGAAATAGCCCCTTTGGCCCTGGTTCTGTTCGTGCAGCAGCCGCTTTCGTTGCGTGGTTAGGCTTCGAGAGGGGGGCAACGGGGTCCGGTGCCTTTCCCGCTACGACCCGGGTTGCCCTATGTGGCCTTCGGGGTTGCTCACCCGCGTCTGAGGGCGTAGGTTGAGGCGTGGAGTTGGGTTGGTGTCCGATGGGCGAAGGGCGGCACGGCGCCGTTCTTGGTGGTCTTTGCTTTGCTAATGCAGACCTTCTTCTTGGCGACGGAGGCGGCTTTCCCAGTGCTCTTCATGGTTTCCTCACGACAAATATCGGATCGACTGGTCGAATGATTCTCTTGCGTATCGAATACCTTCTACGATGTTACTTAACAGGAGTTTGACGAGACGGTCAAGCTCTTTGTTCTTGCGGTAGTCTGCTTCTGCGATGAAGTCTACGCGTTCAGCTCTCAGCAGTTCCTTGCAGGTCTTCAGGCCCTTGGCGTTGCCCGGTTTGTAGACGGCAATTGCGTAGCCGCCGTTCTTGCGGATCACAGTCATGCAGGGCACATCCGTAAGACCATCACCGATGTAGAGGATGTTCTGAAAGGGGATGGCACGCATCGAGGGCGGCATGTATGCATTGATGTTCTCGTGGAGTGACTCCATACCCTTGTTGATTCTGAAGATGAACTGCGTCTTCAAGGTATCGTTCACAATGACTTTTGGGAAGACGGCGTGCTCGTACTCATCGTAATGATACTCAGAGGCGAAGATCTTATAGAAGTTCTTGGCAATGCTGGCCCCACTTATGATTTCCTTGAGCCCGGCTGAGATGACGTAATGGCGCAGTTCGACGCCGGCATCCAACTGGGAGCTGGCATAGTTGCTGATGCGATGAAAGAATCTCTGGACCCCTGGGTAATACACGATGCCTTTTGCCAGCGATTTCAGGACGGCCGGTGTGACGGGATAATGCTGGTGCTCCGACATTTCGATCATCAGCCGCATATACGTCACTATTTCCTCACCGCCCGTTTCTTTTGCTTCCTTTTCGACAGCCTTCCAGAAGGTCTTGCCTTGCGTGATGCCAAGCCTTGGGAGCACCGTGTATTCCTGCATGGGTTGCGGTGTCAACGTCCCATCGAAATCATAGACCAGGGCGATGGTATTATGCTGGAACTTGGGGGGCTCGGATGGCATCGTGTGCACGCCTCCATCTGTCAAAGTCTCGGAAACTCCCTACGTTTGCGGCTGTTCTCCTCGCTACAGCACAGCCGATCCCACTATCACCTATATTCTGACGTAAACAGTCACAAATAGCAAGCTAGAAACTGGCAGTTTTGCCTTGGGGCGGCGGAGGGGTTTGAGGGCTTGCCTGTTTATCAGCGGGTGCGGGAGTTGGTTAGGGCGATCTATCGATTGGTGCCGACGGGGGACACTTCTGAGAGGGGGTAAGGGTTTGAAGGGCAGGAAGGGCGTCAGGGTGCGAAGGGTTTGAGAGTCTGGAGGGCTTGAAGGGGTTTCCGGCGTTCGGGGGGGTCGGCTCGCCCCCCTGCGATGTCGCGATATGCATTTAGGCGTATGTCTTAAGTGGTATATGCTTTGCCGTCGGGGGCGTTGAAAATTACGTATTTCCCCCTATGGACAAGGTAGGCGGTTCGGGTGTATGTGTGCGGGGAGCCGCCGAGTGCGGGTGGCAGACGGATCTCTCGTTACTGACATTGTTTAGGAAAGGGAGTGACCATGGATCGCAAACTGTTGTGCCTTGTCGCGTGGGCTCTGTTCTTGGCGTTTTCGGGCGCGACGCTGGCGGCGGCCGGGGCCGGCGGCGGCCAGACGGGTCAGAGATGGTATGAAGCCCAAATGAAGACGTGCGACGTGGTGGAGGCCTTCTCGTTCAGGACTGCGAAACTGAAGGAAGGCGTCACGCCGGAGGCCTTTGAGGCGTTCTGCAAAGGACTCGAATCCGTCGAGGGTGTCATCCCCGGCGTGAAGTTCGTGCAGTTGAAGGGCGATCGGGGCGTCCACAAGGGAACGTATCTTATTGTGTGGGAGTTCGATTCGGTCAAGGTTCGGGATTTCTACTTCCCGGTCGAGAACGGCGAGAGTCTCTGGAGCGCGTGGATGACGGCATCCGACGGATTGCTTCGGCGCCAGTCGCTCCAGGCGAATCGGTACCTGGACACCACCACGATGGCCTATACGGACTACGTCGCCGTCAAGTCCACGAAAGATCCCAAGCGCGTGCGCATTGCCAAGGGCGACCCTGCCACTAGGGCGTTCGCGTTCCGGCCTTTGACCTTGAAAGAGGGCGTTAAGCCGGAGGCGTTTGAGAGATTCGCCAGAGAATTCCCGTCTCTGGAAGGCCTGATCCCCGGCATCCAGTTCCTGTTGCTCAGAGGCGATCGGGGCGTCGACAAGGGCAAATATGCCATGTTATGGGTGTACGATTCGGTGAAGGTTCGTGACTTCTACTTCCCCAATGAAGACGGGGAGAACCCGTTGTGGCAGGCCTGGGTGGAAGCTTCCGATGGGCTGCTTCAGCGTCTGATGGAAGAGGCCAGTCCATACCTGGAGCCCTCTACCCCCGGTACCGATGGGGACGTCACGGATTACGTCGGCATCCAGTAGCACCGGGGCCGTGCCTTCCTCAAAGCCAGACGGCCGTCGCCGGTAGGTCGAGGACCCACCGCACGTGGACGCAATACGCGTCATTTCTTGTAGGTGGCTTCGGGGTCGTAGACTTTTTGGGCGACTAGCTCTAAGTCCTTTTCTGTGTTGGGTTTGATGGCCCGATAAAAACAGGACTGGTAGCCTACATGGCACTGGCCGGCGTCTACGGTGACCTTTAGGATCAGGCAGTCCTGGTCGCAATCGACGAGGATCTTCTGGACCTGCTGGGCGTGGCCGGACTCTTCGCCTTTCTTCCAGAGCTTCTTGCGGGAGCGACTGTAGTAGGTGGCTCTGCCCGTGGCGATGGTGCGGTCCAGGGCTTCGCGGTTCATGTAGGCGACCATGAGGACTTGCCCGGTGCCGGCGTCCTGGGCGATGGCCGGGATCAGGCCGTCGGAGTCAAACTTCGGGACGAATTCCAGCCCTTCTTCAATCTGCTTGGATTCCAAGGCGATTTACCCCTAAATTCTTAGCTAACAACATCTTGTCACGTTCTCTTTTACTCGGTATCATTTGTGGGAACAAGCGCTTTTCGGAGAGAAACGTTGCCCAGGGCGGACAACCAGAAGAAAACCCGGCATCTTTCGCTGGTGGCTCGGATCGGGGTGGCGGTCCTGGCGATCGGTTGGGTTTTGCGCGGGCAGGATTGGCGGGAGCTGGGGGCGGTTTTTCAGCGGCTCAACTGGGGGTTTTTCGCCCTGAGTCTGGGTGTTTACGTGACGGCTCAGCTCGTGATCGCGGTCCGCTGGTGGTTCCTGCTGCGGGCCCAGGCGATCCATATCGAGCTTCTGGCGGCCTTCCGGCTGCATTTTATAGGACTGTTCTTTAACAACCTCCTGCCTAGCTCGGTGGGGGGGGATTTGCTGAAGGGCTGGTATGTGACCAAGCATACGGACAAGCGGCTGGAGGGGGCGCTGAGCGTGGTGGTCGACCGTGTGATCGGGCTGATCGGCATGGTGGCGATGGCGGTCGTGGCGTACGTGTTCTTCCTGCGGGGCCAGGCGATCGAGGCCGATATGGGTGAGCAGGGGGGGGCGTCGCTGGCTTCTTATCGCGGGGCGGCGGTCTGGGCTGGTGCGATTTTGGTGGTTCTGGCGGCGATTTTGCTGCTCTATCCGCGGTCGCGTGCCGCGATCGGGCGGATTTGGGGCCGGATTGCGGTGCGGGGGGCCTCTTTGGCGAAGCGGGCCTGGACGGCGGTGGTGGTCTACTGCTCGCGGCCCGGGACGCTGCTGCTGTCGCTGGGGCTGACCTGGCTGGGCCAGAGCATCGTGATTACGGCCTTTTGGCTGCTGGGCCGCAACCTGGGAATTGCCGCCGAGGCGCGGTATTATTTCGTGATTTTCCCCATTACCTGGGTCGTAGCGGCCATTCCGGTCAGTATTGCCGGTGTGGGCGTGCTCGAAGCGGGCGTTGTGACCCTGTTTGTTTCGCTGACCGGTGCGGCCGGCGAGAGCGCCCTGGCCCTGGCCCTGTGTCAGCGGTTCGTCTGGGTGCTGGCCTCGTTGCCCGGCGGGGCGATCCATCTTCTGGGAGGGCATCTGCCCAGAGGAGAGATTTTTGTTGACTGTGAAAATGGCGTAAATTAAGCTAATATCGTTGGATAGGATACGGTCCAATGGCTTTGGGGCGGTCTGAGTTAGGATCGTCTTTCGTCGGTGTGAAGGACTGTTGCTCCAGGGGATGAGTATAAGCAAGCGTTTTAAGAGCTACTTTCTGCGCGGTCTGGCAGTCCTGCTGCCGGCACTGCTGACGATTTGGATTCTGGTATGGGGTTACAACTTCATTCAGAACAACGTCAGTGTCCACATAAACCGTGGACTGGTCTGGATGATTTTGCAGGTTCAGGGACCGCGGGGTCTGACCGAAGTAGACCTGACAAAGATCTTCGTCGATGGGGCGGCCGGGTCGGCGGTGGGGTTCTTTATCACCGTGTTGCTGGTCTTTGTGGTCGGCGCGCTGTTGGCCAGCGTGGTGGGCCGGGCGCTTTGGCGTGTGGTTGAAGCCTTTATCATGAGCACGCCTGTTTTGCGTAGAGTGTATCCCTATGTTAAACAGGTGACCGACTTCGTGCTCACGCAGGAAGAGCAACAGAAGATGTTCTCGAGGGTTGTTGCGGTTGAGTACCCTCGGAAAGGGGTGTGGTCGATCGGCTTTGTGACGGGCTCCGGGATCAGACGGATCACCGAGAGCGTGCAGAAGGAGTTTGTCACTGTGCTGATCCCCAACTCACCGACCCCGGTGACAGGATATGTGGTCATTGTGCCCAAGGAGCAGACCATCGCTCTGGAGATGACGATTGAAGAGGCGTTTCGATTTGCCATTAGCGCCGGTGTCATCGTTCCCGACCGGGGCGATGTGACGGCGCTGCCCAGGGCCTATACGGAGCGTCAGCCAGACAAATAGACGATGGGGTTTCTACTGGTTAAGGAGACGAGCATTGCTGTTCAACATTAGTGGTAAACACATCACGATCACCGATGCGATGCGGGCGTACGCCGAGGAAAAGACGGCGAAGCTTCCCAAATTCTACAGCGGAGTCAACCAGATGGAGGTGGTGATCGACGGCGGCGAGGCCGGAAACAACGTGAGCGTCGAGATTATTGCCCGAGGCGAGCACAGCAATGTTTTCGTCGCCACCGAGATCGGGGAGGACGCCTACAAGTGTATCGATGGGGTCGTACACAAACTCGAAAGCCAGTTGCGCCGCAAAAAAACCAAGGAGCGCAACAACAAACACACCACAGGGGGACACGAACCCGCCTAGAGGTGAGGGGTCCAAGGGCCGAATGTATCGGGCCTTCGGGCGTGCTTGGATGGTTGTTGCTACAGATTGGACTGGACGCAAAGAATGAAGTTTGAAGATTTTGTGTGTTTTAAGGCGACGATCCCGGAACTGCAGTCGGCGGACCGAGATGGCATCATTGCTGAGTTGGTCTCGGCGCTGGTTCAGGCCGGCAAACTACCCTCGGCGTCGGAGGCCGAGATCACCAAGGCGGTGATCAAACGTGAGAACGAGGCCAGCACCGGGATGGGCAAGGGCGTGGCCGTGCCGCATGTCAAACATCCGGTCGTGGACGACGTGCTGGCGGCGATCGGTCAAAGCGACACCGGCATCGACTTCTCGTCGCTGGACGAGCAGCCGGTCTATTCGGTGATCCTGCTGATTAGCCCGCCCGACAATCCCGACCGCCATCTCCGCGCGATGGAGAACCTCTTCAAGCATCTTCAGAAAGAGAAGTTCCGGAAGTTCCTGCGGCAGTGTCAGACACCGGAGGCGTTCGAGGATCTGCTCAAAGAGGCGGATGACAACCCCTCGTGGTGAATCACCGGTTCATGATCTCTGAAGGCGGGGAGGCCTGACATGCAGGCAGGAGAAGAAACATTGGAAAAACTGGTCGGCGAGGCGACGGTCGAGATCAAGAATGCGGACGGCCTGCACATGCGCCCGGCCATGCAGTTCGTCGATCTGGCCAGCCAGTTTGATTGTGACGTTACCGTTAGCAACGGTGAAACCGACGTGGACGGCAAGAGCATCATGCAGATGAGCATGCTGGCGGCCACCTGTGGGACTCGCTTGAAGGTCAGGGCTCAGGGCCCGGAGGCCGAGACGGCCGTCGAGGCGCTCCGCGAGTTGGTGGAGGTTCGGATGTTCGATGAGCCCCCGCCCGAAGGCCAGAGGTGATCGGCTCGGATGAGACGCTGAAATGGAGATTAAAAAAGGAATCGCCGTATCGCCGGGGGTCTCGATCGGCAAGTGCCTGATCATTGACTCAGAGGACTATCGAATTCCCCGGCGTCAGATCGAGCCGTCCCAGCGAATGGCGGAAGTCCAGCGGGCCCGCAATGCGTTCCGGGATGCGATCCAGGAGTTGACCGAACTGGAGACGGCCCAGGAACAAACCGCCGGCGGGCGCATCAAGGACATCTTCGCAGTGCATCTGCGTTTCCTGCGCGACCGCAGTTTACGTCGTAAGGTCACGGACGCCGTCCATAGTGACGCCATCTCCGCCGAGTACGCGGTTTCGACCGTGTTGCGTGAGATCGCCTCCCATTTCACCAACGTCAAGGACACCTATATCAGCGAGCGGGCGGCCGATATCTATGATATCGAGAGGCGTCTGCTCAAGCAGTTGCTCGGTCACACGCGCGAGGATTTGGATTGCCTGCGCGAGGAAGTAATCGTCGTGGCCCGCGAGTTGAGTCCCACGCAAACGGCCGGCTTCAATAAGGCGTTTGTCAAAGGCATCGCCTCCGACGCCGGGGGACGCACCAGTCACGCCGCGATCGTGGCCCGTTCGCTCGGCATCCCGGCCGTGGTCGCCCTGGAGGATTTGACCGAGATCGTCCATGGTGGTGACACCGTGATTATCGACGGCAATCGGGGCCTGGTCATTGTCAACCCGGACGACGATACCATCGACCAATACGAGGCCTATTCGGCCGAGTTCGTCGCCCTCGGACACAAGCTCGATACGATCCGGGAAAAGTCGGCGGTGACCCGGGACGGCGTCAAGGTCATGTTGCTGGGCAATATTGAGTTTCCCAGCGAGGCCGCCTCCGTGCTCGATAAGGGCGGTGACGGCATCGGTCTCTACCGAACCGAGTTTCTCTACCTCAATCGGCCCACGGAGCCGACCGAGGAGGAGCACTATCGCGCCTACGCTCAAACGGTGGGCGTCTTCCGAGAGCGGCCTGTCGTGTTTCGCACCGTGGACCTGGGCGCCGACAAGTACACCCAGAGCAAGCGATTCGCCCCGGAGCCTAATCCCTTTTTGGGCTTACGTTCCATCCGCTTCTGTCTCCAGAACCTGGGGATGTTCAAGACGCAGTTGCGCGCCATTCTGCGCGCCTCTGTTCTCGGGCAGGTCAAAATCATGTTCCCCCTGATCAGCAACATCCAGGAGTTGATGCAGGCCAAGATGATCCTGCACGATGTCATGGAGGACCTGGACGAGGAATCGATCCCGTACAATCGCGATCTGGACGTGGGCATTATGGTCGAGACGCCGTCGGCGGCGTTGACCGCCTCCAGTCTGGCTCGAGAGGCGGATTTCTTCAGTATCGGCACGAACGATCTAACGCAATACACCCTGGCGGTCGACCGGGGCAACGAGCTGGTTTCGACGCTGTATTCTCCCTCCGACCCGGCGGTCCTGCGCCTGATGCGCATGGTGATTCAGGATGCGTACAAGTCGCAGATCGATTTGTCCGTGTGCGGAGAAATGGCCTCGGAGCCGGAGTACGTGATGATCCTGCTGGGCCTGGGGGTCCGCACGCTGTCGTTGTCGGTGCCGATGATCCCGGAAGTCAAACAGGTCATCCTCTCGGTCACGATGGAGGACTGCAATATTCTGACGAGAAAGGTGCTGGGGATGAATTCCGAACGACAGATCTCCAACTACCTTCGCAATGCCGCGCGGAAGATCTTACCGGCGGCATTCTGATGACGCCGATGGGCTTGCGGCGGGGCGCCGGCGGCGTGAGAAACGACGATCAGACGACAAACTGAAATGCAATGGGCATAGAAGCGGCCAAAGACAACCTGTTGGATGGGACGGAGGGGACCGGCGTCGTAACCGACGCCGCGGCGGTCGTGCGCTTTGAAATCGGCGGCGGGCTCCGTTTCCTTTCGCATGCCGAGACGGTGCGCGTTTTCGAACGCGCCTGCGCTCGGTCCGGCGTGCCGGTCAAATACACGCAGGGTTTCAATCCTCATGCGAGACTGTCATTGCCCCTGCCTCGGGCCGTGGGGGTCGCTTCGGATGATGAACTCCTGATCTTGCGGATCTACGAGGCGCAGGGGCTTCCCCTGGCCGAGGAGATGGGAGCCGAGCGACTGGCCTGGGGGACGCGGATTGCGGCGCAGTTGGCCGAGGTCCTGCCGGCCGAGATCATCATCGGCGCGGTGACTTTAACGAAATCAAATGCGTCGTACCATCCGGAATCGGCGCAGTATGTACTGGCTTTGCGAGAAGGCGCCTGCCAGGGTCTCCCGGATCGCATGGCCGATCTCCTGGCCCGCGAGCACCTGGTGGTCGAGCGGGTCAAGCCCAGTCGGCCTCTGGCGCGATCGGTGGATGTGCGGCCGTTTCTCAAGTCGATGCGACTGGAACAAAGGCAGGCGATTGTCGAGTGCGGCATCAGTAACGCCGGGATCATCCGCGTGGATGAGATCCTGACGCTCCTGGACCTGACCCTGACGGATCTGGCTGGGCCGATCCGTCGCATGAATATTACCTGGAAGATTACTTGACCGTCCAACGCGCCGGCCCCCGGGCCGGCCGGACGACGGTATGAAGGATGCACTATATGTCACGAGAGATGTTGATTAACGTAGCGGAGCGAGAGGAGTGCCGGGTCGCCGTTGTGGAGAAGGGGTGCCTGGAGGAACTCTATGTGGAACGCGCCAGCGTCGGCGCCCACGTGGGCAATATCTACAAAGGACGCGTTGTCAATGTGGAGTCGGGGATTCAGGCTGCCTTCATCGAGATTGGCATTGAGAGGAACGGGTTCCTGCATGTCTCCGATCTGCACCCGCGCTACTTCCCCAAGGCCAAGAGCAACGTGCTTGAGAGTATCGGGCGCCGGCAGGCCCTGAAGGATCGTCCGCCCATGCAGAACTGTTTGCGTCGTGGGCAGGAACTGGTCGTTCAGGTGACCAAGGAGGGCCTCAAGACGAAGGGTCCGACGTTGAGTACGTATCTGGCCCTGCCGGGCAAACACCTGGTGATGATGCCCTGGATGAAGGGCTACGGCGTCTCGCACAAGATCGACGATGAGGATGAGCGCAAACGACTCGGGGAGGTACTCGAGGACAGTGAGCCGCCCAAGAATCAGGGCTTCATCATTCGCACCGCCGGACAGGGCAGTTCCAAACGCGACGTGCAAAACGATTTGAGATACCTCAAACGCCTCTGGCGGGCCATCCAGAAACGCATCGACAGCGAAAAAGCGCCGGGCGATATCTATCAGGAATCCGATCTGGTGATCCGCGCGCTGCGCGATGTTTTCAACAATACAGTGACGAAGATTGTCTGTGATTGCGACATGACCGTCCGGAAGATCAAGGACTTCCTGGCGATCGCCATGCCGCGGCTTAAGCCCCAAGTGACGCACTACGAGGACAAGATTCCCCTGTTTCACAAGTACCAGATCGAAGGCGAGATCGCCAAGGTCCAGTCGCGGACCGTGGACCTGCGCTGCGGGGGCTCGATTGTCATCGAACAAACCGAGGCGCTCGTGGCGATCGACGTCAACAGTGGACGCCATCGCAAGCAGCTGAACGCCGAGCAGACGGCCTTCGAGAGCAATATGGAGGCGGCCATCGAGATCGCCCGACAGCTTCGCCTGCGCGATCTCGGAGGCTTGATTATCTGCGACTTTATCGATATGCGCAGCCAGAAGAATCGTAAGGAGATCGAAGGCGCCTTTCGCGAGGCGGTCAAGGTTGATCGGGCCCGCGCCAAGGTCCTGCGGATCAGTCGTTTTGGCGTCGTGGAGATGACGCGCCAGCGCATGCGCCCCTCGCTGCAGTTGAGCACCTATCTGGCTTGTCCACACTGCGCCGGCAACGGCTTCGTCAAGAGCCACGAGTCCTTGGCGCTCGAGATCATCCGCCTGCTGAATCTGGCGGTTTCCGAAGATCATATCAAACGCATCGAGTTGTCGGTCTCGCCGGAGGTGGCCGATTATCTCCAGAATGAGAAGCGGGCGGCCATCGCCCAGATCGAGCAACTGGCCGACAAACGCGTGATCATTCATTCCTCTCCCGACTGCGCCGGAGAAGAACGCCAGCTCCTCTGCTTCAACGAGCGCAGCAGTGAGGTCAAACTGCCGACATCGGGTCCGCCGGCCAAGCCGAATCGCTGATCCCGACGCGCCCGAAGGGCATTAGGTCTTGACCCCATGGGGGAGATGCCGTAAAAGGGGGGCGCCTCAGGGTCCGCCCTAGAAATGACTACCGTTAGCGTTCCGGCGCACCCTGAACAGAGAAGGAACTCAGAGAACCGTGGAATTCGACCTGGATTACGCCCGCAACGTCATACGCGCCGAGGCCGGGGCGATTGCGGCCCTGGCGCCGATCGTTGACGGCGCGTTCGCCCGCGCGGCCGAGATGATGTACGCCTGCAGCGGGTCCTGCATTGTCAGCGGGATCGGCAAGGCCGGTATCATCGGGCAGAAGATCAGCGCCACGCTGGCCTCGACCGGAACGCCGAGTCACTTTCTCCACCCGGCCGAAGCGGTGCATGGGGATCTCGGGCGGCTGCGCGCCGACGACATCGTTATCGTACTCAGCTATGGGGGGGAAACCGACGAGATCATCCGGTTGATCAACCTTCTCAAGCAACGCCAGATTCGCCTGATCGCCATCACCAGCGATGCCGAGTCCACCCTGAGTCGGTACAGCGATGTGGTTTTGTGCATGGGCAAGGTCAGCGAGGCCTGCCCGCTGGGGGTCGCGCCGAGCGTCTCGACCACGTGCATGCTCACCATTGGCGACGCGCTGGCGTTTACGGTGATGAAGGCCCGCGACTTCAGTGTGGAGGACTACGTTCGGTTCCATCCGGGTGGCTCGCTCGGTACGCAGTTGATGACGGTGGAGCAGTCGATGATGTTCCGGCCGGGCGAGAAGCTGCCGACGGTGACGACGGACGAGACGATCCGCCAGATGCTGGACAAGACGGCCGCGGTCAAGCGACATGGCGCGGTCATGGTCGTGGCCGCCGACGGGCGTCTGGTGGGCATTCTGACCGACGGGGACCTGAGGCGACTGCTGACCCAGCACGGCCCGGCGGTCTTTGAGCAGCCGGTGGGCCAGGTCATGACCGTCGACTGTAAGCGCATCCGGGCCGACGCCCTTGCCGCTGAGGCGACGGCCATCTTTCACAAGTTTCGCATCGATGAGTTGCCCGTGGTCGATGCCGAGGACCGACCGGTGGGCATGATCGACGTGCAGGATATTGTGACGATCAAAGTCGTGGGATGATTGGACGGAAAGAGCGACGGCACGGATGACCGAAGAGACAAAGCAAAAGCTTGAAGCGATACAGTTGTTGGTCCTTGATGTGGACGGCGTGCTCACCGATGGGCAACTCGTCATCCACGGGGACGGCGCCGAGAGCAAGTGCTTTCATACCGTCGACGGGCATGGCATTCGCCTCTGGCAGCGGGCCGGGCTTCAGGTGGCGCTGCTCAGTGGACGCTACTCCGAGCCGACGCAGCGGCGCGCCGAGCAACTGGAGATTGCCCACGTGATTCAGGATTGCCATTTCAAGCTCCCGGCCCTGGAGAAACTCATCGCAGAGCTTCAGCTTTCCCCTGAGAATGTCGCCTATGTCGGCGACGACCTTCCCGATCTGCCGGCGATTCGCTTCGTGGGCTTCGGCGCCGCCGTGGCGAACGCCGTCGATGCGGTGAAAGAACACGCCGACTACGTCGCCACGCGTTCGGGAGGCGCCGGCGCCGTTCGCGAGGTGATCGAGCACATCCTGAAGACTTCCAATCGATGGCAGCCGCTCATGGAGCGGTATCTGGCCTGACGGCCACCCGCTGAGGCTATGAATCCAACGTTGCGCAAACTCGTGATTGGGATCGTCGTGCTGGGCGCTTTGCTGCTGGTCTATGCGGCCTACTTGCGGCTGAACCCGAGCCAAAGCCTCGATATGGAGGCCTTCGAGGGCTTGCCGGCGCCGGCTGCCGACCGGACCATCGAGGCCCCGAGCGGCAAGGCCGCCACCATCGGCGGCGTGAACATCCTCAACGTCGAGCAAACAGATTTCCTGCATACCGATGAGACCGGTCGAGTCGACCGACGATTGGGCTTCGAACAACTGCTCCACTCGCAGGACGATCAGTGGGTGATCACGAATCCCTATCTCGACCTGTTCCTCGGCGACGCCAAGATTCGCCTGACCGCCGATCGGGGCGAGGTGCAGATGAAGTCGGCGTTCGGTCAACTCCAGGCCGACGACGCGCGGTTCTCGGGCAACGTGGTCATTCGTATCATTCCCTCCGAGCCGAACGATCCGATGACGGTCCTTATCTACCTCGACGACGTGGCCTTCATCGCCGAGCAGTCGTTGTTCTCCACCATCGGCGCCGTCCGGTTCGCCTCACGCAGCGCCCAACTCGTCGGCCGCGGCATGGAGTTGCTCTACGATGCGTCCGCCCAGCGTCTTCGCTTGTTTAGTATCAAGGATCTGGACAGCCTGCGTTTGCGGAGCGACGCGTTCGGTTCCTTGGAGGATGTGACACGATCGGACAAAGCCGACCCCGCCGATGCGAACGAGCCGGAAGGTCCGCCGGCGGCCGAGGTCGCGACGCAGACGCCTCAGGAAACGCGCTTGGCCGCCGAGCCGAACGCCGCGCCAGAAAGCGATGTTTACGAGTGTATCTTCCGCCGGAACGTGACCATCACGACGCCCGAGCAGGTCGTCACCGCGCGCAGTCGACTGGTTATCAACAACATTCTGTGGTCCAACTCCAAATCGGACGCCGCCGATCAGCCGGTCGATCCGAACGAGACGGATGCCGCGGCGCCCACGCCGGCGGTTGCCGAACCGAATCTCTCCGAGCCGGGCGTCTTCGACCCCAATGCAGCCGAGCCGAACGAGCCGAACGAGCCCCAGGACCTTCCCTATCCGGGCCCTGATGCCCTGGACACGACCGCTTCGGAAGCCGTCGCCCTCGAGGTGATCCCGGAGTCCCTCTTCGATATCGTCGTCACCTGTGACGGCGGCTTCGTCATCGCGCCCAAGGGGTCGCCCGAGTTGGTCGGCGATCTCGACGATTTGGCCATCGGCTCGTCCGCCCAGCCCGAGGAGACGCTCCCCGAACCGGCGGTGGACCCGAATCGTCAGACCGTCGTCGCCCAGCGCATCGAGTTCGATGCGACGACGACCAACACCACGCTGCTCGGCCCGGTCACCATGACCTTCGCGCTGGATCCGAGCGACCTGACCGGCCGGGACGCGCGGGGCGAACTGATGCCCGTGACCATCACCGCCCGCGACGCCGTCCGCTACCTGCCGCAGGACAATCGCATTCAGCTCGAAGGCAACTGCGCCGTCACCCTCCAGCAGACCGAGCCCAACTACACCTACGACTACATGCTCACGGCCCCCGTGCTGGCCCTGGACCTGATGGAAGACCCGAACGCCGCGCCCGATGCGACCGGCATCACGCTCAGGCAGTTCACCACCTCCGGTGGTCCCGTCGGCCTCTACGCCCAGCGCAAAGCCGCCGGCGAACTGGTCGGCTGGGTCAAGTTGGAGGCGTTCGTACTCGATTACGAGGCGGTCCACCAGCGGTTCACCGTGATCGGCCCCGGCCTGGTCAGCCTGCACAACAGCGAGAATCTCGAGCCCGACGCCGATCCGAACGAGTTCAGTATCGGTCAGCCGTGTTTCGCGTTCCTGCGCAACTTCGATTCACTGACCTACTCGGCCGCGACCAACCTGATCGTCGCCGAGACCCAGGCCGAACGGATGCGCCTGAACTACTTCCCGCAGGTCGATGGTTCTTACGACACGCCGGGTGTCGAGGCCGTCGCCGGCCGCATCGAGATCCAACTGACCCAGACCGAGGAGAAACGCCTCGAGTTGGCCCTGCTGACCGCCTCCGAGGGAATCACCTTCACCGATAGCAAGAGTGAGTTCGACGGCGCGACCCTGTTCTATGACCACGCCCAGGGCCTCGTGACTGTCGAAGGCGACGACATCCAACCGTGCAAGCTCAACGGCGCCCTCGTCCCCCGCATCGAAATGAACCCCAAGACCGGCGAGATCCTCACCGAGATCCAAACGCCCACCACCCTCCAATTGGCCCCCTGACCGGGCGCACCGCATCTGACATGTTGCTGGACCGAAATGCATAGGGCGTCACCAGATTCCCAACGCCTTGACAATGGTTTGCTCATAGATGTCCCCGGAATCCCAAGAGGTCAGATCTCTCACAGGTTCTCAGATTCGTCATCCAGTTTGGGAGCAAACAGGTTGAACAGTAACGGCATATTGTGGTATTACAGGATTCCAACGACGCAAGATGGTCACATATGAAGACGCATAGGGAACCCTACAATAGAAGAGATGGAGTGCAATGAGAGCGACAAAGTGCCAATTGTTCGAGAGGTTGTTATCGATCGCTGTTTGTGCATGGGTGTTGGCCGGTCTGGCGATTGCCTCCCCGGAGAAGGCCAAAGAAGACGATGACGCGGCGGTTCCCACTATCAAAGATGGCGAAGCACAGATCGTCAAGCGGTTCAAGGACCCCGACATGTGGATCCGTCACGATCTGTGGGTGGAGACCGAGTTTGATTCGGACGGCGATGGCAACCTGGATCGCATGCATGTGGACGTGACCCGACAGCGCCAGACGGACACCGAGGGACTCAAAGTCCCGGTGATCTATGGCACGAGTCCCTACTTCGCGGGAACCAGTAGTCCGGTCGGCGACTACATGTGGGATACGCGGCAAGAGCTCGGGGCCGAGCCGGCCAAGCGTGAGGCGGCATCGGCCGTAAAGCGTACGGGTGAGCGACCGATCATCTCCAAGTCGTTCGTGAAGGAATGGGTGCCGCGTGGTTTCGCGGTCGTCCATTCGTCGTCACCCGGGACGGGATTGTCACAGGGCTGTCCAACGGTTGGAGGCGACAACGAGTCGCTGGCGCCCAAGGTGGTCATCGATTGGCTCAACGGGCGTGCGAAAGGGTACACCACCGTCGACGGAGACGAAGCGGTGCTGGCCTATTGGTCGACGGGCAAGGTGGGCATGACGGGGACATCGTTCAACGGCACCCTCGCTCTGGCCGCCGCGACGACGGGTGTGGAGGGACTGGAGGCCATCATCCCGGTGGCGCCGAACACCTCGTACTACCACTACTACCGCTCAAATGGTCTGATCCGTTCCCCGGGCGGGTTCATCGGCGAGGACATTGACGTTCTGTACGATTTCATCAATAGCGGCGACGAAGCGCGGCGTGACTATTGCAACTGCCAAGTCCGCGACAAAGCGATGCTTCAAGGTTTCGATCGCGTGACCGGCGACTACAATCGATTCTGGGCCGGTCGTGATTACCTGAATGATCTGGATCACCTCAAGGCGGCGGTCCTGATGTCGCACGGGTTCAACGACTGGAACGTGATGCCCGAGCATAGCTTTCGCATCTATCAGGCGCTCAAGGCCAAGGGCATTCCCGTTCGGATCTACTACCACCAAGGCGGGCACGGCGGTCCACCTCCGCTGAAGATGATGAATCGCTGGTTCACGCGGTATCTCCACGATGTGGATAACGGCGTGGACCAGGAGGACCGCGCGTGGATCGTCCGGGAAGGCGACGAACGCTCCAAGCCCACCGGATACAAAGACTATCCGCATCCCGACGCGGCGCCGGTGAAATTGTTCCTCGTCAGGGGCGCCCCGGAACGCGGACAGTTGTCGAGAAGCAAAGTCCCCGGGCAGGGCAAGGAAACGCTCGTTGACAATTTCTCCTTCAGTGGCGAAGCCCTGGCGCAGGCCGAGTGGACGGGCCATCGCTTGATCTATGTGACGCCGGAATTGAAGCGTGACATGCATCTTTCCGGGACGGCGCGCATTTCGATAAAATTGGCAAGCAACAAGCCGGCTGCGAATCTGTCGGTGTGGCTGGTTTCGCTTCCCTGGAACAAGAGTAAGAAGGCGAAGATTACTGACAACATCATTACGCGAGGCTGGGCCGACCCGCAGAACAGGCGATCGATCCGCCGGAGCAAGCCGCTGGTGCCGGGGAAGTTCTGCAAATTGCAGTTCGATCTTCAGCCCGATGACCAGGTCATCGGCGCAGGGCAGCAGATTGGTTTGATGATCTTCTCAAGCGACCGAGATTATACCCTGCGGCCCGATCCCGGTACCAAGCTCACCGTTCAGTTGAAGGCAACCCGCCTCACGCTGCCCGTGGTAGGCGGCGCCGACGCCTATGCCAAAGCCTTCGAAGAAGAGCCGGAAAAAGAGCCAGAAGAAGACGAAACCGCAGACCTCTGATTCCCGAAATGATGCTGGCAGTCTCCGAACTGCTTCCCACAAGGCCACTGGCAGACCAATCTTCACTAATGATGCCTGTGCTATAGCTTGAGGTAATACCGCCTGAGCAATAGCTACTCCAGATAAGGCGAGGCCCCGTAAGCATAACCTTTGCAGAAGACGCAACTTAGCAACATAGCCCAAACGCCGAAACCAATTTCTTGTGTTTCATTCGCGTTTTGGGACGGAAATCGGGCGGGGTTGGATCGGATCAGCCCCGCCCGATCGCTGGCAACTTGTCTGATCCCGGTCGATGACGCTAGCCGTGTATACGTGGTGGAGGGGTATGAGAGGAGAACATGGTCGACCCTTTCGTAGTATTATCAGGCATGAGACTCAAGGCGTGATTGAACTCTGGCGATTGTTATGGTATATTTGACTACGATATGGCTTTCTGCGAGAATCTGGCCCTTTAATCGGCGATGGAGCACGCGATGTCCGACCTACGACCCTTTGGGGATTGGTATCTTGAGCTAGCACGGGTGACTCTCTTCCCTTTCGAAGAGGGAACGACGCTTCCTCTCCTCGATTGGTGGAACAACATAGTGGGCGAAGAGCCCGATGAGGTGATGGACAGGCCGAAGGAGCGTGTTGCGAGAGTCGCGGGACAGTTTGGCGGGGGGGTGTTGTCTTTGGAGCGCCAGCCTCTGCGCCTTGATTTCAAGCTGACCGCACGCACTGATGAATGGGTAGAATCTGTAGGCTACCCCAACCTGGGGCCGGTCGAGGATGTATTCGACAAATTCAAGGGGATTGCCACCGGACTGATAAGTCACGAGGGTTTTCCCCAGTTGAATCGCATTGCCTATGGATGTGTTCTGCTGCTACCTGGAGATGACAGATCGCAAACGTATCAGCAGTTGGCCTTGTATCTACCGAGTGTGAAGCTTGATGTAGAGAACAGTCGCGACTTCTTGTACAGGATCAACCGACGTTGTGAATCTCGTACTGGATTGTCCGACTTGTTCGTGAACCGACTGAGTACATGGTCCGTTGCCGCATTCGTGCCTGTGGTCGGGGTGCCGCAGAAGATGACGGCCATTGAGCCTCGGTATGCTTGTCGTTTAGAGTTGGACGTCAACACGTGCCAGGAGTTCAACGGTGTCCTGCCCAATGAGAAGATACCGGCGATATTGAATGAACTGGCAGACATGGGCACAGAAATCGCGACTGCGGGGGATGTATCATGACTTCTGCCGTCACCACCTGTACCTCTGAAGAGAGCATGTTGCCGGACTTTGATTACAGCGGCACTGATTTGAATACGTGGACCGTTGTTTGGGGAGAGGCTTCTGGTCTTCTCGACGATGAGGTCCCCTCAAAGACTTGGCAGAGAAAGTCCCGCCGTGCTCATGAAGAGCCGCTATCTAGACGAATTTGGGAGACTTATACAAGGTTATTGCGGGTTCCTCCCAAAGAGCTGGTTGTCAAACGATTCTGGGAAACTTACACAAGGCCGCTGATGGTGCCGAGTCACGGAGTGGGAGATGTCATCGCGGCCGATTCTGCATATGTTTTCTCATACGAGTCTTTGTGCAGTGATACAGGCGAGACAGACATCACCGAGCAATCTGACGATCGCGTCGCGGTCGAAGAAACTCGGCAGGTTCTTAGGGATTTGGCAAGTTCCGACTTGGAAGACGAAGGAGATGAGAGATTTGAGGAATCCGTCCAGAGCCTGATCGTTCTGTACGGAGGTCGGGCGGTGTGTGAGATTGACTACCTGATTCGTGATGAGCAGATACCACCTGACGCTATTCGATTTGTGCTGCGCGTCCTGGGTGACATAGATCACCCGAAGACACATGGCTACCGTCAATGGCTGTTGCAGAGAGTGCTACTCTATTCCTCTTCAGCAATTATCCGGGACGGCGCTAACGTTGGCTTGGCGCTTTTGGATGACCCGGAGGCCCTTCCGGTGCTCAGGAAGGCAATTGAGAAGGAAACATCGCCGCTTGTAATGAAGTTTCTGGATAAAACAATTCGCCAATTAGAGGAGACAGAAGCAAGTGTTTCGCTACCTGCGCAAGGTAGACCTTAAGCCCTGGCTTGAGGCGGAGGCTACACCAGAGTGGTTGGGAGAGGAAGCCATCCCCGCTGATCCCGTTTGTAGCTTCAGGACCCGAAAGAACACAATGTCCGTGTTCACCCTGGATGATGACGCGCGAAACGTGGGGCGGATCGCGGCAGCCCTGACTGTCAGTTGTGGTCAAGTCAGGGAGTTCGAGTACATCATTCTGGATTCGACGGATGTTGACAGCGCAGCAATCGTGACAAGACAGACCGAAGGTGACACGGCAGATGCAGAGGTTAACGGACTTCACCGTGACCTTGAGCAAATCTCAGCGCAGAAACTCGTCACCCTAACAACGCTCGTGTTGAACAAGAACCTGCATGAGGTCTGCGACCGTATCCTTGCGAAGGATGTTGCAGTGCAAATCCTCAAGGGCGTCTCTGATGGCTCACTGACAAACGTCTCACCGAAGATCATTCAGAAGGCTGAGCAACTCGTGGGACGTGCGGCTCAGCGTTCCTAGCTTCTTTGCTGCGTTCCGGAATCCTTCCTCAATAGCTACAGCATCTCTTGCTGAGCGGCCCTATGTATAATAGGGACGGACCCTAGTATTGGCCCGCTATAACTAGGGTCCGTCCCTAGTTAAGGGGGCTTATTCTTGGTACTCGATCGCGATGACCGAGGCAATGGCGTCGGGGGCCTGGGACGGGACGGTGACGGTGATCCCGTCGGAGTCGGTTTTTGTTTTCAGGGCTTGGCGCGCGAGGAAACGGGAGGAAACGGGGACAGCCACCTATTACCGACTGTGATATCGAAGCTAAATAGTGGCTGTCCCCATTTCCATTTGTCAGCTGGGCTAATCCGCCTTCTTCTTACCCGTCAGAGCCATGCCGGATTGCTTTAGGGTCAGGCCGGTGACCTGTCCATCCTGGTTCTTGGCGAAGGTGATACTGGCCTGTACGATCTTGAGGAAGAACTCCGTTTCCGTGCGGGGGAACATCTCGAAACGCGGCTGGTTGCCGAGTTGCCCCAAGAGATGGCCGTCCTCATTCACGATTGTCATCGTTCCGACGTTCTTCAGTTCGTAGTCCCCCGCGTACGTGTTGTAGATGGCCGAGTCGATGTCAGCGACGGGTTCGTCCTCGAGTCTCTGCACCTGCAACGTGTTGCCACCCTGGCGATGGACCGCACCGGTTACGGCGCCCTGCTCGTTGCGGACGAATGTTATGCGGGCGTCGACCTCTTTCCAGAAGAACTCGCGCTGCGAGCTCGGGAATATCTCGGCCTGCCCCTGGCCGGTCAGTTGCGCCAGCAGCCGGTTGTCTTCGCGCGTGACCGTCAGGACCATGCTGTTGCCATAGTCGTACCGGCCCACGTAGTCGTCGTAGATCTTCGGATCGACCGTCTCATCCTTCACGGGGGACACCTGCTCGGCCATCTCCTCGAACAGGTAGATCTCCGCGATGTCGCGGGCGTAGGCGGAAGAGGACAACTCGGGGATGGTCGGCAAGCTGTTGACCAGCACTGTCACCGTCAGGTTCTTCTCGGGCAGGTGCATGAGGTAGCTGCTGAAGCCGTGCAGGCCGCCCCCGTGGGCGATTGATGCCATCCCGCGGAGCTTGCCCAGGTCCCATCCGTAGCCGTAACCGCTGGCTGAGACGGCCTTGGCGATGTCTCCGTTGTTGAGCTTGGCGGGGGTGAAGGCCGCCTTCATGCTCGCTTCGTTCAGGACCTTGCCCCCGAAGATCGCCTCGTTCCAGCGGCGTAGATCGCCCACCGTCGAATACAGGGCTCCGGCGCCGCCGGCGCGGGACATGTCCCAATCCAGGGCCTTCTTGAGTTCGCCCCCTTCGTAGACGTAGCCGGTCGCCTCGTGGTCCAGGATGAGACTCCAGTGGTGAATGCCCGTATCCTTCATGCCCAGCGGCGCGAAGAGCGTCTCCTTGAGGTAGGCGTCCAGAGACTTGCCGCTGATCTTCTCGACGATATAGCCCAGCAGGAAGTAGCCCGAGTTGCAGTAATCCTGTTTCTCGCCGGGATCGAAGTCGAACTCATCTTCCCTGATCGCGTTGACCAGTTCCTCGCTGGTGACCTCGCTGGCGACGGTCTTTAGGAAGTCGGGTTTGCTCGTATAGCTGTGAATCCCGGAGGTATGGGTCAGGAGGTGATGGAGCGTCACCTCATCGCCGCGCGGGAAGTCGGGCAAGAACTTGGACAGCTTGTCCTGCACGCTTAGCTTGCCGGCTTCCTGGAGTTTCAGAATGGCGACGGCGACGAACTGCTTGCTGACCGAGCCAATCCGAAATTTCGTTTCCGGTGTGATATCCACGCGGTTCTCAACGTTGGCGTAGCCATATCCATTCTGGTAGAGGGTCTCGCCATCTTGCGCCACGAGGACCGCCGCCCCGGGATAGTTTTCCTTGATCACTCGCTCGAAAAGCCAGTCGATGATCTCTCCCTGGGCAGGCATGGGGATGTCGGTATCGGCGCCCTTGGCCTTGAGCAGTTCGATTGCGTCGGATCGCCCCGCAATTCGGGCCAGGTGCAGCGCCGTCAGGCCGGGACCGACCTTGCTGTTGACGTCGACGCCGTGCTCCAGGAGGGTGGTCACCGGGTCGAGATGTCCCGAGCGAACCGCGGAGATCAGTTTCCCCGTCAGCGCCTCCGGTCCCAGCGGTCGGCAGCAAAAGGCCCAGTCACTGGCCCCGTTCTGAATCTTTAAGACCAGGTGATTGACGCCTTGACGAAACGTCACGTCCACGAGATCGCTGTCGGTCGTACACGCCCGTTGGACCCAGTTCTCGTGGACGAGTTTGCCGTTGAGCCAGACCTTCACTGCGTCGTCGCTACCGATCCCCAGCAGGACGCGCTTCTCCTCTGTCATGCGGATCTGAGCCCAGGCATAGGCGGTCGCGAACTTCTCCGGCCCCAATTCTCTGACCAGATTGACGACCTCGCCCTCCGACGCTACGGGAGCCCACTTATATTCCTTTTCACCTATCGTGACCTTCGCGCGAAACTGTTCGACCGAGAGGGGATCGACCCCGAAGGCCTTTTTCTGTTCCAGTTCCTCCTGGCCGGCCGAATCATCCTTCGAAACAGGAACCGGGCCGAGCAGGAGCCATCGCGCCATGAACTCGCCTGCCTGGAGATCTTGGTAGCTGGCCTCGCTCAAGAGGGGCCTGGCCTCGGCGTTCGTTTGTTTCGTTTCGGTCGCCAAGGCGGGGAGGCCCAGGGCAAGAACGGTCAGCCATATGAGTGATTGCCTTCGCGTGGGAGTGATGTTGTCCATCTTCTGTACCTCTCAATGAGAAACGCCTTTAGGGTCTTAGAAACGGCTGTGGACGATCTGCTGTCGCCCGTGTCATTCTATCAGTCGAGTGTGAAAAGAAAAGATTACACTCTTTGTCCAGAGTCGGACCTCAAAAATCGTTGGTGACATTCAAACGGATTTCTAATAGCATCGTTCTTCAGCTTATTCGATGGTCACAGGAGCACGGTTCACAAACTCTATACGAGTCGTGTCGCTCCGGCATTGGCGACTGGTGATTGAGTTGGAAGGGTAGCAGTATGACAAACGAGAATCCATCCCAGGGCAGTGCTGGGCCGAAGGCTACCGAGGCGATTCCCCGACGTGGGTTTCTCAAGGGGACCATCGCCGCATCGGTGTTCACCGTGCTTCCGCGCCATGTGTTCGGCGGTCCCGGCCGCGTCGCCCCCAGCGAGAAGACCACGGTGGCGTGCATCGGGCTGGGCGGCCAGGGCCATATCGACCTCTTCAATCTGCTCCAATTCGACGAGCTGCAAGTCGTCGCGGTTTGCGATGTCGACCGCGAGGGCGCCGGCTATATCTCGTGGGATTGGATGCAGGGCAAGGAGCAGCGGACCGGTGGCCGCGAACCGGCTCGACGCAAAGTCGACGAACACTATGCCGCCAAGAAACGGGCCGGCACGTACCGGGCCTGTAATGCCTACGCCGATTATCGTGAACTCCTCGATCGGGAGGACATAGACGCTGTCGTAGTGGCCACCCCCGACCACACCCACGCGGTCATCACGATGGCCGCGATCAAGCGGGGCAAACACGTCTATTGCGAGAAGCCTCTGACCTATTCGGTTGACGAAGCACGCCAAGTCACCGCAGCCGCACGCAAAGCCAAAGTGGCTACCCAGTTGGGCAATCAAGGGCAGGCCACCGAAGAGGCCCGCCTCGTGCAGGAGTTCATCTTGGACGGGGCCATCGGCCCGGTACACGAAGTGCACGTCGCATTGGGCCATCGGTTCTGGGACGCGCCGAAGTGGGGAAGCCGTCCGCCGGAGACGCCCCCGGTCCCCGAAGGACTCGATTGGGACCTTTGGCTCGGGCCCGCACCGGCCCGGCCTTATCATCCGGCCTACCACCCATGGTCTTGGCGTGACTGGCGCGACTTCGGGACCAGTTCCCTGGGTGACCTGGGCTGCCACATGCTCTCGACTGTGTTCAAAGCATTGAAGTTGACCCACCCCATCAGCGTGGAAGGCCGGTGTACCGAGCTTGGCCCGGAGATCCACCCGCGAACGTACCAGGTGTGCTACGAGTTCCCCGCGCGCGACGGTGCGCCCCCGGTGACTTTGACCTGGCACGATGGCGGTTTCAAGCCGC
>Ga0075114_10000119_pt1 | contig 52284 bp, 41 predicted proteins | sample AntAceMetag02UKM_FD_69784 | JGI IMG/M metagenome (GOLD analysis project Ga0075114, IMG submission 69784) | Saline lake microbial communities from Ace Lake, Antarctica - Antarctic Ace Lake Metagenome 02UKM | ecosystem: Environmental > Aquatic > Non-marine Saline and Alkaline > Saline | place... | reverse complement strand
AAACCGATGAACGATGGCTCACCGGGAAACGATATCTCAACATGAACACTGCAGTGAACGACTGAACCGCCTATGCAAAATGAATCAATTTACAGACAACTTCTTGCGTAGCCCACCTTCGCGTTACATGGAGAAAGCATGGAAACCAAACAGAAGAGCATCGTTTTCTTGTTGATGTGTCTGGTTGCGATTCTGAGTAGCGCTGCACGTGCTTCGCAGGAATCGGTTGATTTGTCGAAGTGGGAGCTGGTTTGGCAGGACGAGTTTGCGGAGAAGCAGTTGGATGGGACCCGGTGGACGCGGTGCACGCGGGGGACGCCCGACTGGAAGAACACCATGTCGGACGATCCGCGCCTGCTGAAGATTGACAACGGCGTGCTGCACCTGCGCGGGATCGCCAACGACAAGAAGGACGAGGACCCGGCCCCCTATCTAACGGCGGGCGTGACCAGCCGGGGCAAGTTCACCTACAGGTATGGCAAGGTCCAGATCCGGGCACGCTTCAAGTCTGCTCAGGGCTCCTGGCCGGCCCTGTGGATGCTGGGCGCCGAAAAGGGTTGGCCCGCCAGCGGCGAGATCGATCTGATGGAACACCTGAACTTCGATCACAAGGTCTACCAGACCGTGCATTCGGAATACACGATCAAGATCGACAAGACCAATACGCCCAAGAAGAGCGGCACGGCCAAGATCAAGCGGGACGACTGGAACACCTACGGCTGCGAGTGGGACGCGAACGAAATCGTCTTCACCGTCAACGGCAAGCCCACGCACACCTATCCGCGCGTGCCGGAGAAGGGCGAAAAACAATGGCCCTTCAACCAACCGTTCTACTTCATCCTCTCCATGCAGATCGGCGGCGGCTGGGTCAACGGCTCAGGCCCCACCAACCCCGACCACTATCCCGCCGGCATGGAAATCGACTGGGTCCGCGTCTATCGTCAGAAGAAACAGCCCGATCAGAAATCCCCGTAGGGGCAGGTCCCCGTGCCTGCCCGCCTCATCGAAGGCTACTGGGCGTTGGCCATGACGAACCAGGGCAACCACAGGGGGTTGCCCCTACGGACCAACACGGGGTGTGGCAGCGTCAAGCGCGAGCTTGGCGATGGGTTTGGAGGAATTGAAGGAGCGTGGCACGTTTTCCATTCCGGAGGGACTGAGTATGCAGTGTTTGATGGATCACATTGTGTTGAATGTGGAAGACGACGAGACGATGATCGCTTTCTATGCGGAGGTGCTCATGCTGGCGCCGGAACGTTTGGCGGAATACCGTGCGAGAGAGGCGCCCTTCCCGTCTGTGCGACTGAATGCGGATACGATTATAGACCTGTTTCCGAAAAGGATGTGGCAGAAGAGCGCCCCGGCCGGACAAGGCCGTAAGAATCTGAACCATTTCTGTATTTCACTGAGCAAGCAGACGTGGGACGATCTGGTGGAGCGGCTCCGGGCCAACGATGTCGATATCGAGGAAGGACCGGCTCGGCGCTGGGGGGCGCACGGCAGTGGAACGTCAATCTACTTTCGTGACCCGGAAGGAAATCTGATCGAGGCGCGGTACTATGAGGACCCCGATAGCTCGGGCAAGTGAAAGGACGCAGATGAAGGTTCGTCGCATCATCAAGTGGAGTCTTTTGGTATTGCTGACGTTGGCGGTAGTGGCCGGCGTCTTGGCGGGATCGCTCTGGTGGTACTTCCACCCCGGATTTGAGCGTCTCGACGGCATCGTCTATACCCAACGGCATGGGCACGATCTCACCTTCGATCTTGTCAGGCCGAAGCGGCCGAACGGAGTGGGGATTGCTCTGATGGTCAGCGGTGGCTGGAAATCCAGTCCCAGCGACTTTCGCCCCTGGATGGCAGCGCCCCTATTGAGGCGTGGCTATACCATCTTTGCGGTCTCCCACCTCTCCCAACCTGAGGCGACGGTCATGGAGATTGTCGAGGACGTCAACCGTGCGGTACGGTTCGTCCGACACCACGCGGCCGAATATGGCATCGACCCCAATCGCCTCGGCGCCACCGGTGGCAGCGCCGGCGGGCATCTGAGCCTGATGCTCGCAACGTGCGGCGGTTCGGGCCCGCCCGATGCCAACGACCCCATCGATCGCCAGAGCAGCGGCGTACAGGCCGCGGCGGTCTTCTATCCAGTCACGGACCTTCTCAATCTGGGGGATTCCACCGAGAACCCGGGCGATGGGGGTCCGCCCAAGAGCTTCGTGAAGTCCTTCGGGCCGGACGCCACCGACCCCGCCAGATGGCAGGACATCGGTCGTGCGATGTCGCCGATCTACCACGTCACCGCCGAACTGCCACCCACCATGATCGTTCATGGCGACGCCGATACGCTGGTCCCGCTGGAACAGTCCCAATGGTTCCAGGCCAGAGCCCGCGAAGCCGGACGCGAGGTCAAGCTGGTAGTCCACCCGGGAGGAAAGCACGGCTGGATCACCATGTTCTGGGACATCCGCCAATTCGCCCACTTCTTCGACCGACACCTGCGCTCAAGTGACACTAAGAACGGACTCTAGTTTCGCGGCTCGAGGTACACCGCCTGCGAAGCCGGGATGTGGTTTGTGATGGACGAAAGGAGAAGTCATGAAGGTACTGCGACATATTGGCTCGGCGGCGTTCGTACTGGGGCTCTTTACCGTAGTCTTCGCGGGCGTGCCGTGGCATGTCATGACGACCAACAATCCGGCGGTGCCCTGGTGGCTAAGGATCGCGGTCTTCTGCCTCTTGGGCGGTATTCTAGTGGTGTTGGTGACTCTGGCCCTCGAGCAGATGGGGGGCAAGGCGCCCGCAGAGGAGGCGCCCCTGAGCGAGTCCGATCGTGAGGTTATGCTGTTGAATTCCGATGTTGTGCCGGGACGAGAGGTTACCGAGATTCTCAGTCTGGTCCAGGGGCACACCGTGTTCGCCATCTGGCTGGGCAAAGACCTGGCGGCCCTCGTCAGGCTGGTGCTGGGCGGTGAACTGACGGAATACACGGAGATGATGGGACAGGCTCGGGCGACAGCCACGAGCAGGATGATGGCCGAAGCGGCCAAGATGGGCGCCGATGCGATCATCAACGTTCGCTATATGACAACGAGTGTTGTGGGCAGCGCGGCTGAACTCCTGGTGTACGGCACCGCGGTCAAACTGAGCTAACCGCCAGGGATGGACCCTAGTTGAGGTTGCCCATCTAATTTCCGTTTCCCCAGCTCCGATTCTGCGCGATTTGCTCGAGATCCATCCTCGGACCGGTACGTCGAAGAACTCCCCCGATGGATAGATTTTTCACTTGACATATAACATAGCCCATTGTACTATAACAAAAGAACACTCAACAATAAAATGAAAGCAGTCGCCACATGCCGAAGACCCCGCACACAAGGCCCATGACCCAAGACGAAATCGCAGATAGTCAATCCCGAGCGCACCGCTGGGGATCGCGGGGGGTGTCAATTATGCAAAACAAACCCAATTTTGTGCATTTCTGGGCTAACAATGAGGATTGAGCCAAAAAACAAAGCCGATTCAAAGCCAATTCTCGCCGGCCTGCGGGGGGGGGGTGTGAGAATATCCTGGCGTGCACGCACCATACGAGAAACTGTAGGGGCAGGTCCCCGTGCCTGCCCTCGTCGCAGCGAACCGGGGCGACTATGGCAGTACCCGGGCAACCACGGGGGGTTGCCCCTACGGGCACGCGGGCGGGAAACAGCGGGCGGTTTTTGCTTTATTCCTGGGCCGGGGGGGGCTACACTTTGGGTTTTGGCGTTTACCAATGCGTTTCGTTGTTAGGGAGTAGTAGACATGAGAAGTGACACGGTCAAGAAAGGCTTTCAGCGAGCACCCCACCGGGGTCTCCTTCATGCATGTGGCTTGAGCAATGCGGATATCAAGAAACCGTTCATCGCGGTGGCCAACAGCTTCTGCGAGGTCGTTCCGGGCCATGTCCATCTCAACGAGGTGGCCCGCACAGTGAAGAACGCGGTCCGCGAGGCCGGGGGCCTGCCCTTCGAGTTCAACACCATCGCGGTCTGCGACGGCATCGCCATGGGCCACACGGGCATGAAGTACTCGCTGGCCTCGCGTGAGATCGTCGCCGATTCGGTCGAGACGATGTGCCGGGCCCACTGCTTCGACGGACTCATCTGCATCCCCAACTGCGACAAGATCATCCCCGGCATGCTGATGGCGGCGGTGCGACTGAACATCCCGACGATTTTCGTCTCCGGCGGGCCCATGAAGGCGGGCAAGACCAAGGAGGGCAAGACCGTCGACCTGATCAGCATCTTCGAGGGCGTCGCCCAGTTCAACGCGGGCAAGATCTCCGAAGAGCAGCTCACCGAACTCGAATCCACCGGGTGCCCCAGCGAGGGTAGTTGTTCCGGGATGTTCACCGCCAACTCGATGAACTGCCTGTGCGAGGCGATCGGCATGGCCCTGCCCGGCAACGGAACAATCCTGGCGGTCGATCCGAGACGCCAGGAGTTGTACAAAACGGCGGGTCGGCAGATCATGACGCTGATCGAAAAGGACCTCAAGCCGCTCGATATCATTGGTGTCGAGTCGATGGACAATGCCCTGTGCCTCGATATGGCAATGGGCGGCTCGACCAATACCGTGCTCCACACACTGGCCATCGCCAGCGAAGCCGGGATCGATTACGACCTCGACCGGATCAACGCCATCTCGGCCAAGTGCCCGAATATCTGCAAGGTCTCGCCCTCCAGCGACATTCACATCGAAGACGTGGACGCGGCCGGCGGGATCACCGCGATCCTCAACGAGACGAGCAAGGTCCCGAACCTGCTGAACCTCGATTGCCCGACCGTCACCGGCAAGACGCTGGGCGAGAACATCGCCGAGACATCGATCCTGGACCCCGAGGTGATCCACCCGCTCGACAACGCCTATTCCAAGACGGGCGGCCTGGCCATCCTGCGCGGCAATCTGGCCCCGAACGGTTCGGTGGTCAAAAGCGCCGGCGTAGCGTCCTCGATGCTGAAGCATACAGGCCCGGCGGTCATCTTTGAGAGCCAGGAAGAGGCCTGCGAAGGCATCCTGGCCGGCAAGGTCAAGGCCGGCGACGTCGTAGCCATCCGCTACGAAGGTCCCAAGGGCGGGCCGGGCATGCAGGAGATGCTCAGCCCCACCAGCTACATCATGGGCGCCGGGCTGGGCGAATCGGTGGCACTGATCACCGACGGTCGCTTCAGCGGCGGCACCCACGGCGCCTGCATCGGGCACGTCAGCCCCGAAGCGGCGGTCGGCGGGCCCATCGGACTGCTCAAAGACGGGGACATCATCGAGATCGACATCCCCAACAATACGATGAACGTCAAGCTGACCGATGAGGAACTGGCCGAACGCAAGAAGGCCTGGACCGCACCGGAGCCCCGTATCAAGAAGGGCTATCTCGCCAAGTACGCCGTCATGGCCACCAGCGCCGACACCGGCGCCGTCCTGAAGTGGTAGCCGAGTCTCGGAACTGCAATGAGCAAGACGAAACCAGGAACGAAGTGGTACGCGGCCGGTTTGCACTTTGAGTGCACCGGGTGTGGCGATTGTTGCTCGGGGCCCGGTGAGGGATACATCTGGGTGACCCGGGCGGAGATCGATCTGATCGCCAAGCACCTGAACATGACGCCCGGGAAGTTGCGGCAGAAGTATCTGCGGCGCGTGGGATTGCGAACCAGCATCATCGAACACAGCACGACCAAGGACTGCATCTTCCTGCAGACCGTGGGCGACAAAAAGCAGTGCGCGATCTACCAGGTGCGTCCGAGCCAGTGCCGCAACTGGCCGTTCTGGCCCGACAACCTCTCGGGTCCGAACGCCTGGAACAAGGCGGGCATGCGGTGTTTCGGAATCAACCGAGGGCGGCACTACAGCGCTGAGAAAATCGAGAGGATCAAGCGGAACAAGCGATGGTGGGAGAACCTGAAAGACACCGCCGACTCATCGAAGAAGTAGCAGCGCTCTACGAGTGGATCGAGGCGCAACTCCAGCAGAACTCCGGCCAAGCCGGTCAATGCAAGGGTTGCGGCGACTGCTGCGACTTCGTGGGCTACGACCACCTGCTGTTCGTCACGCCGCCGGAGTTGATTTACCTGGCCGAGAAGCTGGACGCCAAACGCCTCGCGCAGATGACCTCCGAGCGATGCCCCTACCAGGAAGGGACAAAATGCTCGGTCCACGCGCATCGGTTCTCAGGCTGTCGGATCTTCTGCTGCAGCGGAAACGCGGAGTTCCAGGCCGAGCTAACCGAAGCGGCCCTCAAGAAACTCAAGGGAATCTGCGAGCGGTTCGAGATCCCCTATCGATATGCCGATCTGGCCAAGGCGCTGGCGGCGTTCTCTAGCGATACTTGTCGATCGGCTGGGGAACCTTGTCCAGAGGATCGTGCAGGTTGATATACTTGGCCCCGGCGCTGAGCGAACCGAACCGCGTGTAGTAACCGTAGAGCTTGGCGAGCTTCTGCTCGTCCGTGGCTTCGAGATGCTTGGCCCACTCGCCAATCTCGGCGCCCCAGAGGATCTCAGTGCCGTCCTTGCTGTAGAGCAACACGTGCGGCTCGCTGTGATTTTTGCGGCCCTTGTAGTTATCCACATCGACGCGAGCGATCTGCTCGAGCAGCGGGTTCTTCGGATCGAGGTCGGCATCCACGCGACCGAGCAAGTCGACGAGTTTGACCGCGGCAGCCAGATCGTCCCGATCGAACCGCTCTCCCGGCGACGGGGGCAACCCCATCCTGACCCCGGTGACCTCCACGATCGGCAGATGCGCCATCGGGATGTGGTGCAGTACAACCAGGTCGGTATCCACATAGAACTTCGACGGGCCTCGTTCGATCAGAGCTACAGGCTTGCGCCAGTGAGCGCTGACGAAGACCTGATCGTGCGTCACCTCGACCTCCACGTCGTCCAGCCACGCCATGGGCGCCAGACGATCCGCCACGACCTTGGCGGTGTCGGCCTGAATCGGGAAGCGATTGCCGCCGATCAGACTGGCGATTTCGGTCTTCAGGTCATAATTGGCCCACTGCGGCACGCTGCGCAGAACGAGGTCGCCCTCTTCCGTCGGCTTGGCCGTCCTGACGTAGCCCTCGGCGTAGCGCAGGAAGGCTCCTCCGGCCACGAAAAGGCACATCACCGCAGCGACTTTGACAGCGGTCGCCGCCGTCTGTTTGCGCGCCGCGGCCTGCTTCTTGGTCTTCGTCCTCCACAGCGAGGAAATTCGCTCTCGGATACTGACTTTCGCTTTTTTCCTGGCCACTGCATGCCTCAATGTTAACTTAGGTAAATCTCAACACACCTCCACCTGATGATATCAGAGGCTGATACTATCAGAATCGGCAGTTCGAGCGTTTTGCTGCACTGCTTTTCCGTGAAAAAGCCGCTCGAACGATGCGCCCGCACAATTCGGTCATGGGAATCCCGGCCCGCGCGGCCGCTTTGGGCAGGAGGGAATGCGTGGTAAAACCCGGAATCGTATTAATCTCCAGGACGTAGGCCGTACCGTCGGCGCTCAGGATGAAATCGGCGCGGGCGAAATCCCGGCAGCCCAGCGCGTCGAAACAGGCCAGCGCCGCCTGGCCGGCCTGCGATCGGACCCGTTCATCCTCGATCGTGTCGAACAGATACTCCGTATGGTCGTCCACATACTTGGCCTGGTAGTCGTAGAAGCCGGTCTTGGCCCTGATCTCGATGATGGGCAGAGTCTCGCGTTCCAGGACGCCGACCGTAATCTCACGGCCGCTGATAAATGGCTCGATCATGCAATCGCCAAACTCGCCCCAAACCTTCCGAGCCAGTTTCGCGGTTTCATCAGGGCCCTCGACGATATAGACGCCCACGCTACTGCCCTGCCGAATGGGCTTGACGACGAAACGCTCTCCCAAATCGCGCAGTTGATCGGCGATGGCGCCAACCTCGGAACCCTTGCCGAATTCGACTGTCGCTGCGACCATCACACCGGCCTCGGCGAATCGCTCTTTGCTGATCACTTTGTCGAAAGCCAACCGGCTGACCTCCGCGCCGCACCCGGTATAGGTCAGACCTCGATCGTCCAGGATCTGCTGGAGTCGACCGTCTTCCCCGAACTGGCCGTGCAGGGCCACGAAGAAGACATCGATATCGGTTCGGTCGAGGACGGTCAGGTCATCGGGACGAATGTCCGATTCAACGACCTCGAAACCGCCATCGCGCAGGGCCTCGGCAATACACCGACCGCTGTCCAGACTGACCTCACGCTCCTGACCGATACCGCCGCGCAGAACCGCCACTTTCATAGGATCTTCCGCTCCCGACACACCAGAGGATTCCACCTACCCAGGAAAGGATGGGCCCGTGTATGCCTGAACCATCGCGATGATTGCACCGTCGCCACCCTACTTCCAGATCTCGATCTCCGGCTCCAGTTCGACATCGAACTGCTCGCGCACCCGTTGCTGGACCGCATTGATCAGCCGCATGATATCCCGACTGGTGCAGCCGTCGCCAGCCACGATGAAATTCGCGTGCTTCTCGCTGACGACCGCGCCGCCGATCTGAAGACCCTTCAGGCCCGCACGATCGATCAAAGCGCCGGCCGAGGCCGACGGGGGATTCTTGAACACACACCCGCAATTCCTCGTGTTGAGAGGCTGATGGTTCTTCTTGCAGATCCAGCTCTCCTTAACGGTGCGCATGATCCGCTCCGGATCGGCCTGCGAAAGCTTCAGCCGCGCACTTAGCACGAAGGCGGCTCGGATGTTCACAGAGCGATAGTCGAAGATCAACTCAGGCTTGCTCTTCTCGAATAGGACACCCTGACTGTCCAGCAATGTCACCGATTCGACCGCCGAGCCGATGTCGCCGAACTGGCCGCCGGCGTTCATCTTGACCGCGCCTCCGACCGAACCGGGGATACCGGTCAAGGCCTCGATCCCCGACAGCCCCTTCTCGACGCAGTCCAGCACCAGCTTGCTCAGTTGGGCGCCTGCCCAGGCGGTCACTTGCTCGCCCTCGAATTCGGTTTGGCCGAACTGCTCGCCTTCGAGCTTGACCACGGCGCCGCGAACGCCCTCGTCGCTGACCAGCAAATTCGAGCCGAAACCCATGACGTGCAGACGAAGGTGGTTCTCACCACACCGTCGGATCACCTCCACAAGCTCGTCGACCGTACGGGGGCGAATGAAATAATCCGCCGGCCCACCCAGTCGGTACCACGTATGCGATGCCAGCGGGTGATCCTGTTCAACGATTTCTTCTAAGCCGTTGAATATACTCATCAGCTACCTTCCACACATCGCCGGCCCCCATGGTGACAACCAGGTCACCGGCACGAAGTTCTTTCTCTAAACGATCGCAGACGGCCGCGAAGGTCTCGACGTGTTCGGCGTCGGTGCCTTCGGCCCGGATTCGATCCGCCAGGATCGCCGCGTTCACTTCATTGCGACTCTCTTCGGAATCGCGTACAAAATAGATTTCGGGGATGATGGCCCGGTCGGCCAGGGTGAAGCTGCCGGCGAACTCATCCAGGAAGAAGCGGGTCCGGCTGTACTGGTGGGCCTGATAGACGCACCAGAGCCGCTTGGGGCGATACAGATCGCGAATCGCACTCAGGCTCGCCCGGATCTCCGTCGGATGGTGGGCGTAGTCGTCCAGGATGGTGATCCCGTCGAATTCGCCCTTGAGCATCAGTCGTCGATCCATGCCGGTGAAGCGATCGAGGACCGCCAGAACCGTCTCCGGCTCCACGCCAATGCTCACGGCGGTGGCAACGACGGCCAGGCCGTTGAGCACGTTGTGCCGGCCCGGTAGAGACACGGCGGTCGAACCCAGCCGGTGTCCGTTCTGAAAGACATCGAAACGATACAGGCCGTGACGCTTCTTCAGGTTTCGCGCCGAGAAATCGCACGACTCGTCGAACCCGAACGTCACGACATCCCGTTCGCCACCCAATCGCTCGATCACCTTGGCGACGTTCCGATCCTCGCCGTTGGCTACCACCAGCCCGGTCGGGACCGTCCCGAGAGCGAACTGATAGAAGGCATCGACGATATCGGCTTCGTCGCGGTAGCAGTCCAGATGATCCTGCTCCACGTTCAGAATGCAGGCCACCTGGGGCCGAAAATTCAGAAAGCTGCGATCGTATTCACAGGCCTCGGCGACAAAGAACTCACTATCGCCGGTCCCGGCCGAGACGTCCAGTTGGGAGATGTTGGCCCCGACGATGAAGTTCGTCTCCACGCCGGCCTGCTTGAGGCAGTGGACCAGCCAGCCGCTGGTCGTACTCTTGCCATGGGTGCCCCCGACGGCAATTCCCTCGAAATGCCCCATAACCTCGCCCAGCAGTTGGGCGTACTTGGTCACGCGACAGCCCTGTTCTTGGGCCCGCCGCAACTCGGGATTGTCCGGCCCGATCGCGGCCGAGACCACAACCGCCTCGGTCTGGTCGGCAATATTGGCCTCATCGTGGCCGATGTGAATATCGGCTCCCAGACGAGCGAGCCGTTCCGTAGCAGCGCCGGCGGTCCGATCCGAACCGCTGACGATGGCGTGTTTTTCGAGGAGAAACTGGGCCAGACCACTCATGCCGACGCCGCCGATACCCACAAAGTGGAAGCGGGTCCCCGCCACCTGGGGTCGACTCACCGTCTCGACCACTTCATAGCGGTGGGCCGCCCTCACTCTGCTCTTCAGATAAGTTCGGGGTTCCGATCGGCTCATGGCATCCTTTCGCGCGAGAGATCATCCTTAAGAATCATCGGAAGAGTCTAGCAGAAACCCACAGTCAAGAAAAGTCAAATCGCCGTGCGACACCGGAAAAACAGGGCAAGGCACACAACCTGGGAGGGACCCCCATCACCTTCACTGCCTCCACATTGGCGCCGTTCAATACGCGAAGCGCCGCCCCCGGGAGCTCCCCCATTGGCGCCCCCATGAAACTCCCGGCCCATTCAGAACTAGGCCCGTGCGGCCTTCGAGGGCCGAGTCGCCGCCTTGGCCTTGCTCGGCTTGTTGTGATTGCCCAGAAGCTTCATCGCCTTCTTCACATTGGAGACCTTCAGCACGCCCGTGGTGCGTCCCCCTTTGCCCCCGGCGGTGCAGTAGGCATATGTGATGTTGATGTGCCCCTTGGACAGCTTTTCCGCCACCGCCGCCAGCGCGCCCGACTTATTCGCCAGATCCACGCACAGCACCTCCGTCTCGTTGTACGGCATATTCAGTTTAGACAGCACCTCTCGGGCCTTCTCCGCCTTCTCAAACACAACCCGCATCACGCCATGCTCAACCGAATCCATCATCGTGAGGGCCGCAATGTTGATCTTGGCCTTGGCAAATTCGCCCAAAGCCTGGGCGAGCACGCCAGGTTTGTTGACCATGAAGACCGAAAACTGTGGTGCGATGTACATCCTTTCGCCTTTCCTTTAGCCAAAGCCCTGCTACTCGTTCCGGCCGGACGATCCGTCGCCCGTTCCCACGCGTCCAGAACCACACCCCGTCAGGCTCCCTCGACAATTCCCTATGTAGTATCGGTCATGAAACCGCCCACTTCAACCTTAGTTTTACGCCCCTGGCCACGCCGCGTTCGCCCAATCGGCGTCGAATCGGCGATACTCCTCATCACTGCGCGCCGAAGAATCACCGCTGGGCAGGCCAAAGGCCTCTGAGAGCCTGGAGGACAGCTATCGGCCTAGGGCCTGTAGGTGATCTCAAGCTGAGCGGCACTGTCGGGATCTCCATCGTAGGACCAGAACTTCCGGTTGGAACTGGCATAGCCATCGGCCGCACAAACAACCACGATGGCGTTTCCGGCCGACCAGCCGGACCGATCCACGACCTCCTGAATCAGAGGGCTGATATCGGGGCTGTCGTACCAGGTACTGGACGACCAGCCGGCCCCTTCCCAATCCCACATCTCGGACGCGTTCGTCAGGGACACATCGTTGGCTCGGTGACTGCTGCTGAACTCGGCCGTATCGTCGGCGGCCTCGGCCTGAAGGATCGCAGTAAATTGCCCGCTAACATCGCTTGTGTAGGAGCGAATCTTCAGCTTGGCACTGATGATGTGAGCCCCCTGCGGAACCTCGATCTCGATGAACCGCATCCCGGACGTATACGAACCGACGGTTAGCGCCGAGTCATGGAGTTTCTGGAACGTGCTCCATTTCGAAAGATGCGCATCGTCGGCGCCGGCGGCAACCTGATATGTCGCGGTAATCTCGCCCACCACGGTGATTTGCACGGTGGCGATATTCGATCGGCCTCCCAACGGCGCGATCCCGCCGTCATCAGCGCAGAACGTGAAGGAATCCTGACCGAGCCGGTCCGAATCGGGTCGGTAGACGATCTGATCCAAACCAGCACTGAGAATCGTCGGCGCCTTGGCGATCGGTGCGCCGCTGTCGGCATGCTCCAAGCGTCCGTGTTGAGGCAGGGACTTAATCGTGAAGGTCAGGGCCGCTGGCGGGTCGGGCAATCCGTCATCGTCAGCCTCCAGCGTCACGGTCCGAGGGGAGTTCTGACCCACATTCACTTCCATATCCCGCGCCAACGGAGCCCCGGGGCGGGTCGAGTTCAACTCAAACGCGCCGGAGCCCAGGACCCGCTTGACGACCAGCAGCGCCATTGCATCTTCATCGGACGTGTAGTTAATCGCTTCGGCCGTACCGACCGTGAAATTCGTACTGCAAGCCAGAATCACCGGTTCGCCCACGTCCGAAGGCGTCGTGCTGTAGAGATAGAGATCGAAATCCGCATCGGACGGGTTCGTCAAGGAAACCTCAAGCTCATAGCCGGCGTTCATATGCACCGTGCGGGCCCAGACACGCTTGGCGGTCGCCTCGCCGCTCAGCGTTTCGTGGGCTGTCGAGCCCAGATCATACGTCAGGCTGACCGCTTCCACAGCCGCATCGGCGTTGACCACCCCATACCCCTCGTCCAAGTCTTTGGCGTGCGGATAGCCAAACTCACCTTCATCGTCACGATTCAACACGGGATTGAAGTAGCCCATCTTTCGCTCAGCGTTGGTCTCCGAAGCGGTGGCACAAAGCACCATTTTGACGTAGCGAGGGCAGTCATCCGACTCGAAGTCCCAGACGAGCCCCTGTTTCTCCAGAGCCTCGATCAACAGAGCCGCACAACCGGCCACAAAGGGGCTCGACATGGACGTGCCACTGAGATTCGTGTAGTCGTCGGGCTGTTTGTCAGGCATATCCGCCGAACCATCACAGGTGCCCGAATCCACCGAGAGAATGCCCGTATATTCAGGCGCTCCCCCCGGGGCAACGAGATCGGGCTTATATCCCTCGTGGGCATCCGCATTCGGGTTGAATCCATGGGTGGAGTAGTTTGTCACAGCGTTCTCATCGTTCGACGCTCCGACCGTGATCGCCAAGGCTGTCCGGGCGGGGTCGGCCATCACACGTCTTTGCCACGACCAGCTCTGGGCCCTATTGCCGGCTGAGATCACCACGATCACACCGCTCCTGACGGCCGACGTCACCTTGTCCCGCAAGGTGCGACTTCTCAGCGGCAAGCCTTCCCAGTCGATCAGACCGGCGCTGATGTTGATGATCTTGATCTTCTTGCTCAACCGATGGGAAACGAGGTCATCCAGGGCCGCCGCAATGCCGGCTTCGAAGGCCTTGTCGTCGCCTTCGACATCGACACTGACAGCCGCCCAGTTGCAGCCCGGCGCGACACCGGTGAAATCGTTGAACCCGTCTCCCACGCCACGATAGGGAGACACCGTGTTCGTGATAACCACGTTCTCAAGGTCAAAACTGTCCCAGTTGGCCAGAACGGCGGCGAAAAGCAACTGGCCGGCGACATTGAACGAGGAGGTAATGGTCGCTTCGGTATCCCCGTCTTGGCCGCTGCCAATGCGCGAGAGGACGGGGAGAGCATCTCCCCTCGTCCAGGTGGCGTGGCCCAGCCAGCCGGACGCCCCTTGCCAATAGGCCTGCGTATCTATGGTCACAACCTCACGCGGCAACCCGATCGGATGAGGGGAATGTACCGAGAAGGGGCGGGCGTTAGCGTAAGTATACCGCAATTGCCCAATATCAGCGCCACCGGCCTGCCCCGTACCAACCGCTATGCCGGCTACGTGACTGCCATGGCCCAGGTAGTCGACCGCCTCGGGATCATCCCGACCGCTTAGGTCCTTCCAGTAGACGCACCGCCCGGCGAGATCGACATGCGTTCGGTCCACACCGGTATCGATGATGCCAATCGTGGTATTCGAATCTCCGTGGAGCCCCAGGGTGTGGCCCGCGAACCCCGGCTGCCAAATGGGACGGACCCGACCGGTCTGCGTCGCCTGATCCATATACGGTTCCGCCCGCGCGACCGGCTCGACCAGGACCAGCGTCGGTCCCATCACCGCGGGTAAGCGTTTAATCGTATCGAGGGCAATACGCCCGTTCCAACCGTAGGAGACGGCCTTGTACATATAGGTGATCTCGCCGCCCAGGGCGCCGAACGCGTCGATCTGCGCCTGCGTCACCGGCCGGCTGAACACCAGCTCGACGCTCATTGTCTCGCCGCCTGTTGACAGGGCGCTGAGACGTCTGCCGCTCGGGGCTGCGTGACTCTGCAACCGGTCATCGAGACGGTCGCCGTTGGCGTCATTGGGATAGGTTCCGCTGATCACCGGCGTCACCTTGGGTGACGCTGGAGGCGCCGACGCGGCTGCGGAAGAACCTCTCCCGCACAAACACACCAGAGTGACAGTAAGGGCAAGCCAAATCAGGAACCGCTGCGACTGTCGCGACACAACGTCACCACGAGCACTCAGGCGTGAAATAGGCAGGTTCATTTTCCCTCCTCTCAAAAGTCGATACGGCACATTCGGCCAGCGCCCTCGCCTCCGACGGCCTCGACGCCAACAAATGCCACTTCCCATGCTACCTTCGACTCTCATCATACCGGCTGACGCCCCGCCGTGTCAACGCCCAACCGCCCAAACCCCTGCTTTTTACAGTAGAACGCCTCATCCGCCCGAGAAATCGCTGAAGGAACCTGCCCAGTCCGGATTTCCTTTGTCTTTCCCACCGCCAAAGGCCACAATTGAGCCAACGCGGGCACACGATGGGATTGCGTTGGCGGTTTCTTTAGAAGGAGGTTGAGATGGGTCTTGTTTCGCGACGGGAGCTTATGGGTGCGGCCTTGGGTGCGGCGGTTGTGACACGCCTGTCGCGGCGCCAGGCGAAGGCGAGTGACTCAGAGAAGACGGGTACGCGGTACATCGCAGCCTACGACACGGAATCGCCCGCCTGTTTGCCGGCCTGCCACAAGATCGTGGCGGTCCACAAGAAGTTCGAGATGCCCGCCACCTTTTTTATCACGGGCAAGACGCTCGAAGCCAACGCCAGAGAATACAAGGCACTGCTGTCCGATCCGCTCTTCGAGGTCGCCTCGCACACCTGGAGTCACAAGCTGCTCCGTGACAACGCGCTCTGTGGCGCGGCGGTCTCGGCCGAGGAGAAACGCGAAGAGATCTTCCGGGCCAAGGCGCTGATCGAGCGCATCTTCGAGCGACCCTGCGTGGGACTGCGGCCGGCCGTCGGGTTCGACAACGCCTTCCAGGGTGCACGCGATGTACTGGCGCTAACGCACGAGGCGGGCTTTCGATATGTCAGTTCCCTGCTGTGGGGGCCCGACTGTTCCATGCCCGCCCTGATCCGCGCGCCGTTCCACTACGGCGCCGATGGCTTCGCCGAACTGTGGGAACTGCCCGGCCATGGCTGGCATGAGAACCTCCTGAAGGACCACAACCGTTGGGGATCTCGCCGCCTAACGCTCTGGCCCTCCCCCATGCCCGAAGGCATCCCGACGAAGTTCGTCAAGACGCCCAACGACGAGTTCGAGGTCAACCGCATCTTTCTCGAAAAGGCGATCGAGACGAGCAAGCCCCATATCTCGTTGATCTGGCATCCCTGGTCGTTGCACGCCTTCGATCCTGAAATGAAGATGCTCGAATTGACGTTCGCCCACGTCCGCAAGCTCGGACTCATACCGAGCACGTACGCCAACCTCTACAAGCAACTGACAGGATGAAGCGACAGGCGCGCCCTGGCCCCTGTTCCGAACCGGAAAGGAACACTCGGATGAACAAGAGATCATTATTGCTGTGTTTGTTGCTCGTCGGCTTGACCACGAGCCTGCTCGCTGAGCATGGGGAACAGAAATACGTGCCGGACAGCGACCCCCTGGTGCGGGCCAAGCTGGAGCAATGGCAAGACCTCAAGTTCGGCCTGCTCATGCACTGGGGCCCGTACAGCCAGTGGGGCATCGTCGAGTCCTGGTCCATCTGTTCCGAGGACGAGGGCTGGTGCCGCCGCAACATGGACGACTACAGTGCGTACAAAGCCGAATACGAAAAGCTCAAAACCACCTTCAACCCGACCCGGTTCGACCCCGCCCGATGGGCGAAGGCAGCCCAGAAGGCGGGCATGAAGTACGTCGTGTTCACCACCAAACACCACGACGGTTTCTGCATGTTCGACACGAAGCTGACGGACCACAAGGTCACCGACCCGGGCTGCCCCTTCCACACCCATCCGCGCGCCAATATCGCCAAGGAGATCTTCGCCGCCTTTCGCACCGAAGGCTTGTGGACGGGCGCCTACTTCTCGAAACCCGACTGGCACAGCCCCTATTACTGGTGGCCCAACTTCGCCACGGCCGACCGCAATGTCAACTACGATCCCGACGCCTATCCCGAACGCTGGGAGAAGTTCATCGACTTCACGCATGGTCAGATTCTCGAACTGATGAGCGACTATGATCCCATGGACATCCTCTGGCTCGACGGCGGATGGGTCGCCAAGCAGTCGGAGGCGGACATCCGCCGCTGGTACGAGTCGCTCGTGAAGAGCAGTCCCTCAGGCTTCATCAAGAAGCGCGTGGTGAACCAGGACATCCGCATGAGCGAGTTGGTCAAAAAGGCCCGCGCCAAGCAGCCGGGCCTGATCGTGGTGGACCGAGCCGTGCCGGGACCCCACCAGAACTACCTGACGCCCGAGAACCGCGTTCCCGAGAAAACACTGCCCTACCCCTGGGAATCCTGCATCATCGCCGGCGGGGGCTGGTCCTGGGTCCACAACGCCCAGTACCAATCGCCCACGAAGGTCATTGGTACGCTGGTGGACATCGTCTCCAAAGGGGGCAACCTCCTGCTCAACATCGCTCCCGGCCCGAACGGCGCCTGGGACGACGGCGCCTACGATCTGCTCGAAGACGTCGGGGACTGGATGGAGATCAATGGCGAGGCGATCTACGCAACGCAGGCCATCGCGCCCTACAAGGCAGGACGCGTCTGCGTGACACGCAAGAAGGACGGGACACTCTACGCCATCTACCTGGCCGACGAAGGCGAATCGCGCCCTCCGGCCGAGATCCGCTTCCCTGCCCTGCAGCCCGATGCACGCGCCGAGATGGTCATGCTCGGAACCAAGACCAAGCTCGCCTGGAAGAAAGCGGGCCGAGGTTTTTGCCTGACGATCCCAGTCGCCCTACGCGACAATCCGCCCTGCCGACACGCCTGGACCATCCGCGTGTCACCACCGGCCGACTGAGTCCGAGATCGCATGGCTTCATGGGCGACCGTCAGTCAACGCTTCAGTCCGCTGACGGTCTGGTGAGCCAGACGGGTCGGCTCGGGTAAGCGGTATTTGGTCGCACAGGCCAGGGTCAGATCGATGGCGTCTTCGAGCCGGCATCGGTGTCCGACGGAGATGAAAAGGGGTTTGACGTTCGTCCGCGTGCGCACGACGGCGCCGATGACCTCGTCGCCATCGTAGAGCGGAGTGTGAGCCCCTTTCTCAAGGGCGGGCTCTTCGAACGTGCCGGTCAACCGGCTCTTGGCGCAGCCGATGGCGGGCTTGTCCAGGAATAACCCCAGATGCGCGGCCAATCCCAGCCGGCGCGGATGGGCGATCCCTTGGCCATCGATCATCAGTACGTCCGGCTCATGCTCAAGCTTCTCCACAGCGGCCAGGCACACCGGCGCCTCGCGAAACGAGAGCAGTCCCGGAATGTAGGGAAACGTCACGTCTAGGGAGGCACTGACGGTTTCGATCAATTCGAAGGAAGCCATCGGCAACTCCTTCGAAGTTGAAGCCGCCACTCGTCGTAAGACTATGGCCACCGCCAGAATCCGCTTGCCACCTTGGGTGAACGCACAGTCGAGACCGGCGATGAGTTTCGGCGCCTTCGTCAGTCTAGTAAATCGCACACGTCCCGCCAACTGCGCCTGCACCGCCCGCGCTTCGGCATACGGAAGGTCCCATTCGTGTAGCTGTTGCATGGGCGTCACCCCGCCCCCAAAGAATCCAATTGTTCGACCATCTCCTTGATCCCGAATCGTCGGGTGAACTCTGAGGCCACACGCCAGAGGGACTTGGACAGTTTCTTGGGAATCCTCTGTAGAATCGGTTCGGGAATCATGCGATAGTGCGCCTCGGCAATCGCACCGGCGATGCAGGCCTGGGTGTCGGCGTCGCCCCCCAGGGAGACGGCATTGCGCAGCGCATCCTCAAACGACGTGGAATCGAGGAACGCGACAATCGCCTCAGGCACCGAGCCCTGACAGGTCAGGTCCACGCGATAGCCTGGACGGATCTCGTCAATGGTACGGGAAAGATCGTAGTCGAAGCGATCCTCGATTACGGTACGGATAGTCTCCCTGTCGGCGCGATTGCGCGCCATGAAGACCGCCAGCGCCGTGGCCTGGGCGCCCTTGATTCCCTCTGGATGGTTGTGGGTGCATTCGGCGGTCCGCTTGGCCTCGCGGAGAACTTCTTCCTCCGAATCGAAGGCATGCGCGACAGGGCTGACCCGCATCACCGAGCCGTTGCCAAAACTGTTGTAGGGCTTGATCCCGGGCAAGATCATCCAGCCAAGAAAGCGCGGACCATAGCCCCGCAGAGGATGCTTGCGGGCGTAAGACTTGATGACCGAGCCATACTCCCGACCGGTCAGAATCGCATCGGCGACGGCAACCGTCAGCACTGTATCGTCGGTAAACGTCGAAACCGGCGTAAACAGCCGAAAATCCTTCCGCTTGGTCCGAAGATTCTCATACACCGATCCGGCAATGTCCCCTGCAATGGCGCCTAGCATCTTGCATTCCTGTCTTTGGCAGTGAATCCAGATAGCCAGCACAAACGGGCCAAACGGCCTCGACAACACCTAGTAGGGGCAGGTCCCCGTGCCTGCCCTCATCATTCGCCGGTATCGGGCCATCCGGGATACGCCGTTTCGCGGCGAAGAGGGCAACCACAGAGGGTTGCCCCTACGAGCGACTATCATCGCATCCAATACCTTCGTCACCTATCGAAGACTGTAGAACCAGCCATACCGGAATCCCTCCCAAATCGCAAGGCTTTTGCAGGCGTGCATTTTTGACCGTGGCGGCCGGCCCCGGGCGATTTTCGCGAAAATGGGGAGGTGGGCGATTTACCTTTTCGGAGGCGGACGGTACAATAGTCGGTTTGTGCCCTCTGGGAAAAGTCGGGCACACCCTGGAAGACGGGGATTCGTACGGACAAGGATTGGAATCGAAGGATTTGGTTCGCTGATCATATGGCTAAACGGATAGATAAGGCGATCAGGATCACCGGCGCCGCCGAGCATAATCTCAAGAATATCAGCCTGAGTATCCCGCGCGACAAGTTCGTGGTCATCACGGGCATCAGCGGGTCGGGCAAGAGTTCGCTGGCTTTCGACACGATCTACGCCGAGGGCCGGCGCAAGTATGTCGAATCGCTCAGCGCCTACGCCAGGCAGTTTCTCGAACAGATGCAGAAACCGGCGGTCGGGGATATCTCGGGCCTGCCTCCCACCATCGCCATCGAGCAGCGCAGCGCCAGCAGCAACCCGCGCTCGACGGTGGCGACCACGACGGAGATCTATGACTACTTCCGCCTGCTCTTCGCCCGGGCCGGCCAACCCCACTGCTGGGTCTGTGGCAAGGAGATCTCCAGCCAGCACGCCACGCTGATCGTCGAATCGATCCTGACGCGACCCGAGGGGACGAAGATCCAGGTCTGCGCCCCGCTGGTGCGCGGCAAGAAGGGCGAGCACAAAGACATCTTCGCCCACATCCAGCGGGAGGGATTCGTCCGTGTCCGTGTCGACGGGAGCATTTTCGACCTGCGCAAGGTCCCCGAACTGAACAAGAACAAGAAGCACGACGTCGCGGCGGTGGTCGACCGCCTGATCATCAAACAGGGTGTACGGATTCGCCTGGCCGACTCGATCGAGACGGCGCTGAAGCTGGCCGAGGGGGTCCTGCTCGTTCTGCTCCAGGAGCCATCCGAAGACAAGACCAATGGCGGCGACGGGCATTGGGACGAAGCGATCTACAGCGAGAAGTTCGCCTGTTCCGACCATCCCGAAGCGAGCCTGGAGGAGTTATCTCCCCGACTGTTCAGCTTCAATAGTCCTTACGGCGCGTGCAGAAGTTGCGACGGGCTGGGCACGATCCTCGAATTCGATCCCGACCTGATCGTTCCCGACAAGACGGTCTCGCTGGAGAACGGCGCGATCGACGCCTGGCGCAAGGGCGGCAAGCGCATGAACATCTTCTACAACCGTCTGGTCAAGCGGTTCTGTCGGAAGATCGGCGTCAGCAAGGCGATCCCCTACGCCGAGATCCCCAAGGACCTCAAACGCCTCCTCATGAACGGCACCACCGAGGCGGACCATGACAAGTACGGCCTCTCGTTTGAAGGTGTGATCCCGAACCTCGCGCGCCGGTGGAAGAACACGACAAGCGATTACGTCAAGGCCCGGCTGCACGGCTATCTGTCCGAGCAGCCTTGCCAGAGTTGCTGCGGCGCGCGACTGCGGCCCGAGGCCATCGCGGTGACCGTCGGGGACAAGAACATCTACGAACTGAGCGGAATGAGCATCGGCAAGGCCCAAACGTTCTTCAGCAAACTCAAGCTCAACGAGGAGCGTACGATCATCGCCACGCAGATCCTCAAGGAGATCAAGGCTCGACTGAAGTTCATGGTCGACGTGGGCCTGAGCTATCTGACACTGGATCGGATCAGCAGCACGCTGGCCGGCGGCGAGGCCCAACGGATTCGGCTGGCCACGCAGATCGGCAGCGGTCTGGTGGGCGTCTGCTACGTTCTGGACGAACCGACGATCGGTTTGCACAAGCGCGACAACGACCGCCTGCTGAGCATTCTGAAGAAACTCAGCCAGATCGGCAATTCCGTCATCGTCGTCGAACATGACGAGGACATTATTTGCGCGGCCGACCATATCGTGGACATCGGTCCGGCAGCGGGAAGTCACGGAGGCCATCTCGTCGCCCAGGGCACGCTCGACGACATCATCAAGTGTGAAGACTCTCTGACGGGCGAGTACCTCAGTGGCAAGAAGGGCATCAGGCTCCCGGCCAAGCGACGCAAGTACAGTCTCCGCAGGTGCCTCGAAGTCAAAGGCGCCGCCGAGAACAATCTCAAGGAGATCAACGTCAAGTTCCCGCTCGGGGTCTTCGTCTGCGTCACCGGCGTCTCGGGTTCGGGCAAGAGTACGCTGGTCAACCGGATCCTGCTCCGCGCGCTAAAGCGCCGGCTCTACCAGTCGCGGGAGAGGCCGGGCAAGCACAAGAACGTCCTCGGAACCGCGCAGATCGACAAGGTGATCGAGATCGACCAGGCGCCGATCGGCAAGACGCCGCGGAGCAACCCGGCCACCTACACCGGGGCCTTCGACCAAATCCGCAAGCTCTTCTCCATGACGCGGGAGGCCAAGATTCGCGGCTACAAGCCCGGGCGATTCAGCTTCAACGTCAAGGGTGGACGCTGCGAAGCCTGCAAGGGACAGGGGACCAAGAAGATCGAGATGCACTTCTTGCCCGACGTGTATGTCACCTGCCAGAACTGCAAGGGCACGCGCTACAACCGCGAGACGCTCCAGGTCACCTATAAGGGCAAGAATATCGCCGACGTGCTGGAGATGCGGATCGAAGACGCCGTGGGCTTCTTCACGAATTTCCCGATCATCGTACGCGTCCTCAAGACCCTGACCGACGTCGGACTGGGCTACGTGCAACTGGGGCAATCCTCCACGACCCTCTCCGGCGGCGAGGCCCAGCGCGTCAAACTCTCGGCCGAGCTAGGCAAGGCCGCGACCGGTCACACGCTCTACCTGCTCGACGAACCCACCACGGGACTGCACTTTGCCGACATCCAGAACCTGCTCAACGTCCTCCAGCGGCTCTGTGACATGGGCAATACCGTCGTCGTGATCGAACACAACCTTGATGTGATCAAGATCGCCGATTATATAATAGACCTCGGCCCCGAAGGCGGTGACGGCGGCGGAACCGTCGTAGTGGCCGGGAAGCCCGAGGACATTGTCAAGAATACCGAGAGCTATACCGCCAAGTTTCTGAAGGCCAGGCTGGAGGCCGACAAATAGCAGCGCGACAGGAGGTGCCTGAGTCTTGAGTACGCAAGCAACGATATCGCCCCGCCGGTGGGAGTTTCAACTGAGCAACATCGAAGATCTTAAGAACCTCAGCGCCAAACTGGGGGTCTCCGTCGACGGCATCGAAGACGTCTCCATCCTGGCTGAACCGGTCCCGCTCGATGGCTTGGTCATCCCCAATTCCCTCTCCGTCCACGCGATGGAGGGCTGCGATGGCGATTCCCAGGGCCGACCCAGCCCCCTGACTCTCCGTCGCTACGAGCGTTTCGGCGCCGGCGGCGCCGGGCTGCTCTGGGCCGAGGCGATCGCTATCGTCCCGGAAGCACGGGCCAACCCGCGCCAGTTGTGGTTGCACGAGGGCAGCAAGGACGCCTTTGCCGGTATGGTCAAACGCGCGCGCGCCAAAGCGACCGAAGCAAACGGCAGTTCGCATCGTCCCCTCATGGTCGCGCAGTTGACCCATTCGGGACGCTACAGCAAGCCCGACGGGACGGGACGCCCCATCATCGGACAGCGAGACCCCTATCGTGACTGTCTGATCCCTCAATGGCCACCCCATCTGAAGGGCAAGAGCAAGCTGCCCGACGATTATCCGCTCGTGACGGACGAGTACCTCGACCGGCTTCAGGACGCCTACGTGGAGGCCGCCCGCATTGCGTTCGAAATCGGCTTCGACGCGGTGGACATCAAGGCCTGTCACGGGTACCTGATCAACGAACTGCTCGCCTGTCACAACCGACCCGGCAAGTACGGCGGCTCGTTCGAGAACCGCACGCGTCTGCTCGTCGAAACGGTCGACCGCGTACAGGCCGAACTGGGCGACAAGGGGCGCGTGGTCACCCGGTTGGGCATCTACGACGCGATCCCCTACCCCTACGGATGGGGCGTGGACCAGGCCGACTACAGCAAGCCCGACCTGACTGAGCCCAAGAAACTCGTCGGAATGCTCAAGGAACGCGGCGTCGGACTCATCGACGTCACGATCGCGAACCCCTACTACAATCCCCACGTGGGGCGTCCGTTCAATGAGCCCATCATCGGAGGCTACGACGAACCCGAGCATCCGCTGGCGGGCGTCGCACGACTGATCAGTGTCACGGGGCAACTGCAGCAGGCGCACCCCGACATGGCGCTGGTGGGAACCGGATACAGTTGGCTCCGCACGTTCATGGCCAACGTCGGCGCCGCCAACAAAACCAACGGCCTGGTAACGATTGTCGGGGGCGGGCGCATGGCGTTCGCCTATCCGGACTTCGCCCGGGATATTGTTCGCACGGGCCGAATGGACCCCGAGAAGGTCTGCATCGGGTGCAGCGCCTGCACGCAGATCATGCGCGACGCCGGCCGGACCGGTTGCGTCGTACGCGACAACGCCGTGTATGGACCGATCTTCAAACACGGCCGCATGAGCGACAGGGACAACCTCCAGCGTCTGGCGAGTGATTGTCGCAAGTGCCAGGAACCGACGTGCCAACTCGCCTGCCCGGCAGGCATTGACATCCCCCGCTTCATCGATCTGTTCCTCGATGGCAAGGACCGCGAGGCCTACGAGGTCATCCGGGAAGCAAATGTCTTCCCCGAGATCTGTGCGTGGCTGTGTCCCGTCGAGCAGCAGTGCCAGGGCAGTTGCCTGCAGCACTTCATCGGGGACGGCGCGCTGCCGATCGCCGATATCCAAAGGTACTTGTCCGAGCAGGCCAATCGACAAGGCTGGTCCAAGCTGCGACTGCCTCCCACAACCACGGGCAAGACAGTCGCGATCATCGGCGCCGGCCCGGCCGGACTGGCCTGTGCGGCCAAACTGCTCGAAGCCGGCCACACCGTGACGATCTTCGATAAGAGCACCGAGTTCGGGGGCATGGTCGAATCGGTCATCCCGCCGGAACGCCAGAGCAACGCCTTGCAGAACGAACTAACCGCGATTTTCGCCGAGATACCCGAGGATCGGATGAAGTTGAGCCTGGGTGAGGAATTGGACGCGTCCCACAACCTGGACACGATCATGGCGCAGGGCTTCGACGCCACGTTCGTCGGTCTGGGCCTGCCCAGGGCAACCAGTATCACTGACGCACCGCTCGATGGACTTTGGAACGCGATGGACTTTCTGTCCGAAGCCAAGAAGCCGGACGCCCCTGACCTAGCGGGCAAGTCCGTTGGCGTCGTCGGGGGTGGCAACACCGCGATGGACGTGGCCGTCACGGCCAAACAGCTCGGCGCCAGGGACGTGTACCTGATCTACCGGCGCTCATTCAAGGAGATGCCCGCCTGGGAGGCTGAGCGACAGGGCGCCATCTTCGCGGGTGTGCATTTCCTGATCCTGACCCAACCACTCGAATACAATACCCAGGACGATGTACTCACAGGAATCAAGGTCTGTCCCACGCGGCTGGGCGATCCCGACTCGAGTGGCCGGCGCCGACCCGAGCCAATCGAGTCCAGTGCGTACGATCTGGAGATGGACCTCGTCGTCGAGGCCATCGGCCAGGCGTCCGCCGAGGATCTCGAACAGACGTTGCCCGGCGTGACGATCGACGGCGGGCTGATCCAAACACAGACAGAGACATGCGCGACTTCCCGAGAGGCGGTCTTCGCCGGGGGCGATCTCGTGCGCGGCGCATCGACCGTGGTCGCGGCCGTGGCTGACGGCATCCGGGCCGCCCGGGAAATCGATCAGTTTCTGCAATCCTAAACAACAGAGAGGGGATACGCATCATGGCGGATAGACCCATGGCGATCGTAACCGGCGCCAGTCGAGGGATCGGTCGCGGCATCGCGCTGGAGTTGGCGGCGTTGGGCTTCGATCTGGTGATCAACCGGGCCCAGGACCAGCAACCGGAGGTCATGGAAGAGGCCGCCGCGCTCGGCGCGCAATGCGCGTTCGCGCCCGGGAACATTGGCGAGGGGCAGGCCCGAAAGAAGATCGTGGAGATTGCCCGGGCGAAGTTCGGTCGTTGTGACCTGCTGGTCAACAACGCGGGCGCCGCCCCGCTGAAGCGACTCGACATCCTCGAGGCCACCGAAGAGAGCTTCGACCGCGTCCTGGGGATCAACCTCAAAGGCCCCTACTTTCTGACGCAGCTCATCGCCAACTGGATGATCGAGCAGCGTAAGGAAGAACCCGAGCGCCCCCTGCGAATCGTCAACATTGGCTCGATCTCCGCCTACACCAGTTCACCCGCGCGGGGTGAATACTGCGTCAGCAAGGCCGGCATCGCGATGATGACCAAGCTGTACGCCGATCGACTGGCCGAATACAACATTGGCGTCTTCGAGGTCAGTCCCGGAATCATCGAGACCGACATGACCAGCGCCGTCAAGGACAAGTACGACAAGCTCATCGGTGAAGGCCTGACCCCGATCAAACGCTGGGGCCGGCCCGATGACGTCGCCCAGGCGGTGGCCGCCATTGCCGAGGGCCGACTCGATTTCTCCACGGGAACCGTCCTCCACGTCGACGGCGGCTTCCACCTCAAGAGACTGTGAGGATCGCCATGGACATCCAGACTGCCATTACCACGCTCGTCCGCGACGGGTTCATTCTCGTCTTCAACCAGAACCAACTGGACCTGGTCAAGACGGCTGAAGCCCTGATGACCGCGGGCATCAACAACATGGAAGTGACCTGCCGGATCGACAGGCCTTTGGAGAAACTTGAGCGATTGCGCAAGGCACTGCCCGACTTCGTCGCCGGCGCCGCCAGCCTGATCGACTGGCCTGACATGCTCGATCTCTACAACAAAAAACACACCGACGACCCCCTGCCCTCTCTGCAACAGGTAGTGGACGCGGGCGCGTGCTATCTGGTCTCAGCGGTGAATTTCAGTGAAGCCGGTTTCCAAAAGTTCGCCGGGCGCGTGGCGATGATCCCAGGTTGCGGCAGCGCCAGCGAAGTGGTCCGTCAGTATTCCCAGGGCGCCAATCTCTGCAAGATCTTCCCGGCCAAGCAACTAGGCGGTCCGGCCTTCGTCAAGGCCATCGACCCGGCTATCCACAAGACGATCAGCCTGGTCCCAACCGGCGGCACGAACGCCACCAACATCCCCGACTACATCCAGGCCGGCGTCCTCGTCCTGGGCGGCTCTTTCAGCATGATCGACAAGGCCACCCTCGGGAAGATCATCGAAACGCAGGACTACAAGCAACTGGCCAAGGAATTGACCTCGGTCAAACAACTCATCGACGAACTTCGAGCCACACGTTATCCAGGACTCGATTTCAAGAACGCCTCGCTCGCACAAATCAGCGAAGCGACGGGGCGAGATTTCAACATCGAATAACAGTCGAATCTGGAGGGACATCATGACGACAGGCGAGACAATGAAGACGCGCCTATCTTGCAGTCTTCTGCTTCTTCTGGGGTTACTCTTCGCCGATGGGTCCGTGGCGCTGGGAATGGATGCCCCTCTGACGCTCAACGCGAAGGACACGGGCTACCGGGGCATCTGGTATATGAACCAGCCGCTCAAGAACGAGTACCGCTACAAGTACAGCGGCGGGCTTGGCACCTACTGCGCCAAGCACAGGCCCTTTGCCGTCTACTGCGACGAGGTGAAGAAGACCTTCTTCTGTTACGGTGGCACGATCAAGGGTTCTGTCCTGGCTGAGCAGGACACGCGGGACAGCCTGCTGCACATGGTCTCTTGCTACGACCACACGACGGGTAAGGTCCCCCGGCCGACGATTCTGCTCGACAAGAAGACCACCGACGCCCATGACAACCCCGTGATCTCCGTCGACGAGAAGGGGATCGTCTGGGTCTTCTCGACGTCACACGGGACGTCACGACCTTCGTACATCCATCGCAGCGTCAAGCCGTACGACATCGACGAGTTCGTGCAGGTCCAGCCGACCAAGATCGAAGAGGGCCGGCAGGTCCCTATGACGAACTTCTCCTACATGCAGCCCTGGTACGTCTCGGGCCAAGGCTTTGTTGCCTTCTTCACGCGCTACAACTACCCGGCCGCCCGCACGGCCTGCTTTATGACGAGCCCCGATGGCGTCCGCTGGTCGAAATGGCAGAGGTTGGCCGCCATCGACAAGGGCCACTACCAGATCAGTATCGCTAACGAATCCAAGGCAGGCTCGGCGCTGAATTACCACCCCCAGGCAACGGGCCTCAATTGGCGAACGAATCTCTACTACCTCGAAACCACCGATTTCGGAAAATCGTGGCATGCCGCCGATGGTCGCGGCATCACGGTGCCACTCACGAAACCGCAGAACGCCGCCCTCGTCCATGACTACGAGAAGGACGGCTTGCTCGTCTACCTGAAGGACATCCGTTTCGATGGCGCGGGACATCCCGTGATTCTCTTCATCACCAGCCGAGGCTTTGAGGCGGGCCCGAAGAACGACCCGCGCACCTGGACCACCGCCCACTGGACGGGCCGGATGTGGGCGATCCGCCCCGCCTTCAACTCGGACAACAACTACGACATGGGCTCGCTCTACATCGAGCCGGACGGAACCTGGCGGATCATCGCACCGACCGAGACGGGACCCCAGCCCTACAACCCAGGTGGCGAGATCGCGATGTGGGCAAGTGAGAATCAGGGCCGGACCTGGCAGCGGACCGCCCAACTCACAGAAGGCAGTGCACTGAACCATACATACGCCAGAGAACCCGTGCGGGCACATGACGACTTTTACGCCCTCTGGGCCGATGGCCACGGCCGCCAGCCCTCGGCGTCGTCACTGTACTTTGCCAACAGAGCCGGGGAGGTCTTCCGCCTGCCGCGCGAGATGAACGACGATTTCGCCAAGCCGCAACAATACGACGGGACCCAACCGTGAAGACAAAGAAAATCGCCAGACAGTCCGTGACATTCCATCACGTCAACACCGTGATCGTCGGCGCCGGCGCGGCCGGCATGAACTGCGCCGTCCATCTCTGCGAGTTCATGAAGCGGCAGGGAGTCAGGGACGCGTCCCGGCGCATCGCGGTTGTGACAGGCGGCCTGAAACTGGGCGCCTCGCGCATGAGCGGCTCGGACAAGCAGACCTATTATAAGCAAGGGACCAGCCCCGAGATTCCCGACGGCGCCGAGCAGTTCGCCCAGACACTGACCGCCGGGGGCTGCTGTCATGGCGACCTGGCGCTGGCCGAGGGGATCAGCTCCCTGCGCGAGTTCTTCCATCTCGTGCAGGCGGGCGTGCCCTTCCCGACCGACACGATGGGGACATTCATCGGGTACAAGACCGACCACGACCCGGCCGAGCGGGCCACCAGCGCCGGACCCAAGACCAGTCGATTCATGAGCGAGTGTCTGCAAAGGCAAGTCGAAGCCTATGGCGTCGAGATCTTCGACAAGCAGCAAATCGCTCATCTGCTCACCGTTGGCAAAGGTAAGACCAAACGCCTCGCCGGGGTCGTGACACTGCAGAAATCGAACGTCACCGACTCGAACTGGGGCCTGACCGTTCACCTGGCCGAGAACGTCGTGCTAGCGGCCGGCGGTCCCGGCGCCCTGTACGAAACCAGCGTCTATCCCAAGGGGCAGATCGGCATCCATGGACTGGCCTTCCGGGCGGGTCTGGCGGCTGAGAACATCACCGAGTCGCAGTTCGGCCTGGCCAGCACGAAGTTTCGCTGGAACGTCTCGGGCACGTACATGCAAGCAACCCCCCGGATCTTCAGCACCGACGCGGCCGGCAAGGACGAGCGTGAGTTCCTGACCGATTTTTTCCCGACGATGAGCAAGATGGCCACCGATATCTTCCTGAAAGGCTATCAGTGGCCCTTCGATCCCCAGCGGATCGAGAACCTGAAATCGTCGCTCGTCGACGTCCTCGTCTTCAACGAGACGCAGAAGGGCCGGCGCGTGTTCATGGACTTCCGCAAGAACCCCATCGGAAGCACCTCCATGAAACCGTTCGATATCAAGGATCTGGAGCCGGAAGCCTACGATTATCTCGACAAGGCCGGGGCCTTCCAGACGACCCCGATCAAGCGGCTGGCCCATATGAATCCGCTCGCCATCGATATCTACAGCGAGAACGGCATCGACCTCTACAAAGAGCCGCTCGAAATCGCCGTCTGCGCCCAGCACAACAATGGAGGCTTCGCCATCAACAAGTGGTGGGAATCGACCATCCCCCACACGTTCGTGATCGGCGAGATGGCCGGCAGTCATGGCGTCAAACGTCCGGGCGGCTCGGCCCTCAACGCCGGACAGGCCGGTGGCCTCCGCGCGGCCGAATACATCGCCCATGTCTATGGTGGCAACCTTCCCAAGTACTCCAAACAACAGAAACAGATCGACGAACAACTGAGCGATCTGATCGAGAAGCTCAACGCCTGGAAGAGCGGCGCCGGCGCACCGGCTCAAGCCATCATCAAGGAGATCCAGAGCCGCATGACCGCCTCGGGTGGCCATATCCGTGAACCGGAAGACGCCCGGGAGGCCCTGCGGGAAGCGATCACCCTGTATCAGGCCATTCAGAAGAAGGGAATTCAACTCAAAGGCCCCAAGTCGGTCGTTGCCGCCATTGAGGCCGAGCACCTGGCGCTGGCCAGCATCGCCTATCTCAAGGCGATTGTCGAATTGCTCCAGCAAGGCAGCGGATCACGAGGCTCCCATCTGGTCCTGGCGGCAAACGGCGTGGAGATTCACAAGGACGTCATCAACCAAGCCACGGGGGCGCCGCTGACCTTCAAGCCGGAGAACGCGGCCTTGCGCCAGTCAATCCTTCGCACGGAATTTCATCGCAGAGCGAAGGATCTGTTCCGATGCACCTCGACAGCGCCGCGCCCGGCGCCGACCGACCGGAAGGCCTTCGAGCCAGCGTGGCGCGACTACCGGGAAGGCAAGATCTATAACCGCTGACCACAACGACTCAGAAGAAGGAGAGAGCCGATGGGCGTGATAGACGTCAGAGACGCATCCGAATGCAAATACGACATCCTGTCGCTGGGTGAAGTCATGCTCCGTCTCGACCCGGGCGCCGAGCGCATTCACACGACCCGCCATTTCCGCGCCTGGGAAGGCGGCGGCGAATACAACGTCGCGCGCGGCCTGAAGCGCTGCTTTGGCAAGCGGGCGGCGGTGGTCACCGCCATCGTGGACAACCCGATCGGTCGACTGCTGGAAGACCTGATGTATCAGGGGGGCGTCAGCCTGGACTACGTCAAATGGGTCCCGTTCGACGGGATCGGTCGCAAGGTGCGTGTGGGTCTGAATTTCACCGAACGGGGTTTTGGCGTCCGGGCCGCCGTCGGCTGCTCCGACCGCGCCAATAGCGCCGCGGCCCAATTGCAGCAAGGGGATATCGATTGGGAGACCATCTTTGGCCGCGACGGGGTCCGCTGGTTCCACACGGGGGGCATCTTTGCCGGGCTCTCGGAGACGACGCGGGATGTCATCACCGAAGCGGTCACCACTGCCAAGAAGTACGGCACGATCGTCTCCTACGATTTGAACTTCCGCAACTCGCTCTGGAAGGATATCGGAGGGCAGGCCAAAGCGCGTCAGGTGAACCGCGCGATCGCGCCCTACGTCGATGTCATGCTGGGCAACGAGGAGGACTTCACCGCCGCTCTGGGGTTCGAGGTGCAAGGGCTCGATACGGGCTATTCCAAGCTCGATCCGACGAACTTCCGGAAGATGATCGCCGCGGCGGTTAAGGAGTTCCCGAACTTCCAGGCGGTCGCCACGACGCTGCGCAACGCCAAGACCGCCTCGGTCAACGACTGGGGCGCCGTCCTATACGCCGATGGGCAGTTCCACGATGCGACCCTGCGCGAGGACCTGGAGATCTACGACCGCGTCGGGGGAGGCGACAGTTTCGCCTCGGGACTGATCTACGGCCTGATGGAGGGCAAGAGCCCAAGCGAAGCGGTCAACTACGGCGCCGCCCACGGCGCGCTGGCGATGACCACGCCGGGCGACACGACCACCGCCAGTCTGGGCGAGGTGGAGAAGGTCATGAAGGGCGCCGGCGCCCGCGTAGACCGATAATCTCGACACACTGCCATCTTCTAGTCATGGAGTCACTATGATTGCACCGACAGTCAAATGGATCGGAGACTGCGAAGGCGTACTGGAACTGATCGACCAGCGCCGCCTGCCCGGCGAGTTCACCCTGCTATCCGTTCGCGATATCGAGCCACTCTACGAGGCGATTCAGACGCTGGCGGTGCGCGGGGCGCCGGCGATCGGCGTCGCCGCCGCGTATGGGCCGGTCCTGGCGCTGCAGAAACTGGACGCGGGCGCCACCGCGACGCAAGGTCTGCAATGTGTCCAGGAGACGTGCGACTATCTGGCGACCTCGCGCCCGACGGCGGTCAATCTCTTCTGGGCGCTGGACCGCATGCGCAGCAGGGCTCGGGAGATCGGAGCGAATCCAAGCGCGACAGCGGCGGAACTCCACCAGGCCATGCTGACCGAAGCGAAGGCTATCCACGAGGAAGATATCGAGATGTGTCGGCGGATCGGCCAGAATGGGGCGCCCTTCATTAGCGACGGCGCGGGCATCCTGACCCACTGCAACGCCGGCGCCCTGGCGACGGGCGGACAAGGAACGGCGCTGTCGGTCATGTTTGAGGCCCACGAGAAGGGACGGTCGTTCAAGGTCTACGCCGATGAGACGCGCCCCCTGTTGCAAGGCGCACGCCTAACGGCCTGGGAACTGCAGCAGGCCGGTATTGATGTCACGGTCATCTGCGACAACATGGCCGGGTGGTTGATGAAACAGGGCAAGATCAACGCGGTGATCACCGGCGCCGATCGCATCGCGGCCAATGGCGATGCGGCCAATAAAATCGGCACTTACAGCCTAAGTATCCTGGCGCGACAACACGACATCCCGTTCTACATCGCGGCGCCCTCCAGCACATTCGATCTATCGATCGCCAGCGGCGCGGAGATCCCCATCGAACAGAGAGCGCGGGAAGAAGTGGTCCAGTTCGCCGGCACGCCCACCGCCCCGAACGGGATCGCCGTCTACAACCCCGCCTTCGATGTCACGGACGCGCAGAACATCACCGCCATCATTACCGAGAGAGGGGTAATCGACACTCTGAACGCCGAGTCCATCCGCGAGCTTCTAGCCTAGAGGGGCCACACGGACATCCGCTCAGAGTGACATCTCCATCCAAGAACCACGGCGCTGAAGCTCAACCCTGCCTCCACAAAGGACCGGCGCAGCCAGCCCCCCGGCGTCGGGTTATTGAACCGCGACGACTTCCTTGACCTCGGGCACCTTCTCCTTGAGGATGCGCTCGATGCCCATCTTCATGGTCATCGCCGCTCCGGGGCATCCCTGACAGGCGCCCTGCAAACGAACCTTCACGGTCTTGTCGTCTTCAATGCCCACCAGTTCCACATCACCACCATGGCCCTGCAGCGCGGGGCGGACCATCTCGATGACCTCGGCCACCTGATCAGCAAAACTTTTTTCGGTCTCGGCGCCGCTGCAACCGCATGCTTCACACATAAGAAATCTCCAGAGTATTGATTTTTCGCCATTATAGGCGTGTTCGATCTATCGTCCAGGTTCTTTTCCACCTGTACTGCTGCAATCGCCCCGGCGTTCGCGCTTTCTCGGTCCTTACCGGTGCAGCTTCGTGTTCAATTCCAGAAATTCCCCAGGCCGAGCGTCGTCGTCGGCCATGACGAAACGCGCCGGACTCCATCACCATATCAAGGAGAATCCATTTTATTGGACAGCCTCCGATCGTCTGAAGCAACAACCCAAGCGAGACCCTTTTTGCATCCAGAAAGGCGCGGAATTTCCCAGAAACGCTCAATCCTGAACGCGAAAAGTTCGATAATAACTTTTGCCAAACATGGGTATTTTGAGGCAAACGGGGACGGCATCATGCAAATCCGATACGTAGTTTCCACAATGGTCTTCTGGTGGCGCGAACACCCTCTGTCGTTCGAGCAGGAGTGCCAGTACCTCAAATCGCTGGGCTTCGGGATCGAGTTATGGCCCTGCATTCGCGGCCAAAACGAGTGCCGTTACGAACGGCGTAACTTGCCGCGACTCGAAGCTGCCACCGAGGGCATGCTCGTCTCCATGCGGTCGCGTACGGACAGGCCGACCTTGAAGCAGTGGGCCGACCAGATCGAGTGCGCCAAACGCCTCAACGCCAGCATCGTGACTGAACCGAAGAGCCTCGACATCACCCACGGGCCCGAATTGAACGGAACCGACTTCGCCGCTGAGGTCATCAAGATGGCCGCCGCCAGGGATGTGACGCTGTGTATCGAGACCGGATCACTTCCGTTGCTGATCAATATCGGCAAGCGGTTCGAATCCGTCCGCTACTGCCTGGACACCGGATACGCCCACATCGATCCGGACCACACCTTCAAGCAATACGTCGACGAACTAGCCCCCCGCGTGACTCATCTGCACCTGACGGACAACTACGGCCAAACAGATGACCACGAACCGCCTGGCCTGCACGGGGGCATTCCGCGCGAGGAGTGGGACTATCTACAGGCGGCCCTGAGCCGGCATGGCAACAAGATCGTCGGCGCGTTCGAGATGTGCCCTTGCATGCCCAACGTCATGATTCGCCAGGCCAGCGAATTTGTCTTCGACACCCTGAACTGGCCCAATCGCCCACAGAAGCAATCCGACCACGCAAGCCTGGAATGCCATCCGACCTAGCCCACGGGGCGGAGAACAAGACCACCGGCCCTCGGCGTCACAAGGGAGATCATCACACCAGGCGGCTCACGCTCTCACCTGGCGGCCTTTTCCCACTTTTTTCGTAGCGCTCGGCTCGCCCGATGCCTCTAGTACTATAGGCGAAGGTCTACCGATGCGCCAGACGCCTCCGGCAAGCCTTCGCTGGGGCAAAAAGGTTTGACAACCCACGGCGAATGGTTTACATAGCGCCTTTGGACGTTTCGTCTTAGTTGTTTTTGGACACACAGGAGGTATCGATCATGAGAAGTACGTGTCTTTGTGCGTTGATGGCGGCCGTGCTCGTTGCCGGCTGCGCCTCAAGCGAGGGAGAGAGCTACGCGACCGCCGGTTATGACTTCAGCAGCCTCGACAAGGTCGCGATTGTCGAAGTCACGGGCCGGATCTACGGCGACGCGGCGAAAAACGAAATCAGCGACATGTTCACCATGGAGTTGATGAAGCGCGGCTACGGCGTGATCGCCCGAGCCGAGGTTCAGTCTGTCTTGAAAGAGCAGGAGTTCCAGGCCTCTGACATTACCACAAACGAAGGCGCCGCCCGGGCCGGCAAAGTCAAGAACGTCCCGGCCGTTATGCTGATCAACATTCCCAAGTATAAGGAAAAGATGGAAATGTCCGCCAAGCTGATCGATGTTGAGGATGCGACTATCCTCTGGATCGGGACCGGCGAGGGCAACACGGGCAAGGGTTTAGCCACAATCGTAGGCGCCGTTGGCGGCGCCGCGGCGGGCGCGATCCTGGCCGGCGGGGATTCCAGCGACCGTGTCGTGGGCGGCGTCATCGGCGGTGTGGTCGGCGGCGTGGCCGGAAACGCACTGTCTCCAAGTCAGAAGAAGGTGTTCAAGAAAGTGGTCAAGAAGGTCTGCGACAGCCTGCCGCCGAGAATCCCGCAAGCCAAATAGCACCTCCGCGGCAGGAAACACACGCTTGATACCAGCGATATCGGGGCTGGGCGCACATGGTGTTGCTCAGCCCCGCTCATTTTCACGCCGGACGACGCTCAGACCAGCAGCGGCTCCAAGGCTTCCGTATCATCAGTCTCCGCGCGAACCGCCGACTGCTCACCTGGGCGAAGCGGCAACGGCTCGGCAAAGTGCAGCGCGACGCGACGCAGCGCGCTGTTGACCTCCTCCACACGACCGATATGACCGGAGCGAACGAAATCAAGCATGTCGAAGGCCCCATCCTCGCCATATTGCGGCACACTGAAGCGGGCCGTGATGTGTTGGCCGGGATAGGGGCAGCGCTGGTCCGCGTAGCAGGTGAAGCCGGCGCCCTGACTGGAGATGTCTGTCATTTGGCCTTGCCACAAGTCCTCATCGACGTTCTCGGCAAACCAGATAGGCCAATGATAGTGCAGCCGCTCCTCCGTTCTTCTTTCACTCGTCATGTTCATAACCTTTCATCCCTCAACAACCAAAATTGGGACATCATTCTACTCTCTGTCAGATCGACCGGTTGCGGTGCGGGCTTGACGAAGCAACGGCGAGAAGAGGGCAAGCCGTTTCACTGCTACGAGCGATACATTCGTTTCGAGCGATAGAAAGGGGAAAGGTGGGCGGCGAGTTTTTTTGAGGAAAGCCGGGCGGTTCGAGGCGCGCTTCCTATAACTATGTATCGAGCCGCCGCACGAGTTGGGCAAATTGCGCGCCGCGCTGCTGGAAGTTGTCGAACATGTCGTAACTGGCGCAGGCCGGACTGAGCAAGACCACATCGCCGCGAACGGCGTGTTGATGAGCCGTTTGAACCGCCTCGACCAGAGATTGAGCCGGGACGACAGGGATCTGGGCAGCGCCTTTCGATCCCGCCCGAATCGCGTCGGCCAGCTTGGGCGCCGTCTGGCCTATCAGCACCACGGCTTTGGCGCGGGCGGCGATCTCACGACCCAACTCATCGAACGGAATGTTCTTGTCGTATCCGCCGGCAATGAGGATCTTGGGGTCCTCGAAAGCTTCCAGCGCCACCATGACACTCTGCGGCGTGGTCGCAATGGAATCGTTGTACCAGCGAACGCCATCGATCATCGCGACAAGTTCCAACCGGTGGGGCAGGCCTCGGAAGTCCGGTAAAGCCTTGGCGATCGCCTCGTCCCCAACCCCAAGCTGTCGGGCGACCGCCAGGGCGCCGGCCAGGTTGGAGAGATTCGCCCAGCCGGGCAGAGCGAAGCAATCGCGCAGGGACTCGCTCACCTCGTCGGCTGAGTACATCACACACGTGCGCCCCGCCTGACCGGCGTATTTCTCGAACCACGTCGAAGCGATCTGATCCTCGGCGTTGAAAATCGAAACCGCCGGGCTCTGCTCGTCGAGCCTCTGGAATCGGAAGATATTCTCCTTGGCCGCACAGTAGGCCTCGAACGTTCCATGCCGGTCCAAATGATTCGGGGTCACATTGGTCAGAAGCGCTATCGCCGGAGCGGCTTCGATCTCGGCCAGTTGCTCCAACTGGAAGCTCGACAGCTCCAGGACCACGACATCGTCGGGCCCAATCTCTGAGAGCGTCCCCAACAGGGGTCGGTGACCGATGTTCCCGCTGAGCCAGACCTTGGCGAATGATCGGCTGCCCTCGGCGCGTTCCAGCAGATGCGCCGTCAGCGAAGCGGTCGTGCTCTTGCCATTGGCTCCGGTGATCCCCACGATCCGAGCCGGACACAACTGGAAGAACCACCCGACCTGAGAGGCGATGACCTTGTGATGCCGACGGGCGATCTCCAGGAAGTGGTTGTCGATCGGCACGGCCGGGTTGACCACGATCGTATCCGCTCGGACGAAATCTTCCGGGTCGTGCCCACCAAGTTTCCACTCGATCTTGGGCCAGTCGCGCAACTGCGCCACCGAATCGGCCAGTTGATCCTCCCGAGCTGCATCGGTCACAATGACATGGGCGCCGGCCCGCGCAGCGAATTGAGCGACATCCACGCCCCCCCCGAAACGGCCCAGGCCCATCACCAGAACGGTCTTGTCCTTCAAATCGGAGACGTTCATGTCTCTGCTCCCGGCGGAGCCTTCAAACCGGTATAAAGGGAGGCGACCCCCCAGGTCAGAGGCGTCGCCGCAACCTGTGCAAAGCCGGCCTGCGCCATGAGACGGCAAAATGCGTCCGGACGGTGAAAACCCTCGATCGAGGTGTTCAGATACCGATACGCCCCCCGGTGGCCGGACACCAAGGCGCCGATCACGGGGACCGCCCACCGCAGATAGGCCAGGTAGAGCCCCCTCCACAAGCGGTTGCCCGGCACTGAGAATTCCAGGATCGCCGCTGTCCCCCCCGGCGTCAGGAGGCGGTGAATCTCCGCGAGCGTCCCGGAGACATCAGGCGTGTTTCGGATACCGAAGGCCATGGTCACGGCATCGAAGCTGGCGGCCGGCAGTGACGTTTTCATCGCATCACCCTGAACGAATCGCACCCGGTCGGCCCGATCGTGGCGCGCGACCTTCCGCCGACCAATCTTGAGCATCTCTTCGGAAACGTCCAGTCCCACCACCTCAGCGGCATGGTTGCATTCGCGCAGGATGGCAATCAGCAGGTCCCCTGTGCCGGTGGCCAGATCGAGCACGCGGGCCGAATCGCGATGCGCCAGCAACTTTGCCACCTTGCGCCGCCACGCGCGATCGATCCCCAGGGACAGGACATGGTTGAGTACGTCGTAGGTCGGCGCGATCCGATCGAACATGTCACCGACGGACATTCCGGCCGAACACGAACCCTGGCTCGTCGTGGAAACACCCTTTTGCATGCAGCCGCCAGCCCGACTGGTGGGCAGATCGATCTTAAGAAAACGGGCGGCCCGAAACCGGGCGGCCGGGCGAAACCCTTATAGCTTCGTTTGCATGGCGTTGGCCAGTTCGACCTTGGCGTCGATGACCGCCTGCTCGATGCACTTCTTCCAGTCATCGCCGAACTGGTCCCGATACTGGGGCCGCTCGTAAGCGTAGATGATCGAACGCGACGCGTTGATCAGCGCGCCGGTCCCGTCGGTCTTGCAGAAGCGCAGGCAGTCGGCCGCCGAGGCGCCCTGGGAGCCGTACCCGGGCACCAGGAACCAGATCTTGTCGTACTTCGTCCGCAGGGCCGCGGTCACCTCGGGAGCGGTGCCCCCGACGACCATGCCCAGGTTGCTGTATCCGCTCGTGCCGATATGCTCGGGCTGCACCGCGATCTCGTTGACGATTTCGGCCATTTTCTCATACAGCGCCTGGCCCTCGGCGTCGCAGAAATCCTGGAGCGCACCGGCTGAGGGATTGCTCGTTCGCACCAGCGCGAAGACGCCTTTGCCCTGGGCGTCGGCCATCTTGACGAACGGCTCGATGCCATCGGTCCCGCTGTAGCCATTGATCGTAATGGCGTCGGGCGCCAACGTATCCTCCAGACCCGCCAGTTCCGGATTCTGGAGATGGGCGTCGGCGTAGATTTCGGCCGTGTGGCCGATGTCACCCCGCTTGACGTCGCCAATGATCTCCAGGCCCAGGTCGTTGGCCTCGCTCATCAAGGCGTAGTAGGTCTCCACACCTTCCCAGAGATACTTCTCGAAGAAGGCGATATTGATTTTGACCGCCGGCACCATGGGGGCCACGATCCGCATCGTCTGCGTGCAGAAATCAAAGATCGCATCCACAGCCGCGGCCGCGTCGAATTCATCATTCATCTGTCGGTGGCTGGTAATGCTCGGCGGCAAGCGATGGTACACCGGATCCAGCCCCACCGTCAGGGGAGTTTTCTTCGTCTGCACTGCCTCGCACAACCGGTCCGCAAAGTGGCTCGACATAGTCTGAGAAACCTTTCTTTCCACAAAGCCCGCGGCTTTTCATCAATCCAGGCTCAAACGGGCGCTTCATCACAAAACATCGCGTCCTCACCTCCAACAGACATGAGGATGCCAACAAAACTCTTTATCCTAAACAGCCAAATCACTATAATCACGCCGACCGCATGGAGCAAGACAGAATTCGCTCGCTGCGTCTATTTGTGAAAACTATTTCCCACAAGCGGAGTCTTTCGATACCGAGCGAGACGGCGCCCCATTCAGCCACCGTCTCAGGTCGAAACCGGAAACGCGCCACTCGAGGCACGCATTGGCAAAGAAGAAGAAATCGAAACGTAAGAAACTGCTCTATTGGCTGCTGATCGACCTCGTCGTCTTCGGCGTCGTGATCGGGTCGCTCCTGCACAAGCCGGCCGGCTACAATCCCCTGGTCCGCTCGGCCGATTCGGACAGCGACGAGGTGCATCCCTACATCCACCGCGACTTGGCTTCAACGCTCTACAACGGCGCCCAGAGCCAGAAGCCGTTCGATCTGGAAGTGATCGACTCGGCTCTGAACGAGGCCATCGCCCTGGTAAAATGGCCGCAGGCGTCCGGGGGCGTTACCTTCTTTGCTCCCGAGGTCCTCTTTCAACCCGACACCATCGTCCTGAGGGGCACGACGAGTATCGAAGGCGCCGAGCTGGTCGTCACCATCGAACTGGGGCCCACTCTAAGCGATGACGGACTTCTGAGCCTCAACGTGCAAAAGGTCAAGATCGGGGCGATGAATATCACGCCGCTGGCCAAAATGATCGCCCGCAGAGAGTATCAGAACCGGCTGGAGACCGTCCCTGTCGACACCGACGATATCCGCACCAAGATCGCCGCCTCCCTGTTAATCGACGAACCTTTCGAGCCCGTCTTCAAGGTGGAAGACAAGTGGGTGCGCCTCCAGAAGATCAGTCTCGTGCAGGGCAAACTGACCGCCCACTTCGTCCCGGCCGAGCTAACGACCAGCCGTTGATCCTCCGCAGACGGCGCCTCCCGCAGCCGCCGTCCTCCCGATAAACGAAACGGTCCGCGCCACCAGGCCTGTTGGCCTCATGACGCGGACCGTTGAAGTACGGAACATCAATCTACAGAACGTTTCTACGCGGTCTTCTTCTCGCCCCGGACGAAGTGGACCACCACCGTCAAGGCGATGAACCCGACCAGCAGGCCGATGCCGAGCCAGCGGATCTTGGACCACAGGCTCCAGACACTGCCAAATGCCGCAGCACCGGAGGCCAACGCCATGAGCACATTCCAGAGCAGGCGACGACCACCCTCGGGCCGGTACTTGCCCAGGTAGCTGACCTGGTTCATCAGGAAGAAGAAGGCGAAGTAGGCGATGGGCAGCAGGACCATGGCGAACACCGACGTGGGCACAGCCAGGTAGGGCGCTGCATCTTTCCAGAAGAACGGTCCGAGCGCTCCGACCGCCACCATGAGACTGCCGATCCTCTGGGGCCATCCGCGAGCCGGCAGGTTCAGCAACTCGCAGAAGCACAATCCGTTGATCGTCATCAGCATCGTTGCGGCGCTGAGGGCCATGCCGATCACGCCGAGACCGAAGACGTATTGCGACCACTTGGCCCCGATGAGCGGCTCGAGGGTGCCGGCCAGATTGAAGGCGTCGCGCTTGACCAGAATCGCAGCCATGCGTTTGTCGCCCCAGGGCAGTGCCTCGGCCTTTTCCACCTTTTGTTCGGGCGTCAGCTTATCGAATTCCTCGGCCCCGATCTCAAACTTGACTCGGTTGGCGAGCAGACCCTTGTAGCCCCCGATGAGATTCTTAGCCGGTTCCCCGGTAACTTCCCCACCCGGTTCGGCGGCGACGAACCCTTCGGCCGGTCGGGCATGGAACTGACTACTTGAAGCGATGACGACGCAGCCGGTCGCCAGGATGAAGGGGATGAACAGCCCGGTGGACAGATCGAAGATCGCCAGGCCGCGGAATTCTTTGTCCCAGCCCTTGCGGAGCATCGAATAGGGCAAGAGGAAGGTCATGTTGATACCGACCGCCGTCGCGGCCGCACTGATCATGACGTCCCGCTGCTGACCCACGATCATGTCCGACCAGAACGACTGGAACTGGCCGGTGACCTTCGCAATCTCGGTGCCTATCTCCTTGGTCGGCTCGATGAACAACCGCCAGTCGGGAATCAGGCCACTGCCGATCCGGCCCCAGTCGATCTGGCCGCTCGCACTGAGCTTGATGACCACGCCGATAAAACACAGCACGATAAGGCTGACGATGGTTCGGATCACCGTCTCGAAAATCTTGACGCCCTTGCCGCCGGCGCTGTAGGTCAGGGTGGCCATCAGGGCGCACGCCAGAAAGATCCCGCCAGCGATCATTTTACTGGGCACTTCGGCCATCACCTCTGGTCCGAGCAGACCGGGCACGAGGTTCTGACGGATCGCGGCCGTGCCCAGGGCAAACTGGGGCAACGACCAAACGAGGTTCGCCATCATCGAGGCCAGCAACCAGCCCCAGCCGAGGATCGGACTGACGTGCTGATTGATCCCCCGCAAAGGACGTTCGCCCGTCGACAGCGTGACATAGGCGATGGCGCTCATCATGATAATGCCCAGGATCATCGCCAACGGCTGGAGCCACATGAAGCTGAAGCCTACGAGCACGCCCAGATACAGACTCGACGAGAGCGATCCACCGCCCAGGGTGATGCCGCTCTGGAGCCAGCCGGGACCGGAGAGTTTCAGGAAGACCTTGAAGAGCGCGCCGCGCCCTTGCGCCCGGGCGTCGACGATCATCTGGCGATCCTTCGCGATCCGGGGATTCATGTTCATCGCGGGTTCCTGTGGTTGCGGGGCGGAACCGCCGCTGTCGTTTGACGCCATATCTTGCCTCCTGTTCAAAGATCTCAACTGCCTCAGAGGATGGACTCCCTCATCTCGAGAACGATCCGAGGATCGGATTCAAATAGACAGAGCCTATCCCCAGCAAACGTGTCGCCTATTTTGGGCCCGCCTCAGACGGGTGTCAACTTCCTTTTCGAGGTCCGGGGCTTTTCCGACGACTCAAGGCATACGACACCGTCCTATAATACACACTCTATCAGGCGTGTCCCCGCGCGCAATCGCAGCCGGATCGGCTCAGGGCTGTCCCCTTCTCTGATGCTTGCGAATCACCTCGATCCCCAGCGCGCCCCGCCCACTGATCCGACTGCCAAAGATGGCCAGGCCGCGCAGCCGACCGCGAAACTGGCGGTCCTTGCCAGACTGATGCAGCGTCTCGTTGTAGTTGCCGATGGTCAGAGGACCACTGCCCTGTCCCGTCGGACCGGGACAATAGCTCGTCGTGCGATCGAGTCGCGCCGGACTGTCGGCAGCGCCGAAATACCAGCCCACGTTGTCCTCGTCGCGCGTCGCGTCGTACGTGACGGCGAAGAAAGCCCAGCGACCGATGGCAAGTTTCCCTTTGGAACTGTCGTTGCGCACGCCATCGGGCCACTCGTTGACGGCCAGTCGCAAGCGCCCATCGGCCAGATGAACGAGGTCGAATCCCGCCTGGTTGTGCTTGAGGTTGAAGGCGATGCGATTGCCCCCACTGCCGACCTCCAAACTGGAGGGCCTGGCCCACCCCAGAATGGTGAACGAACGCAAGCCTTCAAGGTCATCGATCGGACCATCCCCTACCGAAAGCCACCTCCAGGGTTCACCGTCACCAAAATCGTAGGTCCCGTCCTCGGCGCGCGCGATCTTCCCATGGCGCGTGGTCGCGGGCCTGTCGCCTTCTGGGAAACCGACGGAGACAATCGGATCGTTGACCGGCCCATCCACGGCGATCGCCAACGGCACGCTCGTGGTCAGTCCGGCCTCGTCGGTCACAGTCAACAGCGCCGTGTGAAGCCCCGATTCAGCGTAAACGTGCGTAGGCCGGCGCTGAGAGGAGCTGTGCCCGTCGCCGAAATCCCACCGGCATTTGAGCGTCGAAGGCGTCGAGAACTGCACTCCCAGAGGCGCCAGCCCTTCGCTGGGTCGAGCGGACGCCTGGGCCTGGGGGCGCCGCGGCTCGCCAGGCTGATAGGCGCTCAGCCGAATTAGAGAGTTCGCCTGGGGGACCTCCATGCTGAACGGTCCCGGCGCCGCGCTGCCCAACGATGTCACCGACATGTTCCACGTATCGATAAGGTCCACCTTGTAGGGCGCAGAGCCCGCCAGCGACAGGGCCACCTTCCCCGGTCGGCTCACGTACACAAGGTAAAGCGATCCCAATTTGGAGAGCAGATCCTTGCCAGGTGATAACTCAGAGGGAACCATCTCCGCGAAGGGGACCGGCGCCATGATCTCGTTGAAGAAGGCGATCCGGGGCGGGCTCTGTCCATGCAGAACGCCCCCTTTGGACCACCAGAGGATATCGTCAGGCTGCTTGTACGTCTCCCCATGACCCACGTAGCAGCCTCCGATGGCGCCCAGCCAGAAGCGGTCGACCATTTCCTGGCCCGAGAGGTTCCCCCATCCCTGGGGAACGTCCCCCTCGTACCTGCACTCGTCGAAGACGATGGGCTTGCGGTACTGATCCCGCCACTCGCGGCCCCGCGCCAGCGCGGAACTCTGGATGCTCGCGTGCGTCACCCAGGTTTTGGTGTGGTCGTAGAAACCCCGACAGTTGTGGATCCCGCGCAGACGCTGATGGGCGTCGACCTTCTGCACGATCTGAAAGAACCGATCCCAGTCGGCGGTCGTCTTGGCCTTCATCAGGTCGAACTCATTGGCGAAGGACCACCAGACGTTGCGATAGGCGCCCAGGCGCGCCACGACGTAGCGCAGATACCGCTCGTCGCTTTCGGCATCCATCTTCGCAAAGCCCCATCGATCGTACGGATGGAAGAGAATGAGATCAGCCTCGATGCCGAGGTCGAGCAACTGAGCGACGCGTTTCTCGAAGTGGCGAAAGAACGCCGGATTGAAACGCTTCGTGTCCCAGTCCTTCAGGGGCTTGCCCTCGTAAGGATAATACTCCGGCTCGTTCTTGTTGTACGTGTAGCTCTTGGGGAACACGCACATCCGCATCTTGTTGAAAGACGATTTGGCCAGCGTCTTGAGCGTCTGGGCCTCCAGTGCATCGCCCTGGTGGGCCCAGGCGTAGCAGGTCGTGCCCACCTGGAAATAGGGCGTCCCGTCGGCGTAGGCGAAATGCCAGGTCTTGTGAAGGTGCACGGGACCGTGGTTGCCCGGCCCAGGCGCAACACAGCGAAAGGTCCCCCGCTTTCCGTTCAGCTTTGGATGGTTGCTCTTGACGACAAAGCTCCACGAGCCAATCTCGTCAGGTGAGAAGCGCGCCTTGTAGAGGCCTTGGCCATCGTAGAATCCTTCGACTTCGAAGAGACGCCCGTCCTTCTCGAACCGGGCGGTCATACTGACGTCGGTGAAGGGGTTTCCACTCACCGCCACCTTCTCGAGCGTCAGTTCGAAAACACCCCACCGCTCGACGGGGTTACTCTGAGCCGAAGCAGCGAGAGACAAGAGCAGGGCGCCGACAATCCAAATACGTATCCGTCCAAAGGCCATTTTCCACCTCTTCCTAAAGTCGCAAGACCATCCCATCGCCCAGGCGTCGCCCGAGCCTCAAATGACCGCTCCAGGATACCGCCCGAACTGGCCGGCGTCCAGATTGCCGGTCCGGTTGAACCGCCGGCGAACCGGGGCCCACAGCGAGCGTACGCCCTTTCACAGCCAACACTTGCAGTTTCGCCACTACCGTGTATCAGAGGAATTCATACTAAAACGGTTGACAGGAGGCCGCTAACTGCTATTATAGCCGGTTCACTTAGTTGGGTACGCTTCCACCGAGAGTCGCTCGGTGATTGGTGCGCAGCAATTTGGCAGGTACCCTTCAGAGCGGTTTGAATCTTTTAATTTGGTGCGTGTAGGCCTGTGCGCCGCATACAGGCTGGCGAAATGTAGAAGCCGCGCCCCAGGGTGTGTATCAGGCTGCGGCTTTGGGGATAGTAGAAAGGAGAATTGATGGATACTTTGTCACTACTGAAGAGCAAGATGGACGAGGCCAGTCTGCAGAAACTCACGGCCTTGAATAATGAGGACGTCAACGCGTTTGTCGCCTACGCCATCGAACTGTGCGAGCCGGACAAGGTCTGGGTGGGCGCCGATTCCGATGAGGACGTCGCTTATTGCCGTCAACTGGCCATCGACAACAAGGAAGAACTGCCCCTGACGATCAAGGGCCATACGGTCCACTTTGACAGCTACTACGACCAGGCGCGCAAGAAGGAAGTGACCAAGTACCTGGTGCCCAAGGACGACACGCTGGACCCCAAACTCAACCAAGTCGAGCGAGAAGAGGGTCTGAAGGAATTGGAAGACCTGCAACGCGGCGCCTACAAGGGTCGCACCATGCTGGTCCGGTTCTTCTGCCTGGGCCCGGTCAATTCGGTATTCGCGCTGCCGTGTTTGCAGATCACCGACTCGGCCTACGTCATCCACAGCGAAGACATGCTCTACCGCCCGGGTTACGAAGAGTTCAAGCGACAGAGCAGCAATCCCGATTTCTCGTTCTTCAAGTATCGTCACGCAACCGGCGAGGTCGATGAGCGGATGACCAGCAAGAACCCGGACCTAAACCGCGTGTACATGGACCACACGCAGAACGCCGTCTACTCGGTCAACACGCAGTACGCGGGCAACACGGTCGGACTGAAGAAGCTGTCGCTGCGCCTGGCCATTCGCAAGGCGGACACCGAAGGTTGGCTGGCCGAGCACATGTTCATCATGCGGGCCAACGGCCCGGCCGGCCGCAAGACCTACCTCTGCGGCGCCTACCCCTCGGCCTGTGGCAAGACCTCGACCGCCATGATCCCGGGCGAGAACATCGTCGGCGACGACTTGGCCTACTTCCGCGTCATCGACGGACAGTTCCGCACCGCCAACGTTGAAGCCGGCATCTTTGGCATCATTCGCGACGTCAACGCCGAGGGCGACCCGGTCATCTGGGACGTCCTGCACAACGAGGGCGAGGTCATCTTCGGCAACGTCCTGGTCAACGACAACAAGCCCTACTGGCTCGGTATGGGCCGGGACCTGCCCACCGAAGGCGCCAACCACGTCAGCCTGAAGTGGACCGAGGGCATGAAGGGCCCGGACGACAAGGCCACGACCGCCAGCCACAAGAACGCCCGCTATACGGTACGTATGAGCGACCTGAAGAACCAGGACCCCGACTGGGACAACCCCAACGGCCTGCCCGTCGGCGGCGTCATCTATGGTGGCCGCGACAGCGACACCAACGTCCCCGTTCGCGAGGCCTACAGTTGGGACCACGGCATCTGCACGATGGGCGCCATGCTCGAATCCGAAACCACCGCCGCAACCATCGGCGCCGAAGGCGAGCGGAAGTGGAACGTAATGAGCAATATGGACTTCCTGTCTATGTCCGTCGGCAAGTACCTCCAGAACAACCTGGACTTCGCCAAGGATATCAAGCGTCCCAAGGTCTTCGGGACCAATTACTTCCTCAAGAAGGAAGGCAAGTACCTCAACGGGATGCTGGACAAATCCATCTGGGTCAAGTGGATGGAACTGCGTGTCCATGGCGACGCCGAGGCGCTCGACGCCGCCTACGGCCTGATCCCCAAGTATGAGGATCTCAAGAAGCTCTTCAAGGACGTCCTGGACAAGGACTACACCGAGCAGGACTACGTCGAGCAGTTCACCGTTCGCATCCCCGACCTGCTGGCCAAACTCGATCGGATGGAAAAGATCTACGCCACCGTCCAGGAGAGCCCACAGGCGCTGGCCGACGAGATGGCCGCCCAGCGAAAGCGTCTGGAAGCCCTCAAGGCCGCCAAGGGCGAATACATCTCGCCCCTGGACCTGTAAGCCTGAGACACACTGAGGACGCTAACAGGCAGACCTCAGTTTTCACCCAGCGGTATAGCCGGGCCTCCGACGAGGCCCGGCTTTTTCATTGCCACAAGCTCATTCGTCTTTGAATTTTCTCATCCATTCCGGCCAGTCATCGGGCCGGACGCCACCGGCTCGGGTCCAGCGCCCCGCCGTGTCATAGCGGCGATGCCATTTCGAGGTCCACAACCCCTTGAGCCCGACTCTTCCAACCGACCAATCCATGAACAGGACGTTGATCCCTCCGTTGTGTCGATCGATGCTGTACGTTCGGATTGCATTTGCGGGCGACCCGCCGGGACTATCTCCGTCGCAGGAAGGAGGCAGGTCGTTTGGCTCCGGGCGGGCGCGGATCCGCCAGGCGCAATCCCCCATTACCGGCACGTTGCTCGCGTTTGACACATCGGGAGTGTCCCAGAAATTCAAAGCGGGGCCCACTCTGGCATCACCGGCAGGGTAAGCATTGACCCAGTCATTGAGTGCATAGCTGCATTTCAACTCCGACCACGAGTCAACAGTAATTGAGTACTTAACCGGGGCTCCCTCGGCAACTGTTCTTGTGGTCATGGGACAGAAGAGGATCTTCCTGTCTTTGGAATAGAAACCCTCAACAAGTCCCATCCAATTGCCCATCCAAGCCTTGGCCATATACTCCGGGAATCTCGCGTTGTTCTGTCCCGTATACATGGACCAGACAAGGCCCCATTGTTTGAGGTGGGTCTGGCAGACAACCGCCTTCGCCTGCTTCCTTACCTTCTGCATCGCCGGTATCGAGATCGCCAGCAGCAAGGCAATGACGGCAATCACGACCAAGAGCTCAATCAACGTGAATCCTCTGCCTCTCCGCATGCCGGTCTCCCTTCCCTTGTCCTCAGCAGCGCTCCTACACCAGCGACTCCTCTCCTCAAGGATGAGGCCCTCCGCCGGGCCCCGTATTTAGGTTCCGCGAGCAAGGATGCGATTTCGGGCGGACCTGTTCCGTGCCTTTACCATTTTTTTTGTGGGTAATTAGGATCGCATTTCATTTCTGGCGGGTCGGGTGACATGTTGGCGTACACTCAAGCGTGTCTTTGGGACATTCGAGCGCCTATGCTTGCGCCGGCACGAACATGGAATCCGTCCGGAGCGCCGACGGAGAAGCAATGGTTCTCGCCAAAGGAAAGGCTGGGCCGATGACAAGGCCCAGCCTTCTCATTTCTGTAAGGGACTTCTCATTTTACCGTAAAGGCGTATTCGTGGATCGTGTCCTTGTCCAGGTCCTTGGCCCGGCAGCGGAGGGTGAAGCCGTCGTCCGTTCGCTCGTAGGCGAAGGCCTGGTCGCTGAACGGGTCCTTGGGCAACCCGGCGGGCAAGTCAGTCGGCAGTTTCCCGGACTTGGCCTTCTGCAGACAGATCTCGACGCCGGCTCTCATCGCGTTGGAGTACGCCTGACTCCGCACCTTGACCGTCAGTATCCGGGCCAGCGCCGGCGCCAGCGCCCCGCCGGCCGCCGCGGCCGGATCGTTCGGATCGAAACTGTCCATCAGTTTGTGCAGTCGAGCGTGGGCCTGATCGTAGGGCATGGGACCGGCCATAACGCTCAACGCTTCCGTAACGTGCTCATTGTAGATCCGCCTGGCCTTGGCGAAAATCTCCTCGCTGACCTGCGCCAGGACCTCTTCCTCCGTGCCGCCCTCACCAACGACGAGACGTGCGTACTGCTCGGCGTTCTCCATGCGGAGCGCCTTCAGCGCGATCTCCCTCTCGATCTTCAGCGGTCGGATGGGCGTCAACTCGCGCTCCGATGTCGTCGCCAACTCGGTTTTCAACCACAGCAGCAACGGCGCATCACCGCTCGCCTGGCCGATTACGTCGGCCATACATTCGTACCCCAGATTTCGCACGGCGATCGAGACCAGGAAAGAGATCAGCGTGTCGTCGCCGACGTGGCGTGCGAATTTGTCCATCATCAGGCAGCGCTCCAGGGCGCCCCGGTAGTCCCCGTCGGCCGCTCGAACGCGCGCCTCAGCCAATAGCACAAAGGCCAGAAATCGGCACCTCGACAACTGCGGCATCAGGACATCGAATCCCTGCGAGTACCTGAACCCCCAGTGACAGGCCGGCACCTCAGCCGCCGCCTCGGCCAAGTCGATCGCGTTCCGGCATTTGTGAATAGCCGCCCGCACCTCGTCATTCGGGTCAACCTTGCCCCTGGCCACGTCGCTGAGCAAATCCCGCGCTTCGCCCTCGAGTTCGGGAAGCGACATGAATCCCTGGTAGTACAAGAGCGCCGCGTTATCCGGGTCGGGCGGAATGGCCCAGGCCTGGGCAACGGCACTCGGCAGGATACACATCGCTAGCAGGGCCCCCAACGCACTTCGTCTCAACGTCGTTCGCATATTCCTATCCTTTCCGCTTGTTTAACCTTCGAAGTCACTCAAGAGTCTCAGCGTTGGCGTTTCGCTGGGCCGCGGTCCCAGTTTCTCCATCGCTGTGTCCAACTGTCGATTCAGAGCTTCCTGCCCCCCTTGCCGATAGGCCGTTCGCAAAGCCATCATACTCGTCATTTGGGCAGGTGAGGTCACGACCGGACCGGGTGCCGGCACCGGTTCGTGCCCGCCCTGTTCCTGCGTCCTGGTCAGTAGTATCGAGATCCCGATGAGGATCACGGCGGCCGCCGCAAGGCGTCCGATCACCAGTCGCACCTTCCGGTCGAAGCCGGGGCGCTTGCGCCCTCGTGCGACCAAGGTCTGATATGCCTGTGCGTGCTTCCGTTTCCACGCTTCGGCGTCGAACTCGGGGTTTGTCGTGTCGATCGCCCGGCGCAATTCATCGTCGAGCCAGTTTTCATCTCTGCGTTCGCTCATGCGACCACCTCATCGAAACCTTCGCGCTGTAACAAGCCGGCCAGTTTCCGCTTGGCCCGCCGGAGCCGACCGTTAATCGCCTGCTCGGAAATCCCCAGCACCTCGGATATCCGTTCGTAAGAGAGCCCATCGTAGAACCTCAGGTAGATCACCTCGCGGGCGTCCGGTTCGAGTTGCTTCAATGCCGCCCGGACCGCTTCACTATCATCGTCGCGAGGAGAATAGGTTGCCTCTCTCGACAATTCCTGACGACCTCGAAAGGCCGCGTTGGCCCGGCCCACATCCTTGGCCGCGTTGCGACAGATCGCCGCCAGCCACCAGCCGAACCGCTCGGCCTCTTTCAGGCTGGGCAATTTCACCGCCGCCTTGGCAAAGGCCTGCTGCGCCGCGTCCTCGGCCAGGTGCCGATCGCCCAGGATCGCATGCGCGACAGCCACCATCGCGCCGTAGTACCGCCGGCACAACTCCGTGAAGCTGTCGCCATCACCTTCAATGGCCCGTTCGACCAACACACTGTCAGGCTTGCTCTGCGTCAAAACGTTGCTTTCCAAAGATCCAAACTAGCCCTCAATCAAACCCGATTTCGCATAGAAGACGCCCAACGAGAGCCAAAATGGGCGCGAAAAACCACTTTTGCCGCCGAATGTGCCCATGAGTGGCTCCGGCTGCCAGTAAGGCCAAGGCTCCTCCCCAGGCGCCAACCCGCCCCGGTCCGGCGTAGAAAATTGGGTTTGTTTGGGTTTGTTTTTCCGTACGATCTGCCTTTTCAGCCCCAAAACGCGGAGAATTGGGTTTGTTTTGCATAAAAGAGGTTCTTCCCAACCGCCCCTCCGGCGACAACCGAATCCGATATCTGAAATCGCCAATCCCCAATGCTCCCTTGGCCGTCATATGAGCCTCTCCTGATGACCTGTCTCGCACGATTTGTGTTTGTTATCCATAATACCAACACCATGCCTCCTGTCAAGCAGAAAATCCGCTCTCTCGGCGCCGATCCGGGGTCCAGCGCGTCCGGTTTTCCGACCCTGCCAGGCTGGGCGGCCTTGGCGGCGGGGCAGGTCAAGGGCCCGCAGTTCACATCAATGGTGGACCGTCGTACCCAGTATCCGCCAACTCCATTCTATAGAGTTGGGCGAACAGCCGGAGTTGTCGGGCAAAATCACCGCAGAACAGCAGGTTGTGATGTCCCTTCACCAGGCAGGCGTCGGAACGATCGGTGATCTCGATCTCGACGTTTGTCGTACATCCTGCCGCTGGCGGCATGGGATGTGACACCGCCACCCGACCGGCGTAGACATCCAATCTGGGCTTCTCGCCGGGATAGTATCTTGCCATCGTGACGGGGTCGCCCGGCTTCCAGAAGACCTGAATGGCGCAGCTGCCTTCGTTGGTGTGCGCGAAGCGGCGCAAGAGGTAGGGAAGTTGAGGTCCTTGCGGACCGTAGATCCGGCTCGCACACGTGCAGTGCGAGGCGTAGTAGTGGTTCTTCTCCGTTTCGTAGCAGGGATTGTGTTGAAAACCAGGCCGACCGAGGAGGAGTTGTCCCAGCAACTGGGTATAGGCGGCCGGCAGGTCGTTCTCGCACGCCGCCGGGATTAGCGCACCGTTGAGCAAGGAGAAACTAAGGCATGGTTTGAGCATGCCGCGCTGCAGGCAGTTCATCGTGAGTCCGTCGGCGCCTTCGGCTTGCAGCAATTTCGTAAGGGCCAGATGCGCCCGCATGGCGTTCTGCATACTCTCCGACGTGACGCCTCGTATCTCGGTCGCCTCGGCGCGGACCTCCTTCATCAGGCTGCGCGTCGCTCGGTCGAGTCTGGCTTTGTGAAACAGTTCGGCGTAGCGCGAGAAGGGGATAACCCGAACCTTGATACCGAAGAACTCCTCGGTCCCTTCGCGCGGCTCATCCGCTTCCGTGATGCTTAGAAGCAGGGATTGGCTCAGGCGCTTCCGCGTATTGATCATGCGCATGCCGTATTCAATGGCTTCGAGATTGTCGAGCGACTGGATGAAGTACACCCCGGGACGGCGATAGTGATTGATGGGACCATGCTTAACGCCCAGTCCGATGAAGAACACGACCGGCAGGCCGAGTTCTTCACTGGCGTTGAGGATCTGATCGGCCAGCGACAGGCTGCGGTTGTAGAACATGATCAGAAGAACACCGTCAGGCCGTGACGCCTCCAGTTCCCGGATCACCTGCTGAGCGTCCTTGCTGCTGGCCACGGATCGCTTCTCCGCAACGATATTCATCCCGAGCCGCTCTTCCATATCCGCCAAGGCAGCCCTGTACTTCTTGTGGCGCCCCTCGGCGTCGAATTCGTTGCCCGGCCAACTCCACCAACCATCGGGATCATCCGAAAAGGTCTCCGAGGGCGGATAGAGAAAGACCGCCCGGACGGTAGCGCCTTCTTTCTTTCGTGGCAACGCTGGTCCACTCTCGGCGGCGTTGGCGGCCACCGATGGAAAGACGGCGGCGCCGCACGTAATACCCAAGGCGGCCAGGAACTCGCGTCGGCCGGGACTGAACGTCGATCCGAAATGGCGGCGGTCTCTCATTAGGCTGCTCCTTCAAGATCACTATTTCATAAACGTGAGCGACGAATGCCAAGAATCGGCAGAAGCTATTGTGCTGTTTGCTGAGGCATATCTCAAGGTGATTCCATAGATTGATGGGCCCATC
>Ga0075114_10000117_pt1 | contig 53118 bp, 47 predicted proteins | sample AntAceMetag02UKM_FD_69784 | JGI IMG/M metagenome (GOLD analysis project Ga0075114, IMG submission 69784) | Saline lake microbial communities from Ace Lake, Antarctica - Antarctic Ace Lake Metagenome 02UKM | ecosystem: Environmental > Aquatic > Non-marine Saline and Alkaline > Saline | place... | reverse complement strand
TCGACGCCGCCGCCGGTGTGTGGGTGGCCACCCACACACCGGCCCGAACACTATGCGTCGGACAACTTCCCAACACAGTAGCATCGGACAATCAAGATACAAGGGTGTGCACTGCACACCGGCTCTGTGCGAGACGAGGCAATGGTGTGCACGGTACACCCTACGCCACTCTCACATACCCCGGCCCCCGGAATTGTCCCCCGCCGGAGGAAGTACGTCAATGACCCAGCGCACGATTTTCGCCACGCTCGGACCCAAGACAAACGCACCATCGCCACCCCAAGCCAACACCCCCTCCGACGCACCCGCATGGGCAGAATCTGCCCATCCTACGAGACTGCATGGAACAGGCCATAAACGCCCATCGGGTGACACCAAATAGAGGTATGGAAGTCCCGCGACAACACCCCGCTAACGTCTCTTCGACAAGCTCAGGACATGCCTGACAACGGCTTGCTCATAGACATCACCCGGATTGCCATTCAGTCATCAGCTTGGGTTGCAGCTTCACTGATGCCAAGCTTTTTGAGCTGTTCGGTCCCAAGGAAGCGTACGCTGAAATCGAGAAATAGAACGTTTGTTCCGTTACCCTCTCCAAACAGTGTTCTATCATAAGCTACTGGTATTCTAGCGGCATCACGTTGTCCCGATCTTCCCCTGTAGAAGTATTCAACATTGCCGAGAAGCCACTTGAAATGGTGTTCATTTTGCACGTAAGGCCCAAATTCCTGCAAGATACGGGGCAGACTAGCATCGTGCTCACGGGCATATACCGCCCCGGCCAGGCCCAATCCCTTGAGTATCTTCGCAGAGATATTGGCGGGAAGTAGCCGCGCCTCTATCGATTCAATAATCAGAGGTTCTGACCTCAGCGCATCGCGGTAGAGTGCGGTTACCAATTCCCGATCATATTGATCACCTTCCAGATATGCTTCCAGTATCCTTCGTGTCTTCTGCCTGTTCTCATACAACACACGCTTAATTCTGCCGTACAGCTTCTCGCGTATCGCTTTCCGATCAGCCAGAGCAACATCTACAATCTGTTCGATAACACCGCTTGTCTTGTCCGGAACATTGAAAAGGCCCTTTTCAACGGCCGCAAGGCGTACTTCTGGAACTTCATCTTCTGAAAGTTGGATGAGCGACTGGGTGATCTCTGAGTTCTTCAGTGTACTGCCCCATATCCAGTAATACCCTGCAATCTCAGCGCTTCTGATCCGCACGCTCGAACTCGCATCTTTGGCGCACGTCTGAATTACGGGAATGTAGGTGTCGTCAAATAGGTGATAGATGCCGAGTGAGCAGATGCGTTCAAGTTGCGAGCATCTCGATGAACTTGTGCCGGTCAAGAGCGTTTGTCTTATTTGATCCAGCTTCTCCTCGAAATCCCTTTTCACTTGTTCGATAGTTTCCGGATTCGTCTCGCCTTTGCTCGTGTCATAGACACCGTGGGTTTTGCCTTCAATCACCCTGATGACGTTTCGTGCCTGGTGACGTTCTATTGGATCAGGACCCTCCAAATAGGGCTTCAGCAAATTCACAAATTCCTCTCGCTGGTCCTGCGTGCCCTGGACTCCCCATGCCGTCCGGCCGACTCCATAGCCCTGCAGGGCCAGGTCGGCAAGCCGTTGCAACACGTGCGGTGACTTAGGTTTGGCAACGGTAAGTCCATGATAAAATGCGTCGCCCATCAAATCCGGATCAAAGCTCGCACAGTACAGAATATCTACCGCGGCCCGCTCTGAGGGCGACTTGTATATGATGTATTTGCTTCCAATCGTTTTGACGATGTCGTTCCTATTCGCAGAGGTTCTGCGAAAACCTCGACGCACAATTCCAAGGATTTCCTCAGTAGACACCTCGCTGAACGCCCGATTCTTAACCGCCCATAGCTCGTCAAGCTCCTCACCCGCCTGAACGTCATCCGGGAAGAAAGATGACGGCGACGAAACGTCAACCTCATCGTAGGTCTCGGCCTGTTCCTTCTGAGCCTGCGCCTCTTTGGCGGCTCGCCTGGCAAGAAACTTCTTCTCCGCCTTCTCACGTTTCTTCCATTGTTCTCTTTTCCGTTCCATCGTCCACTGGAGGTTGACATACATAGTCGCCGCTATCACCTCACCAAATGGTGCTTCCTTTCCACTGGGCAGGCTGATCTTCTTCTCCAGATGCGGTGCAATCTGCTGCATGAATCCAAACAGTCCCTGGGAGGATTCCACGTGTACGCCAAAATCCCGGCAAACATCGTATATGAGAGCACGGTTCTCGGGCGATAGCCGCTGGATTTCCTCAAAGACCGGCATCAGATGCTCGGGCGGATCATGACGGCTGTTCGACCAACTGTTGACAAAGGGGATGTTCTCCAGAACAGTAGTCTGATTCGACTTAATCTGAGCCTGCCCTTCTGTCCACCCGGGGATGTTGTCATTCGCAAACATGGCCAGATAAACTCTACCCTCCGGCAGGCCGTATACCGTCGTTCTACCTTGAATCATACGGTTACCGCCCAGCATGTCCCGCATGAAGGCGCCACCCCATCCGGCAAAGCCCAGAATCGGATCGGCCCGCGTCGGTGACCTGCTGAGAACCAACAGCGTTCCAGCTTCCTGGTCGAGGCGCAAGGCGCCGGTACCCAAAGGGCGAAGCACAATATAGCCTGGCGTGTCAGGAGAAACTTTGACGTGCTCAGCCACACCGTGCAGTTCGATTTCTTCACCGTTCTTCTCGAAAACGCCCTTGAATTCTCTACTGTCCCTCCAGGATTGGGCGACCAAGCGGTACGCACCAACAGGTACCTTCTCAAATGAGAAATGACCCCCACCATCAGTAACAGCGCACAGAATCTCCTCTTGCTGGTTACTTTCCTTCGCTACGAACGCCTCTGTAAATGGTCGGAATGTCTCTTTGCAAAAGGGGATGCCACTACTCTGGTCACACAGAATTACGACTGCCCCAGCTACAGGCCGGTCTTCTGCATCGATTACCTTACCCATAATCGCCCCGGCATCACATCTGGAATGTAATGACCTTCCAGCAGAACAAATCTGGAGTAGGATGAAGATCAGGACTGTCACTGCTGATTTGCCTTCTCGCATATTTCGTTCCACCCGGGGATCTCCCATAGACACTTCGCTGAAACACTCGCACGGCCGTGAACATCTCGGCCGGGGAATTGAAGACGTCCAGTCCAATTCCCCGCCAAGCCCATTCTTCTTAACGTCTCTCGGTCTCCTGGTCGTCTCTCAAAGCTGCACAATCATTGTACGTGCGATTCCCCCTTAAGCAAGGGGAATACGCAGGAAGCGTACAGCGGGAGACCCTGAGGTGGCCCCTGCGGCCTCTGGCCTCCGGCCTGGCGACTTGGCTGGGAGTCGCTTTTTTTCTTAGAAATTCACTCTTTTTTGATTGACACATAACATATCTTTGTTCATTATATACTTAACGCGTGGGTTTAGAACCCACCCTACGGCCGGCTGGGCCGCCGCAATACGCACGACGCCATACGCAATACGAACTATGGAGGAATGGCCATGAACGAGCGATGTTGTGGGAACTGTGTTTATGCGAGCCGGGCTGAGGGTCGTTGGCACCGGGTGATGATGGGCAAGTTTCCGGGCCTGCGGCTGTGTTTCAACGGGTTCGAGACACCCGGCCAGATGCAGGAGGTCTATGTGGGGAGCGTCTGTGAGAACTTCCGGAGGCGACACTGGCCGGCCGGACGGCGCGACCGTCCACCAAAACCGCCCAACGACGAGATTCGGTACATCCCGCTGACGCACGGGCTGTATGCGACCGTGGACGCCCAGGACTACGAGGAGCTGAGCCAACACAAGTGGCATGCGCACTTCCAGAAAGGCACCGATCTGGTCTATGCAGTGCGGTGCAGTCGTTACTACCAGGACGGCAAGCGGCAACAGCGTACGATACTAATGCACCGCGAGATCATGAAACCGCCCGATGGGATGGTGATCGACCATATCAACAGCACCGGCATCAACAACCGCCGCTGCAACCTGCGGACCTGCACGCCGGCCGAGAACCTGCGAGCCGCCCGGCCGCGCGCTGGGACCAGATCACGATTCATCGGCGTTTTCCCCCGTGGGAACAGGTGGTGGGCGGCCGTCACATATCAGAGAGAGCAGTTTTACCTGGGCACCTTCGACGACGAGGCCGAGGCGGCCCGGGCCCGGGACAGGAAGGCGGTCGAACTGTTCGGCGAGTTCGCCCGGTTGAATTTCCCGCGAGGGGCCGGGCCGGACGCCCCGGCGGGTTAGCCATTGAACCGTCCCGGTAGGGGCAGGTCCCCGTGCCTGCCCTGTCACCGAATGCTGGTACCGTTGGATACCCAGATTCCACACGATGGGAATCCATCGCCCGGGAAAGGGCAACCACGGGGGGTTGCCCCTACGGGTATCCGGGCCCATCGGCATTGGACGGCCGGACACGACGGGACGGGTGATCGGGGCGAATCGGGGGTTTCAATTTGGGGGGTCAGCGCTTATAATCTTCGGTTTGGTGCGGCCAGGGGCCGGTTTTGGTAACGGAGCAGGTGCAGGAACGAACGATGGGTTATTTTCGTGACAATGTGGAACGGGTGGCGGGCTATACGCCGGGCTTTCAGCCCAAGGCGGGGTCGGTGGTCAAGCTCAATACGAACGAGAACCCGTATCCGCCCTCGCCCGAGGTGATGAAGACCCTGGCGGGCATGGCGCCCGAGCAGTTGCGCCGCTATCCCGACCCGGTGGGCCAGTCGTTCCGGGAGGCGGCCGGGGCGGTCAACGGCGTCGGGCCCGACAACATCATGTGCTGCAACGGGGGCGACGACCTGCTCTCGATCGCCATTCGCGCCTGCTGCGACAGGCAGCGCGCCCTGGCGTATCCGGTGCCCACCTACTCGCTCTATCCGGTCCTGGCGAACCTGGAGGACTGCAAGACGCTGGAGATCCCGTTCGGAGACGGGTTCACCCTGCCGGCCAAGCTGGCCAAGACGGACGCAGCGCTGACGATCGTCTGCAACCCGAACGCCCCGACGGGCACGTGGATCGGCGTCGAGGACCTGGCGACCCTGGCGGGCGACCTGACGGGCGTCCTGCTGATCGACGAGGCCTACGTCGACTTCGCAACCTACAGCGCCGTCAGCCTGGTCAAGGAGTTCGACAACGTCGTCCTGTTGCGTTCGATGAGCAAGGGCTATTCGCTGGCGGGCTTGCGGTTTGGCTATGCCATCGGCAGCGAGACGCTGATCGCGGGTCTGCTCAAGGTCAAGGACTCGTACAACGTCGACGCGTTGGCGATCGCCCTGGCGACGGCTGCGATTAAGGACCAGGCGTACTTCCAGGCGAACGTCGCGAAGGTCCAGGCCGACCGAGCAGCACTGACCGAACAATTAAGGGCGCTGGATCTGGAGGTGGGTGATAGCTGCACGAATTTCGTCCTGGCCCGCGTCAAGACGGGCTCAGCCGGACCGGTTCACGAGCAACTGGCGCAACGCGATATCTACGTGCGTTACTTCAACGTCGACGGACTCAGCGACAAACTGCGCATCAGCGTGGGCACGCCCGAGCAGAATGAGAAGCTGCTGGCCGCTCTGCGCGAGATACTTTGAGATAGGATACTGCCATCATGGAACCGCGAACGACAGAACTGCATCGCAAGACCAACGAGACCGATATCACCTGCCGGCTGAACCTCGACGGCGTGGGCGGCTACGAGATCGACACGGGTGTCGGCTTCCTCGACCACATGCTGACGCACCTGAGCAAGCACGGCAAGATCGATCTGACGGTCAAGGCCAAGGGCGATCTGCACATCGACGCCCATCACACGATCGAGGACGTGGGGCTGTGTCTGGGCGAGTGCCTGCTCAAGGCGCTGGGCGATAAGAAGGGGATCGCCCGGTACGGGAACACCTCGGTGCCGATGGAGGATGCGCTGGCCAACGTGTCACTGGATCTGTCCGGTCGTCCGGCCTGCGTCTATAACGCGACGTACCGCACCGACAAGATCGGCGATTTCGACGTCGAGTGCATCGAGGAGATCCTGCGGGCCTTCTCCAACGCGGGCAAGTTCAACCTGCACGTGAACGTCCCTTACGGAACGAACAGCCATCACATCGCCGAGGCGATCTTCAAGGGCCTGGGCCAGGCACTGGCGGTCGCCATCAAGATCGTGGGCACGGAGATCCCCAGCACGAAAGGGCAACTGTGATCGAGGAACCGAAACCGCCGGAATTCCGCGTCGGGATCGGCACGGATATCCATCGGCTCGTCGAGGACCGCCGGCTGATGTTGGGCGGGGTGTATATCCCCTTCCCGGCCGGACTGCTGGGCCATAGCGATGGCGACGTTGCCCTGCACGCCGTCACCGACGCGCTGCTGGGGGCCGCCGGTCTGGGTGACATCGGAACGCTCTTTCCGGATACGGACCCGCAGTGGAAGAACGCCGACAGTAAGGAGTTTCTCTACGCGGTCAAGGAACTGCTCGAGAAGAAGGAGTGGGAGATCGTCAACGTGGACCTGACGATCCATACCGAGGTGCCCAAGCTCGGACCGATCAAGGGGCAGATCCAGCGGTGCATCGCCGGGCTGCTCGGGATCGACTTCACGGCCACGAACGTCAAGGCCAAGACCAACGAGGGGCTGGGCGACGTCGGGGCCGGGGACGCGATGGCCGCGACCGCCATCGCCCTGCTGCGTAAGAAATACAAACGAACCTTGTGACAGAAAGACAAGAGCCGAAGGCAGAGAAATGGGATTGCATCTTCATAACAGTCTGAGCCGAAGGAAAGAAGAGTTTAAGCCGCTCGAGGAGGGCCGCGTCGGAATCTACGTCTGCGGGCCGACCGTCTATGGCCACGCGCACCTTGGGCACGCCAAGAGCTACGTCAGCTTCGACGTGCTCGTTCGATACCTGCGCTACCTGGGTTATACGGTCACGTACGTTCAAAATGTCACGGATGTTGGGCATTTGACTGACGACGCGGACGAGGGCGAGGACAAGATCGCCAAGGCGGCGGTGCAGGCGCACAAGCACCCGATGGCGCTGGCCGAGATCTACACGCGCAGCTTCTTCGAGGACATGGATCAGCTCGACTGCGTACGGCCCGATATCAGTCCGCGCGCGAGCGGGCATATCATCGAGCAGATCGAACTGGTCAAGACGCTGATCGAGAAGGGCTACGCGTACGAGGTCAACGGCTCGGTCTACTACGACGTCGCCCAGTTCAAGGAGTACGGCAAGCTCTCCGGCCGCAACGTCGAGGAGATGGTCTCCGGCGCCCGCATCGAGCCGTCACCCGACAAGAAGAACCCCGTCGACTTCGCCCTCTGGAAGAAGGCCGAGCCCAACCACATCATGCAGTGGCCCAGCCCCTGGGGCATGGGCTACCCCGGCTGGCACCTCGAGTGCTCGGCCATGGCCACGAAATACCTCGGCACCACCATCGACATCCACGGCGGCGGCCTGGAGAACCAGTTCCCCCACCACGAATGCGAAATCGCCCAGTCCGAAGCCGCCAACGGCGTCCCCTTCGTCAACTTTTTCCTCCATAATAATATGGTGACTGTCGACGGACAGAAGATGGGCAAGAGCTTGAACAACTTCATCACGCTCAAGCAGGCCTTCATCGGCGCCCATGAGAGACTGACGCGCCACTACGAACCGCTGGCCGTGCGTCAGTTGATCCTCCAGAGCCATTACCGCAGCCCGCTGGACTTCTCCGACGCAGCCTTGTTCGCCGCCAACAGTGGGTACCAGAGGATCGCCGAGACCGTCAAGACGCTGCGTATGGCCCTGAAGGCCGCGTCGGAAGGCGCACTCGACCGCAAGGTTGCCGCGCAACTCGACACCTTCAAGGCGCGATTCGAGGACGCAATGAACGACGATCTCAACACATCCGTCGCGCTATCGGTTCTCTTCGACCTCGTTCGCCTGGCAAACACGCTCATCACAGAGACGGCGACGCGCGAGACGCTCGGCGCCGTGAACGATCAGTTCACGCGCTTGGGCGGAGACGTACTCGGCGTCGTCAAGAAGGAGTACCCCGAAGAGGCCGGGGCCAACGACGAAGCGGTCGGCGCTCTGGTCAAGCTTCTCATCGAGCAACGTGCCAACGCCCGCAAGGCCAAAGACTTCGCTACCGCCGACGCGGTTCGCGACACGCTCGACACAGCGGGCATCGGACTGGAAGACAAGCCTGAAGGCACGCAGTGGAGATGGAAATGAGAGTCCTGGGAATCGATCCCGGCCTGCAGGTCTGCGGTTACGCCTGTCTGGACAGCGAGGGCCATCTCGGTACGATCGTCGAAGCGGGCGTGCTCCGCACCGACAGTGAACTGGCCCTGGAGCGCCGACTCAACCAGATCGCCGAGGACATCGAGACGCTGCTGACCCGCTTCGAGCCTGACGTGGTCGCCGTCGAGCAGTTGTACTCGCACTACGCCCACCCGCGGACCGCGATCCTGATGGGCCATGCCCGGGGCGTCATCCTCCAGAAGAGCGCCGCCGCCGGCATCGGAGTCGAGAGCTTCAGCGCCACGCGCATCAAGAAGTCGCTGACCGGCAACGGCCGCGCCTCGAAGGAGCAGATGCAACGAACGATGCAAACGATTCTGGGCCTGCCCGAACCGCCGCAACCCAACGACGTCGCCGACGCCATGGCCGCCGCCCTGTGTGGCGCCAATGCCCTGGCGCGGGACGCGAAACTGGTCCAATAGAACGGACGGAGCCGGTGCTGTTATGATTGCCAAGATCGAAGGAATACTCATCACGCTCGACACCGAAACCGCGCTGGTTCAGGTCGGGCCTCTCGCTTACGAACTCATGCTGCCAGGCTATTGTGTCAGTGCCCTGGCCGGGCAGATCGGCACCGATATCACGCTCTGCACGATGGAGTACTACGAGGGCACCCTGGGCGGGGGCAACCTCATCCCGCGCATGGTCGGCTTCCTGGATGTGGCCGAACGGGCCTTCTTCACCAAGTTCATCAGCGTCAAAGGCATGGGGATCAAGAAGGGCCTGCGCGCCCTGACCATGCCGATCGCCACCATCGCCGACGCCATCGAGAGCGGCGACGAGAAGATGCTGATGTCCATGCCCGGCGTGGGCCGACGCATGGCCCAGCAGATCGTCGCCCAACTCAAGGGCAAGTTGCAGACCTTCGCCCTCGGCGCCGAGCCGGGCAGCAAGGTCCAGACCAAGTTCACCCCCTTCCAGGCCGAGGCCCTGGAGATCCTCGTCGCCTGGGGCGAGAAGCGCCACGAGGCGATGGAACTGATCGAACTGGCCTGCCAGAAACACCCCGACGTCACCACCGCCGAAGCCCTCGTCCCCCTGGTCTATCGACTGCGACAAGGCGTCGAGGTCTAACGCACGTCCCCGAAATTCCCAGCAAAGGGGACCGCAGACGTTTAGTTCCCCGTTCAAAGAAAGACATGGTTCTCCGGCCCGAACGATTGATCTCAGCAAAGGGGATTCACATGAAGATAGCACGAGTCATTCTGTTACTATGCATCTGGACAATATCCGTAGAGCAGGCAGAAGCGTACGATTCGGGAAACGTGCTTTCTAACGGAGGATTTGAGAAGGGCAATCTCACGGAAGCGGCTAATGACGTCATGGGCAGTTATCCCTGGTTTACCTCGAATAGCGGCGGTAATGCCATTACCGTTACCACAGAAGAAGCCAGGAGCGGCTCCTATAGTCTTCTATGGAAGCCTATTGGCTGGAACATCAAAGAAGACAAGACGATCGAAGATGCCGGCACGTTCATTATGACCCATGTCCGCGAGTATACGGACCATGGTGCTGCTACCGCACATCTTTCAGGGTTTGTGAACACGTCTGCCTTAAATCCGAAGTTTCGTATTCAGGTGATCCTGACCAACGAGTCTTTTACCCGTCACAACCTCAATACCGTTATCGCCGGAGGCTTGTCCGGCTGGCAGAGCTTCAGCGTTTCCATACCCTTAACTGCCTCCGACAATGGCATGTTTATTGCCTTTATGGCACAAGGTACAAAGGGGACCGGTGCTCCCGATTCGTACGTGTATATCGATGATCTAAAACTGGTCTATCAGGGCCCGGACACAAGAGAAGGGGTGACAGAGGGAGAAGACCTACGGCACGGTTCCATAGCAGAGCCTAATCTGCAGAGTGACGCAGACAAGATCGGGACGCAGACCCACAATAGCATACCTATTGGTTTGAATCACGTACCTAAACATGGCGAAGCATCTTCCCGACAGATGGCAGAGGAACTTGGCTTGAATTTCATCGTCGGAATTACCCAGTGGCTCGAACCCAAACCGGGCCAATACGTTTGGACTGGAACCAACAGAGACGACTTTCAAGCTCATCTGCAGGAACTGAAGAAAGAGGGCTACAAGATCTCGATCACCTTTACCAACGTACACATGGACCAGAAGCACCTGCCGAACTATCTAAAAGGCAAACGTTTCAATGACGCGTACCTGCTGGAACGCTGGCAGAAATACCTGGAAGCCTTCTTGCTCCGCTATGGAGACCATATCGACTACCTTAACATCGGCAATGAGGTGAACAACTATTTTGGCAAGCACTACGATGAGTGGAGCGATTATCTAGAGTTCTTCCGGAGAGGCGAAAAAGTCATCCGCCACCTTAAACCCAACCTCAATGTTGGTGTTGTCCTGGTGGAATCACGCCGCGAGTCTTTCTGGAAGCAGATCGAACCGTATTGTGACCACCTGGCGATCACTTACTATACCCCATGTAGTGCCTTTGGAAAATCACCTACCGCTGAGGCCCTGGACGAGAACCATTTCAAGTACTTCGCCCGTACTCTGAATGAGGCCATCCGCGTTTCTGGTTCCAAACAAATCCTCATAACCGAAGTCGGCTGTGCCACCCATCCAGACATCGACTCATCGCCGGAACTTCAGGTGAGATTTATCCGGGCACTGTTTCGATGGCTTGAGGGCAAGGAAGATAAGGTCCTGGGCATGTCCTGGCTGGCCCCCATGGACTGGCCCTATGAGCATACCCAAAAGGCCCTCCAGGGATATCTCGATGCCGCCGCCTTACAGCATGAACCCTTCATGAAGTACCTTACATCTCTGGGCCTGAAATATGAGGACGGCAGAAAGAAACCCGGCTACGATGTTTTCAAGAATGAGATTCTCCGGTACCGTAAGATTAACGAACCGCCTCAGAGATGAATCGCCTGGGGAATCTCACTTACACGCGTCGGCCCCGATTTGGTATACTGGGTTGATCAGAACGTGGCCCGCCAGTGGAGGTTAGCGTGAATACGGCGAAAGAGGAAATCCAGTCCCTGCTCCGGAAACTCCCGGACGATTGTACGCTGGAATATGTGCAGTACCATCTGTACGTGCTCGGGAAGATACGCCGAGGGATCGAAAGGGCCGAGAGCGAGGGGACCGTATCCCAGGAAGAGGTTGAGAGGCGGTTGGCGAAATGGACCGCCGCGTAGTCTGATCGCCGGAAGCCCTTGAGGACACCGAAGCGATCGCAGAGTACATCGGTCGAGATTCGCCGGCTTGCGCCTCGGCGGTAGTGACGACGATTATCGAGACAGCGAGAGGCGTGGCGCGCTTTCCGTGGATGGGGAGGGTCGTGCCGGAACTGGGCGACAACGAGATCAGGGAGCGATCCGCCTACAGCTATCGCGTCATCTATCAGGTACAAGAGAAGCGAATTCTCATCTTAGCCGTGCTGCACGGCAAGCGATTGATCGAGAACATCTCGGATCGCTTCGACGAGCCCGGCCGACAAGGGACCAATTAGGCAGAGGTGGCATGGTGATCAAGAAGGCCCTTGGCGTCCTGAGCATGCCAGACGTCAACCCGGGCAAACCAGAAAAGGGACCGCAGTCCTTTAATTCCCCAAGAGCACCCTGTCAAGTAAGGAAGGCCGCCGGGGATACTGCGATTACTCCGGAGTGACCTATGGTATCAAGGCATTGCGACAGAATCTGGCTCGGGCAAGGTTGACGGCCGAACAGAGAGAAATTCTACGCCGGAGACTCCGCTTCTGCCAGGCGATTCAAAAGGAAATCATGGACGGCTTTGAGGTTCGCAATCCCACCATCGCCTATCACGAAGGCCAGGAGCTGGATCTGGGTGACACGCATCTGCAGTTGTTCTACTGGGGTGACGGCATGAACCACAGTTCCATTTTTGCATATGTTCTGGAAGACAAAATGTTGGTGGGGATGGGCATGGGCCAGCAGGGATGGATAGCCAGCCCCGCTGAGGACGCGACTTTAGAGGGGATTCGCCATGCCATTTCCATGTGGGAGAAACTCTCGGACAAGAACTTCCCCATCGACTTCATGATCGAGGTTCATGGCCCTGAGATACACAAGTCGAGACAGCGTTCTGAATATTCACGCATCTACCTTCAAACACTGCTGGACAACCTGACCCAAGCACAGCAAGATGGACTCTCGCTGCAACAGGCCAAGGATAAGTTCCCTTATAGCAAGGAACCTGCAGCCATGCGAAGATACTTCTATAGACCTGAGAATGTCAGCGAACAACATCTAAAGCATATAGAAAGAATCTGGAATCTGTTGCATGATGAGGCACCGTCTTACTCCAAGGCACACACCCATTGATTGAGTCCAGTCCTCTTTTGTCTCAGGCGTGGCAATAGGTACGGTTTTCAGTAACAGGAGAACAGATTATGACAACGAATGACAAGAAGATCACCTGGATGACATTCTTACTATGTCTTACAAGCATAGCATTGGCCCGCAATGCACCGGGCGTTCGATGGGGCCGTCAGATTGTCACGCCCACCACGGACAGCATCTTTGCCACCCTGGTGGCAGACAGCAATGAAGGTGTCTACCTATCCGTCACCAGGAAGCCCGAAGACGATTCCGGGCAGAAGTCTGAGGCTCGATATCTTCTCAAGTATAGCCAGGATGGGGAGCCGTTGTGGAGCAAACAACTCGGCGTCAACGAAGACGGCAATTCCGTGCCCCTGATGGTGAATGACATGGTCACGGACGATCAGGGGAACGTCTATATCTGTGGACACGCAGAGGGTAAGCTCGGCCCGAAGCAGTTGGGCAAGAACGACGCCTTCTTTGCCAAATACGACAAGGCCGGCACGCGCCAGTGGGTGCGGCAAGTGGGGACCCCCGAGCATGACGTATGCGAAGGGCTGGACATTGACGCCTCCGGCAACATGTATATCGCCGGTTATACGTATGGGTCTTTTGCCGGGCCGAACAAAGGCGGGAGCGACATGTTCATTGCCGCCTATGACAAGCATGGCGCATTGCTGTGGAAAGACCAATTCGGCACGGGCGAAAGGGAGCGGCCCAAGGACATCCGGCTGGGTAAAGACAAGGATGTTTATCTATGCGGCACCACGCCCGGCTCGCTGGCCCGAAAGAACAACGGCCAGGAGGATTTTTTCGTGGCAAGATACGAACGCACCGGAAAACGTCTCTGGCTATGCCAGGATGGGACCCCTGCAGCGGATAGGGGCAATTGCATGGAGATCGGTGAACAAGGTCAAGTATATGTCGCCGGATTGACCGGCGGCGATCTCGCCTTTAGAAAGGCCCAGCGGGGCAACGGCGATGCGTTTGTCGTTCGGATTTCTGACACTGGCGAGGTGCTTTGGAGACGCCAAATCAGCTCACGCGGTTACGAAACGGTCTTTCAACTGGCCCGATTTTCCGACGGATCCGGTGACGTACTGGCAGGTGGTTGTCAGTATCCTACCGGCCCTCACTGCCAGGCCTTTTATCGTCGTTACACACCGGAGGGTAGACTGGTGTGGGTAAAGGTATTTCGCAAGAGAAGTACTTGTGGCCGCGCCGTAGCGATTGACAGCAACAACAACTGCTATCTATCGGGCGGGACGAACGCAGATAATTTCGCTGTCAACAACGGCACCAGTAACATATTTCTCATCCGACTCGACGGAGCCATAGACGAACAGGCCAGCCCGTAACCGGAATCAGGCTGATGAATAATGAATAAAAGGGGCTATCCACTTAACGCAAGTACCCCCTATATGTTGTGCTTTCTCTCAACGATCTGTCGGTATGGCAATGGCGATGTCAAAACGGCCTGTTGCACAAGACGATAGAACAGCATACCCCGTGAGCGAGATGTGCGACGGTTGAAACGGAACGTGTATTCATCGAGGTAATACTCAAGATGTTTTGGACTGACGGCCCCCTGATGCGTGCTCAACAGCCAGCGTTTGACCAAGGCAGCGACGCGATGAACGCCTGGCATGCTGATGTGGGCCGGATCGCCAGTGTCCGAGAGCACAACCCTGTCGTGTTTGTAGCCGCACTTCGACAGTCCGTTGTAGCCTCGCCACCCGTCGGTCAGAATCTCAGAACCTGTCTCGGCAACCTCGCAGACGAAAGGCACAAGGCTTTCGCCGGAGACATCAGGTATCCGGCGCATCCGCACACGACCAAACCCCTTTGGCGAATGGACCTCCAGTGCCATGACCACGATCTCCTTCTTCTGGCTCCCGCGTCCACGTTTGCCGTCCGTATCGGTGCCGCCAATATAGGTTTCATCCACTTCAATGCGACCGCAGAGGCGGTCCCGGTCAGGACGAACCATGGCTTGCCTCAACTTGTGCAACCATGTCCAAGCCGTTTGATAACTCCCGAAGCCAAGAACGCGTTTCAGACCGAGCGCACTGGCACCGTCCTTCTGGCTGATTACAAACCACATAGCGGCGAACCACGTTCTCAGCGGTGTTCGCGTCCGATCAAAAATGGTTCCCGACGTTACCGACATCTCGCTTCCGCACTGTCGACAGTGAAGGTAGCCTCGACTCGTCGTCCATGGCTTTGCCTTCGCCCCGCAGCGAGCACATTCAAATCCCTGCGGCCAACGGCAACCCACAAGATAGCGGCGGCATGCCGCCTCATCGGCAAACCACTCCAAAAACTCTTGGTAGTTTCGCGGATAGTCCTTTCCTGCGACTGGATGGGCTCGGGCACTCATAGAGAGGCATACTACATATAGGGGCGACTTGCGTCAAGTGGATACCCCCCTACCACAATTGCGGAAACGGGGACAGCCAGCTATTAAAGCGCGTGACATCGAAGCTAGACAGGTAGCTGTCCCCGTTGACTCTTCACCGCGGACACGATCGACCGAAATGACTATGCTGCCCCCCAAAAAGGGACCGCTGACCTTCAATTCCCCTGTCTCCTAATTCCCCCGTTGATCCGAATGCGTCCGAGTGATACTATTGCATAGACCTATTCGGACATAGGTAGTGACCGTTGCCAATACTGCCCATCGAATAAGAACCTCAACCAGAAGAGAAGACAATGCACCGAACAGTAACGCTCATCGTTATTCTCGCTGTCATACTCGGCTGTTCCACCAGAAAGGGAATGGGACATCGATTGCCTGACGATGTAATGCCTGTATTGGGTTGTTGGTTCTGGCGGAAGGCCGTGTTCGAACCTGGTGGGTACAAACCATTCATCGATGCGGTCAGCAAACATTCCCCGTACAATCTTTTGACAACCAGCATTCGTGCGCCCGAAGTAGAAGTGACGCAAAAAAGCGTATACGATCAGATCAAGGCTGCTGCAGAATATGCCCAGGGTCACGGCGTCCCCATGGTTATGGACCTGGATGTACGATTGGCCCGACGGGCATTTGAGTCCGAGTACCCGGACGAACTTCAGGAAATGTTGCTGCTTGAGGAAGTGGACCTTTCGCCAGAGAAGAACGTGGAAACAGCCGTGAACAGCCACGACTTGAGTGACCACTATACCTACAACACCACCCACTATATCCCGCTTGCCGGATCGCTATCAAGAGTCTATGCCTACGACCGAGACGCAAAGGGTATAGATCCGCGCACGTTGAAAGACATTACTGACGAATGTGAGGTCTTATCCGCCAATAGGGATTCTGTTCATGTTCGAATGCCATCGAACGCTAGAAGCAAGGCGTGCGTTCTAGTTTCATTCACCCATCTCACGCCTGATGTGTTTGCCCCGCATTTGATTGAATTCCAACGCAGAATCATAACGCAATACTCCGATGTTCCTCTGGCCGGCGTGTGCAAAGACGAATGGGGCTTTCCTCCCTGTTTTGATGGCAATCCCCAGAAGAACCAATTTTGGTATTCGAAACACCGGGCATTGGCCTATAGAGAACGGACCAATGGCCGTGATTTGCTGGCAGACTGTTTGCTGATGCACTTGGGCATTAAGGGACAGGAGCAGCAGCGTAAGATGGCAATCAACCATTTTATGGACATGTCCTATCAGCGCAATAGCGAACTGGAGGACGATTTCTATCGTTGTGTCAAAGAGGTTTATGGCGCCAATGCCGTTGTGGCCACCCACCCAACCTGGTGGCCCTATCCCGATTTGCGGGAGTTCAAAAAGAACGGCCTGGACTGGTGGGCATCAACCAGAGATTGGGCGCAAACCGATGAGCACACCCCTTTTGCAGTACGCACGGCTCTTGCCAAAAAATGGGGCAGCCCTGTTTGGTACAATATGTTTTATTCAAAAGAGATCGCTGACTATGAAAGATCGGTTTGGAGTGCGGCCTTGGCCGGAGGAAGAATAAACTATCACCAGCCCTATCCAGTTGAGAATCCTCAATACCCCCGTGTGGAGCTTTTGCGGGGCAACCTTATGCGTGCAGAAAGCCGGATTCGCTTGTTGAATTGTATCAGTGATAGTCCGCTGGATTGCCCGGTTGCCGTGATTTTTGGCCATACGTGTGCAATGAATTGGGCGGGACCAGGATATAATGATGTGGGGATGGATGTTGTCGATTGTCTTTGGTCAAGAGGACACCCAACTGACCTGATTCCTAGCAGCGAGATAGCGAACAGAAGTTTGTATCTCGACAGAGAGAACTGGATTCGCTACGGCAAACAAAGGTACTCAGCGGTCATCCTCTACCACCCGGAATTTGAAGAACCAGCAACGGCTGAGTTCTTCCAAAAAGCCGCCAATGGTCCAACAAGATCATTCCGAGTTGGCGACTGGACGCAGGATTTTGGTGGGCACTCTTTTGATGGGAATGCCGCACTGCCTGAGAATATGGTCGAGTCAACCGATATAGAATCGATTGTGTCAGAAATCATCACAGCTTTGCAGTCCCAAAACATAGCCCCTCAAACGCCCGCTACATCCCAGTTGGTAGGATTTGTCCCCCGCTCCAGTTCCCCTCCAACCACTGGATTCTGTCGTCTGATTGACGGCACGATGATTCACGTGGCTGGGACCCAAAACGTCAAGGGCGATCCGATTCAAAGGACAATAGGGGTAGGCGATCATGAGGTGAATGTTGATGCGATTGGATTGGCTGCTATTCGACTTGATGATGCCGGGAAAGTACGGGCGCTGGCAGCAGGGGGATTAGCCTATTTCAGAACTGCTGATTTTGAAATCAAATTGGATTGCCGAGCTGATATTGCCTTCTGGGTAGACGAAGATGGCCATTGGTCAGGTGTCCTTCAAGGATGGCAGGGTGCACTACCTGCGCAGCTGCTGAATATCACTAAGGATTGGATATGCATAGATGTCCCGGTTCCTCTTTCTGAATACTAATACTGAATGGCAGATTACTCGACCGGCGCTGGACATTGAACCCGGCGTCTTATACAGTCGTCACTGTCCACTCTCGGAGGCCGAGGGGGACATATCAATCGAGTGCATTTTGCGTAGGAGTCACAACCGAAGATGGAGAAAGCCCAAGCCAACTTGAAATCATGTCTGCAACCGGCGGCCAAGGTACTCGTCTCGTGCCGCGGCGCCGATGGAACGAACAACGCACTGGCCGTCGCTTATTGCTGCAATTGCAGTTACGATCCACCAATGGTCATGGTGGGCATCGTCCCCAGTCGGTATTCGTACCGAATGGTCAAGGACACCGGCTGTTTCGTCGTCAACCTGGTGGGCACCGAACAGCAGGCGATGTTCGACTACCTGGGCAGTCACAGCGGCCGGGACGAAGACAAGCTCGCGAAACTGGGGGTCGCGGTGGCCGAGGGCGAGAAGGTCAAGGCCCCCTTGCTGGCGGACTGTCCTGTCAATATCGAGTGCACCGTGGTCGATTCGATCGTGACCGGCTCACATGAGATGTTCGTCGGCAAGGTCGAAGTCGTCCACGCCGACAAATCCCTGGTGCAGGAAGACGGCGCCATCGACTTTACACAACTCACTTTATTGCCATAGACGAGGAACTGAAGGTCTGCGGTCCCTTTTTCCATACTGAATTCGACGCTGAAATCCGTAGGATGAGCCCCGAGCCCCCAAGGGACCGTAGACCCTTAATCCCCCTCTGTTCGATTTCCACAAATCGACTTCTTTGGGGCCAGTTGACTCTGCATGGCCTCGGCGAACCGGGAACCAAGGGTGACCATGCCATCGGCGTCGAAGTGAGCCGCCCCGCCAGAGCCGCTTCTGGAGAGATCGACCGTAGCAACCAGAACGGCGCGACTGTCGTTCCGGCAGGCCCGGGCCTGGCTTTCTCGCGCCACATCACCGTAGGCCCACGCATGGCTGTTGATCTGGCCAATGGCGAAAGGCAAAGCCGACGCCTCAAGATCCCTCCTGACCGCCCCCACAAAGCCGGCCAACAGATCGCCATAGTCCTCCGCCATCTTCCGACTTATACCGGCTTCGTGTTCACCCTGCATCCAGATGGCACCGGTCAACTGCCAGGCTCGGTTCTCGCGATCGAGCGCCGACGTGGCCGCCCTCACATCCCTTATCAATCGTTCATAGAGTGCGCCACTCTTGCGTCCTTGCGAAGGTGGATGCCAGTTGTTGTTCTTGTCATCGAATCCGTGCAGTGCTGGAATGTAGTCGTCGTAATCGACGCTCCGTGCAATGCCGGTCGCGCCAACGGCACACTTGACGATAGCGATCCGCTCGTTCGGCATCGCTTGGGCCATATCGCAGGCAAAGCTGATTTCAGGGCCAAACGAGCCCGAGTCAGCCACCCTGAGAGTGCGCCAGGCATTGGTCTGTTCTCTGCCATCGCTTCCTGCCTGCCAAAACATGATGCGCGGCTGATAACGCAGTTCTTTGGGAAACTCCACCTTCCCCTTCTGGTACTCTGTAACGTTGTTGTAGCCCACAGCATTCGATTGCCCTGCCACGATGAACACCCGGACAGGTCGGTTCGTTTCAGCTCGCGCCGCTGGAGTGACACTGATGTCGCTCGGCGCCGTGCAACCGGCGAACACGAGCGTGACGCTTACAATCAAATGCCTCATTCTCTGGCCCTTGGCTCCTGGCGTCTTTTCTTCATCCGTCAGCTTGATGGCGACAGTCACGAATGGCGGGCCCCGTTTGGTCCGGGCTTGAGGCTGCTTACTCGTCGACAGATCGACTATTCGGTGGCGGTGAAGGCCTCGTGAAACGCGACGACACCCTGCGTCTTGTTCCCTCCGAAGGGCAAGGTCAGGACGTTCTCCTGGGGAACACCTTCATGGGTCAATTCGGGCACGCTTCGGAAGCCGAACCGTTCGTAGTAGTTGGGGTCGCCCACCAGAATACAGCCTTGGGCGCCTCGGGCCTTCAGGAGAGACAGGCCTTCCTGCATGAGGGCCTTTCCGATCCCTTGTTTTTGGCATTCGGGCAATACGGAAATGGGGCCCAGGCCGTACCAGTCCTGACTGCCGTCGGAAATGGTCACGGGCGAGAACGCGATATGACCGACCACTCTGCCATCGACTTCGGCGACCAGGGAAATCGTCAGCGCACCGGCGGCGCGCAAGGCAGTGATGATAAACTGCTCCGTCTGGTTGCTGATCGGATGATTCTCAAAGGCCGCTGTGGTTACATCGGTGATTGCCTTGGCATCTGACTCCGTTTCGGTACGGATGATCATACTCAACTCCAGTCTTTATCTATCGATCACCAATCGGACGCTGTCAGGCTGCCACAGGCGTGCCGACGTTCTTGCCCCTCCCTGCCTGTTTTGTGTGACACGTCAGTCGAATGTGCCACACAGTACGCCATGGAGCCTTCGGGTGTCCATTTTTTTTCGAGAAAGACCGTAACGAGATGGCTCTGGCTGGGACTGACAGTCAAGGAGGAGGCGAAGCATCGTGGATGTGTGCGAAGAGACAATGGGATAGCGAATTCAAATGCGGAGGGCACGGTCATGGCAAAGGCAAGAGGTTCTCACAGCGTACTGATCGGTTTCGTTCTGTCGTGCTCTCTGGCGGCAATGGGACAGGAATTCGCCGGTGGGACGGGCGCACCGGGCGATCCCTACCAGATCGCCACCGCCGAGCAACTCCTCGGCATCGGGGGCGATCCGAACCTGCTCGACAAACATTTCGTTCTCATAGCCGACATCAATCTGTCGGGTTACCTGTTCGATCGGGCCCCGATCGCTCCGCATACCGAATCTTCATCGTGGGTTTTTCGGGGACCGCCCTTCGCGGGGGTGTTCGCCGGCAACGGCCACGTGATCCGAAACCTTCGTGTGGAGGGCGAACTGTACGTGGGCCTGTTCGGCTACCTGGTCGACAGCGCCGTGGTTAGCGATCTGGGCGTTGAAAACGGCTCGATCCAGGGACAGTACTTTGTCGGCGCTCTGGCCGGAACCAATGAGGGCGCCGTCTCAAACTGCTATAGCACGGGAGAGGTCACCGGGGGTGAATTCGTCGGCGGCTTGATTGGACACAACTGTGGCTGGCACCCCCAGTTCGACCTCTATGGCCAAGCGCGCCTCTGCGACTCCTTCAGCACGGCAAAGGTCCACGGACTCTCATACCCAACCGGCGGGTTGGTCGGAGCCAATTCAGGCATTGTCTGGAATTGCCATAGCACCGGAGAGGTCGTTGGGGGCTTGGGTAGCACCGGCGGGCTGGCAGGATCCAACAGCGAGGGTATCGTGTCGCATTGCTTCAGTACCGGTGCGGTCGCCGGCGAGAACCATGTCGGTGGCCTGGTGGGGTCCAACTCGGAGGGAGTGGTTTCGAGCTGCTACAGCGCCGGCCCAGTCACCGGGACTTCCTCCGGCGTTTACAGCGACGGCGTTCTGACGGGGGCTTCCCAGGGCATTGGTGGCCTGATCGGATACAGCCATGACGACCATGTGTCCAACTGCTTCAGCACAGGCGCGGTCGGAGGGTTCTACAAAGTCGGCGGCCTGATCGGATCGGCCAGCGGTAGCATTGTGCGGAACTGCTACAGCCTCGGCACGGTCACCGGGGCAGTACGCCTCGGCGGTCTGATTGGAGATGGATCGACCGATTGGACCAGTGCGTTCTGGAACATTGAAACGTCCGGGCTGACTACCAGCCGAGGCGGCGTAGGGCTAACGACCGCGGAGATGCAGGACATCGAGACCTATCTGAACGCGGGCTGGGACTTCGCCGGCGAAGGCGCCAATGGCACGGCCCAGACATGGCAGATGGCCCAGGACACAGGCTATCCTCGATTGAGCGTATTCGAAGGGCAGGAACCTGTGCGACCTCCGGGGCAAGGGACCTTGGACGATCCCTTCCTAATCACGAACGCAGTGGAGCTTGGCTCGATCGGCTATCGCCCCCTGGCGTCCTATCGGCTGACCAGCGAGATCGACCTCTCGGGCATCACCTGGAGCGTGGCGCCCATTCCCTGGTTCGGCGGGCATTTCGATGGCAACGGCGGCGTGATCAGTCATCTCCAGATCGAAGGAGAAGGGCCTTCGGGCCTGTTCGGCTGCCTGGGATATGGCGCTTCGGTCAGTGAACTGGGCCTGAAGAAAGTCGCCATTGAGGACAGGATCGAAGAGGCCGGATCGCTCGCCGGGGTCAATCACGGGACCCTGACGGCCTGCTACTGCGAGGGCTCGGCTTGGCATCTTGGCTTCATCAGCACGCTGGTCGGGCACAACTATGGCAGCGTAGCGGACTGCTACAGCATCGGAAACCTCACAACAGGGTTCCGACGGCGAAACGACCCGGTCGGACCCAAGGGCCGCCTGGTCGCACGCAACAACGGCACCATATCGACCTCCTATTGGCGCGGAACCACTGGCGGAGAACTGTGGTTTGACGGAATCCTCGTGACGGGCCTGACAACCGCCGAGATGCAGGACATCGACACCTTCCTGGACGCCGGGTGGGATTTTGTGGACGAAAGGCACAATGGAATGGAGGACATCTGGATGATCTGCCAGGGGCAGGACTCTCCACGCCTTCAATGGCAGAATATCATCTGCGATGAATGAGCGCCTTGTCTTTGATGCGCACTTTCTCGGTATGTCCGTCGTCGAAGACCACGCGTAGTAGGCGCGGCTTGTTGGTCTCGTTGATGAGTTGCCAGCCCTGGGTGGTCCGCTGGACCTGCACTTTGTCGAGGCCGAACGCCTTGTCTCGCGCGGCGTCGATATAGACGTGACCGTAATGGTCAAGAATCCGCATCGCCGCTTCGGCCGCGGCCCCGTTGCCCCAGTCGTAAATGGTAAAGACGCCCATGCCCTCGCCTTCGGCGCTGGTGCGCCCTCCATGGGCGTAATTCTCCATTGTGAATCCGTAGTCCTCCGGCCCGAACCAGGGGTAGACCTTCTCCCACATCTTCTTGACGGTCGGGTTCTCGGGGCAGTACATCATGATGAAGCCCGACTTCAACGCGGCCACGCCCCGCTCGAAGTAGTGCGGATCACCCGTCTGGCGGTAGTACTCGAGAAACAACTCGGCAAAGAGCGTCTCGCGCGAATCGTTCCATTCCCCGTCACAATTCATCACGCCGAACCCGCCCAGGGCCGGCACGTAAATGAACGGGGGTTGCCAAACCTGTTGGCACATGGACAGTTCGTCCAGCGTGCGCCGGCCCCACTGGAGGTAGCGCTTCTGGCCAGTCGCGCGATAGGTCGCCAGCAGCGCCTCGGCGGTCCAGAAGGTGGCGAAGCTGTTCTGCTTGTGCATGGCGTTGCGCGCGATCTTCTTGCCCAGGTACTTGTCCCGGCCCCAGCCGCAGCAGGACCAATAGGTCTCGAAGTCTTCCCAGCGACCCTCGGGGACGATCTCCGCCAGAATGGCGTCCATGGCGCGAACCGCCGCCTGACGGTACTTCTCCTGTCCGGTCAACTCGGCCAGCTTGAGCAGAAACGTCACGCTCATACTACTCTCCGGCGTGTGATTCATCACGGGGCCCGGCGCGTGCGTCTCGGGGTGCAGCCAGCCGGGGAAAAAGCCCTCAGCATCCTGCAGCGTGAGCAAACGATCGGCATAGGTGCGGGCGTAGTCGACCAGACGCGGGTCCTCTTCCAGTTCTTCATGCCAGCGGAGCATGAGCAGAGCGGTCCAACTGGCGTCGAGGACATGGTACCATTCCGGCGAGATGCCATGCTCGCGCGGGCTCCGGTTCGAGTTGCCCCAGAAGAAATGCTCCCATCCGCGCGGCCGCCAGAGGTCCTTGCCCTCGACCTGAACCTTCTCGTTCCTGCAACCGATCACGGCCGGGAAGATGCCATCCTTCATAGGAGCGGCCAGCGCCAGTTCCTTCGTGAGATTCGCTTTGCGCAGGAGTTCCGTGTCCTTCTGGCTGCGGGCGAAACGACGAAGGCCTGAAGCGCTACGCAAAGAGGAGAACCAAGCCTGGTTCCAGATGGACAGAAACTCCCGCTGATACCACGGGCCGGGATAGTTGGGCGACTGGGAGATATTGACGATGAACTGCGGCGCGCCGACGCGCACGCCGTTAAGATCGAACTCTTGCCAAACGAAGTCCCCCCATCCCTCAAACGCCCACTTGTACGTGCGGCGTACGTAGTTCTCCAAGGGCGCCCCCAGCGGTTGACCCTTGGCATAGAGCGGCCTGGCCCAACGCTCCCACAGCAAGGCGGCTGTCTTGGACCATGGATTTCTCACCTGAGAAGTGTCATGGTAGGCGGTTACGAAGAAACTCAATTCGACGGTCCCCGGCGCGAACTTCATGCCGGGCGCCTTCTTGAAGAGTACGTGATGGGGTATTTCGGTCTTGACCATGCCGAGCCACATCTTGTTGGCGGTGGCGTCGTAGTCCATGAACCAGGGATTCTCCGGCCGCCGGCCCACGGCATCGAGATCGGGCACGATCGCCAGGGTCAGGGCGCCATCCTGTGCGATCATCGCCGGGGCGCGGAAGACATGCTGACCAATTACGTACCCTTCCTCAGGGGCCAGGTGCGGCGCCCACCAGAAATCAGGTTCCATCGCCAGATCGAACTGAATGGCCAACTCGTCCTGGGCCAACTCGCACGACACGTTCCATGTCATGCGAACCTGTCGCCAGCCCTCCTCGATCCGGCTGATGTCCACCTCAGGCGTCCCGCAACCCTTCAACTCCGGCGGGGCGAACCGCGCGCACTCACGGCCATTGAGAGTGACAGTGTAGGAAGAACCCAGCCGGGCCAGCGCCATGGAATCGTTCGATGGGCCCGCCTGATTCTCGCAAAGGGCCGAGCCGCAGAAGAGAAAAACCACCAGCGCGATCAGGACAGGGTGCTTGGGAAGGGGTACGCTCTTGCACATGCCGCCTGAACCTCCAGGAAAGGAACACACAGAACCACAATGATCGCATCAAGCCGGCGCGATCCCCCTGCTGTATAGCGTAATGCGCGTCACAGTGCAAGGTCGTTCCAGGCGGCGCAGACCATCAACACGGCGGCGGCGTCACTCAGGATAACGGAGGTGTGCATGCCCCCTCATGCCGCGGCCCCGATCGCCCAAGGCAGTCAATCTGCAAGGGGCGACCGGGGCCGCACGAAAGACACAATCTGTCACTGCCCTTTGATCTGTGCGATCGCTTCACGGGCCTCTTTGAGTGGGAACTGGTCCGGTTGGCGCACGCCTTGCCCGGAGGCCAGGCAGTTCTCGAAGGCCTCCAGGGCCTTGTCCTTCTGTCCCTGCTCCAGATACGCCTGGCCCAGGTAGAAGTAGGTCGCCTCGATCCACCCTTTGAGGTGCGCGTATTCGCTGACCGTCTTCTCGTAGGCCTCAATCTCCCTCTCGGACTGTCCAAGTCGCCGGTGACAGAGACCCACCATCATCAAAGCGTGCTCGCCGATGTTCAGGTCCCGATACTGGTCATACACTTGCTGGTAGATCTTGGCCGCTTCGACATATTTCTTTTCGCTGCGGAACAGGTGCTCAGCCTGATTGAGCAGATCGCGGCCGGCCGCCTCCCGCTCGGCGCTGGCCTGCTCTGCCTGCTCGTCTATCACGGTGGCGCCCTCCGGCGCTTCGAACTTGAAGAAGTCGTCGGGGATCTCGGGATTGTAGGTGAACGTTTGGGCGTCGAGGGAGGGCTCTCCTTCCCACTGGAGGTTCCGCCAGAGCTTCGCCCGTACGACCAGCTTACTCTCGGGGTCCACGACCAGATGGAAGGAGACGTTGGACGGCGGGTGACTGCATGTCACGAGAATCTGCTCGGCGCCCGTGTCCGGGTCCGTCATCTCCGTCTGTTCCCAGCCGTGCCCGATCAGCTTGAGGACCTGGAGCATCTTACCCGTTAACCAGGGGCTCAGCTTGGCCCCTTCGTACCAGTACTGCAAGTCCTCGATCTTCGAGCCGTCCCCGACCCTGACTTCTTTCTTCACGGGTGAGTACGCATACACCGTGTCGCCCTGGACAAAGACGGTGGTCTTCCTCGCACACCCGCATTGGTATCGCATCCTGAGGACATCTGCTTCTGCGCCGGGCCAAGCCACCCAACACTCAAAGTCGACCTGCTCCCCGCCGCAAAGGCCCTTGCCGGTGATATGCAAGGTCTCGATCTTCTTCATGGCGGCGATGGTCTGCCCCACCGACCACGCCTTGTCCGTTCCCTGGCCGAAGAAAACGACCGCCAGCAGGATGGCCGCCGCTACAGCTCCGAACTTCGCTCTTCTGCGTTTCATAGCGTTTCTCCCTAGTTCAATGAGCGACCCGATGGATCGACTCCTGTTATCTCTTGTCCCGAACCGACGGGCGTTGACACCGGCAGCATCGGGGTGTTTCTCACGCCAAGTGGCGAAATCGGGTCTCGGCGCAGCGCCCGGCGCCGTTCGACGTAGCGCTTGCTCAAGATCTCGCTCACTGTACGTACGTTCCATAGCTATTGCTCCCGACGGAAGCCTTCTGCCTCAAGGCGAATCCGTATCTGCTTGCGGGCCCGAGCCAGTCGGCCCTTGACCTTGTCGCCGGAAATACCCAGCACCGACTCGATCTCCCGATAGCTCATGTTCGTGTAGTAGTGTAGGACGACGATCTCGCGATACATCGCCGGCAGACTGTCCACCGCTTCCTTGACGACGCGGTCGAAACCATTGTGATTCCGGTCGCTACAGATTTCGCCTGTCGCGACCTTCTGAAGATTGGCCCTGCGCTGTCTATCGCGCAGCATGTCTTGCGCTGCGTTGCGGCAAATGGTGGTCAGCCAGGGCCCGAACCGCTCCTTGTCACGCAAACGAGGCATCTTCTCAAACGCCCGAGCAAAGGCCTGCTGGGCCGCGTCCTCCGCCCAGCCGCGGTCCAGCAACACCGAGTATGCGATCCACACCATGGCGGTGTAATGCCGCTCGTACAACTCGGCCTGGGCTTTGGCGTCACCGTGACAGGCCGCCTCGACCGTGGCTTTCTCGTTTTCGTCACAGGGTTTCAATGGGTTTCGTCCGTTACTGGTTTACTGATCAGTATCCACCCATAAGACGCTTGGGGACCTCAAGAAGTGCGCGCCATACCGAGATTTCTTGCCGAGCCGTCAATCCGTAACGTGGGTACGGCGAAGAAACCGTCGGCGACGTCGGCGATGGACGACGAATCCGATCATAGGCAGGGCGCCAATGCCAAGCCAGGCGGCGTTTTCTTTGGCGACGGACTCCAGGTTGATCCTGGTGTAGTCTTCGGGGATGTTGGGATCGAAGATTCCTTCGGGCAGTTCGGCGTTCCACTGAATGTCGTGGACTCGGAACTCAGCGCGCAGTTTCTTGAATCCCGCCAGGAAGAGACGATGGGTGGTGAAATCGATATCGATTCGGGCCGGGAGAGAGGAGTCCACGTCGATCCAAAGCCGCGTCGTGAGGCTGTCGATGGGAAGGAGCAGACGGAGTGCCCCGGGAACCGCAAAGAGTTCGTGATTGCTGGTCTCAAAACCCTCGGCCGCGAGGCCGTCAAAATCCGCGCGACCGAGCTCAGTGTGCGGGCTGGAGGTGATGCGGTTCAGCATACCACCTGGCGTGAGCACCGCCGTGAGTCGATTGAATATGTCCTCGGACACCGGCACCTCCAGATACCTCTTCTCAGAAGGAACCACGAGAACGAACCGGTGGGGCTCTTTGAGGAAGTAGGCTCGGTGGGTCAGATGGCCATCGGCATTATACTACTCTTCCATGTAGCCATGCTCAGAAGAGACATAGGCGGCGGCGTCCGCCTTGAGGCAAGGCTCTTCCTGACCCTGGCACCAAACGGTGCGGTGTCCCGTCAGGACGGAATTGCCCATCTCATTCACCTTGTCGGCGACGTCGGCCAGGACGACACTCCCATTCCTAGACGTTCCGAAGGGACTCAGCAGAACCAATGCGGCGGCAAGGGCAACGACCGCCGCGGCGGAATATCTTGTCACTTTGCTTTCCATGATAAACCTCCATAGAATCAGTCTCGATCGTCGGGCCGGAGGTGCGCTCTCGACAAAAGCGGCGCCGGCGTCGCGCAGGATGCGCGTGTCGGTCGCCTGATCCGCCTTGAGACGGGCCTGCCCGACGATCCGTTCAACTTGTTCTGAGGACTTCATAAGCGTCATTCCCTACAACAGGGCCCTCAATTTCTCGATGCCATACCGATAGCGGCTCTGCACCGTATTGATCGAAAGATCCAACGCATCGGCGATTTCGCGAAACCTCATCTGTCCATGCAGGTGCAGGCTGATTACCTCGCGCTGCTCATCCGGCAGCTTGGCCAAAGCCTCGAAGACCTGCATCGACTGCTCGGTAACCATCAACCGCCGTACCGGGTTGTCGCATTGACTGCAACCGTCTGGTTCATCGATCCGCTGTCGGGGCTGCGATCGCTCCCGCTTGAGCTGATTCTTGGCCCTGTTCGCGACGGACCGTATAAGATAGCCGCGCAGATTCCGGCTGGCCCGCAGATCGGCCGGGGTCGTGGCGAAGTGGACAAAGACATCATGCACACAATCCTCGGCCCCATGCGAATCGTTCAGAATCGCCATCGCCACCGTCAGCAGATCGTCCTTGTACCGATGGTAGATCTGATGCAGCGCGTCGACGTCCCCATGACGCAAGCGATGGACCAGACGGGCATCTTTCAAAACGACCCTTTCAGAACCGCGCGGCAGCCAAACGTTCAACCACATTCAAGACAATCGAACGACCCATCTTAGTCTAATACATTGCCCTTCGAGACGCCCACTTTCTTCGCCAGGCCAACGGGGCTGGATTCGTGCCGACGCAGACTTGAATTTTGCCGCCGGATGTGTATGCTCTTGCTATGGCAATCGGAAGAGTCATTAGTGGACAGCCCCTCAGCGAGGCGGAGGAGAATTTCAACAACTCCTTGCGGCCTCAGCACTTGGGTGAATGTATCGGGCAGAGCAATGTCCGAGAGAAGCTCGACATCGCGATCGAAGCGGCCAAGCAACGCGACGAACCGCTCGAGCATATGCTGTTCTATGGCCCCCCCGGGCTGGGCAAGACGACGTTGGCCCACGTCGTGGCCAACGAGATGGGCGCGCGAATTCGCTGCTCCTCCGGTCCGGCCCTGGTCAAGGCGGGCGATGTCATGGGCCTGCTCAGCGGCGTCGGCACGGGCGACGTCCTGTTCATCGATGAGATCCACCGACTCAGCACGACCGTCGAGGAGTTTATCTATCCGGCGATGGAGGACTTCAAGGTCGACTACACCGTCGACAGTGGTCTCCACGCCAAGACCATCAATTTCCCGCTCAAGCGCTTCACCCTGGTCGGCGCCACCACGCGGGCCGGGCTGCTCAGCGCTCCATTGCGGAGCCGGTTCGGGATGCTCTACCATCTCGAGTTCTACGACAGCGATGAATTGACCGAAATCCTCTGGCGCTCGGCGCGATTGCTGAAACTCGAGTGCCAGGATGGGACACTCGAACTGATCGCCGATCGTTCCCGGGGCACGCCCCGGATCGCTAACCGACTGCTCAAGCGCGTCCGGGATTACGCCCAGGTCAAAGGCACGGGCGTCCTCAGCGCCGATATCGTCGAGAACGCCCTGAAGATGGAACAGATCGACGCGCTGGGCCTGGACCCGCTCGACCGCGCCTTCCTCATGGCGCTGGTCAACGTCTACGACGGCGGGCCGGCCGGCATCGAAGCCATCGCCGCGACCTTGGGCGAGGAGCGTGACACGCTCGAAGACGTCGTCGAGCCTTACCTGCTCCAAAAAGGCTTCGTCCGGCGCACCAAGCGAGGTCGGGAAGTGACGCCCCACGCCAGGGAGCACCTCGGCCTCAAGGAAAAGAAGCCCGAGGGCGAACCGGACGACCCCGCTCTGTTCGACTGATCCTGCCGACAGGCGATTCTATGATTGGGGTCGGGCCTTGAGCACATGCTTGGCCATCCGCGGGCGCTGGCCCAGTGTCTCGGTGAAATGGTGAATCAGGACGGCCTCGATCTCGTCGAGCGTGCGTTCTTCGGTCTCCGCCAGTTGCCTGAGATTCACCAGCGCACTGACGGCCTTGACGCTGAGCCGAGTCCGATGGGGAAAACTCATCTCGCAATCCCGGCACACCAGGCCATTGGCCGGGCTGCTGAAGTAGCTCTCCCGCCAGGCGGGCGAGAAGGACTGACCACAGTTGGCGCAGGTCTTGAAGTTGGGTCTCAGTCCGACCTCAGCCAGCAGGGCCAGTTGGAACAGAACCAACTGGAGCAGAATATCGCGCCGCGGAGTGGATGAATCCAGCGCGTCGACATCCTCGAGAAACCGCGCGAACTGATCGAAGAGCACCAGGTGAGGATCGTGATCGTGGGTGAGCCGGTTCAGAAGCTCAGAGGCGAACAGGGCGCTGTCCAGCGCGAACAGGTTCTTCCGGAGTCCGCCGCCCATCGGTCGCTGTTGATACTCGGTCAGAGTCGCAAGCCCCTCGCGACTGGCCCCGGCCAGGACAATGTCCCCCACGGAGAGCACCTCAATGGGACCTTCAAAAGCCGACTTGCGGCGGCGCGACCCCTTGGCGATCGCGCTGATCTTCCCGGCCAGCCGCGCGAAGAAAGTCACAATCTGCGACGTCTCGGAATAGTCAACACTGCGAATGCAAACGGCCCGGTCCTTGGTCAGCATGGCTACTCTTGAGGCACTTTGCGAATGGTGATGCGGTTGATGCGCCGTGGTTCGGCCGAGGCGATCGTGAACTTCAGATTCTTGTAGTCCAGTTGCTCGCCCGCCTTGGGCACATAGCCCAGACGCGACAGCACGAACCCCCCGACGGTGTCGTAGTCCTCGTCCTCGGGCAGATCCAACTCGTATTCGTCGTTGAGATCGTCCACGTACGTTCGCGCGTCGACCTCGATCGTACGGTCGTCGACCTTCTTGACCGAGTCGGGCGGAATCTCTTCGTACTCGTCGGCAATCTCGCCGACCAGTTCCTCGAGGATATCCTCCAGCGTCACGATCCCGGCGGTTCCCCCATACTCATCGAGCACAACGGCAATGTGTAGCTTCTGATCCTGAAACTCGTGGAGCAGCGCTCGCAGGGGCTTGGTCTCGGGCACGAAATAGGCCTCGCGCATTCGATCCTGGAGGCGGAAATCAGCGGGGTCCTTTCCGATCTCGGTCAATAGGTCCTTGGCGTAGATCAGCCCGACGATATTGTCGATCCGCTGCTCGTACACGGGGATGCGCGAGTGTCCGGCCTGCTTGACGATCTCCAGAACCGTCGGCAGGTCCGAATGCAGCTCGATCGCCACCAGATCCGTACGCGGCGTCATGATCTCGTCGGCGCTGCTCTCGCTCAATTCCAGAACGTTCTCGATCATCTCCTGCTCTTCCTCGTCGAAGGTCCCGTCCATACGATGCTGTTCGAGGTCTTCCAGGAATTCCTCATGCTTCTCTTCGAGCTGCTCTTCCCGGGTCGCCTCCGGGACGCCCGCCAGGCGCCGGATAAAACCATCGTACAGCTTGAGGAAGTAGAGCACAGGGGTCGCCAGGAGGGCGCAGAACATCAAGAGCCCAAAGGTCCGGCTCAGCAACTTCTCACCGGCGTGCCGAGCCCAAGCGTGCGGGATGGCGAGACTGAAGACGGAGAAGATCGTCAGGGCGATCAGAAAAGCCGCCGCGTAGTGTGCCAGACCCAACTCGGGCCCTCGCCAGGCCGAAATCAGCGCCACCAGCAACAGTAACGAGCAGATATTGGAAACGAATCGCAAGAAAGAGCACGTCAGAAACAACCGGTCCACGTTCTCGGCCAGCGCATCGACGCGCTGCGGTTGCTCCTCTCCGTTAGCCGCTTTGAATGCCTCCTGGAGTCGGAGGCGGGAGAATACCCGTAGCGCGATCGCGTTGACGGAAAAGAACAGCGTCGTTCCAACGAGCAGGCATATCGACAGCACGGCCCAACCGATGAAGCCCACTTGTGATTATCCTTTCAATGCAGTGTCAAATCCAGCCCGGCGGGTCTACTCGACCGGCCGCCGCTTCGGGTCGCCATTATACACCAACCCATAGCCCAGGTGTTGGAGAATCTCGTCCTCGGTCTCATGCATTTTGCGGGCCTGCTCGGCGGTAGCGTCGTCAAAGCCCAGTTGGTGCAGCAACCCATGGGTGACATACAGGGCCAGTTCGGCTTCGCCCGAGTGCCCGCGTTGCGCCGCTTGTCGAACCGCCATCTGACCGTTGACGATGAGATCGAGGACACGCGCGCCACTGACTGTCTGATCGTCAGACAAATCGAAACTCAGGCTATCGGTGGTCCCTTCGTGACCGAGAAACCGCTCGTTCAGTTCGGTAATCTCAGCATCGTCGACCACCCCAACACTGACGGTGGCGTCCGAGAGTTCGAAACGGTCGCAGATCGTCTGGACCAGGGTCTCCAGCCTCGACGGGTCAACCGGCATTTCCTCGAAGTGTGTCGTGATCTGGACCGTATTCACGGGGTCCCTCCTCAGGTGCGAACCATTTTATGCGCGCCGGAGGCGGCCGGGTGCTGCGCATCGAGCGGTGCATCGGCCGGCGTGGGATAGGCGATGCGCCCGTGATACTGAGCCGCCAGCGATTTGGACATGCTGGCCTCGATCCCACTGAGTTCCCGCAGGGTCAAATCGCACTCGTCAAACTGTCCATCCTGCAGACGCTTCATGGCCATGTTGTGGACCACGATTTCCACCTTGGCCAAGGTGACGTCGGACAGCGAACGAATCGCCCCCTCGACGGCGTCGGCCAGCATGATGATGGCGGCCTCCTTGGTCTTCGGCCTCGGACCGGCATACCGAAATTCGCTCTCGCACGGCGGGGCCTCTTTGGGCTTCTTACCGGCCCCCTCTCCGTTCGGCGCTTCATGCTTCTTCTTCGCCTCGTTGTAGAACGGCTCCACCAGCGTGGTTCCATGATGCGTCTCGACAAACTGACGCAGGACGCTGGGCAGCCCATATTCCTTGGCCATCTCGACGCCGTCCTTGACGTGTCCGACGATGATCAATTGACTCATGGCCGGCGAAAGCTCCTTGTGCTTGCTGGCCGAACCGAGTTCGTTCTCCACGAAATACTTGGGCTTATTGAGCTTGCCGATGTCGTGGTAGTAGGCTCCTACGCGACAGAGCAATCCGTTGCACCCGATGGCCTCAGCGGCCGCTTCGGCAATCGAGCCAATCAGCAGACTGTGACTAAACGTGCCCGGCGCCTCCATGGCCAGCTTCTTCAACAAAGGCTGATTGGCGTCGGAGTAATCCAACAGCGTCATACTGGTGGCGATGCGGAATGTCCTCTCGATCAGGGGCAGCAGACTCTGAATGAGGAGCCCACCGATGAAGGCGGCCGCGGCATGGTACCCGGCCGAACGCATCACTCCAACGAAGGCAGGCGCCTCACCGCGAAAATCCAGATATGCCGAGGAGGACGCCATCAAGAAGACCACCCCCGCGGCCAGGGCGCTCACCTCCAAGAGCTTCATACGCGTGCGAATTTCCCTGAGCGAAAAGCAACAGATCGCCGCGCCGGAGGCCATCGTCAGCAAGAGCCCGATCCCCTGGAGTTGGAATCCGCCTTCGCCCCTGGAGCCGACCGCCAGAGAGGCTAGCACGCAATACAGCGTGCTTGTGCCCACGGCGAAGCGCTGATCGTAGGCAATGACCAGGACAATGGCGGCCACCACCGCCGTCCCCGTCCCCCAACTGCCCCCCCAGTGCGAGGCCCCGCCGGAGAGGACCCCGACCTTGGTGGCCCCCAGCAGGATCAAGAGCACGGCAACCAGAGCCAGCGCCCGGGCATGGTTATGAACGATACGCGCCTGATAATGATAGGTGTAGAACCCGGCCCCGACGGAAATCGACACCACAACCACCAACAGCGCCGCCAGCGCGGCGTAGCGGCTCTGCGCGACAAACTCGAACGAGAGAATCCCCGTGCAGGCCAGGACGAACACCAACCACAGGCATGCCGAAATTGCCACGTCGGTACTGATCAGCGCCGAAATCTTGACGGAGCGCCCCGCCGTGATGTTTCGGCGCACCTGATCGCGTCGCGGATTGGTCTTCTTGAACAGTCCCATGTATCCTAGCCGATCATGAACAGGTCCGTGCCGCGCAGCGCCCTGTCACGAGGGATTTCGCGGCCTGGCTCACGATTTCTCATAGGCCTCACGATGCGCCTCGGCTTCGTGCTTTTTCTTGTAGGCGCGGACGATGTTCTGCACGAGCTTATGCCTGACAATGTCCTGTTGATTCAACTCGGCGACCCCGATTCCCTTGACGCCGTGCAGCGTATCGATGGCTTCAATCATCCCGCTCTTCTGGTTGGCCTCCAGGTCGCTCTGGGTGACATCGCCGGTAATGATCATCTTCGAGCCGTGCCCGAGTCGAGTGAGGACCATCAGCATTTGCAGACCCGAGGTGTTCTGGGCTTCATCGCAGATGATCGCCGACTCATTCAGCGTTCGACCGCGCATGAAGGCCAGGGGGATGATCTCGATGACATCCAACTCCATGAACTTCCGCATCTGGGCAAAATCCATCATATCCTCGAGCGCATCGAAGAGGGGCCGCAGATAGGGATTGACCTTGGCCTGGAGATCTCCGGGCAGAAAGCCCAGCTTTTCGCCCGCTTCGACCGCCGGACGGGCCAGCACGATGCGGCGGATCTGGCGTTTCTTGAGCATGGAGACGGCCACCGCCACCGCCAGGTAGGTCTTACCGGTCCCGGCCGGTCCGGTGCAGAAGGTCAGGTCATTGTTGAGCATCGTCTCGATGTACTTCAACTGGCCCTTCGTGGAAGGCTCAACCACCTTCTTCGAGTAGACGCTGACAGCCTGCCCATTGTCGGGACCGGCCGCCGCGGCCCCTTGCGCGATCAGGCCGGCGACATCGGTCTCGGTCAGCTGCCCATGTTTGAGCAGGTGCTTCTGCATGCAATCCACCACCTCGGCCGTCTGATTGACCTTGGCCTCGGGCCCGCTGATGATGAGATTGGACTGGCGTGCGGTAATGCTCACACCCAGGGATCGACGCAGAACGCGTAGATGAGAATCGGCAGCGCCGAATAGATCAAGTTGCTTGCTGCTCGAATCTAATTGTACGGTCAGTTCCAAGTTCCTGCTCGCTAAAGCACACTTATCATTCGGTCCGCCCGGCCCACCGGTCAGGCCACGAACCTGAAAAACAGATATCCGAACGGCGCCGCCACCAGCGGCGAATCGATGACGTCCAGTATACCACCGAACCCCGGTACGCGGTTCGATGAATCTTTCTGCTGGGCATCCCGTTTCATCATGGACTCGGCCAAATCACCCATCTGGCCGATCACGGCGAAAGCAGGTCCGAAGACCAACGCCTTCCACCAGACCATTGTAGCAAAACCGGCGGAAAATGCGAGACTGATGACCGTCGCGAACAGCATCGCGCCGCCCAGCCCTTCCCAGGTCTTGCCCGGACTGATGCGAGGCGAGAATTTGTGCTTACCGAACAGCTTGCCCAGCGTATAAGCCCCTATATCAGAGCACTTTACGACGAACATCAACATCAGGACATCCCAGAGCCCCATCTCGATGCGAATCGCCAGAACGAAGGCTCCGAGGACACCCAGGTATCCGACACAAAGACAATTGATCCCGGCGTTTCCCAGAACGCCGTCCGTGCCCTGATACCGACTTTGGCGCCATAGGGCGGCCATCAGAAAAAAGGCCAGGACGAGCACGAGATAGACATGAGGCTCTATAGCGAACCACTGCGGCCAATACCACGTCGTGGCGATCAGGAGCGTCCCCCCGACGCACACGGGAACGAAGACCGTCAAGGACTTGGAAGCGGCCAGGCGCGAGAACTCGATCACCGCCAGGACGAGGACCGCCGCGACCATCAGGGCCATCAGGGTCCCTCGTACGGCCTTGTCGTCGGCGGCGCTGGCGGTCAGCGAGCCATCAAGCCAACCATCGAGAATGGTCAGACCGCCAAAGAACAGTGTCATGAGGATCGCGGAGAAGACTCTGTGTTTGAGCATGGTCGAGGATAGAGCGCCTATTGAGATTCTAAGTAGCTCATCGCCCCGGGAACAATTCGCCCCGCAGGCCGCTTTGCAATCATCCGCTCGTCGGAGAACCCGTGTCAACGGCGCCAAACCGCCGGTCCCGTTCGGCGTACGCAACAATGGCCTTCTCCAACTCTGTCTGGTCGAAATCCGGCCATAGTGTCTTGGTCACATAGAACTCACTGTAGGATATTTGCCAAAGCAAGAAATTACTCACCCGCAGTTCGTCGGCCGTGCGAATCAACAAATCCGGATCGGGAAGCCCCTTCGTGTAGAGGTGTTTAGCGAAGAACTCCTCGTCGATGTCTTCCGGACGCATCTGTCCCTGCTGGACCTTTTCGGCGATGGCCCTGGCGGCATCTACGATCTCACCCCTGCCGCTATAGTTCAAGGCCATCGAGAGCACCATCCCGGTGTTCTCGCTGGTGACCTCCATCGTTCCATGGAGTGCGTCCTGGACGGCCGACGGCAGACCTTCCATGCGACCCAGATGGGCGAACCGAACGTTGTTCTCGACCAGGGTGGCGCGGATACTCACCAGGTAGGCGCTGTATAGATGCATCAGGGCGTCGACCTCGACCTGCGGCCGTTTCCAGTTCTCCGTACTGAACACGTACAACGTCACCGATTGAATGCCCAAGTCCACGCAGCGCAGGGAGATCATCTCGGCGGTCCGGGCCCCTTGCCCGTGTCCCTCGTACCGAGGCAGGCCCTGACGCTGGGCCCAACGGCCGTTGCCATCCATGATCACGGCGATATGGCGCGGCATTTGTTCGAACTGCAACCCCAGCCGCTCGGCCGTGACGCTCAGTTTCTGCTCCATGCTCTCTATTGGCGTAGACCCATAGGGTGGGGCTCATCCCACCGGTTTTTCTGCTACCTAACGATTGTCTGGCTGCGCTTCGGTCCGACTCCGACCATGCCGACCGGCTTGCCAACGATCTCCTCGACGCGCCGCACATAGGCCTGGGCATTGGCCGGCAGTTCGTCGAAAGACGTGGCCTCGGTGAGATCCTCGTCCCAGCCCGGAAGCGTTTCATAAATCGGCTTGGCCTTGGCCAGACGGGCGATATTGGCCGGGAAGAAGGTCTTTTCCTGACCGTCGATCTCGTAAGCCCGGCACACCTGCAACTCTTTCAAACCGCTCAGCGTGTCGAGATGCAGCAGCACGAGCGAATCGATCGAGCCGATCTTGACGCCGTACGAAACGGCCACGGCATCGAACCAACCGCATCGCCTGGGGCGACCGGTCGTCGTGCCGTACTCGTTTCCCGCCTTGCGAATGAAGTTGCCGATTTCATTGTCCTGCTCGGTCGGAAACGGCCCGGCCCCGACGCGCGTGGTGTAGGCCTTGATCACACCGATGTACTTGTCCACCATGCGGGCGGGCACGCCGCAGCCGGAAGGCAACCCCAGCGAACTGGAATTCGAACTCGTGACGTAGGGGAAGGTCCCGTGATCCAGATCCAGCAGCGAGCCCTGGGCCCCCTCGAAGAGAAGCGAACGCCCCGCCTCGACCGAGGTGTGCAGCAGTTCGGTCGTGTCGGTGATGAACGGCGCCAGCCTCTCGGCGTAGAGCTTGCATTTCTCGGATATCTCGCCGGCGCCCATCGGTTCGGCGCCGTACAGAGCGCCGAACAGCTTGTTCTTGTAGGCCATGATGGTTTCCAGCTTGTCGTTCAGGGCCTTGAGGTCACGAAAATCACCCATGCGAACGGCGTAGCTGCGTCCCACCTTGTCGGCATAGCAAGGACCGATCCCACGAATGGTCGTTCCGATCTTGTGCTTGCCGAGCGATTCTTCACGCAACTGGTCTTCCCGCTTGTGGTAATCCAGAACAACGTGGGCATTCTCGCTGATGAAGAAGCGGCCCTTCAGCGAAATGTCACGCTCGGCCAGTCCATCTATCTCACCGATGAGCACTTCCGGGTCGAGCACCACGGCATTGGCGATCACGCACGCGACATCCCCGCGAATGGAGCCGCTGGGGAGAAGGTGGAGTGCGAATCGCTCGTCGCCGATCACCACGGTGTGTCCAGCGTTGGAACCTCCGCCGTACCGCACCACCATATCGCACTGCTCGGCCAGGATGTCAACAACCTTGCCCTTGCCTTCATCGCCCCACTGTAAACCAACTACGCAAATATTCATCGGTTCCGTGCGTCCCTAAACCTGCCTATAATTGATTTCAAAAACCAAAACCGCAATAGCCTACAGACGTAACCCATTGCGGTCAATCAAATATTCACCAGGGTAAATCGAAGCGAAGGGTCCTAGGTAATCTTGGCCACCAAATGATCCAGAACGACCTGCAAGTTGTCATATTGGCGATCGCTCAGCTTACGCCGCATCTCTGTCCCGTTGGTCCCTTTGTAGATGATCGTAAAGAAACCCTTCTTCTCGAAGTGCGTTTTGTCAATTCCCTCAATGGCGTCGTATGGGATCTTCACGTTTCCGGCCAGGGCAAGGGCGTCTTCGTCCGCAACAAGCTTTCTATCCTTGATGACGAAGAAGTAGCCCCCCAGCAAGACCGCCGCGCCAGCGAGAAACGGCGGGGCCACGCGATTGATCCCCAGATCCGTATCGGCAACGCCCTGCTCATCGGTGTGTTTGTCGATGAAACCTTTGTTCAGATAGCCGTCGTAGGCAAACCAAGCGGCCAGCACCAGGCAAACGACGATGTAGATTTTGAAGTTGTTGCGTTTGTACTTGCTCAGTGGCGCCTCGATCGCCATGGGCGTTCTCCCTTCCAACTCATGTCGACCGTCGCTGGGCAATGACCTCCGTCAAGGGTTGCACGAAATGGCGCACGACCTTCTCGGCCATCAAGCTCTCGGCCAGTTCACACTGCCGCTCGAACGACGTGACGGCGTCGAAACGCTCGTTCGTTCTGGGGTACTGCCTGATCGTCAGCGACAGGCTGATGGCTTCATCCCGACTCTGCTCCTTCTCGCCAGGCTCGTAGACGCTCGTTTTGGACTCGATGCTCACGCGCGCCTGGGTTCGCCGATCGTCCGAAAGCGAGACGACCATCGCCGGGGAATAAACGATGGGTTTGCTCTCCGGCAAATCGAACAGGCAGCTAAAGGCGCTCATTCCGAACAACGCTTCGGCGATGACCTCATCGTGATTGCCGGAATAATCGAAATCCATCGAAATGCTCAGATCGAGTGAATCAACATCGAGCGGCGTCACACCCAGCATGTACGGCATCAATTCCAACACGAGCCGGTCCTGGCGATACGCCTCCTCGAAACTCGACGGATTGACCATCCCCGAGCCGATCCGGTCGCCCTCGAGACTGACCCACCGATAATGCCCGGCGGCGTGATCCTCCTCGAGGTAGTAGTCGTTATTGTCGCGGCGCAGGAATCGCCCCATCGACGGAAATTGCTTCTGGATCCGATCGAAGAACGTCAATATCGTATCGCGCTCCGTCGGTAGATCCAATTCCGTGTTGACGTACATGTCAACGTAGAAGTCGTCGCACAGCGAACTATAGCTATTAGCAGACATCAGGTCTGAACCTTCAATATGGACTGTTCTCAAAATAAATCGGGCCCGGAAGATTTCCCATGCTGCGGAACCTCCGCTGGCCCACAGTCATTATACGCCCAAACATCCGTTTTCCTACACTTTTTCGGTCGGTCCCATCAATTCTACCAAGTTGATCCGCAGGATCAGCGGGTCTTCACCCATTTCTGGGCCTTTCCATGCATCGAAACACCATGTATTGGGGCTATGGGAATGCCCCACCATCCTACTCTACGAAGATTTCAGGAGAAGTTTCACTCCATTCGGTGGGAAAAGGCGTCTAGGACGGAGATTGGAGACCCCGTTGGCCGGCTAGGCCTCTTTCGGTTCGGGCAGCGTCAGTTCCGTGAGCATCGTCCCGACCGCCGAGAGAATGGTGAAAATGAACACCCGCCAGACGCCCAGCGACAGGAGATGAACGTCTGGGGAATCCCCCCTTTGGCCAATCGCGGCCGAAATAGCGGTCGCCACCAGCCCCGCGAGCACACCGGCGAGCACACCGGCGACCACCCGCCGGCCCAGGGCGGCGCCACCGCAGCCCAGCGTTACCAGGCCGCCGCACAGTAGCGGCACCGACAGGACCAACCACCAGAATTCGCGCAGCGCGGGCAATTCGCCGGCCCGACTGAAGAAGTTGTAGTCGGTCAATCCGAAGATACCGGCCGCGACCAGGGCGCAGAGGGGTGCGTGCCAGTAGCGCGGCCGCAAAGTAGCCCGGAGCTCAGCCCGCCGCTGCATACGCCGGCGGATCGTCAGCGGCCAATTGTAGAACAGGCTGAATACCCAATGCTCCAGCAACGCTCCACCCTCGCCGAAGACCGGGACGATGTGAACCGCCTCGGTCGCCCAGTGAGCGGCCATGAAGCGTGCCAGCGCCGGATAGCGATAGGTCATCTGGATCGGAAAGGCCAAATACCCCACGTATTTGAAGAAGCCCAGGAAAACCGCGATGTTGTAGTCCTTGAAGTTCCGATCGCGGATGACCAGGTAGACCACGTAGAGACCGCGCGTCAGCGAACCGGGCGAAAGCGGGACGACCTGGAACAGCGCCAGGATACCGGCCACCACCACGGCGCGTTCGGCCTGGGGCATATCCGGATGCGTGAAGTAATAATAGGCCGCCACGGCCACGGAGACCACCTGCGTCACCGGTAGCGTGCAAACGTGAACGGCGAGACTCTTGAGGTACTGCTGAATATAGGGCTCACTCAGTTGCGAAACGATCGTCTTGGCGTCGTCGTCGCTGAGCATGTGCTTTCTCTGCCCCTCGGCCAACATGTCGCGGAGCCATTGCTCGCGTGCCTCGGCATTGAAGTACAGCCGGACCGGCCTGACGAAAAGGTATGCCAGTTTCTCTTTAGCGAACCGCCCGTCGGTCACAAACCGGTGCAACCCCGCCGGCAAGATCGAGACGGGTAAGTGGCCCAGAAACCGCCAGGGCTGCTCGGCCAACCTCTGAGCTCGGTCGGCATCCACCCGCCCGGCCCGATACCAACCGATCATCTTCTCGGCGACACGCGCCCTGAAGGCCTGCCCGAAGTAGCCCACGCTTCTCAGCATGCGTCCGTAGTGCCGGCGCCAATCGTCTCGACCCCAGGTGCGCCTGAGCACCTTGCCCAGAAACGGAATGCAGCCGATCACGAAGAACAGGAAGGTCAGAATGCGACTGCTCCTCAGCCGCCCTTCACACCTCGGACCGATAATACCGCGCACCCTATAACTGGTCACGGCACTATCGAAGATGGTGGACCACAGGCGGCCACTGTACAGCAGTCGGACATGGTTGTGCGTGATGTCGGGAATTGAATCGCGATAGACGCGCTCGGCCTCCTCCAACTCGGCCAGCGCCCCCTGCATATCTGCGAACTCAGCCCCGTGCGCCTCGGCATATCGTTCGAGTTTCTCGACACTGCCCCGATCGAACTGGACCAGCGACCCGCGCGCGACCCCTTTGGCGATGAGCTTCACATCGCCCGGACTCATGGGCAGGTAGGGCAACAGCGCCAGGCCGGCCCGGAAATCCACCGCCGTCAGCCCGGCCGCCGGGTCGTCGTCGCAACCACCGCGTTTTAGGCAATTCGGCTGGCTCTTGCACGTGCTCCATTCGTATTGCCGGGCAAACTCCGGGGCGCCCATCTCGTGGAGCAATTCCACAAAGCGTCCCATGAACTCGCGCTTGGCCCGGTATTCAGGCGAGCCGAGACGCTCGTCATTGACGCTACTGCCGGGCCGCCAGCGCCTCAGCAGATCGAGTCGGTCGTCCACCTCCAATTCCCACGTGCGGCCTTCCACCCACTCGCTCAGTTCTCCACAACTGCCAAGCTGCTCGTCAACGAACGTCGCGTAGATATCCACGACGCTTCGCTCGTCGCCAAACTTGACCTTCGCGCCGCGTCGGATGAGTTTTTGCCAAAGGGCCCCGGCCCGAGCGGCCGAGGGATTGACCTGGAGTTGAAAGGGACCCTGGAAGCCGATCCAATAGAGCAGATTGCGAAACAGGCACGAGAATGCCGAGGGCGGAATGAGGATTTTTATGGCGTACGTGCCACCGACTTCGATCCCGTCGATGGGACCACCCTCGATACCCAGCACGTTGACCCGATAGACCTGTCCGGCAAACCCGCCACCAACGAAGCGATCGATCTTCAGCCGGACCTGGGCCGTCGCCTCGCTACCTACCTGGCGGACTGAATAGCTTAGTTCCGTTCCGTCATCGTAGCGCGCGACCCGCATAGGCCGCAGAACGTCGGCCCGACGGAACTTCTCTTCAAGCTGCTTGGAGACCTCAACACTGTATTCTGCCGCCATCCGTGGTTCCCGAGCTCAATTTAGGCCGTAATCCAGAGCTTCACACTAATCACAAGAATGATCGCCGCCAACACGCCAGCTAGCAAATCATCGGCCAGCACCCCCCAACCGGCAGGGAACGCCTCCATTTTCTTTATCGGCCCGGGTTTGGTTATATCAAGGGCCCGAAACAATAAAAAACCCAACCCGGTGACAAAACAGCATTGTTTGAGCGACAGATCGGCCGGTAGGAGCAGCGGGATGATGAGATAGGTGACCGCCTGGCCCGCCACTTCGTCGACCACCACCTCGCCCGGATCGCCCTTGCCCACCAGCGCCGCCACCGCCGGCACGCAGAGGACACAGGCCGCCGAACCGGCCACGATAAAGGCCGCCATCACCACAGTGATCGCAATCGCCGGCGTACCAAAATGCAGCATGATGCCAAACGCCACCGCCGGCGGCAGCGAACCCCACGTCCCCGGCGCAATCGGCAACCAGCCCAAGCCAAAACAAGATGCAATCAGTCGTCTCATAGTGGAGGAACCTTAACGAAGCGACCCCCGCAAGTCAAAGAGAAACAGGCATGCGTCACGCGCGCTGCGGCAACAAGGCCCGCAAGCGATTGTCCAGTTCGGCCAGTTCAGGACAGACGGACAGGAGCCCCCGATAGTTGGAGAGGGTCCGGCCAATCAGCTTTTCGCGCCCGCCACCAGGACTTCGCGCATCACCGGAGCGCGTCAGGAACGGCTCGAAGACGTCTTCTTTCAGACGCTGATGCTCGCGCACTTCCGGCCAAGAGAACCCCAGTTCGTCCCTGTAGCCGGCCAACAGCCACGCTTCCACCTCAGGCTGCGCCGCACAGCAGAGCAGATGCACGCCGCGCTGGGCCAATTCCTCTTCGAGGCCAGGCAAACCAGTCGCTCGGTCCGCATCCGGCAGGAACAGCCACAGATCGAAGTGCCGGTAACGATCCGCAAGGTCGCCCTTGATTGCACTGACGGCATGCGGGTAGCCATTGAGCTTGGGGTTGGTCAGTATCGTCACGCGCGCCTTGGGCTTGCCCACTTCGCCTAGCATCCGCTCGACGAGGGGCTTGAGAATATAGCCGTTGTAGGTGGGGTCCTCTGGGATGACAAGCACCCGAAAACTCACAGGGCCGTCTCCATCCAACCCTCGGCGAACAGATCGCTAATCGACTGCTTGCTGACAATCTCGTTGAAACGGGGAATCTCGCTCAGAGGACAGACATGTGACTCACCGGTCTCTTCGTCACGCTTGCAGTAGAACGTCGTGGCATATTCCTCGGGCTTGAGCCAGGCCAATATGAGGGGCGAATGCGTCGTGACCATGACCTGGGTTTTGCCCTCGGCCGCCCGGCTCCGCAGCAACTCCACCAGCAATCGCAACCGGCTGGCGTGGATACCGTTTTCAATTTCTTCAATCGTTAGAATACCCGGCATGTCGAATTGGAAGAACGCGGCCGTGATTGCGGCGAATCGCAACGTGCCGTCGGAAAGAACCGGTGCGAGCCATTCGTGAGCCCTCTCCTTCATTACGAACATTGGCTCACGCAGCGCTCCGGATCGCGTTTCCACATCGTCCACTTCATGGGGCCGCAACTCTCGCAGCCAACCTAAATAGGCTTCTTTGACGTCAGAGTCAGCGCAGATCATCTTCATCAACGCGGCAAAGTTCTCCCCCCGGTCCCCCATCCGCTTCATTTCGTATGCTTGCGAGTACGCACGCAGAAGCGGCAACGAAGGCCGGAAAAGCTGCATATCCCCAAAGACATATGCCACCTGATTGCCCATTCGTGGACGAACCTCGCTACGCGCCGCATCGCCCCTGCAAGCCGCCTGGGTAAGCATAGGCCGGTCAGTTTGGACCCGCACCGTGTTCCGGTAAGACTGGTTCTCCGTATCCGTGTAATGCTGCACTGGCGACGATAGATCCGACACAGTACTGTCGTCAGCCGAGAAATCGTAGACCGGCTCTCCGGACACGGACAGCTCTTCCCTACAAAAACGTCCCTCTTTCGGCCAAAAGGCAATTCTCAACTCAAAGGGGAGCCTGTTCCCGTCTGCAAGTGTCCCAGCTACCTGAAACGAAGTCGGTTCGTCCGCGTCCTTAAATGCAAACGGCACATTTGCACTGCCGCCGCGGATGCCTTCCCAGACCTCGCTCGTGGCGCTCTTGGGCTTGCCGTCGAGGATTTCGCGGAGGGTGAATCCGTAGCCGATGCCCTGGAGGACGCGCAGGGCGTCGAAGAAGTTGGACTTACCGCTGGCGTTGGGGCCGATGAAAATGTTCAGAGGCCCCAGCTTGAGGTTCACGTCCTTGAAGCTCTTGAAGTTCTTGATGCTAATCTGCTCGATCATGCGCCGGCCCGGCTCCAGGTCAATCCGCTCATGTGTTCACCTTGACGAGTTTACCGCAGCCATGATGGCTCTGCAAGTAGCTGGTTTTCCCCCAGGAGCCAAAGCGTATAATCCTTCTGGGGATCAAGGCTCCCGCGTTTCGCGCATGCCACCGGCTTTGCTCATCAGACGACAGCCGTCCTTTACCAGGGTCTCCTGCAGTTCGTTGATGTGTCTCTCGTAGACGCCACGCGGCGTGGTCTTGTGCTTCGTGGCGATTGCCGCCGCAGTGCCGGCGGCTTGGCCCATCGCACAGCAGGGGCGCATCACGCGTGTGCCACCAAAGGCAATGTGTGTGGCTGAGTGGCATCGCCCGGCCATGAGCAGATTCTCGATATTCCTTGAGTAGAGCGTCCGGTAGGGAATACTCGTCCGGCGTCCCTGGTAAACGTGTATGCAGTCGTTGCCCTTGACCCAAAACCCTTCCGGATGATGAACGTCGGGACCCCAGTCGGTGAAGGCAACGGTGTCGTCATGGACGATTCGCTCGTCGTAGTCTCTCTGGTTCATGACGTAGTCGCCGACGAGCCGCCGGCTCTCCCGAACCCCGGTCACGTAGTTCAGCCAGACCAGCTCCCGCTTGACGTTCTTGTCTTTGGTCGCCGGATTGTGATTCTTGGCATAGTTCCACAGCCCCAGCGAGATGCGGAACAACTCATCGCGGATGTGCTCGGCATCCTCAATCGTGTTCTCCATCCCGCCGTACTCCACCCACCAGGCATGGTGGATCCACCCGTTGAGGTCGTTGCCCGGATTGCGGCCCTGGCCACGGGAGGGTCGGTCGAAGTTCTCGGGACGAACAATCTTGCTGGTCCGCTGGTGCGAACCCGACGGCTCAAAACCAGAGGAAGCGGTCCACCGATACGCCCAGTCGGGACACTCAAACGGGACCGGCTCCTGGTGAGTGGCAAAGCCAGCCTTGTAGAGATTGTTGCCCATCGTGCGATTGCCGGCTTGAACCGGGGCGAGGGATTCGTCAAACTCCGAGCGTGCTTCCTGACCCATCCGGTACTCAGCGCCGGCGTAGTAACCGATCCAGCCATGCCCGGTCGTATCGGCAAACAGGGGCGCCGAGAACCGCATGCGCTGCCCCGTGTGGACATCAAGGGCAATGACAGAGGCGATTCTGGCCTTGCCCTTCATCTCCACGTCGATGGCGCGCGTGTTGAGGAAAAGGGAGATATTCTCCTCGGCGCGGACAATCCCTTCCATCTTCTTTGAGTCGGCGTAGTTGTTCCATCCCTGCGGCGGGAAGAGTTCTTCCGTGATGCCCGTCACATTGCGACGGTCCGGCGGGTTGCCAATGTAGCCCATGGGCGGGATCTCGATCTCCGAGGAACTGTTGCCCCCCAGCACGGGCCGGTCCTGGATCAGGGCGACTCGGATTCCGTTGCGTGCGGCCGCGATCGCGGCGCCCATGCCCGCCGGGCCGCCGCCCACGACGACCAGATCGTAGGCGCCCCTATCCGTGACATCCGGGCTGACACCGGCGTACCTGAGACGCTGTACGGCGAGCTTCTTTGCTTCATTGGCAGGTTGGAACCTACCGGTGGCCAGCACAATGGCATCGCAGCGCCCCCACCAACCGGTGGCATCACGCAGGCGAAGTTCCGCGGCGCCCTTGTTCAACTCGAAGGTGCCACCCTGAATCCAGCGCCACGCATCGTCATCCGCCCGGCCAAAGGTCACTGACGAAGCCTTAGCATCGACCCAGACCTGGAACCGGCCGGGAGAGTGTGACGGGAACCAGTCACGGCAGCGAACCCAAAGGGTATAGGTCCCATCTTTCGGTATGGCTACCTCCGTCACGGCGTCATCCACCGGCTTGCCAACACCGGTCGCGAGCAGATAGACCGAGCCCATGATGTCAATGTGCTGGGGGTCGTTAGACCATGACCCCGTATCCTCCATCGACTCGGCTTCCTGCCAGACAACGTGACTCGCAGCGAAACCGACAGACGCTGAAACGAGCACCAGTAACGATATCCAGCGCGTCATCCGTTCCATGTCCCTTCCTTTCAATCTATGACTTGTCTGCCTCCAGCAGCTTGAGGCAATAGCGGTCGGTCATGCCGGCGATGTAGTCGCAGACGGCCCGTTGCAGGCCGTGTTGGGGAATGAATCGCTGGAAGTAGCCCGGCATCCGGTCGGGCTGGGCGCACAGTCGCCCGAAGAGTTCGGTCAGCCATTGGCGGACTTGCTTGGCCGTCTGGACGAGTGACTCATGGTGATAGAAGCGTTCCAGGAGAAACGTCTCCAACTCGATTAGCTTGCGATCGCTTTCGGTCGAGAGTCCGATCAGGTTCTCGGCTCGCGTGCAGGCGTCGCGGTGCGTTTCGATTCCGGCGGTCGTGATGTTTTCCCGACTGGCATCGATGGCGTCACTAACCAGCGCGTCGATGATCGCCTTGGCCGTGCGGGTCCGACGAATGGTCCAGTCGTCGATCTGTTCGGCGCCGATTCGCTGTCGCGCCTCGGCGAAGATCTCGATATCCCCAAGTGGCTCGAGGTCGAGCAGGCGGGCCTTCATCCCGTCTTCGAGATCGTGGCAATTATAGGCGATGCGGTCGGCCAGGTCGACGATCTGCCCTTCCAGCGTGCCATTGGCCTCGGCGAACGAAGTGACCTGCGAGACGTCATAGCGGCTCTTGTGTTTGGCCAGACCCAGCCGGGTCTCGTACATCAGATTCAGACCCATGAAGGCCGGATAGGGGTGTTCGAGCAACTCGACGATACGTAGCGTCTGGGCGTTATGCTCGAACCCGCCGTGCGCGCTCATCAACACGTTCAGAGCCGCCTCGCCCGCATGACCGAACGGGGAATGACCCAAGTCATGAGCGAGACAGATCGCTTCGGTAAGGCTCTCGTTGAGTCCCAGGGCCTTGGCGATGGTCCGGCCGATCTGAGCGACTTCGATGCTATGCGTCAGGCGCGTTCGATAGTAGTCGTCCAAACCCGGCGTGAACACCTGGGTCTTGCCTTCGAGCCGGCGAAAGGCCGAGCTGTGGATGATCCGATCGCGGTCGCGCTCGAAGTCGGACCGGTAGGGATGCGACGTCTCGGCGAACGCACGGCCTTGACTGACCGCCTCGGTGGCCGCATAGGAACTCAATCGATTCGTCATGTTCAGAGCCTGGGAAGTCCGTGCTCGGCGCTGGCGGTTTTCAACTCGCTCAGCAGGTCCGTCTGCGACTGGCTGATCACATCCGTATCGCTACAGACGTTCATAAAGTTCGTGTCACCATCCCAGCGGGGCACCACGTGGATATGCATGTGGCCGGGCAGGCCCGCCCCGGCGCAGCGGCCGAGGTTCAGCCCCACGTTGAAGCCATGAGGATTGATCGCTAGAGACAGGGCCTTCTGAACCTCGCGGACGAGCTTGAACAGCTCGAGCATCTCTTCGTCCGACGTCTCGTCCAGGCCGGCGATGTGCCGTGCCGGCGCGATCAACAGGTGGCCATTGTTGTAGGGAAACCGGTTCAGGACGACCAGACTCTTGTCGGTCCGCCAGAGGAGAAGATTCTCGTCGTCCGCCTCCGGATGCGCCAGGTCGTGACAGAGAAAACACCCCTCGCTTTTCTCAAGACCTTTGATGTACGGAATGCGCCAGGGCGCCCAAAGATTCTCACGTTCCAAGATAGACCTACCTCCAGATATCCTGCCAGCCCGCCTCAGGGGGCCAGCCATTCGGTTGTCAATGTCTGCTCGATTGTGATATAGGGATTGGCGCGCAGCCCCATGGGGGGCAAAGACGCCTTCATCCTCAGGGTGTACTTCTGCTCGGCCGCTTCGATGCGACCGGCGTCGATATTGAACCGCTCTTGGCCCGTTCCTTCGAGTCCCAGAACTTGGTAGGCGCCAAGGAAACCGAAAGTCCCGCTCATCTGAAACCGCCCGGCGTAGGGGACGGGCCAGCCGGAAGGCGCTTTTTCCGCCAGACCGAAAGTGCTCGTAATGACCGCCTCTCGTCCCGCGTCCGTTTGGCGAATCTCGTCGAGCCGATACGTGACATCGCGAGCCTTCCGCACCACCATCGGGACGGGCGTCCACAGCTTCGAGCGCCAGCTCTGCCCAACTGCCACTCCGACGGCGGGATTCTCGATACTGGAAACGGTATCCCAAAGGAACCACTGACTGGCGATGAAATCGCCCACCATGTCCGGCTCCTTGACGCGTCCGCCCGAGCGGAAAGCTGCAGCGCCCAGCTTCTGGATGAGTTTTTCCAGTTCCGAGGCGTCGACCATCCTGCCGCGCGAATCGACTCTGAGCGTGAACGTTTCGCCCTGCGCGGCTTTGACAGCATCGCTGCGTAAGCCTCGCCCACTGGGCCGTCCAGTCCGCCTGATCTCCACGGATTCACACGTCGCCCGAACGGTGCTGACTCCGTAGGGGTCCACCGCCTCCGGCGTATAAGCGACGACCATCTCGACCCGCTCGGATTGCCGCTGCACCTTGCTGCCGGCCGGGAGGGCATCGGGGTCCCAATCCAATAGGATGTCACGATACGAAACGAACCTGTACCGCAGCGTCTGGCCCGGCTCGAAGTCAACCGTCAGCAGGGCTCGATCGGCCTTCGAGGTCCTTTTGCCCGCCGCGTTACAGCCAGCCAGTAACACCGACAGAGTCGCAACCACAATGACGATCCGCGTCCTCAACACAATCCCTTTCGACTTAGTTCGGCCCATGTCTTCACTCGACACGCTCCAATCGATATGATTCGACCGCACCCATGCGCAACACCGCGGGATTCGTATCGCCACTCTGGATCGCCGCCGGATCGGCCGTGACCCACTGCGTCTGCAGGTGCTCCGAATACGCGCGGATCTGACCGGCGCCCAGATCGAGGCGAAGCTCGCCTTCATAGCGGTCCGTGCTGTCGAACATACCCATGAGCGGATTGACCGCCTGTCCCTGGTGCGCCGCGCCCACTCCAGAGATCGAGGGAATCGCCTTCATCACGATCACCGCATCGTTCGTCTCGTCACCCTGCTCGACACGGTCAAACGTATAGACCCGCTCGTACGCCTTGGCGCCAAACATGCCGAACACGAAGCCGGCCTCTTTGCTCCAGTGCGCCTGCAAGGGCACAGTGTCGGGCTCCAAGGCGGTCAGGGAAGCGACCTCGTGCCGTTTCCTGACGACTTTGTCCGAAAGCAATCTCTCCGCGGTGCGATGCGCGGGCGTCACACCCTCGGTCACGCGCCGGACCGGTTCCATGTCGATCAGCGCTATGACCTCGCCCTTGGCAGTCATCTCTAGCTTGTAGCTCTGCCCGATCAGCTTGGCCATGGGGCTGTCCTGGTCCGAGTCCCGCGTACTGTCGAAATCCAGGACAACCTTACCGTGCGAGACGCCCTGATACTTCAGCGACTCGATCGTGATCTTGAGAATCGCCTGGCCGTCATCTTTCAACCGCTCCACTTGCTGGGCGAACGTCATCTCGACGGTATTGCCCGTATTGCCACCCTTGAACGCATCAGGCTTCTTGGCCGTGCTCCCCTCCCACTTGATACTCCTATCCATCTGGGTGGTCACCTTGTAGGTGGTCGTCTGCTCCGGGACAAACACCAAGGCAAGTTTGAAATCCTTGTCCTGCTCCGGTTCGGCCGTGACCGGCGCAACGACCGAAGGCGCCTCCGTCTCAGACGGCGCCTCAATCGCCGGCCCGTCGCCTGGGCTCTGGCAACCCGAGATCAACGCCAGCCCGCCCAGCACAACAACCACCCAGCCGACACAAACAGCCACTTCTCTTCTCATAGGAGTCCCAACCCATCACATCAAACGCCACCAACGCCCCTTCTCCAGTGCCGATTGTAGGCCCAACCCCCGCCCCCAGGCAACGTTTTTCATTGAAATCCGGCGTCCCTCCGCCTACGATAAACGTAGCGAACTTCTGACTTGCGGCTGCTTTCAGGCAAGTCGGCGTGCGATGCACACGCTGGGCAACTATATGACCTTCGCCATCGGGTACTTGGCTACGAGTTTCAGGGTCTCATCGAGTTGGGCTGTGCTCTCGGCGCCGATGGTCATGGCGTGCAAGAGACCCAGGTTCTGGGCAAACTGGATGCATTCATCCTTCATATGCACCAGGCTTCCCTCGCCGTAGATCTTCATGCCGATGATGGCCTTGCCGTTCTCCTTCATCTTCTTGAGAATGGGAATGACCACCTCGGGTTTCCCATCCATCTTCGCCCCCTTGGGATTGATGCGAGCCATGACGACATCCACCCAGGGGCATTCGGCAGCGGTCTTCAGTGCATCAATGCTGTGGCAGGAGACTCCCACGGCCCGCACCTGCCCCTTGGCCTTGGCCTGGTCGAGCACCTCCATATAGGCGGCCAGTTCCTTGTCCCAAGTGCCTGAAGACAGGCAGTGCAGGAGAACCACGTCTATATAATCCGTGGCGATCTCATGGCGAAAACGCTCCAGGGCCAGGCGCGCCGAGTGCTTCTGCAATGCAGGAGAGACCGACTTCGCATCCCGTCCGTCATAGCGCCACCAGAGCTTGCTCAGGAGCGCCACCTTGTCGCGCGGAATGGAACGCAGGGCTTCACGCATATACAGGTGCGTCCCGTAGAGATCGGCCATATCGAAGAAGGTCACGCCCCGATCATATCCATGACGCATCAGGCCGACGAGTTTCTCAAAGCCCAGTCGCGAATGATTGGACTGGCGGTTGCCGCCGGACATGCCCGTCCCCTGGGCCAGGCGCGAGACCGTAATGCCGGTCTTCCCCAAGGGCACCTGCGGAAGCTTGCCCACGCTCTCCTGCGCCGAGGCCAGCGTAGAACTGAGACCACCGGCCAAGGTAGCAATACCGGCCGAACGGGCCATGAACGATCTTCGATTCATCACGGTCATAACGACTCCCTATAGATTCACTGACTGCTTTTCAATTGCCTGCAAGTCCACTAAGTCGAGGATTTGCCACATCGAGTTCATTGCAGCACCCCTGAACACTTGGAACCTATACTACTAAAATTTCGCTCAGATTGCAGCAATTCTCCCGCCGCTCCAGCGCGTTGGACATCGTTTTTCATTGAAATCCATTGCCCCTCACCATACTATGAATGGAGCGAACTTCTGACGTGCGGCTTCCTTTTGAGCAAGTCGGTGTGCGATGCACAGCCTACGCAACTCAACTCAAGGCCAAAACAAGCAAGGTGCTCGCGGGATTAGTCTAGGAGGATGAACATGGAGAACTCCTTACCTTGGCCGAATGAATACAAGGGCCTTTTTGTCCAGGGGGGTAACTATCACGAGTTCGCTCACTTCGGATGGGGTGATATATGGCAGCAGTTTTATGGATATTGCACTGGCTATAAGGAATCGGCAGACCTGTTGATCGACGGTGCAATGGCAAGTCAGGACATCGCCCGATTAGATACGGTGGTGTTCCCGGCCTTCTTTCTGTATAGGCAGTTCATTGAACTCGCCCTAAAACAAGCTATCCTGCAGTTCAGTTCAGAAGAATGGTCAGAAAAGATCGCGACACTGAAGAAACTAAATCATGATCTGGTTGCCATTTGGAAGGAATTCATCAAGGCCCTTCCGCCAGCCAGAGATGAGAGTGATAAAACAACGCTCGAGGTGGTTGGAAGATATATTCAAGAATTCAGCGACGTGGACAAGTTTTCGTTTTCCTTTCGATATCCGATTACGAAGGATTTGAGACTGATTTTTGGTGAAGAGCAGAGAATCAATCTCAGACATGTGAAAGATCGAATGGCTGAGTTGGAGGCCTTTTTCTCTGGAACAGACGCATACATGGATGACTTGCGCACCAGTGAAAACGAGATGCGAGCCGAATTCGAAAATGACCTCTACCAGAGTGGTTTCTAATTCATTGGTGAACGCATAACATGCGGCTAGGCGAGACCGCTCGCAAGCTCGAGTCTCATCTGTAGTAGCCAGTCCACGACTCTTTAGTTATCCGACATCCCCGGCCCTAGTTGTCCATGACGTTGTCATTGATTCAACCCCTCTACTTTTTGTTCCTTCGGATTGAGGGATCTGATTGCCCAGACAATTGAACGGATGAATTGATACACTCCGTAGGGGAAGAGGACTATCACCCATGCTGCAATCATGGGGACTTCTGCGGCAGGAAATATCAGAGCTAGCAGTATATCTGCATACATTTTTCCATGGCTCGGACAGGTCTCTGGTTCGATCAAGAAGGCCAAGGAACGTATTACCAAGGGCATAATCGCGACGCCAATCAAAAGATGGATCAGCAGTGTCAACCATTCTCTCGCAATTAGTCTCTTTGTCGGTATTGTCATAAGTCACACACTGCTCGCCTTTTCTGCCCCTTCCGATCTCGAACTGCTTTCGCAGCAGCCCGAAACCCGGCCCTATTACTCCTCAATTGAGTCTACCAGTTTCTCGATTCCGATACAACCCCCGCCTCGACGCTATGCTCCCTTCTGGGACTAAGTAAGTCGGCGCGCGATGCACACTCTACGCAACTGAATGCGGGCGTGTGGCAGCGTCAAGCGGTAGCTTGGCGATGGGTTTGAACGGATACGCGTAGAAGGCGTTGCGTGCGGAACATATATTGATAGAGTATCATGTGCTGATAGGTTAGTAGAGGTCCTTTCACCTTCGGGTAGTGTAAGATTCTTTCTGTAAATTTGATCAACGCAGTTCTGTTTTTCCCCTTCGTAAGAAGGTGAGGGGGAAAATAGAACGGCCGAATATGAGGGCATTGCAAAAGCGGGTCAAG
>Ga0075114_10000109_pt1 | contig 55941 bp, 38 predicted proteins | sample AntAceMetag02UKM_FD_69784 | JGI IMG/M metagenome (GOLD analysis project Ga0075114, IMG submission 69784) | Saline lake microbial communities from Ace Lake, Antarctica - Antarctic Ace Lake Metagenome 02UKM | ecosystem: Environmental > Aquatic > Non-marine Saline and Alkaline > Saline | place... | reverse complement strand
GGCACTGGTGTTGTCATAGAACAGCGGCATAGACTGGCTGCCACTCTTGACGATCGTTGTCTCAGCAAACGGCGCTTCCATATGCCCAACCGTCGAGCCGTTGCCGTTCACCTCGTAGCCGTCGATCCAGATCAGGAAGATGGCTCCGCCGGCGTCGATATCGTCGGTGTAGCTCTCGAAGTCGTCGACGACCAGAAACGCCTGCGTCGAGAAGCTCCAGAGGTCGCCCGCCCAGGAATCGACTTCCTGGATCGCATCGACCTGCCAGTAATACGTGGTCCCCAGGTCCAAAATCCCGGGGTCGAAGCTCGCCGCGTCGGCCGTACCGGCCAAGGCCAGTGCATTGGGGTCGGTGCCGAGATTGACCTCATGCGAGATCGCGTCTCTACCGGCTCTCCAGCCGAGTACCGTAGCCACACTCACGTCCGTCGCCTCGTCGGCCGGCTGGGCCTCGCGGGCATGGGCGGGAATGAACAGGAAGCGGACTTCGCTCAGACCATACTGCGGCACGGGCAGTGTGCCGAAGCCACTGTTGACGGTGAGCTTGACGAACTGGGCCGGGATACCCTGAAGATCGATGGTGGTGTTGGCCGTGTAATCGGCTCGCGCCGTGGCCTGGGTCAGTTCCACGTCACCCAGAACCGTCCAATCGACGCCGTTCTCGGAGTACTCGACCGTTACGTTCTTGAGCCCGAAGCCCAGCATCAACTCAAACTGGCTGTTGTAGTTCCAGACCAGCATCTCATGCATCTTGTAGACGCGATCGAACGCGAACTCGATGTACATGGGCTCGTCGCCGGCGGGACTGGCCAGCCACATATCAGAACTGGTCGTCGAGTGCTGATCGTCGGCGTCGAGTCCCGACCCGTTGACGGCATTCTCCGGATTCGCACCGGCTTGAGGATTTCCGTTGCTCGTGGCAACGACGCCCTCAATCGGATAGCCCAGCGGTTCGGCGGTCAAGCTCCACACGTCACCCTTGAAAATCGTGTTGTCGGGCGCCGCGTTGACCTCATCGATCCGCCAGTAGTAGGTCACGCCAAAGTCGAGCAGGCCGTCGGGATCGTAACTGGCATCCGCCTGACCCTGACTGACGAGCACGCCCCTGTCATCGGCACGACTGGCGTCGTTGACATCGTCAAACACGGTCCCAAGATACACATCATGCGTCGCGGCAAACTCGCCCGCTTTCCAGCCGAGCACCACATCACAAGGCACATCGATGCTGGCATCCTCGGGACTGGGACCGGCGGCCACTCCGGCCGAAGCGATGCCCGCCATGGCCCTCTGGACTTCCCCTTCCGTCAAGGCATGGTTAAAGAGAGCGACTTCATCGGCCGTGCCCGCATAAGACTCACCAGCTGCTCCGGGATCACCTCCAATGTAGTAGGTCTCGTTCGAACCATCTGTTGTCTGGCGGGCTGCTTCCACTGAGAGAGCCCCGTTGACGTAGATGCGGAAGTTCGACCCATCCCCTACCACTGCAGCATGTGTCCATTGGCCGGCGGGAGCGATATCTGGTGCTGTCGAGCAAAGAACCGTCCAACCTCCGTTGACGAAGCCGCGCCACGTAAGGTGCCCATCATTATTAAGGAAAAGCGAGTCATTTGAGGAACTAGCCGTCATCGCCCGAAAAACCTGCTGCCAGATGTTGCCCGCTCGTGTCGGGTTGATCCAGGCAACCAGCGTAAACTCGCCCGGAAGCAGATCGCCAGTCAACGTGTCGGAGGCGGGGATTGCCACGCGACTATTGTCGAATGCGAGCGCTTTCCCAGATTGTCCGTCGACCCATGCCGGATCGCCATCCAAGGCGCCGTCGTTTCCATTTCCACTGGAATCGGCTGCTACCGTCCCGTCACCCTCGTCTAAGTTCCAGTACCCCACCAAATCAGCCCACGCACCCGAGGCTAAACTCAGCACCAGAAGCAACACAATTACATGAGAAAATCGCTTACACATGATGGTCCTCCTACAGAATAGTTGCACTCTGACGCTCGACCCATGATGCCGCGATCCAGCCGCGACAAAACGTCGGCGCCACGATGGGTAACATCTACCACCTACTCACGCACGAAATGCCATCGGGAAATGAGCCCGCCCACCTCCTTCCCGTTGAGAGCGCAGGCCGCGAACTGGATATGCAATAGAATTGTATATCACGCACTCCACCTCTGCCGTGTGCCCAAACCACTACATCCCACCAGGGCCTCCGATCCTGACCCGACGTGCGCTCCTGGACCGGCCTCAGCGATTCTGCCGCCAGCGCCCCCTTCGCCGGCAGCCGACAGAGCCAGCCCCGAACGCGTCCCATTAGTTCATTTATATCAAATGGACCCCGCACGCACAACGGGATTATTGACTTGCCCGGCCGATGCCAGCGAAGCGAGACCGCATTGTACTCTACGCTGACGGCCCCGCTTCGACCCCCGCATTTTGATTGAAAAACGGCCCATATTGGAATAGGGTGAGATTCTTGTTTTCCAGGCTCGTGAACCGACAGGCCGACGAACATGAGTTGACACGTTCGCACGGCATAACGCGGCCGACACGCAGGAACACCTTTATCTTTGGAGGTTTAGCGATGAACAACCACTCCGCAAGAACCCAACCGGTCGTGGGCGGATATGCCCTTCTTCTGACGGTCGTCCTCGTCGCCTGTGGCTGCCTGACCGCTTCGGCAGCCTGGAAACCGGCACAGGGCCCGCTGATGACGAAATGGGCCCAGGACGTCACGCCGGACAACGCGCTGCCCGAGTACCCTCGCCCCCAGATGGTCCGTAAGAATTGGCTCAACCTCAACGGGCTCTGGGACTATGCCATCACGACACAGGGCAAGGGACAGCCCCGCACGTTCGATGGCCAGATCCTCGTACCCTTTGCGATCGAATCGGCCCTATCCGGCGTGATGAAGGAGGTCGGGCCCACCAACCACCTGTGGTATCACCGCACCTTCGACATCCCGCAGAAATGGGGAGAAGGCATCCGCATCCTGTTGCACTTCGGCGCCGTGGACTGGGACACCACCGTCTGGGTCAACGGCATGAAGGTGGGCACCCATCAGGGTGGATACGACCCCTTCTCGTTCGACATCACCCATGCGCTGCGGCCTGCCGGACGGCAAAAGCTCGTCTTGTCCGTGGCGGACCCGACCGACGCGGCAGACCAGCCGCGCGGCAAGCAGGTCCGCAAGCCACACGGCATCTGGTACACCTCCGTCACCGGTATCTGGCAAACGGTATGGATCGAGCCGGTGTCGAGGCGGTACATCGATGGTCTGAGACTCACCCCCGACGTGGACGGCTCCAAGCTCAATATCGAGATCGGCACCAAGCTGACGCGCAGCGACAAGGTGACAGTGGAAGTCTCAGCCGAGGGCCAGGTGATCGGCAAGGCCAGCGGCCTGAACCATATCGAGATCCCGATCCCCGACCCGCACCTGTGGTCGCCGGACGATCCGTTCCTGTACGATGTGAAGATCACGCTCGGGCACTTCCGTTTGCCCATGGTGAACGACGAGGTGCAGAGCTACTTCGCCATGCGGAAGATTTCGTTGGCCAAGGATGAAGACGGTGTCAATCGGCTGTTCCTCAATAACGAGCCTTTGTTCCATTATGGGCCGCTCGATCAAGGCTGGTGGCCCGATGGGCTCTACACCGCGCCGACCGACGAGGCGCTCAAGTACGACGTCGAGGTGACCAAGCAATTCGGCATGAACATGGCGCGGAAGCACGTCAAGGTCGAGCCGGACCGGTGGTACTACTGGTGCGACAAGCTGGGCCTGCTCGTCTGGCAGGACATGCCCAGTGGCAACAACAAGACCCGCGTCGCAAAGAAACAGTTCGAGAAAGAGTGGACGCGCGTGATGAACGCGTTCTACAACCACCCCTCGATCGTGATGTGGGTGCCCTTCAACGAAGGGTGGGGCCAGTACGACACGCCGCGTATCACAGCGATGACCAAGAAACTCGACCCGACCCGCCTGGTGAATAACGCCAGCGGCTGGACGGACAAGAAGGTCGGCGACGTCCACGACATCCACAGCTATCCGGGCCCGGCCGCCCCGCCGGTCGAGGAGACCCGCGCCATCGTGCTGGGCGAATTCGGCGGTTTGGGACTACCCGTGCGAGGGCACACCTGGCAGAACGAGAAGAACTGGGGCTACCGCAGCTACGACAATCGCGAGAAACTGACGGACGCCTATCTGAACCTGCTCGGCAATCTGCGCTCCCTGATCGGAGGGGGTCTGGCCGCCGCGGTCTACACCCAAACCACCGACGTCGAGATCGAGGTCAATGGCCTGCTGACCTACGACCGCGCCATGATCAAGATGGATACCGACAAGGTCCGAGCAGCCAGCGAGAAGCTCTACCTACCCCCGCCCATCGTGACCCTGATCGTGCCGACCTCGCAGAAGGCCGGTCAGATCTGGCGCTACACAACGGCCAAGCCGGCCGACGGTTGGGCGGAAGGCGATTTCGACGACTCGGGCTGGAGGATCGGCAAGGGCGGGTTCGGCACCAAGAGCACCCCCGGCGCCGTGGTCGGCACGACCTGGGACACCTCGGACATCTGGATCCGGCGCAGCTTCGATCTGGAGGGCAGGACCCTCAACGAATTGCACCTTTCCGTACACCACGATGAGGACGCCGAGATCTACATCAACGGCAAGCTCGTCACCAAGCTCAGCGGCTACACCAGTGGCTACGTGCGGACCCCGCTGGGCGCGAAGGCCAAAGCCGCCTTGAAACCCGGCCTGAACCGGCTGGCGGTCCATTGCCATCAGACCAGCGGCGGCCAATACATCGACGTCGGCTTCGTCGACATCAAGGAGCGAAAATAGCCCCAGACATGGACGCTTGTCTTTCTTAGGAATGGAATCATGACAAAGGCGAAGCTCTACGGTGAAGAGGACTTTGCAACATGGGACGAGCTCTACCAGTATTACGTCAAGGAATTCTCTGAAGGGCACAAGCAGTGGATATTCAAAGGTCACGCGAAAAGTAACTGGCACCTGCGTACGACCCTGGAGCGAGCTTTTCTGCGTTACTTCGGGGAGACTACTGGCGCGACAGGTAAGCAAGGGGAGGATAGCGAAGAGCAACTCAGCAAACTGTATCTCAGAATCTCGAGTGACGGAGTCGGAGACGAGAAGCGCCCTCTCAGTGACATAGAGAAAGGGCTGCTGAGAGACTTCAAACGCAAGTGCCATCACCACGTGCGAGATGTCCCACGGGCGGACAACACCCTTGAATGGCTGACCCTGATGCAGCATCACGGAGCACCGACACGCCTCCTTGACTTCACGTACTCGTTCTTCGTGGCGCTGTACTTCGCCATCGAAGAAGCTGAAGAAGAATGTGCCGTGTGGGCCATTGACTCCCAATGGCTGAGCAACAAGAACAAGAATGGGCGTCTGTTCGACAAATGCGACGACAAGGCGGCTTATGCCGAGCGTACCACTGCTACAACAAGTGAAGGACAGGAGAAGTTCTTCCAACGTTTCTTCTGGCAAAAAGCGAGACCAAGAGTCGAGGTGCTAAATACCTACAGGCTCAATCAGAGACTGATTATTCAACAGGGAGTATTCCTGTGTCCCGGGGATATTTCAGTCCCGTTCATGGATAACTTGGATTCGCTCCCGAAGGACCGACTGAATCGAGACAAACTCGTGAAGCTGAAGTTGAAGCTCAGCAGACAAGAGAGAACAACGGTTCTCCAACACCTTCACAGGATGAACATAACCAGGGCAACGTTGTTCCCTGGCTTGGATGGCTTCGCTAAGTCACTCGAGAATCTACTCATATTCCCGGATATTCTCAGACCTGATGTTGATTAGTTACCCCGAGGAGGCAGTAGTGAATACAACATTGCATCGACGCAACTTCCTCAAGTTGACGGCGTGCGCCGTGATGGCGACCATCGGCCCGCGCCGTTCCCATGCCAATACAGAAGCCTCGCAGGATGAGCGGCCGAACATCGTCCTGATCATGGCCGATGACCTGGGCTATGGCGACATCGGTTGTTATGGCGGCTGGATACCGACGCCGAATATCGACGCCCTGGCCAAGAACGGGATGCGCTTCACCGACTACCACTCCAACGGCCCGGTCTGTAGTCCCACGCGGGCGGCGCTGCTGACCGGTCGCTACCAACAGCGGTGCGGCATCGACGCCGTCGTCACCGCCAATGGGCCGGCCCGTGAAACGGGCATGGCGCAGAAGGAGACCACGTTTGCCGAGGTCCTCAAACAACGTGGCTATGTCACCGGCCTGTTCGGCAAGTGGCATGTGGGCTATCGCGTCGAGTTCAACCCCACCAAACAGGGCTTCGATGAATTCATCGGCTACGTCAGTGGCAACGTGGATTACCACACCCACATCGACCAGGCCCAGATCGCCGACTGGTGGAAAGACGACGAGAAGAGACCCGAGAAGGGCTATGTCACGGACCTGATCACCAAGCACGCGGTCGATTTTCTCCACAGGCACAAGGATGAGCCGTTCTGTCTGTATCTGCCTCACGAGGCGCCGCACTATCCCTATCAGGGTCGCGAGGACCCGCCCGAGCGATTGCCCGGAGGTCGTAAGGGCGTCAAGACCAAGGGCCCCCAGATCAAGCGGGCGTATCGCGAGATGGTCGAGATCATGGACCAGAGCGTGGGCCACGTCGTGGAAACAATCAAGATGCTGGGGCTCCAGCGCAATACATTCATCATCTTCTGCTCCGACAACGGGGCCAACAAACAGGGAGCCAACACACCCCTGCGTGGCTCCAAGGGCAGCCTGTGGGAGGGAGGCCACCGGGTCCCCGCCATCGCCTGTTGGCCGGGACGCATCAAGCCAAGCACCACCTGCGACCAGACGGTCCTGGGCATGGACCTTTTCCCGACCATGGCATCGGCAGCGAAGGCGGGCCTTCCGGCCGGGCTCGATCTCGATGGTTCGGACCTGCTGGGCCTGCTCACCAGAGGCGCCCGACTCCCCGAGCGAACCCTCTTCTGGGCCTACAAGAACCAGCAGGCCGTCCGCAAAGGACCCTGGAAACTCCTGATCCAAGACGACACCGAGCGACTGTTCAACCTCGACAACGACCTGGGCGAGCAAAACGACCTGGCGGCGCGCCACCCCGAACGCGTCACGTCCTTGCGGGCTGCACTGGTCGCGTGGAAATGCGACGTCTCCCCATAGCCACCCGTAGGGGCTGGCCCCCGTGCCTGCCCTGCCAGTCGTCGGAGACGCAATCCACCGCAAGAAATACGTATTTCCCACAATTGAGGCCGAAGCCCTGGAATCCTACAATGGGGTGGGCGATATCGGTATATTCGCTATTACTGATTCCGGCCTCGAAAGTGGGCACAGTGTGATTTGGAGGGTAGCTATGCCTATCAACTTCCGCACGTTTCTGGCAGCATCCATTTGTCTGCTGGCAGCCATCTCAGTTGCCGACGCCCAATACAGCGGTGGCTCAGGGGAACCTAACGACCCGTACAAGATCGCCACGGCCAAGGACCTGATCCTGCTTGGCGAGACGTCCGACGATTACGACAAACACTTCATCCTGACCGCCGAGATTGACCTCGACCCGAATCTGCCTGGGAGGAAGGTTTTCGACAGAGCTGTGATTGCCCCAGATATGAATGACGTTGCTAGAGAGTTTCAGGGGATTCCGTTCACCGGCGTCTTTGACGGCGATGGCCACAGGATCTCGAATCTAACGATTGAAGGCGGCACCTGCCTCGGTCTCTTCGGAAAGTTGGCCTATCCGGCGAAGATCCTGCATGTGGGCCTGCAGGCCATGAAGGTTAGCGGGACATCGTGGTGCGCAGGCGGTCTGGTAGGATGGAACGACCGTGGAAACGTCACCTCGGCCTACACGACCGGAACGATCAACGGAACGACTGATGTCGGCGGCTTCATCGGCTACAACGAATGGGGCCATGTTACTGATTGCCACAGCAGCGCCGCGGTCATCGGACTATACTATGTTGGCGGGCTCGTGGGTGGAGAACAAATGGGCAGCATCTGTTCCAGCTACAGCACCGGTGGGGTCAGCGGAGATTGGGAAATCGGTGGTCTCGTGGGCGACGTCCAGGGCGGGAGCATTGTTTGGAGCTTCAGCACGGGTTCGGTTATCGCGACCGGAGAGCAAGCCGGCGGACTCGTGGGAAGCAACTACTGGGGCCTGATTACCACCAGCTATAGCACCGGCGCGGTCAGTGGAGCTGACAAGGTCGGGGGATTGGTAGGCAAGGCCAACGGATCGTGCCGCATCGTTTCGAGCTATAGCGCCAGTGCGGTCAATGGGATTTCCGATGTGGGTGGTCTCGTAGGCAAGCTCTCTGGAGACAGCTGCATCGAGTCGAGCTATGGCGCTGGTAGGGTCAGTGGGACAGTTGATGTCGGCGGCCTGGTGGGTGACACGCATATCATTGAACTCAGGGAGGAGGAGAACATCAGTTCGAGCTTTTGGGACACTGAGTCTTCGGGACAGACAACCAGTGCCGGCGGTCTCCCCAAAACCATGGCTGAGATGAAGGACATCCAGACCTTTCTCAGCGCCGGTTGGGATTTTGAAACGGTGTGGATGATGACACCCGAAGACTATCCCCGACTGGAGAGAAGGGGACCGGAAGGACCTAACTCCAATGGGTGGATTCGGCTATCCCCCATGAAAATGGCCCGAGATCAATTTGCCGGCGGCATCATCGGAGACGAGATCTTCGTGTTTGGTGGCAACGCCATGGGGGGAAGAGATCTATTCAGCGGTGAAAAGTACAATATCGCCACCGACACATGGTCTGATATTGCGGATAATCCACACTACCAACATCCGCATGAGCCGTGGCTTGGGCTTGGAGTTGAGGAACTCAGCGGCATTGGATTCAATGGCAAACTCTACGTCTTTGGTGCCCAAGGCGGACTCAATTACAACGAGGTGTATGACCCGGCTACGAATACGTGGGCAACCTTGGCAAAGAAACCAACGACGACAGTGGCAGCTATTCCAGTTGTGTACAGGGATAAGATTTACCTCTTTGGAGGCAGTGTTCCGGACGGAGAACCGAATGACGACCTCTGCACAAAAGTTGAGGCTTATGATCCGGGAAATGATAGTTGGGAGGAAGAGGTAACCGAAATACCCAAGCAACTTGATACGGGGAAAGCGATTGCCGTTCATGGCAATCGCGCCTATGTAATCGGAGGATACGATCCTGATACGGGGGAAGGGAACTACGAAGTAATGGCGTACGATTTTGACGCAGATGAGTGGATACGCGATCATGAAAAGCTCCCTCCCGATGCGGCCTGGTGGTATTCATATGCGACTCAAGCGCCAGTTGTCAATGGAAAGGTTTACTTGATCGGGGGCGCCGAGGGCAAATACCCTGAGAATTACTGGATCAGCGACAGATTCACCATTCTCGACATTGAAGCGAAACAATGGGACCGGGGTCCTGCACTACCAGAGCCAAGAGATGGTCCCCTCACGGTGGTTGTAGACAATACGGTTTATGTCGTCGGAGGCGCAAATGGCCTGGATAATCACACGGACACTGTGTTCGCATACACTTTGCCTGGCACGCCTGGCCTCAATGCTGCTGTCGGTGTGTATCGGCTTTGGTCGGAAACGTACAGTCGGCATTTCTATACGATTGACGAGTCCGAGAAGGAGGAATTCCTCCAGGATGTGGCTGGAGGGTGGCAGGACGAAGGCGTGGTCTACCGAGCCTTTTCCGACGCTGATGAGCCCAATGCCGCGCCTGTTTACCAGCTCTTCTCCGAGAACCTCAACAGTCACTTCTACACGATCAGCGAGGGTGAAAAAGACAGGCTCATCAACGACTACGCTGACGTTTGGACATATGAGAAGATCGCCTTCTATGTCTTCCCCGAGGGGCAACAGCCTGCTGACGCCTCGCCCGTCTATCGCTTCTGGTCCGACGTCCTGGGCTGCCATTTCTACATGATCGACAAGAGCGAAAGGAACAAGCTGATTAACAACCACTCCGATGTCTGGACCTACGAGGGCATCGCATGGTACGCCTGCAAACCGTAAATGGCACGGACGACATCTGGTGGATTCTCGAAGGCCAGGACTATCCGAGACTGTGGTGGGAACTGGAGGACGAGGAACCGGGTTAGTAGTCAAATAACCTCACCGCATTCATGTCAGCATGGCGGGCTCAGAGCAGAGCGGGGCCGGTGCAACCAGGTCCACCCGATTTCCGGCCCAGAACGCAAATGAAACACAAGAAATCCGCTACTGCCTTTTGACGACGTCACTTGATTGACTGTAAATCCCTGCATTCTCTTGGCTTCCGTGATGCGCCTGCTTCGACTTGGAACAGAGACCAACAGGCTTTGCGTCTGTCTGCGAAATCTGATAGGATCGCGGCGACTGAAGAACGCTTTGAAGGAGCTGCTCGTGCAATCTGACCTGGATCGAAGGCAATTCTTGCAGGGCTGCGCCGCCGGGCTCTCGGCCGCCGTGGCGACCTCATGGATGGCCCGTAGTGGCATGGCCGCCGGGAGCAAGCGGCCCAACATCGTTCTGATCGTCAGCGATGACCATGGGCGCGGCGATCTTGGCTGCTATGGCAACCCTGTCATTCAAACCCCGAATCTGGACAAGCTCGCGGCCGAGGGCGTGCGCTTCACCAACGCGTTCTGCACAACCGCCAGTTGCAGCGCCAGTCGCTCCGTGATCTTGAGCGGCCTGTACAACCACTACAATGGCCAGTATGGACACCAACACGCGTACCACCACTTCATCAGCTTCGATCGCGTCCGGAGCATGCCCGTATTGCTCTCGCAGGCCGGCTACCGCACCGCTCGGATCGGCAAGTATCACGTCGCGCCGCAGGAGGTGTACAAGTTCGATGTCGCACTGCGGGGCAACAGTCGCAGCCCCGTGCAGATGGCGGACAACTGCCTGGACTTCATCGCCGACGACGGAAAACCTTTCTTCCTCTACTTCTGCACGTCCGACCCCCATCGCGGCGGAGGCAAGGCCAAGGACCTGCCTCATCAGCCGGACCGATTCGGTAACCGCGACGAGGGCTATCCGGGCGTTGAGGAAGTGAAATACGATCCCGAGGACGTCATCGTCCCGGACTATCTCCCGGACATCCCCGAGTGCCGGGCCGAACTGGCGCAGTATTACCAGTCCGTCTCCCGCGTCGACCAGGGCGTCGGACACCTGATCGACACGCTCAAGAAAGCGGGCCAATACGACAACACCATCGTCATCTACATCTCCGACAATGGCATCGCCTTCCCCGGGGCCAAGACGACGCTGTACGAGCCCGGGATGAACCTGCCCTGCATCGTGCGCACACCCTGGCAGAAGAACAAGAACAGTGTGTGCGACGCGCTGATCAACTACGCCGACCTGACGCCGACGATTCTGGACTTCGCCCGCGCGACGCCGAACGATTACAAATTCCATGGCCGCTCGTTCAAGCCCGTGCTGGAACGCCGGCACGCCGAGGACTGGGACACCACCTACGCCTCGCACACGTTCCACGAGATCACGATGTACTATCCGATGCGCGTCGTGCGCGAGCGGCGGTTCAAGCTGATCTGGAACATTGCCTCCGGCCTGGAATACCCCTTCGCCAGCGACCTCTGGGCGTCGGCGACCTGGCAAGGGAACATCAAGCGGGGCAACACACATTACGGCAAGCGCACCATCGACGCCTATCTGCACCGCGCTAAATTCGAATTGTACGACCTGGAGAACGACCCGCACGAAGTGGTCAACCTCGCCGAAGACCCGAGATACAAGGGCGAACTCGCCAGGATGAAGGCCAAACTCAAGACCTTCCAGAAACAGACCAAAGACCCGTGGATCATGAAATGGAATTATGAATGATGAACAAAGCGTGCCGTGCATACCCTTTCGAGTCTTGTCATCCTGAGGCAACGCCGAAGGATCTGGCTCTCGAAGATGAAGCACGTCACAATCGCAGCCCAGATCCTTCACTCCGTTCAGGATGACAGGGTCGCAAGAAAGGGCGAATCACAACCGAACGATTCTGAAGCCACACAGGTAAAGGGAAACACTAATGGCACTACTGATGGGATACGACGTCGGGAGTTCATCGATCAAGGCAACGCTCATGGACGCCGAGACGGGCACGGCGCTCGCCTCGGCCACCTCGCCGGATAAGGAACTCGAAATCATCGCTCAGCAGGCCGACTGGGCCGAGCAAGATCCTGCAACCTGGTGGGAACACGTCAAGCGCACGACCCAACAGATCAAGGCCAGCGTCCAGTTCGACCCGGCCGACGTCAAGGCCATCGGCATCTCCTATCAGATGCATGGTCTGGTCCTGGTCGATAAGAACAAAGAAGTGCTGCGTCCAGCGATCATCTGGTGCGACAGTCGCGCGGTTCAGGTCGGTCAAGAGGCGACCGAACAGATCGGCGCCGACAAATGTCTCCAGCACCTGTTCAACCTGCCAGGCAATTTCACCGCGTCCAAGCTCAAGTGGGTCAAGGACAACGAACCCGACGTCTACGCGAAGATCGATAAGATGATGTTGCCGGGCGATTTCATCGCCATGAAGATGACCGGCCAGATCAAGACCACGCCCTCCGGCCTATCGGAAGGAATCATGTGGGACTTCGAGGACGACGAGCTGGCCCAGTTCGTGCTCGACAACTATGGCATCTCGACCGACCTAGTCGCTGAGACCGTCCCGACCTTCTCCGTCCAGGGCGAACTGACCGCCGAGGCCGCTACGGAACTGGGTCTCGCGGCCGGCACGAAGATCGGCTATCGTGGTGGCGACCAGCCCAACAACGCCCTGTCGCTGAGCGTCCTGCAACCGGGCGAGATCGCGGTGACCGCTGGCACCTCCGGCGTCGTCTATGGCGTCACCGACAAGAAGAACTACGACCCCCAATCGCGGGTGAACATCTTCGTTCACGTGAACCACGCAACCGGCGACCCGCGCTATGGCGTCCTGCTCTGCCTCAACGGGACGGGCATCCTCAATAGCTGGCTCAAGCACAACCTCGCCGGGGGCTCTGGCCTGGACTATCCCGAGATGAACGAACTGGCCGGCACCGTCCCCGTCGGGTCCGAGGGTCTGGTCATCCTGCCCTATGGCAACGGGGCCGAGCGTACCCTGGAGAACCGCAACGTCGGCGCCGCCGTCCATGGCTGGAACTTCAATATCCACAAGAAGGCCCACTTCCTCCGCGCCGCCCAGGAAGGCATCGTCTTCGCCCTGAACTATGGACTCGAAATCATGCGTCAGATGGGCACGGAACTGAAGACCGTCAAGGCGGGTCACGCGAACATGTTCCTCAGCCCCCTGTTTGCCGAGGCGTTCGCCACGCTCAGCGGCGCGACTGTCGAACTTTACAACACCGACGGTTCCCAAGGCGCCGCCCGCGGCGCTGGCATCGGCGCCGGGATCTACAGCGGTCCCGAAGAGGCCTTCGTCGGCCTCGAGCCGGTCAAGACGATCGAGCCCAACCCCGCCCTGGTCGAGGCGTACCAACAAGCCTACGCCAACTGGGAACAGGTCTTGAAGAGCCAACTCTGAGCAAGGAGAGTGACATGATGCGCTGCGCTGTGGTCTTGATGACAATTCTGTCCTGCGTCGCTTCTGCAAATGCGGCCGAACAGGACAACACGTTCGAGATTCGTCGGGGCGTCAATATTAGCCACTGGCTCTCGCAGAGCGGGCGACGCGGCGAGGCGCGACGAGAATGGTTTACCGCCAAGGACGTCGAACTGATCGCTTCGCTCGGTTTCGACCATATCCGGCTGCCGATCGACGAGGAGCAGATGTGGGACGAAGCGGGCGGCAAGGAGCCCGAGGCGTTCGAGTTGCTCCACAGCGCTATCGGCTGGGCCCAGGACAGCAAGCTGCGCATCGTGGTCGATCTGCACATCCTTCGCTCGCATCACTTCAACGCAAAAGAAAAACCGTTGTGGACCGAGCCGGCAGCGCAGGAGAAGTTCTTCCAACTCTGGCGCGACCTCTCGGCGGAACTAAAGAAATACCCCGTCTCGCTGGTCGCGTACGAGCTGATGAACGAGCCCGTCGCCGACGACGCCGAGGATTGGAACAAGCTGGTGGCCCGCGCGGTGCGGACCGTCCGGAAAAACGAGCCGCACCGCAAGATCGTGATCGGCTCGAATCGCTGGCAGTCCGTCGGCACGTTCGATAAGTTGCGGATTCCCGAAGGCGATCGCCACATCATCCTGAGCTTCCACTTCTACACGCCTATGCTTCTGACACACTGCAAGGCCTCCTGGACCAGCGTGGGCAAATACCGGGGACCGGTGAACTATCCGGGCCAACTCGTCAGCCCCGACGACACCAAGGGTCTGGACGCCGAGGTCGCCCGGACCGTCAAGAACAATAACGGCCTCTACGATCGCGCGAGGCTCGAAGGTCTGCTCGCCAAACCGCTCGCCCTGGCGCGCCGGCTCGACTTGCCCCTCTACTGCGGCGAATGGGGTGCGATCAAGAGCGCGCCGCGCGAGGCGCGTCTGAACTGGTACCGCGACGTCCGCGCGAACCTGGAAAAGCACAACATCGCCTGGGCCAACTGGGACTACAAAGGCGGCTTCGGCATCCTGGCCCGAGACGGCCAGGGCGACCACGAATTCATCAACGTCCTCCTCGGACCCATGTAGGGCAGACAAGACCCGCCGACCCCACTTGCTGCCCAAGATTACGTACCTCTACGTATAGACGAATCCCGTCCGAAATGCGATAGTGGAGATCACGCTCGATTTCCATTGGCTCAGACTGAGTCGCGTGTTTACGACGGTGCTCGCATAACCATCTTACTCCAGGAGGTGTGCCATGGCGGATCAACCGATCAAGAAATCCACAAATCGTCGCGACCTGCTGAAACTATCCGGCGCTGGCGCACTGGGCGGCCTCGTGCTGAACGGCCTGACGCCCCAGAAGGCCCTGGCCCAGTTGGGGGAGTACAAGATCCCCTACGCGTCCTGGATTCATGGTCATAGCATGACGATCGAATACCCGGACCGAATCGCCTCGGCGATCCGACGCGGCTACGCCTACGAGATCGAAGGCAAGCCCGGCACCTGGAACTGGTTCCACTTCGCCATTCCGACGCCCGTGATCATCAACGACATACGCCTGCAGATCGACTCGATCATGCTCCGCATGAAGACCGGGTCGATCGATTCCTTCGTCCGGGACGTGCACATCTACGATGGCGAGCGACGCATCGCTGTCCACAACGAAGTCTATCTGGTGGAGGATAACTGGTTCGCCCGCTTCCAGGTCCCCGAGACGCCCTACTTGCAGTGGGGACTCGGCATCTCGCTGGGCGTAGGCTTCGGCGTCGAGATGATGTCCCACACGATGGACTTCGTTTCGGTCGGCGCCGACTTCGTCATCAGACCCCCCGAGGAGGAGCCAGTAGAAATCGAACCGTAGGGTGGGTTCTCAACCCACGCGGACTTCCCGCCGCCCCAACCGAGACAGGTAAGCGCGTCCGCCAGAGGCATGCACTTGGAGACTGCTAAGAAAAGACCCCGGCAAAGGCAGGGTAAAGCTGCCGCCGGGGCGGGAATAAAGCCGTAACTTGTCACCGGTGACATCGGCATGTCACTCAGGGGGCTTTAGAGAAAACTCCCCCAATCCAGGATCAACAGCGACCACCGACCGGCCCTAAAGAGGCAGTCTGAGGAAATCGGACGGACAACCCGCTCGCCCAACCCGTCCATAAGAACGAGACCCGCCCGCTACGACTCGGCAGACCAAGCCCCTCCGCCTACGACTCGCTGTCCCACAAACGTCCAGACCCATCGCCAAGCTACCGCTTGTCGCTGCCACCCGCCGCCAATTCAACTCGATTTGCCACTTCTTTCTGAACTCTTCATCTTCCATAGGTCAACATCTCAGCGTATCGTAGTCAGGTAGCGACCGTCTCTCTCAGAGAGGATGATAGTCCTGAAATCCACGGGTGTATTATAGAATCAAGGAGGGCCCGACGCAAATAGCACCTGAAGGTACAAGAGAGCGGAGATTTGACTTGACAAATAGGTTGATATGTGGTTGATTAAACAACACACATAATATGCAAGGAAAGCAAGACAGAGGATGGCTGAGGGACCTGATGACAGGTGGAGACGTGCGGATTTCGTTTGCTTTGGCGGGCGAGGGGCGGCTTGTCGAGCCGTTGAGGGTGGTCAGTCCGATTGGTGAGATCGGGGCGTTGGCGAGATACTCTTTTATGCAAAACAAAGCCAATTTCGCTGTTTTCAGGCCTAAAACTGGGGTCGCGGAAAAAAACAAAGCCAAACAAAGCCAATTTGGGCAGCCGACTCTGTCATTCCTGCGCAGGGGTGACAACACGAGGCAACGCTCGGGGCTGTCTTGGGGCGGTTCTTGCCATGTGGGGCTGTTGGCGGTACCATGTGGACCGAAATGGGTCAATTGGACGCATGCAAGAAGACCGTTAGATGCAAGATAAGGAGTAGCTGATATGGCAGGAGAATCCCTACACAGTATATGCCGCTGGACATTCAACCCGGGCAAAGGCGGTTTCGTACCTGGCGATATGCGGCCGGAATGGGGCGGCAGCTTTGGCACGCCCGAGATGATCCAACTGGTCGCCGACGAGATCCGGCCCCGCATCCCGGACAACGTCCTGCTCGGAATCGAGATGCACTACGACGCCGAGGTGGATGACGACAACGCGGCGGCCGTGGCGGATGCCCTGGTCTCCAATAGGCTGTACCTGGCGATGATCACCCCCGGCGCCCACTCGCACTTCGGTTACGGCGGGATCGCCTCACTCGACCCGAAAGAGCGCAAGGCGGCCGAGGAACTCGGCACCCGAACCGTGGACCTAGCCTATGGCACGCTCAAGAAGGCCTGGCACCCCGAGATCACTCCCGGCTTCGTTATCTGGAACGGCTCGTTCGGCTACGACCTCGCGACCATCGGCATCAAGCAGATGTATCAGAACCTCAAGGAGAGCGTCGCGGGCCTGTGCAAGTACGAGGAAAAGGCGGGCGGCCAGCTCTATATCGGGTTCGAGCCCAAGCCCAACGAAGGGCACCCGGCGATGCTGATCCCGACGGTCGCCAGCGCCCTGCTGTTCTGGTACAAGCTCGAAAAGGAATTCGGCGTCACCACTAAGAAGAAGGGCGTCAACAAGGAGTTCGGCCATTCCGAGATGATCGGTCTGGACCACGTCGCCGACACCGTCGAGGAACTGGACAACGACATGTGCGTCCACATGCACCTCAACAGCCAGGGCTACAACGACGGGATCATCCTGGGCGGACCGGGCAAGTACGATATCGATCACGGCACGCGGATCAACGGCATGAACATCGCCATCGCCGGGCTGATCCAGGCGGCCGGGTACGCCCGCTGGAAGGGTCACGACATGCAGGCCCGCGCCTATGACAACACCCAGCAGGGCATCGATCGCGTCGTCCGCAGCGTCCTGAGTTGGGAAGCCTGCGAGACCGCCGCACGGCAACTGGACACGAAAGCGCTGCTGGACCTGCTGGCCCAGCGCGAAACCGCCAAGGTCGAGGACATGATGCGGGCCGCGCTGGTCAGCGCCCAGAAGGCCTTCGACGAAATGTACAAGTAACGAAGTAGGGCGAGCCCCTCGCTCGCCTGAAAAGGTCGTGCGGGAACACGCGACCCACGAGAGGTTGGACGATGGATTCATCAGTCTGTACTCGTCGTGAATTCCTGAGGGCGGTCAGCTTTGGTGCGGCCGCAGCGCCCTTGTGTGGGTGCCTGCAAGCGTCAAAGCTGGCCGCTCAGCCAGGCAAGTCCGCCAGGCCCAATATCGTGCTGATCATGGCCGATGACATGGGCTTCTCCGACATCGGTTGTTACGGCGGGGAGATCCATACGCCGAACCTCGACCGACTGGCGAACCAGGGCTTGCGCTTCACCCAGTTCTACAACGGCGCCCGCTGCTGTCCGACGCGGGCGTCGCTGCTAACGGGCCTCTACGCCCACCAGGCCGGCATCGGTCACATGGTGGGCGATCGGGGCTATCCCGCCTATCAAGGCTATCTGAACGAGCAGTGTGTCACGATCGCCGAAGCGCTCAAGCCCGCCGGCTATCGCACCCTGATGTCGGGCAAGTGGCACGTGGGCGAGGAGCGTCCCCACTGGCCCACCGAGAGAGGGTTCGACCGTTACTTCGGCCTGATCAGCGGCGCGGCTAACTTCTTCGACCCGAGCAAGACCAAGGCCAAGGGCGTCCGCCGCAAGATGGCGCTGGACGATCAGCCTTACACCCCGCCCGAGGAAGGCTTCTATATGACCGACGCCTTCAGCGACCATGCCGTCGAGTTCATCGACGAGTGCGGTCGCGAAGAGCCCTTCTTCCTCTACCTGCCCTATACGGCGCCGCACTGGCCGCTGCACGCCTGGCCCGAAGATATCGCCAAGTACAAGGGCACGTATCGCAAGGGATGGGACCGCCTGCGCGAGGAGCGGTACGAGCGCATGGTGGAGATGGGCATCATCAGCGAGAAGTGGAAACTAACGCCCAGGGACACGACGACCTGGCCCTGGAGCGAGGAGAAGGATAAGGACCTGCTGGATCTGAAGATGGCGGTCTACGCCGCCCAGGTCGAGAGCATGGATCGCGGGATCGGCAGGGTCCTTGAGAAGATCGAATCGCTGGGCAAGCGGGACAACACGCTGGTGATGTTCCTGGCCGACAACGGGGGCTGCGCCGAGGGTGGACCCGTCGGGTTCGACCGGCGCAAGAACGGCCTGCCGCCGGGTGGCGTCGATTCCTACATGAGCTATGGGCTCTCCTGGGCCAACGCGAGCAATACCCCGTTCCGAAGGTACAAGCACTGGGTCCACGAGGGCGGGATCGCAACGCCCTTCATCGCGTCATGGCCGGCCGTCATCAAGAAAGGCGGCGCGCTGACCGGCCAGGTCGGTCACATCATCGACGTCATGGCGACCTGCCTCGATGCCGCGGGCGCGACGTACCCGAAGACCCATAAGGGCAGGACCGTAACGCCCTTGGAGGGCAAGAGCCTCGTGCCCATCTTCCGAACCGGGTCGCGTGACAGTCACGAGGCCTTGTTCTGGGAACACGAAGGCCACCGCGCGGTGCGTCAGGGGAAGTGGAAGCTGGTCTCGATTCATGGACAAGGGTGGGAACTGTACGACCTGGAGGCGGATCGCACGGAACTGAACGACCTGGCCGGGACACATCCGGAGAAGGTCGCGACACTCAAGGCCCTCTACCAGGACTGGGCCCAGCGTTGCAACGTCCGACCCTGGCCGATCAAAAAACCAAGAGGATGACCCCGTCCACGGAGACTGGGCGGGCAAGAGACGATCCTAGGGACAGAGCATGACAGGACCTCGCCTGCTCTTCATCGACAACCTGCGTGTGCTGATGATCACGCTGGTGATTATGGTGCACCTGGCGATCACCTACGGGGGCGAAGGGTCCTGGTTCTACAAGGAGGTCGGGGCCGACACGCTCACGACAACCGTCCTGACGCTCCATAACGCAACGGCGCAGTCCTTCTTCATGGGCTTGCTCTTCTTACTCTCGGCCTACCTGGCCATCGGGTCCTACGACCGCAAGGGACCAGGACGATTCCTGAAGGATCGCTTCCTGCGCCTGGGCGTCCCCCTGCTAATCTACGAGTTCATCATCCATCCGCTGCAAATCTATCCCCTGATCAAGACCGGCGCGATCGATGTCGAAGGCTCGTTTCCGGAGTTGCTGGCCCGCTACTACACGAGCTTCCACATCGGCAGTGGCCCGCTCTGGTTCGTCGAGACGCTGCTGATCTTCACGCTCCTCTATGCGGCCATCCGCCTGGCAAGCGGGACTCCGACCGTCTCAGAATCCAAACCGTCCGCGCCGCCCGGGCTTGGGACAATCCTGGCCTTCGCCGTGGCGTTGGGTGTCCTCACCTTCCTCGCGCGACTCTACTGGCCGATCGGCTGGGCCTTCGGTCCGCTCAACCTGCAACTCTGCTTCTTCGTGCAATACGTCGCCATGCTCGTCGTCGGCGTCTGCGCCTACCGCTGCGATTGGCTCGCCCGCCTTCCCGAGCAGACGGGTCGGTCGTGTCTCATCGCCGCGGCGGTCCTCATCGTCGTGGTCCTCCCTCTGGTGTTCGTCCTGGGTGGAGCCCTGCAAGGTAACGTGTCGAGCTTCATGGGCGGATGGCACTGGCAAGCGTTCACCTATGCGATGTGGGAGCAGACCACGGGGCTGGCGATGATGGTGGGCTTGGGCATCCTCTTCCGCGAGCGCTTCAATCGGCAGGGTCGCCTCGCCAAGGAAGCGGGCGCGAGCAGTTACGCCGCCTATATCATCCACACGCCTATCCTGATCCTGTTCACCCTGGCGGTCCGCAACATCCAGGTGTATTCCTTGCTGAAATTCGCGCTGGCCGTGCTCATCCTCGTCCCGATGTGCTTCGCCCTGGGCGCCGCCCTCCAACGAGCGCCGCTGGCTCGCCGCGTTCTTTGACAACGCTATCAGTTGACAGGGATCAGAACTTCCTGATCCAGATCCGGTTCTGCTTGAAGTCCAGGACCACATCGGTCTTCTTGAAGTAGTCCAGACTCAGAATCCCCTCGATCCCCTCCAGCAGTGGGCTGTCTTGGGCCAAAACCGCCGCCTTACGACGCTGCAAGGTCAAAGGCCCCACGCGCAACTCAGGGACGACCACGCGACGACAGGGCAGCCAGCCAAACTGATAGGACGCCTGTCTTCCCTTTTTACCGACGGCGCCGCCCAGGTCTTGCCAGACATCGTCCCGCAGAAGTAATCCCGGCTTGGCGCCGCCCGTATCGAATTCAACGTGAGCGTCGCGCGGTCCCAGAGAGACATCCACCATCATGCGAAGCTTGCCCGCCACCTTTTCCAGGACGAAGGGAGCAGAGACCCACTGCGACGAATCGTCCGGCTGAAACGCGTCGTGGGGACTGAAGACGACCTCACGCCGCGTACTGTCGAATCGGATATAGGAGAAGGCCTGCAGGAATTCCAACCCGATAAACACCATCCTGTCCCGATGGAGCGGCACCCCGAGCACACGGAACTGCCACTGACTCTGCCCGTACCAGCAAGGAAGATTCGCGATGGTGGCCGGTCCGATCTGCATGACGGGGACCTCACAAAGGCCCTGGGGACACCCGGTATCGGAATGCTTACCCAGGGGGAAGACAGCTAGGTCGCAGTCCCGGACCACGGCGCCATTGAGGTAGAGACTACCCGCATACCCGGTATCTATCAAAGCCCAGTAGTCGCGTCCCTCGCCCAAGCGAACCGGCACGGAGACTTTGCTGAACAGGCGAAACTCGAGATCTCGGTACCTCGTAGCGAACACGCCAGTGGCATCGAGATCCAGACTGGCCCGCGTCTTCTTCCACTGGATGATCCGCTCGGCGCGCTTCTGCCCCGGATTGGGATTGGCCCTCTCGATCTCTATGATCATGAATGGACCATTGTTGGGATCGATGCGCCGGGCCGTAGGGTCGTCGGCAAAGGACGGCATATTGACCGGCCCCAGGCTGCAGCCGCACGCAAGGCATAGACAGGCTAGCGATGCCAGTAGCAGATTTCGCAAACAAATCCTCCGCACAATGAAGAGTCTCATTCGTCAACACAGTCACATGAAGAGCATTATCCACAGACATCGAACGTTGTCAAACGCTCACATAGGACACCACTTGTCGATGTGCGGCCGGAATACAGTGGCGGCAATACCGTTCCCGTCGAGCGGGTCCCCAGTCATGTCATCTCGACCGAAGCGCCGCGAAGTGGAGAGATCTGCGTACTCTGAAGTTCTCGATGAAGACCTTCCTGTGAGCGAATCAGCGCTACCATTCGAAAGAAGATCTCTCCACTGCGGTCGAGATGACAATCGCGTGGTTCTTCAGCAAGGAGAAGTCCTGGTGTTCCGAAACGCCGGGAGACCGCCACCCCATTCCGGCCACACCGGCCTGCTGTCTGTGTCAGGCGATCAGCATGGCGTCGCCGTAGGAGTAGAAGCGGTAGCGCTGCGCGATGGCGTGGCGATAGGCGGCCAGGACATTGTCCAGGCCGGCGAAGGCGCCGATCAGGGCCAGCAACGTGCTCTTTGGCAAGTGGAAATTGGTGATCATGGCGTCGACAATCTTGAACTCGTAGCCCGGCGTGATGAACAGGTTCGTCGTCCCCTCGTTCGGCGCGACGCGAGCATCGCGCCCCACCGTCTCGAGGACGCGAGTGGCGGTGGTGCCGACCGCGACGATCCGCCCACCCTCGGCGCGCGCGGTGTTGATCAACTGGGCGTTCGCCTCGTCCAGGCAGAACCACTCATGATGGATCTCGTGGTCTTCCAGTTCCTCGGCTTTGACCGGCTTGAAGGTTCCGGTCCCAACATGCAGTGTCACCGAGGCCAAGCGAACGCCCTGTTGCTTCAACTTCTCCAGAAGGGTCTCGGTGAAGTGCAGTCCCGCCGTCGGCGCGGCCACCGCGCCGGGGGTGCGGGCGTAGACCGTCTGGTAGCGCTGTTGGTCCGTCTGCGCCCGGGCCACATCGTCGTCCCGCCGGATGTAGGGTGGTAGGGGAGGGAAACCCACTTCGTTCAAGATCGCCTCGGGCCCGCCGGCCGCTTCGATCTTGAGCAGACAGCGCCCACCCTCGCGCTTCTCGATCAGTTCGGCCTCACAGAAATCCTGCTTGTCCCTGTCCTTAACGAGGAGTCGCTCGCCTGGGCGGACCTTGCGGGCGCCCTTGAGCATGACTTCCCACAGACCCGACCCATCGCCCTCTTCGGCCAGGAAGAGCCCCTCCAACGCGGCACCGGTCTGTCTCTGGGCGAAGAAGCGGGCGGGCAGGACCTTGGTATCGTTGAGTACGAGGCAATCGCCCGGCCGCAGCGAAGCGCCGATCGCGCTGAATTGGCTATCCGTCACGCCGCCTGTTGACCGGTCCAGGATAAGCAACTTCGAGGCGCTGCGTTGCTCAGCCGGCGCCTGGGCAATCAACTCCGGCGGCAAATTGTAATCAAGCTCGTCTGTTTTCATGGGACCATGTTATCAGACCGGACAAAACTTTTCAGAAGTTTTTCGACCTCGACAGGGCGTCAATTCGGACCTTTCAGGGCGAACCGGCATTTTTGCCCCAAGTGTCACAGCCGGCCATCCGATATCACCGGCATAGGTTGCACATCAGGTCGTGCAAGTCCGAAGGTCAGCCGCCCCGTTCTAGAGGTCGTCATCGTGTGTCCGCGTAAACGTTTTGAAAAGGCCGCCACATCGATCAGCACCCTGGGCCGAGGTGAACTCAAAAGAAAGATCAAGGGCTACCGAGGTCGTTTCAAGCTCGACTTCACCGACCACTACCTGGACACCGCCAGCGTCGACCGACTCAGGCACATCCTCCTGGCCGCCCTGATCACCGGCAAATCACGCCACTAAGCGAGCCGGAACCGCCAACCCCCTACCAAAAGAAAAGGTTCCCATCCGAGAATGGGAACCTTCTGTATTCAACATTCGATGCGACAGACACTTCGTCCGCCGGACCGAGTGAACCTAACCATTAGTAACCGACCCGACCCCAACAGGCCGTCTGCAAGTACTCCAGGTCCTCAGTCCCGCTGTCGGTCGAGGGAGCCCTGTCGCCACCCGAGTGAGCCCTCTGCTGCAACTTGCCATACTTGACGGTATCGGAGCCGCGCCACTTGTGATACTCGACGTGGCCATCGGCGAACGAAACGTTGGTGCCGTCCCCATGACGAACGGGGGCATCGTCCCACCAGGTCGCCTTGTTGTAGTGCGTTGCGTAGCTATCGGGGGTCACCCAACCTTCGTCGATGAAGACCATGCGATAGGACGCGCCGGGACTGACGATATCCGAGGCCCGCTTGAGCATTAGAATCGTTTTGCCCACTCGAACAGACTTGCCGCCGCTGGTGGTTCCAGTTCTCGCCAGGCCATTGACGCCGTCCATCGCCGCATAGGTCAGCATCTCGCCCCGCGTCCCGGTCGGGCACTTGTACATCTTGGTGTTCCGCACGTAGGGATACAGGGCGCCGATCTCGATTTCATCTTTCTGGAGTTCTTCATCCAACTGGCCACCGCTCCCGTAGTCGTCGGCCCAACATTTGCCCACCCAGGGCGCGGTCCCGACGCCGCCGGCGCCGTTGACGATCAGGCCGTCATTCTCGTCGTTGTACATCAGCCAGGCCAGTTGCAACTGCTTCAGGTTGCTCAGGCAGGCCGCTCGGCGACCCTGCTCCCGCGCCCGGTTCAGCGCCGGCATCAGAATCCCCATCAGGATCGCAATAATCGCAATCACCACCAGAAGCTCGATCAGTGTAAAACCCTTGTTGCGTTTGTCCATGCTCACTGCTCCTACTGACATTCATGAAAAAGAAACCGGCGGTCACCGCCACACAGCGATGACCGCCGGCGAAACTTGTCTATCTCTCGAAACTAACGCTTGCTTGACTGACTAGTAGTCTTTCATACCCCGCATCCATTGCGGCCAATCAGCCGGAGCGACCCCGCCGGCCTTGGTCCACGGCCCGGCGACGTCGTAGCTCTTGTTCCATTTGAGCGTCCAAAGCTCCTTCAGACCCACCGGGCGCGCCGAGAAGTCACAGAACAGGTTGGTGACGAACCCATCGTGCCGGTCCACGCAGACCCGCTCCATCTCGTTGAGGTTAGGCTGATCGGGAATGGCCCCGTACTCGGTATCGACGATCACCGGCGGCGCATCCGGATGGCGCGGCCACGCATCGACCCACCACTGGCCCTGGAACAGGGGCACATTCCACGCGCCCTTGACGTTGGGTGTCCGCCAGTGGTCATCCGCCGGGCCCCGTCCCCAGACCTCGGCGCTGCCGGTTGACCTCGGATTGCACATCCAGCCGTTTGGGCCGTAGCTGCCAATGTAGTCCAGCCCATTGTCATTGTACTGCGCGGTATTCGGAACTTCCCAGGCCTGATATGCCCAACTGCCGATCTTGTTGTCCACATTGGATTTCGTTGCCGACGGACAGCACCGAAGCTTCTCGTCGATTCTGTGGCGACCTTCCAACATGGGCTGGACCCACCAGCGGCCGCTGCCACCGCCGGCGCCGCTGAGCCAGTAGCCCTCGTTGTCGTCGCAGTAGAACTTCCAGATCAACCCCCACTGCTTCATTTGGGCGGTGCAGGCGACCTTCCGCGCCTGTTTCTTGACGCGACTCAACGCCGGCATCATGATGGACATCAGCAGCGCGATGATCGCGATAACAACCAACAGTTCGATTAGGGTAAAGCCTTTGCGTTTGCTCATTGCCATACTCCTCAACAGTTCCGCCTCTCCAAGCAGCACCACTCGTCTCCCGCCGCCCCTGAGAGCGAGGGAAACACCGTGAGTCCCCCAAAAACCGGACAATTTGGCACACAAACCTGGGAATCCAACACGGCCCCAGACCTTACATTCAGATGCGCCCCAAGCGGTACGTGTTCCCTATTTCGTTCCACTTGATGCGGAATTTTACCTGATCAGGCCAGCAGACGAGCACTCAACGCCCCTTGTCAGACCAACCTATCTCATCCGACCACCACCACACACATTCAGCGTCACTTACGCAACCCCTTCATTCTAACGGGGGCTCGCACCCTTGTCAAGGACTTAAAAACGCCGTTATCGGACACTTGCGGCGGTTTTGGGGCACCGATACCGTGGGTGTCTGGAGAGTCCCCTGGGAGCGGCGTTAGCGCATACTCGCCCCCCTGTGACGACAGGCCGACTGCGCGTAAAATGGCGGGCGAACGCTCCTAGAGGACGCCCTTCTTGAGGATGACATTGGCGTAGAGGGCCTTTTCGCTGGTGGCCACCACGGCGTAGGCCTGTTTGGCCCGCTCGTAGAAGGCGAAACGCTCGTAGAACTCGAAATCGGAGAACTTTTCACCGCTGGCGGCCACGATCTTGCGGTATTCCTCCCAAATCGTGGGCTTGGTGTCGTCGCCGGGCACGACCGCCATCAGTGTTACCGGCCGGTCGACATAAATATCCAGGGGAAAGAATTTCAGAACCGCCTCCAACAGCTCTGGTACATCGTGTCCATCGCAGCGCAGCAGTCTCTGGGCGACGCTGGCGGCCGGGAAATTGCCGTCGGCCAGGACGATCTCGTCGCCGTGACCCATTTCCATCAGCACCTTGATCAGTTCGGGCGAAATGATGGGCGGAATGTTCTTGAGCATATTCTTCGTTCCTTTCTCAAGCGAGTCTCAGCGGCGGCCTTGTGCCCCGCCACAAGGCAGTATACCGCCTCGACAGGGCATTTCAAGCGTATCGATGCAGAATCCACCGCCGAGTGCAATTCGCGTCCGTAGGTAAACAAAAGCATTAGTGTCATCCCGACCGGAGGCCTGCCGCAGGTGAGGCCGTAGTGGAGGGATCTCTCCTCTGACAGGAGAAATACCCGATCTGTGGGGAGATGTTTCGACTGCGCTTCGCTCCGCTCAACATGACACGGCTCAGAGCCGGGAAGGCTGTCCACACAGGCGAATCGCTCAGACCGGTTGTGGAACTTTCGTAGAGACGTGTTGACAGCGCCGCGCCGTCGGGTTAGGATACGGTCCCGTTGGATGCTTGGGTTGGGGCGTGTGGCCGCAACGGAGTCTTTTTTCTTCCAATACTAACAGCCTTTTCGGGCCGCATGACTGTGTGTACGTACGGGTTTGGACGAGAGTGAAGATTGTAGTCTGTATTCCTGCGCGGTACGATTCGACCAGATTCCCCGGGAAAGTTCTCGCCCAAGAGACAGGCAAATACCTCGTCCAGCACACCTACGAACAGGCCTGTAAGGCCCGCCTGCCCGAGCGCGTCATTATCGCGGCCGACGATGAAAGAATCGTTGCCGCCGCCCAGACCTTCGGCGGCGAGTGCGTGCTGACCCGCACCGACCACCAGAGCGGGACCGACCGCATCGCCGAGGCCGTCACCGATGTGGACGCCGACATCGTAATCAACGTCCAGGGCGACGAGCCGGACATCGACCCGGCCCATATCGACCAGTTGGCCGAAATGCTTGTCAACGACCCGGACGCGGTCATGGCGACCCTGGCGACGCGCCTGAGCCGGCCTGAGCAGGTCGCCGATCCGAATATCGTCAAGGCAATCATCTCGTCGTGCGTACATCCTGTAGGGGCAGCCCCCCGTGGTTGCCCTCCCAAGGCCGGGCAGGCACAGGGGCCTGCCCCTACGCACAACACGCCAAACCGCGCGATCTATTTTTCCCGTTGCCCAATCCCCTACGATCGAGGCAACGGAGGCATCGGGCCGGCCGATTTGTACCTGCGGCACATCGGCATTTACGCCTATCGCAAGGATTTCCTGCTGAAACTCACCGCCCTGCCCCAGACGCCTCTGGAGAAACTGGAGAAGCTGGAGCAACTGCGCGTGATCGAGAACGGCTATGCTATTCTCGTCGGCATCGTGGACGACACCAGCGAAGGCATCGACACACCCGAACAGTACGCCGCTTTCGTCGAACAACGTGGGAAATAAATCAGAACAGATTGAAAAACAGAACCGCCCCAGCATGAGGTAAGGATTCAGATGGCTGATAGCAAAGAGATGTTGACGAAGCTGAGTGATGCTTCGACCGAGAGCGAGTTCTTTTCGCCCATGCCCAAGAACTACAAGAAGGGCAAGACCAAGTACGTCTTCGTGATGGGCACGGTCATGAGCGGTCTGGGCAAGGGCATCTTCTCCTCGTGTCTGGCCAAGCTGCTGCAAGACAAGGGGCTCAAGGTCGCGCCGATCAAGCTGGAGGGCTACCTCAATATCGACTCGGGCACGCTGAACCCCTACCGGCACGGCGAGGTCTTCGTTCTCGACGACGGCATGGAATGCGACATGGACCTGGGCACGTACGAGCGGATGCTGGATCTCGATCTGGGCCGAACCAACTTCGCCACGAGTGGGCAGATCTTCAGCTCCGTCCTGAACAAGGAACGGCATGGCGACTACCTGGGCCGCGACGTGCAGATGATTCCCCACCTGACGGGCGAAGTGAAGCTCAAGTTGCGTCAACTCGCCAGCGAAAGCAAGGCGGATGTCGTCTTTGTCGAGATCGGCGGCACCGTCGGCGACCTGGAAAACGCCTACTACCTCGAAGCGATGCGCGAGCTGGCCTATGAGGAAGGGCCTCACAGCAGTTGCTTCGTCGCGCTGACGTACATCCTCGAACCGCCCGCCCTGGGCGAGCAGAAATCCAAGGCCGCCCAGCTCGGGATCAAGCAGGTGATGCAACTGGGGATTCAGCCCGACATCATCGCGTGCCGAGCCAGCAATCCGGTGAACGAAAAGGCCCGGCAGAAGATCAGCATCTACAGCAATGTCCCTCTGAAACGGGTCGTCAGTCTGCACGACTCGGCCAGTATCTATATGATTCCGTCGATGCTCCGCGAGAACAACCTGGATTTCGAGGTGCTCCGGCTGCTGAAGATCGAGGACCGGATCAACCTGCGGCACGAACGCAAGGCCTGGGCCCACTGGTGCGACTTCACCGACAAGATCGGCACGGCCAAGTACGACACGACGATCGGCATCACGGGCAAGTACACCTCCGTGCGGGACAGCTACGCCTCGATCATCAACGCGCTGGAGCACGCCGGCATCGCTCTGGGCGGCAACGTCAACATCAAGTGGATCGACACGACGGACATCACCGACAAGAACGCCGCCGAGCATCTGGCCGGCGTGGACGGAATCATCGTCCCGGGCGGGTTCGGCACGCGCGGCTCCGAGGGAAAGATCTCCTGCATCCGCTACGCCCGCGAGAACGACTTGCCCTATCTCGGCCTGTGCTTCGGGTTCCAGATGGCAGTGATCGAGTTCGCCCGCAACGTGTGCAAGCTCAAGGGCGCCGGCAGTACGGAGCTGGACCCCAAGTGCGCCGCCCCGGTGATCGACATTCTGCCCGAGCAGAAGAAGATCGAAGGTTTGGGGGGCAACATGCGTCTGGGCGGCCGTGACGTCGAGATCAAGTCTGAAACGATCGCCTGGAACCTCGTCGGCCAGAAGGACACCGTGCGGATGCGCTTCCGACACCGCTACGAGGTGGACCCGAAGTACATCGAGACGCTGGAAGAGCACGGCCTGGTCTTTTCGGGCAAGGCCCCCGACCAGCCGATCATGCAGATCCTCGAACTGCCCGACCACCCGTTCTTCATGGGAACCCAGGCCCATCCTTGCCTGACGAGCCGCCCCTTGCGGCCCAGTCCCATGTTCGTCGGGCTCGTCGCGGCCGCCATGCAGCGACAGCACGCCCAGGCGAAGCTGCCCAACTGCGTCGAAGCGGCCAAGCAGGTCTGCGTCCTGGCCGGCGCCTAAGGCAAGGAGAGCGACCTTCACACCAGTGGGCAAATCCCGGAAGCCCCCGCCACAGAACGGGCCGGGCACACTGGGCCCCCTCAGCTCTCCGTGACTGGTTTTCTCCTTGAATCTGGTCCTGTCGGTAGGGTATCATCGTCACTGCCGTCCAGGACTGAGTTCCCTATCGATTTCGCTGAGGTCTGCAAAGTGAACGATTGTCGTGAAACACATTCCACAATCAAGAGGACGGCCTTCGAAGTCTCGACTCCACCGATCAAGGAGAAAACCGACAGCGACTACTGGTTCGAAGTGCTCGAATCCAACGCCGAGCAGAACAGCAGGATCGCTGGCCAAGCCGCGGAGTCCTATCCCCGCATTCGACCGCTGTTTCTCCGCGTCTTCCGATGGATATTCAGACTATGGTCCGGTCTGCACGCCGTGGGTGTGGAGAACCTTCCCGCGAGCGGACCCTACATCCTGGCCGTCAATCACGAGTGCCATCTGGACAACCTGTTCATGGCCTGCCTACTCCCGGAGGACGTCCAGCGGAAGATGGTCGTTCTGAGCAAGAAGGAGCATTTCGCCCACTGGGTGACACGGTTCGTGGCGAAACTCTGCCATGGGATTCCGGTGGATCGCGGGCAGATTTCGGCCGGAGCCCTGGGTATCTGCTTTCAGGCGATCAAACAAGGCAATGTGCTCCTGATCCACCCTGAGGGCACACGGAGCCCGGACGGCCGACTCCAACCTTTCAGGAGAGGTGTGGCGGTCCTGGCCCGTCATGCGTCCTGTCCCGTCGTCCCGGTCCATATCGAGGGTGGACATGAGTTCTGGCCCAAGCATTCCTTCTTCCCCCGCCGCCGGCACCGAATCTCGGTTACGATTGGCTCGGCGCTCGCCCCCCGAACGATCGCCGCCCAGACCGTCAAGGATTCTACACAGCACCTGATGGCGAGCATCGCCGCGCTGGACAACGAGAGGACCAAATGAATCAATCCCGGCGAGCAGCGCCCATGACCTCGGTCGCAGCGATCTTCGACGTGGACGGCACCTTGGTTCGAACCAACGCCGTCGACTACTATCTCTTCTTCGTCAAGCATCTTTCCAATCCGGTGCAGAGACTCTTCAAGCGTCTGGCGGTGCCGATGTGGGGCCCCTACTGGCTACTGCTCGACCGAATCGACAGGCGCCAATTCAACCGGAGCTTCTATCGACAGTATCGCGGGTTCTCCGTCGCGGCCACGCGAGAATTGGCCGAGGTCTGCTTTCAGGATGTCTTCATGCCGCGACTGATTCCCGAAACGCTGCGCCGCGCCGAGCAGCATCGCGCCCGAGGCGACCGGATACTGCTGGTCAGCGGCACACTGGATTTCATCCTGGCGCCCCTGGCGGAATTCCTCGGGGCCGAGGCGGTCCTGAGTCCGAGGCTCGCGCACGAAAATGGAGTCTATCAAGGCCGCATCGCCGGGAAGAACATTGTGGGCGATACGAAAGCCGAGGTCGTCGCGGACTACGCACGGGAAAAGAGTATCGATCTATCCAAGAGCTGCGCCTACGGCGATTCGCTCTCGGACGTTTCCCTGCTGAACCAGGTGGGCCGCGCGATCGTCGTTGACCCGAGCAAGAGACTCCTCAACATGGCCGACCGGTTTGGTTGGGAGAAGATCATCTCAAGGGAAGAGGTCCAAGGGCCGTGTCCGTAACCTATCCGGTCCTTTGCGCACCGCTCGGTGTTCGCTAGCATGAATGAGCTTGAACGATGGTCCAATCGAATCGGGCTTCACGGAGGTCATCATGGATACGAACGATTGCCGGAATATGAAGGGGCGAAGGGAATTCCTGACGCATCTGCCGCTGGCCGTAACCGGTTCGGCCCTGGTCCTCTCTGAGGCGGCCCGGAGCAGGGGCGCCCCGGCCGCACCGACCGGGTCGCCTGCCGCGCCGCTGCCGACGATTCGACTCGGCAAGCACCGCGTCAGTCGGTTGATCGCCGGCTGGAATCCCGTCGCCGGATACTCCTATATGGGTCCCTTCATGGACCAGCACATGCGGGAGTACTTCACTCTGGAACGAACGGTGGCGTTCCTCCAGGATTGCGAGCGAAACGGCGTCACGGCCTGGCAGCTCGACCACGCGGAAAAGGGCGTCGCCGCCATGCGAGTATTGAGAGAGCGCGGCAGCAAAATGCAATGCCTCTGCCTCCACGCCAACGCCGCATCGATCGAGAAGGTGGTCGCGGATGTCGCACCGATCGCCATCGTCCATCACGGCGGCGCCACGGACAGACTGTTCCGCGAGGGCAAAAGCCGACAGGTCCGTGACTTCGTCCAGCGCGTCCGTGATGCCGGCGTCCTGGCCGGTGTTTCGGCGCACAACCCCGACTGCATCAAACGCATCGCCGACGAGGGTTGGCCCGTCGATCTGTTCATGACCTGCTTCTACTATCTGACCCGACCGGCCCAGGCGCTGGAGAAAATGGCGCCGGCGACAACGCTCCAGATCGGACACTATTCCTTCTTTGCCTCCGATCCGCTGAAGATGACCGAGGTGGCCCGACACGTGGATCAGCCGTGTCTGGGCTTCAAGATCCTCGCCGCCGGGCGGCGCTGCGGGCGGAAGCAGGAAGTGGCCGAGGCATTCAAGTTTGCCTTCGACCATCTCAAGCCCACCGACGGGGTGATCGTCGGCATGTATCCTCGCTTCCAGGATCAGGTCCACGAAAACGCCCAACACACGCGACAGTTCGCCGGGCCGCACCGCATGTAGGGGCAGGCCCCCGTGCCTGCCAAGGCAAATTATCAAAGCCAAGAAAAGGAGCGCTCCATGTCTTTCAGATCGTTCGTTATCGTCCTTGTTCTGGTCGGACTGTCGCCGCTCTACGCGACCCACACCGGCCAAGTCACGCGATCGCACCAGGCGCCGGGGAAATTCGCCACAGGATTGACCTTCGACGGAACGAGCCTGTGGGTCGCCGACTACAAAGCCGACAAGCTGTTCCAGGTGGACCCTGAAACCGGCAAGATCCTGCACGCCATACCGTCGCCCGGCTTCTGGCCCATGGGACTGGCCTTCGACGGGACGCACCTCTGGAACGTCGACAAGGAACAGAAGATGATCTTCCGGATCGACCCTGAGGATGGAACGGTGGTCAAGGCCATCGAGGCCCCCTCGAGCCATCCGGAGGGGCTCTGCTGGGATGGGCGCACGCTCTGGGTCGGCGACGACAAGGCCAACAAGATCATGCGAATCGATCTGAGCGATGGCACCGCCGTCAAGACCCTGACCTCCCCCGCCCAGTCGTGTAACGGTCTCTGCTTCGATGGCACGTACCTCTGGAGCTCCGACCGAACCACCGACGAGATCTATATGATCGATCCGGACTCAGGCGAGGTGCTGATCATATGCGATGCCCCGGGCCCATACCCGCGCGGACTGGCCTTCGACGGCGCCAACCTCTGGACTGTGGACTACGAGAAAGACACCGTTTATCAACTGGAGCGCCAGGGCGAAACGGCCTTCCAGTTGAGCGACACGCGCAGGACGAAGATCACCGCAACGCACGAGACCCGCGTCTATGGCCAGGGCCAGGTGAAGGAACTCGACGTTTTCTTTGCATTGCCCGAAAACCTTCCCCAACAGAAGATCCTGTCTAAGGCGGTCCTGCCTGAACATACCATCAAGCAAGACCGGTGGGGACAATCCGTCGCCGCGATCCATGTCGAGGCAATCGCCTCGGAATCAACAGTTCAGTGCCTTCTGGAGGTCGAAGCGAAGATCTCGGCGATCCGCTACTTCATCTTCCCCGACCGTTGCGGCACGCTGGACAACATCCCTCAGGCCATCCGGGACCGCTACACCGCCGACGGGACCAAGTATCAGATGCAAGACCCGTACATGGTCAAGCTAGCCCAGAAGCTGGCGGGTGACGAAACGAATCCCTATAAGATCGCCCGGCGCATCTTCAATCATGTCGGGGACAAGCTCGTGTACAAACTCGAGGGCGGCTGGAACACCGCACCGGTCGTCCTGCAGCGCGGCACGGGCTCCTGCTCCGAATACAGCTTCTGCTTTATCGCCCTGTGCCGGGCGGCGGGCGTGCCGGCCCGCTACGTCGGCGCCTATGTCGTCCGGGGCGACGATGCGAGTCTGGACGATGTATTCCACCGCTGGCCCGAGGTATATCTGCCCCACTACGGATGGGTCCGCATGGACGCTCAGGCCGGCGACAAAACCAAACCGCGTGACAAGGCCATGGCGATCGGCAACCTCGCCAATCGCTACCTCATCACCACCCAAGGCGGAGGCGATTCCGAATACCTGGGCTGGTACTACAACCACCACGAAACCTACCAGATGGACCCCAAGGTCAAGGTCCACTTCGACGTCTTCGCCGAATGGGAACCGCTAGCCGACTGAGACGCGATGCGCAAGGCCGGCGTGCGAGATCACTTGCCCCCATCATCCAGGTCGTCGTCTTCGGGCGGGACGGCCTTTTTGATGTCTTCCAGGATCTGCCGGGCCTCCTGGGCGCGGGAGGCGGGCACGAGCACGCGGGGCACCATGCCGTCGAAACAGTAAGCGGCCGAGACATTCTCGTTGGCGACCTGGACGGGGATGCCCGCGTCTTCGAGGTGCGCCTTCATCAGATAGGCCAGCGTGATGTCACTAGCTGTGTAGACCTCAACGAATTCGTCCATAAGTCCACCTCCTTATCGCCAACACGTAGACACTGCTACCTGTCATTGTACCGAGAGCAAGACCGTCTGCCAATACTACGGTCGAATGCCCCTTGAGTGCGACTGACAGACCGGTTAGCATGGCTGGCGAACCAACGTACCGCACTACTTAGGAGTACGCCCTGTGAATCAACAGAAGACCACGAGATTGCTTGTCATTCTGCTCACCTGCCTCTGCGGCCCCGTCCTGGCCGGCACCGAATGCAATCCTCTTACGGAAGCAAAGCGAATCATCGAGCCATTTAAGTCTACCTGGACGGCGCCTCCCCGTAAGACACCGGCCAACCACTCCGTCGACGGCCCCCTGCTGGGCAATGGCAATATGGCCGTCACGTTCGCCGGTCCGCCGGAGCGCCAGCAGTTCTACATCACCAAGAATGACTTCTGGAGACTGAAATCCGAATATGGCAAGTCGGGGCCCCGTCCGCTCGCGAAACTCGACGTCTCAATCGAGGCGCTGCAGGACGCTGAGTACCACCTCGAACAGGCCTACCATGAACCGGTCGCGGAAGCTCGCTTTCAACAGGGTGATTCGTCCGTTCTCATAAGAAGCTGGGTAGCCGCAACGTCGAATGTGCTCGTCGTCGAACTATCTGCCACGGGAAAGGCTTTTGACGTTGCCGTAAGTCTTTCCTCCTTCGAGGGAGACGGTTCGGAAACACAGAAAGGCAACTCCGAGGGTCTCCACTGGATCACCAGAAGATTCGTTCAGGATGTCGACATCCCCACGGAAGCGGCCGTGACCATGACGGTGATCGGCGCCGACAACACAACGTTTCAACTGCTCCCCGGTCGGCCTGTGACGGTCGTCCTGACGAGCGCAAGCCGATTCAAACACAAGGATTATCTTGCCGAGACTCAGCGACAAGCGCAGCGATTGGACGATGCCTCGCTGTCGCAGTTGCGCACGTCACACGCCGAATGGTGGGCACGGTACTGGGCTCGGTCTTATGTGGACATTGGCGACGATCCGGTTGCCCTGCACTACTACCGCTCGCTCTACGTGATGGGCGCGTGCAGTCGCAATCCGGCCTTCCCGCCCAGCATCTTCGGCTCGTGGATCACGACCGACCGCCCTGCCTGGGCGGGTGACTACCATCTGAACTACAACCACATGGCGCCCTACTACGGCCTGTACTCGGCCAATCGTATCGAGCAGGCGGACCCCCAGGACGCGCCGCTGCTGGACTTTGTGCCGCGGGGCCACTGGTACGCCGAGCACGTGACGAAAACACGGGGCGTGCTCTATCCCGTCGGGATCGGACCGCTCGGCATCGAGACGACGCGGAATGCGGACCCGTACCGTAACTCACCAAACTTCGAGAACGGGGGACTCTTCTTCCAGCAGCGTTCCAACGCCGCCTATTGTCTGGTCAACATCGCCCAGCGCTGGCGCTGCACCTACGACCCGGCCTATGGACGCCGCGTGTATCCCTTCGTGCGCGACATCGTAGAGTTCTGGGAGGACTACCTGAAATTCGAGGAGGGTCGTTACGTAATCTATGGGGATGCGATCCACGAAGGGTCGGGCCAGAATAAGAACCCGATTCTGACGCTGGGATTGCTCCACAACGCCTTCGCTCTGGCGCTCGATATGAGCGAGACGTTGGAGACAGATGCCGATCGACGCACCAAATGGCGTCACATCCTGGACCATCTAAGCAATTTTGCGACCCAGGAGCGCGACGGTAAAACGGTCTTCCGCTATACCGAGGAGGGAACCGACTGGTGGCGTGACAACACGCTCGGGATTCAACACATCTATCCAGCCGGTGCGATCGGGCTCGACAGCGATCCGAAGCTTCTGGAAGTGGCCCATAGCACTATCGACGTGATGAAGCGCTGGATCGACTTCAACGGCTCCAACAGCTTTTTTCCAGCCGCCGTGCGTATCGGATACGACCCGAACGTGATCCTGCAGAAACTCGGGGAATATTCGCAGAACACCTACCCCAACGGGTTCCAGAAGGACAACCCCCACGGCATCGAGAACTGCTCGACCGTGCCCAATACCATTAACGAAATGCTCTGCATGGGACACGGAGACGTTCTGCGTGTTTTTGCCGTTTGGCCCAAGAATCGCAACGCTCGTTTCCACAACATCCGCACCTGGGGCGCCTTCCGCGTCTCCGGCGTCTTGACCGATGGCGACGTCGAATACGTCCGGCTGAGCAGCGAGAAGGGTCGCCCGTGCACCCTGGTCAATCCCTGGCCCGGCCGCAAGGTTCAACTCCAGCGAAACGGCGAAGCGGCCGAACAACTTGCAGGCGATCGGATTACGTTCCAGACGTCAGTGGATGAAGAAATCCTGCTAAGGGAAGCTCGCCCCGTTCAAATCGTCGCCGGACCCTATCTCCAGAACCCATCAGAGACATCAATGACCATGATGTGGATCACCGACCAGAGCAGCACGAGTTGGGTCGAGTACGGCCAGGGTGAATCCCTCGATCAGAAGGCTCATCACGGCCAGCATGGTCTGATCGATGCGGACCAGACCATTCACAAAATCGAGATCACCGGGCTGAGCCCGGGCAAGCCATACCGCTACCGTGTCTGCTCGAAAGAGATTCTGAAATTCGAAGCATACAAGGTCACCTACGGCGCTACGACCACCAGCGACACCCACACCTTCACGACGCTGGATCGTCAGAAGAACAACATGTCATTTATCGTTCTCAACGATATCCACGAAAGAAATGAGATCCTTACGTCTCTGGCGAAGATCGCGCAACCGAGGACTCACGACCTCGTCTTCCTCAATGGCGACATCCTAGGACACATCGAGAACCAACAGCAGATCATCGACCACGTTCTCACTCCGTGTACCGAACTGTTCGCCTCCGAGACGCCCTTCGTCTACATCCGGGGCAACCACGAGACGCGGGGGCGATTCGCACGGATGCTGCCCGATTACATAGCCTCCCCCCAGAACCGCTACTACTACGCGTTCGATCATGGCCCTGTCCATTTCATCGTCCTGGACGGTGGAGAGGACAAGGAGGACAGCCATTGGGCCTACAGTGGACTGGTGGACTTCGATCGATATCGCGACGAGCAGAAGCAATGGCTGGAGCAAGAGATCCGGTCGGACGCCTTCACGAAGGCGCCGTACCGCGTGGTCCTGGTCCACATGCCCCCCAACCCGTCGGAGAACTGGCATGGGCCGATGGACATGTACAACAAGTGGCGTCCCGTCCTCAATGAGGGTCGAATCGACCTGATGATCTGCGGGCACACACATCGCTATGCGGTCGTAGCGCCACAGGCGGGCGTGCATGACTATCCCATGGTGATCGGGGGCGGTCCCAAAGCGGGTCGGGCCGTCGTAATCCACGTGGACGCTGCCAGGGACAAGCTGCAGGTTACCATGACAAGGGATGACAGCCAGGTCGTGGGCGCCTACACGATTCAAAGGAACTGACGCTTGGGCATGCCGAGCTAGGGATTGCGGGGCAGTCGGGCCTTGAGCGTCTCGACCTCCCGGCGCAGGCGGGCGTTCTCGTCCATCACGGCCGCCGTGACGCTGTTGACCCGCTCGGCGATTCCCTTCTGCAGATCACTCTGGAGGGTCGCAATACGTTTCCGACAGGTGGCCAACTGGTCTTCTTTCTGCTTCAGGTCCCTGGCGTGCTGGGCCCTGAGTTTGTCCAATTCCGCCTCACGGCCGGCCAGGCTCTTCTGCAACTGCATGTTCTCAGCCGCGATGAGTCGAGCCTGTTTCGTACCGGGAGTGGCCTCGTGATGACAGCCGCCGGCCAATATGGCGATAACCAGAAGACTCGCAACCAGACCAAGACACCTGTTATCCTTGCCAGCCATGCTCGTATCCTTTCGAACTTGCCTTGCCCTGTACCATTGCACGCCCCATCCTGCACCGCCGCGCCGCAGGTCCCTTACTCGAACAGAACGGCCAGTTTCTCCTTGCGACTCGCATCGATCCGTTTCGGATCGGTCCAGACGGCCAATTCCAGACTCTTACGACACGCACACTGCTCGCTGATAAGCGACTCGCCGCCGGCCAGCAGCGTCTCGATCAAGGCCAGGCAATTGTCGGTGGCCGTCTTGAGATTCGAGATGATCTCCTGCAGCAGGGTCTGCTTGCCCTTGGACGGATCGTGGGGTCGCCAGCAATCGTAATCGCTGGCCAAAGCCACCATCGCGTAGCACATCTGAGCCTCGCGGGCCAGTTTCGCCTCGGGCATCGCCGTCATACCGATCAGGTCTCCCCCCCAAGTGCGGTGCATCAGCGATTCGGCCCGGGTCGAAAACTGCGGCCCTTCCATGCACACATACGTCCCCTGGGTGTGAATCTTGATGTCCATCGGATCGGCGGTGCGCAGCAGCGACTCGCGGAGCCGACCACACGTGGGCTGGGCCATTTCGCAATGCACGGCGCCGTAATCGTCGAAGAACGTGCTCGTTCGTCGGAACGTCTTGTCGATGAACTGATCGACGATAACCAAGTCGCCCGGCGCGATCTCGTCTCGCAAAGAACCGACCGCCCCGCTGGCAATGATGCTATGGACGCCGAGCTGTTTCAGCGCGAAAATATTGGCCGCGAAGGGCACGTCGCTGGGCCCGAATCGATGCCCCGGCCCATGCCGACTGATGAACGCAATCTGCCGATTGCCCAACATTCCTACGACAATCGGCCCACTGGGCGCGCCAAACGGCGTCTGCTCCTCGCGCAGCTCCACGCCCGCCAGTTGCTCGGCCAGCGCATCGCCCAGCCCCGTACCGCCAATCACACCAACCAATTCTTCTGCCATATCCTTGTTGGCCTCCTTTCTTGCGGGCCTCATCATAGCCCAGCCGTTCGGCCCTGTCGATCATTTCTGCTCCCTGGCCCCCTCGAAGAATGGGACCCGCTTCGATTTGCCTTGAACAAACGGGCGGCGACGCCATAATAGTTGGAAACGAAATCCACCATTGATGGGAGTTTCAGAGATATGGATTTGAAAGTCACGATCAAAGAGATCAAAGGCCACTGCCCGACCTACCAGATCGGTGATTCGTTCGTCCTCAAGGGTGGTTATCAACTCGTCAGCGACCAACCCGTCTGCATGCACGGTCTGACCGCGTTGATGCCCTACTACAATGCCCTGCGCGTCTCGGAACCGGCCCAATGGGGCATCGAGGGCAAAGAGGACCCGACCAAGGCCTACGTCCATTGCCCCGATCCCTGTGACCATACCGGCGGGGGCACGGTGGTCTTCGAGATAAGCAAGGTCGGCTAGCTCCGCCGGCAAGGCTGGTTTGCTGGAGCCACTGATTGAGAGCGTATTGATGAAACGACTGCCGCCGGAAGAGCGAAAAAACATTCTGCGTCAGCAACTGATGCGATTGCGCAAGGACTGGATCTGCCGATACGGGCAATGGAACACCGACAAGCTGCTCGGCGAGTTCAGGTTATTATTGCGCAAGGCCAACAAACCGGGCGGGCTGGAGGCTCTGGGCGCCCCCGAGCCGAAACCGGAACCGGTGGATGAGCAGTTGCCTCTGTTCGACAGAGTTTCGGCATAGGTTTCGGTCCTCCCGATCAGCTTGTCTTCACCTCCGCTCTAACCGATGAAAGGCCGCCCAAACCAAACGGAACGGCCTCGGACGACCCTTAAAAAGGTCGACCCATTCTGGTATTCTCCCGGTCAAGACGATAGAATGGGCCCACGGTTCCGAGGCATCCACGTGATGCAGCACGATTTGAATGGCCTTTTTCTTTGGAGAGACTCGATTATGGCCGATCACCACCAGCCAATATCCCCTAACCATATCACTATGAATCGACGTGACATGATGTGCCGAACGGCCGCTTTCGGGGTCGCGTTGGGCGCCGGTGCGTTGGCGCCGAAGTCTGCGACAGGCCAGACCGTCAAAAGGTTCAAAGCCGCACGCAAGCCCATCCTCAAATCGCTCAAGTTCGGCATGATCGGCGAGAAACTGCCCATTCTCGACAAGTTCAAGCTTGTCCAGGACCTCGGGTACGACGGCGTGGAACTGAACTCGCCGGGCGGAGAGAATAAGAAGGAATGTCTGGAAGCCAGTCAGAAGACCGGCTTGCCCATCCACGGCGTGGTCGATTCGAAACACTGGGGCGTGCGCGCCACGGAGTCAGACCCGAAGCGACGCGAGCAGTGCCTCGAGGATCTGCTCACCGCCATCAAAGAATCACACTACTGCGGTGGCTCGTCGGCCCTCTTCGTCCCCGGTCATGGCAAGGATGGTCCCGAGGATGAGATCGTCCCACGCTCCATCGAGGTCATTCAAGGGGCCCTGCCCCTGGCCGCCAAACTCGGGGTCAGCATCCTGATCGAGAACGTGTGGAACCATATGTTCTACGACCATAACGGCAAGCCCGAGCAGACGGCCGATCGCTACGCCGCCTTTATCGACGCGTGCAACAGTCCCTGGGTCGGCGCCTACTACGACATCGGCAACCATCACAAATACGGTCGCCCCCAGGACTGGATTCGGACCCTGGGCAAACGAACGGTCAAACTGGACGTCAAGGGCTTCAATCGTGACACGAACAACTGGTCCGCCATTGGCGATGGCACCATCGATTGGCCCGCTGTGCGCGAGGCGCTCGACGAGATCGGTTTCACCGGTTGGTGCACAGCCGAAGTCGGAGGCGGAGACCGTAAACGACTGGCCGATATCCTGGCGCGTCTGAATCGCGTACTGCCCAACTGAGGCTGACCCCATCCGCGGCCAATCGCGAACGGGGACGCGGCGCGAGCTTCAATCCCTGAGACGGACGACCAACGGGAAGATCGGGAGTAGAGCAACGCCATGAACATGCATTGGATCGACTGGACGATTGTTGCCACCTTGGTCACTGTCTTGCTGGTGGCAGCCCTTTCCACCCGACGTCACACCAAGACGGTCGCCGCCTTTCTAGCCGCTCAGCGGTGCGGCGGTCGATACCTGATCTCCGTGGCGATGAGCATGGCCATGATGGGGGTCATCACCCTGGTCGGATATCTCGAACAGTATCACGACGTGGGATACAACGCCATCTGGTGGGGGTTCATGGAAGGGCCCGTCCTGGTCATCATGGGCATCACGGGTTGGGTGTTCTATCGTTTTCGCCAGACCCGAGCCCTGACGCTGGCACAGTTTCTCGAGGTTCGCTATAGCCGCAACTTCCGCGTCTTCGCCGGGCTGGTGGCCTTCGTGGCGGGCCTGGTCAACTTCGGCATCTTCCCGTCCGTGGGCGCCCGGTTCTTCATCTGGTATTGCGGCCTGCCCACCATGTTCACCGTCATGGGCTTGCAGATATCCACCTTTGTGCTCATCATGGTGTTCCTGCTGTCGATCTCCCTGCTGTTCACGTTCCTGGGCGGGCAGATCGCCGTGATGGTCACGGACTTCATTCAGGGCTCTTTCGCCTACATCGTCTTCATCGTCGTCATCATCTTCCTGTTCTGCTCGTTCAATTGGGGGCAGGTCTCGGACACGTTGATGGCGACCGAACCGGGCAAGTCGCTGGTCAATCCGTTCGATATGGGCAAGGAAGAGAACTTCAACATCTGGTTCTATATGATCAGCGTCATCGTCTTCTTCTATTGCGCGATGGGATGGCAAGGGACCGCCGGTTACTACAGTTCGGCTAAGAGTCCCCATGAGTCCAAAATGGCGATGATGCTCCAACACTGGCGCTACCGAGTCCTGATGCTCGTCGTGCTCGTCCTGCCCATCTGCCTGCGGACCTATATGCACCACCCGGACTTCGCCCAGGAGTCCAGCGTCCTCAAGACCAAGATCGCGGCCGTGGTCCCACCCGATCTCCAGGGCCAGGCCGACACCGACGACCCGGACGACCTGAAGCGCATCGCACAACTCCGCAGCGAGGCCCGCGCCCCGTTGTTCATGGGACTGGTCTTCCCCCGAGTGATTCTGGGCTTGATGTGCGCCGCGATGCTCGGCGCCTTCATCAGTACGCACGATACGTACTTGCACTCCTGGGGTGGCATGTTCATACAGGATGTCGTGCTGCCCTTCCGCAAGAAACCACTCAAGACCAGTCACCATCTGTGGCTGCTGCGCGCCGCCATTCTGGGAGTGGCGATCTTCATCTTCTTCTTCAGCCTGGTCTTTCGACAGACGCAACGCATCCAGATGTTCTGCGCCCTGTCGGCCAATATGTTCGTCAGCGGCGCCGGCGCCGCCATCATCGGTGGGCTCTACTGGAAGCGCGGCACTACGGCCGCGGCCTGGACAGGAATGATCTCCGGCCTGGTGCTGACCATCATCGCCTTCTGGATCCAACAGAGCGGTGCCGGTTTCCTGGCCGGTCTCGAGAACGAGCAACTCGCGGCGTTCCTGCGGCCCGTTTTCGAACTGACCGGACAGGAAATGTCGTTCTGGATCATCGTGTTCGTCGTTCTTTCCTATCTGCTCGTCTCGCTGCTGGGCGGACGTCGCTCGTACAACATGGATCGGATGCTGCACCGAGGCAAGTACGCGGTGGCCGGAGAGACGTCACTCTCGTACAAGGATGGGAAGACCCTTCTGGAGAAACTGGGCTGGACCAAGGAATTCACTCCGTCGGACAAGATCGTCGCCGGGATCACCCTGGCCTGGCCGCTGGTGTGGTTTGTTATCTTCGTCATTGGAAACACCTGGCACCTGTTGCGCGAGGGCGGCATTCCCAACGAGTCCTGGCTGCGCTTCTGGCGCTATTGGACATGGTTCATCTTCGCCAGTTCCATCGCCGTGACCGTCTGGTTCATCGTGGGCGGATTCCGCGACATCGTCTACCTGTATCGCAAACTGGGCGCCACTCAAGCAGACGATCTCGATGACGGACGCGTCGTGGACCACCACAATGTGGGTGAAGCGATTCCAACGAACGATGAGTAACGGAGACGCGCAGGCGTGACCAATAAGGACAGATTGCACCTGATACTCCAGGGCGGGATTCCCGATCGACCGCCCCATTTCGAGATCGATTTCCAGCTTGGCAAAGAGATGTTCGGTCTGGATCTGGAGGCGGCGCAAACGAACACGTACGCCTCCGAATCCGCCCGAGCTGATGTGCTACTGAAACTCCATATCGAGCTTCAAGTCCGGCTTGTGGAGGAGTTGGACTATGCCTCAGCCTATTTTAGTCACGAGCATTCGCCCGAGCAAGGCATTGGCCTGGTCAAGAAGGTGATCGGAGACAAGGCCCTTCTCCGCGTCCACGACTGGGCCGGGGTCTTCTGGATGCCCACGGGCCAGGAGATGATGGATTTCGTGGTCAAGATGTTCGAGCACCCCGAGCAGATGCACGCCGAGGCGCGGCAAAAATGCGACGACGCCAAGGAACGGATACGACGCCAGGTGGAAGCCGGCGCCGACTTCTTCATGCTGTGCTATGACTTCGGATTCAACAGCGGGCCCTTCATTTCCCCGGCCCACTTTGCCGAGTTCGTAACGCCCTACCTAACGGAGATCGTCGCAACAGTGCACGATCTGGGCAAGAAGGCGCTGCTACATTCGGACGGCAACATCAATGATCTACTGGACCAGATCCACTCAACGGGAATCGATGGGTATCAATCGGTCGATCCCCAGGGCCATATGGATATCCAGGCGGTTCGGTCCCGGTTCCCCGACTGGATTCTGATGGGCAACGTGCACTGCGGGATGCTCCAGGACACTGACGGACAACGCATCCGAGAATCCGTGCAGTACTGCATGACGCACGGCGGCCTCGGGAAGCGGTACATCTTCTCGACGTCGAACTGCATCTTCCAGGGCATGCCGCCGGAGAGCTACCGCATCATGCTGGACGAGTACCATCGCCTTGCCGATTAGGCGACGCCTGTCACTGGGTCCACACCTTGCCATCCTGCCGGACATGAACCGATCGAACCTTTCCGCGCTTGCGGGCCAGCCGCGCGACGGCTTCCCAGCCCGCTTCCGTGATCCGCATCGTAACGGGCTCAGCAAGTGTCTCATCCATAAGCTCACCAAGGTCCAGCGTCTCCAGCGTATCGGCATAGCGTTTGTGCGTCAGGTGGTATTGCTCCTGGGCATAGAGAACCTCGTGCAGCAGATAGCGCGCCTGGGCTGCGGGATCGGGGACCAGCTTGGCCTTGGCGCCGACCCGCTTGGTCGAGAACTGGACGTAACCCCATGTCTCGGGGCGATGCATATTGACCACCCCCTGGGGCGACCAGATCCAGTTATCCTCGTGCCATTCATCGGTCCGTTCCTCTTTGTTGGGCCAGCGGAGGTACTTGCCATCGGCGATCCGGTGCCCCCACTCGACGCGTGAGAACCCCACGCGCCACTGGTCGCCATTCTTGGGCGGGCACGGACACGTCGCATGCTCGGCCATCCCCTTCCAGGGGAAGGCAATCTCCACCGTCCAATACTCGTCGATGTCACCTGGGTTGTTGAGGGTCCCCTTGACAAAGACGCCGCTCTTCTGGCCCGGCATCTCCCGGATAACCGCGTTGCCCCCATGCTTGTAGGGCTTGTCCATCAACAAGTTCCACACCGTGTTCAGAACGTTGATCTCGAACTCATAGTATGCATGACTGTCCCCGTCCGGATCGATGAAGACCTCGAAATCGTTGTCGTTGAAGATAACCGCGTTTCTCTCCGTGATCGTCCCCCAGACATGCGGCTCTTCCATCCAGGCCGCCACGTAGAAATACTGATCGTCCCAGAGCATCTTGCAGTGCGTATCGAAGCGCGGCTTCACGGGCCGCATCTGACCCTCGATATCCACATGGTAATCCGCCCAGACCGCCTTGTCCCACGAGGACTCATCGAGCTTGCCATCCACGACGATGGGACCTCTGGCCCGCTGGCAGACATAGCCGCGCGGCATGACAAACGGTCTCGGGTCGGGACCGATATAGGCCGGCAGGTCGGTCGATTCGACGGCTTCCACTTCTGATGTCACCGGCTCATCGCGCCAGGCAAAGGTCCCCGACTCCACCCTCCAATCGCTTCCGAATACACCGGCCGCCCGCACGCCCTTGGTGCCATCGGTCAGCATTTCAGGGCCAATCACAATACAATCGGGATAGTTGCAGCCGGCGAAGATGTACTGCAGGCGATCGGTCAGATGCATCCCCTTGATTCCCGTCCCGCTGACAACGGCTACGCAAGCCACCTCGCTGTCGGTCCTGGGACGCAGGAACAGACAGGCCAGGTCGTCTCCTTCCAGACGTTGATCGCCGATCGTCACGGCGCCCGGCTCGACCTGCACGGGACTGCTGCCCAGCAGCTTGGGCCAGGCCGCGTTCGTCTTGGAATTGCCATACAGAACGACGCCGCGATCCGCGTAGGCCTTCGGTGCGAAGTCCACATCAGCGATGATGTCCACCGAACCGTTACCTTGATACCACCATTGCTCGGCGTCAAAGCGGGCCTTGGTGCGAGCCCAGGCGTTTTCGCTCTCGCTACCGGCCGTGCCGATGACGAAGACCATCTTATGTCTGAACGCTTCCTTGAACGGCCCGAATCGGTGCGGGCCCTTCAGAACTTTGGGCGGTTCGCTCGCCAGAGACCATTGGTCGTCCTTCCGAACGAGCCAGATCTGCTTGCAGCCGCACGGATAGGGGATACCGGAAAGGGTCTGCTCGTCCAGTTGCACGCTCAACGGCGCACCATCCGGCAATACATCGAGCTTCAGGCTCAGTCGCGACACATTCTCGGTGGTCCCGACAAAGCGTCGCTTCCCCGGATCGAGACGAATGCTGATGGTGCTGAGTTTCAAGTGCTCGATCTGATCCTCGATGCCGGCCCAATAGGACCAGGCGCTAATCCCTGGATTGACAGTAACGAAATCGACCTGGCGCACCGCCTTGGCCGCAGGCAATGCGTGCCGAGCGAAGAAATCGAACATCGGCGCCCAGTCCACACAATCGGCGCCCGGCTCGTCCGACAGATCCCACCAATGTCCCTGTCCTGGCTCCTCGTGATAGACAAAATCCTGATGGAACGTCTTGAGCCGTTCGATCATCGTGTGCGATTGATCGGAACGCACGACCTTGTCCGCCCCCCCGTGGAGGATATAGACACCCGTGTCCGTCAGGTTCTTAGCGAGCGTCATAGTGTCGCCAGCCAGTTCAGGTCGGGTCAGGATCTGCTCGACCGGGGACGGGTCCTCGATCTTGGTCGCCGCACGATAGGACCAGAAGCTCAGCCAGCCCGCACTGGGACCGATCGCGGCGAACTTGTCGGGAAACTCCGAACCCAGAATCCAGGTGCCATGCCCACCCATGGAATGTCCCGTCAGATAGACCCGCTCGGGATCATGACCCAGTGCGACTTTGGCATCCTCCAGCACTTCAAGGGCATCGACGCGTCCCCAGTCCTCCCAGTCGAAGCCGTAAGGTCGCCGGTTCGTCGGGGACACGATATTGCACCAGCTCTTGGAGCCGTAAGAACCCGCCTGATTGATCGCTTCGACGCTGGCCCCGTGAACGCTCAGGACCAGCGCGGGTGGTGACGTATCTCCGGGCAAAGGCTTGACGGGATTCACGGCATAGTACTGCACACTGCCATCGATCGCACTGACGAAGGTGCGCTTGTGGGTCTCGTCGGGCTTCTTGACGTTCAGATTGACGGTACACCGATCCAGAACCGTCCGCGCGCCATCGAGAGTCTTCAATGTCAGTTCCCGCTTCCACGTACCCGGTTCCTTTGCTGGGACGTCACGATGAATCGGAAACCACACTTTGCGCACGCTGCGCGGCTGGATAATCGGGACCGTGGTCGAGATCATCTTCTGGTCCGAAGGCTGGTTCGGATCGGATACGGTGATCCGAAGGTCCTTTTGAACCGTGTCGGAAGAGTTGATTACAACGATAGACCCAACCGTCGACGCCGCCTGACCCACCAGAAGGTCGGGCAGGGTCACATCGCTGGGATTCAACTGAACGGGGGATTTGGGCTTCAGCAGCCGGACCTTGACCCGACCGCGCGAGCGCCAGGTCCGCTTGAAGAGCAGATCGTTGACCCCCTTCTTGAGCCGAACGGGAAGCTGGACGTAATCGAAGTGCGGCTCCCACGGCGCCACCTCCTCGCGATACTGGTATCGGCTTCCCACGCGCGGCACGCCGTTGACGTACGCCATGCTGTTGCCCCGCATGTGCAGAAGCATCGTGCGGGCGGCGTCGGAATCCACGCGGACGTAGATGTACCCACTGCGACCCTTCTTCTGAGAGAACCATCCCTCCTCGTCAGCGGTGGTCTTGCGCCACGTCCTGTCCTCGCCGGTGGCGTCCTTCAGCACATCGCCATCGTGAGGCTCTTTCCATGCGCCGCTGAGAATCAGGGACTCCACGACATCCTGATGCACGGGGCTGCGCCCATAGTACCCGACGCCATCGATCGTCAACCCCTCGCGGAGTACGATCTCCTCCGTGGCGTTGGTGATGGCGGTCTGCCCATTGGCACTCATACACCCAAGCACACAAAGAAGGATGATCGCACTGCCCAATCTGTTCGTGATCCCGTTCATGGTTTGGTCCTCCACTGATCCGCCTTCGACTATCCGGCGGAATCCTGTTTTGAAAAGGCTTCCCATGCTTCAAACGCGGCGTATACGTTGTCCGGGTTCGCACCCGGTCCGAATTCCAGTTTCCCGATCACTCCCCCTCTGTCGTAGAAGCAGTGATTGAACCGTCGGACGGCCTCGATGATCTCTTCGCGCTGTCCGTGAGGGAGCAGATGTTGCCGGTCGAGTTCACCCCAGAACGTTATCCGGCCTCTGAACCGCGCGCCGAGTTCTTCCAGCCCCATGCAGAAAACCTGGGCGTTCAGGGCATCCAACCCCAGTTCAATGAGGTCGTCGATAATGTCGGTGATCCAGCCATCGGAGTGCATGAAGATCTTCTTACCAGCCGCGTGGGCGATGTCGATGTACTCGCGGTACAACGGTTTGAACCAATCACGCCACATCGCCGGCGAGATCAGCAGCGACCGCTGGGTCCCCCAATCATCCATGAACACGATCCCGTCCACCGGCGTGCCGCACCACAGCTCCACCTCCTTGAGATAGAACTGGTGAAGCCTGTCAAGCAGGCCGCGAAGTTCGTCTGAGCCGAGCGCCAGGTCCATCATCACGTTCTCGGTGCCACGGAGGAATTGCAGCCGCTCGAACGGGCGGGGACAACACGGCGCCAGGACAAACTTCTCGGTCTCTCGGCAGAACGCGGCGGCCTTGTCCGTATCCACCGTCAGCGCCCCAACCGGTTCTTTGACCTTCTCCATGTCGTCCCAGGCAGTCACCAGCGGCGCCTTGACCTCGCCGATGACTCCAGCCTGCTTGTTGACGAAGGTGCATCCCCACTCGTCCACGTACGGCCCCACGGCATAGGGATCGCCGCTACCAGGGACCGATTCGCGACAGAAGTAGTGTGACATCGTCAGATCGTCTGGGAACCGCTCGGCAATACGCCGGACCTGCTCTCCATAGCGAGAGGTCGCCCAGGGCAACAGCCCCATCTCGCGCGGAATGCGGGCCGGCCCGTCAAACTCCAGAGATCTAACGACAAGCTCTCTCGGCGTCATATCCCGCGGGCCCCGTCTACAGCTCTGAGTGGGTCTTGACGAAATCAATCAATTCATCGACCTGGGTGAAGGCGACGCCCGTCACAGTGTCGGCACAACCGTAATAAACGGCGATGCGACCCGTATCGGAATCCGTCAGCGCCGCGCAGGGGAACGTCACATTCGGCACATCACCGACGCACTCGTACAGCCTCTGCGGCGAGAGGATATACGGCTTGGCCCGATACATCACCTTCCATGGCTTCTCCAGATCCAGTAGCGCCGCCCCCATGTGGTAGACGAACCCGTTGCAGCTATTGAGCACGCCGTGGTAGATCATCAACCAGCCTTCGGTCGTCTCGATGGGGGTCGGCCCCGGACCGACCTTCTGAGATTGCCAGCCACCTTTGGTCCCCATAACGTATCGGTGCCGACCCCAGAAACACAGATCGGGGCTCTCGCTGTAGAAAATGTCGCCGAATGGGGTGTGCCCCGTGTCGCTGGGCCGGCTCAACATGGCGTAGCGGTCCCCGATCTTGCGTGGAAACAGAACGCCGTTGCGATTGTAAGGCAAAAAGGCGTTCTCTATCTGATGGAACGTCTTGAAATCGTGGGTGTAGGCCATCCCGATCGTTGGGCCGTGGTAGATGTTGCACCACGTGACATAGTAGCGATCCTCCAGCCAACAGACGCGGGGATCGTACGCCTCGATGTGCTCGGCGATCTCAGGCTCATCACAGACGAACTGGATCGGCTCGGGATCGATCTCGAAATCGATGCCGTTGCGGCTGCGACCAACGTGGATGTGCATCTCGCGGGATGTGTCGTCACACCGAAAAACACCGGCGAAAGCGCCTTCAAACGGCACCACCGCACTGTTGAAAATGCTGTTGGAGGTGGGGATCAGGTCGCGTGGAATCACGGGGTTGGCGCTGTAGCGCCACATGATATTGCTGCAACCGTCCGGTCTTTCCTCCCAGGGAATGTTCGGCAGGCTGGGCCCAATGATTGTCCGTTTCTTCGTCATCTCAGGTCCTCTTTACCAGGTGCTCAATGGGGTCTTACGTCGCGGGGTAGCGTATATGAATCTGTTTGAACGGTCAAACCTTTTCCGCTAGACTCAGGCCAGATCGGGAGACCGAACCTCCCAGGCCAGCGACTAGCATCCAGGAGCACCCATGGAACACGAAAGACGATTGACGTTAGCGAAAATCACGGGCCGCCTGAAGCTTATCGAACCGTTGGTGTACCGCCGACAGACCCCTCTCGACGCATTTCGATATGCCGAGCACACCGGCCCAGAAGAACAGGGCCAAGTGGGCGTCGAGGTGGACGATGCTTCCTGGCCCGTTGTCGAATCCGGAACGTACTGGGGCCAGTGGAACACGAGCTTCACCCTGCGCGTCCGATTTCGGATACCCCAGGACTGGGACAGCGCCGGGTCGGTGGGACTCGTTCTGAACCTGGGTGAAATCCACAACTGGGATTTCTGTCACCCCGAGGCGCTCGTCTACATTGATGGCCAGGCGATCGCCGGCTGCGACAAATACCACCGGCTGATTCAACTGCCCGACCGCTTCCGTGACGACAACGAGCATGTCCTGGCTCTGCATGGCTATACGGGCCGGTGGGGGTATTTCGAGGACCCGCCCAAGATCAAGCTCCTGATGGAGCAATGCAACCTCGTACAGATCGACGGGCCGACGCAAGCCTTCATCGCGGCCGTACGCGTGGCGCTAGGCACGGCGCAGGTCCTCGATGACAACCAGCCCGCGAAGGGACGGATACTCAACGCCCTGGACAGAGCATTCAAGGTCCTGGACACGCGGGAACCGTTGGATGAACGATTCTACTCGAGCGTCGCCCAGGCCCATGAAGTGCTCCAGGCCGAACGGCGACAGGCGGGTCCGAGCCTGGATGTGAATGTCACCGCCGTGGGACACAGCCATATCGACGTCGCCTGGCTCTGGCCCTTGGCCCAAACCCGGCGCAAGTGCGAACGGTCCTTCCATACGGTGCTCGCGCTGATGGAAGAGTTCGATCAGTATCGCTTTACCCAGAGTCAACCTCAGTTGTATGACTACGTGCGACAGGACAATCCGGAACTGTTTGAACGTATCAAGGAAAAGATCGCCCAGGGGCGTTGGGAAGCCACCGGGGGCATGTGGGTCGAGGCCGACTGCAACGTCAGCGGGCCCGAATCCCTGGCGCGACAGTTCCTGCTGGGTCGGAGCTTTTTCGCCGAGCATTTCGGCGCCGAGGCCGAGACGCCGATCCTCTGGCTCCCCGACGTATTCGGCTACTCCTATTGCCTGCCGCAACTGATCAAACAGGCTGGACTGACCTACTTCTACACGACCAAACTCTCCTGGAGCCAGTACAACCGGTTCCCCTACGACAGCTTCTGGTGGCAAGGCATCGACGGGACGAAGGTCCTGACGCACCTGGGCACCACGCCCTCAGCCGGTACGGACAAGGGCGTGACGTACAACGGGACCGCCGTCCCCGAGGAGATCCACAAGAGTTGGACAAACTTCCAACAGAAGGAAACGCACAACGACCTCATGACAGCCTTTGGCTATGGGGACGGCGGAGGGGGTCCCACACGGGAGATGCTGGAGAATATCCGTGAGATGGCGGATTGCCCAGGCTTGCCCAGGGCAAAGCACGGCCGCGCGATCGACTTCTTCGAGAAACTCGAACGAACCGCCTCCGAGAAGTTGCCCACCTGGAATGGCGAACTCTACCTCGAGTATCACCGGGGCACCTACACCACGCAGAGCAGAAACAAGCGGGCGAACCGCAAGAGCGAATTCATGCTCCACGACACTGAGTGGCTTGCCACCCTGGCGGGCGTTCTGGACGCGGAGTTTCAGTACCCTCATGATGAAATGCGAGAAGCCTGGCAACTCGTCTGCCTGAACCAGTTCCACGACATCATCCCGGGATCGTCGATCGGCGAGGTCTACACCGAGTCGCTTGAGCAATACGAGCGAGTCAGGCAGATTGCCGAGGAGGTGAAAGACGAGGCGCTGTCGTGCATCGCCGGGAAGACAGGGGGCCGGATCGTCCTGGCCAATCCCATCGCCTTTGAGCGAAGCGAACCGGTGTTGTGGACCGGCGCACTGGCGGCGGGAGAATCACTGTGCGGGCCGGATGGACAGGTCCTTCCGATTCAACAGACCGATACAGGGACACTGATAGACGCCGGCAGCCTCGGGCCGCTCGGCATTGTCCCTCTGACCATCCAACCTGCGCGGTCAAACGATCACGAAACCACGACGTCTCCATCAGCATGGGCTAAAGCCCATCCTACGCATATCGAGAACGACCTGCTGCGCGTGGAAGTCAACGCTGATGGCGATATCACCAGGGTCTATGACAAGGAGAATGGTCGGGAAGTGCTCGCCGAAGGCGCTGTCGCGAATCAGTTCCAGGCCTTCGAGGATCGACCCATCAACTGGGATGCATGGGACATAGACATATTCTACGACGATAAGATGTGGACCAGCGAACCGGCCCAATCCATCCGAGTGGTCGAAGAGGGTCCTCTCCGCGCCGCGATCGAAATCAAGCGGAGGGTCCTCAGCAGCGAGTATACCCAATACATTCGCCTGGCTCGCAACAGTCGACAACTGGATATCGAAACCCAGATCGACTGGCGTGAGAAGCACGTTCTGCTCAAAGCTGCCTTCCCTGTCGCCATCCACTCCAACGAGGCCACGCACGAGATCCAATGGGGCCATGTCCAACGTCCCACCCATCGCAACACGAGTTGGGATTGGGCTCGCTTCGAGCAATGCGCCCAGAAATGGGTGGACCTGAGCGAGGGCAATTACGGCGTCAGCCTGCTGAACGACTGCAAGTACGGTCATGACATCCGAGACAACGTGCTCCGCATCACGTTGCTGCGCAGCCCGACCATGCCCGACCCGACCGCCGACCAGGGAGAACACATCTTCACATACAGCCTGCTGCCCCACGCCGGTCGCTGGGACCACCAAACCATCGCCGCGGCCTACGCACTCAACGATCCAACGATCCTATTCGAACCGGCGCAGACAGACGTTCAAACGAAGCAACTCGAGCCCGTGGTGAGCGTTGACCGCGACAACATGGTCATCGAGACCATCAAGCAAGCCGAAGATGGCAACGGCATCATCGTCCGAATGTACGAAGGCATGCGGCAACGAGGCAAAGTGACCCTGCGAACAGGCTTCAAGCTGGGCGCAGCCTGCAAGACCAATCTTCTCGAACAGACCACCGACTCCCTGGAGATCGGTGATGACAAACTGACGTTATACGTGAGGCCTCACGAAATCATGACCTTGCGTCTCGTCCCGGCCTAACGCGTTACCTCATAGTCACGACAACCTCATTGACCGAGCCTCGTTTCTGTGGCGGGATGGGGCCTGTCACCGGCTGCCCGTTTACCTCGATCGAGGCGACGCCTTTCGAGATGCCGTTTGGGTTGCGGATGGTGATGTTGTAGGTGGCGCCGCGCCATTGGCGGGTGACCTCGAAGCCACTCCACGATCTCGGGATGCAGGGGTCGATCACCAAACCTTCGAAGGTCGGTCGGACACCCAGGATCCATTGCGTGGCGGCGAGATAGAACCAGCCGGCCGAGCCGGTCAGCCAGGGATGGCGGGCCTGCCCATGGCGGGTATGGTCCTTGCCCATGATGAACTGGCAATAGGAATAGGGTTCGGCTTCGCGGATTTCGATCATCTCGTTCTGGTTGTAAGGGAGCATGGCGCTGTAGAACTCGTGAGCGAGGTCGCCCCGACCCAGCATGCACTCGGCAATCACCGCCCAGGGGTTCGGGTGGGAGAAGATCGCCGCGTTCTCCTTGATGCCCTTGTACACGCGTGTGACGAAACCGATGTCATCGTCAGGCTTTGAGTAGGCGGGCCAGAGCAAGTGCAAGCCGTACTCGCTGAACAAATGCTTGTCCACCGCATCCATGCATCGCATCGCGCGCGACCCCGTGCTGAGGCCGCTCATCACGGCCCAACTCTGGGCATTGAGAAACAGCTTGCCCTGGCGATCGGTCCGCGTACCAAGCTTGCGTCCCTTGGCCGTGAAGCCGCGAATATACCATTGGCCGTCCCACAGTTGTTCATCACAAGCGATCTTGACCTTCTCGGCGATGCGCCGGTACTTCCGCGCATCCGACCGCCGGCCCAGAAATGCTGCGACTTCGATAAACGTCTGCAAGGCCCAGTAGTTGATGAAGGAAACCATCGCGGACTCGCCACCCCACAGGTTGATGCAGTCGTTCCAGTCGGCGCGGAGACCCTCGGCGATCCCGTGGGGACCGACGTGTTTGGCCGAGAAATCCAGCGCCCGCTTGAGATGGTCGTACACACTGGCTTGCCCCTTGTCGGCAAACGGCACGATCGTATCGAGGAAGTCGAGGTCACCCGTTTCCTTGACGTACTCGCAGGCCGTGGCGACGAGCCAGAGGGCATCGTCCGAGCAGACGTCTTTGAGGGTGGGAATACGGACGGCCGCATCGTCACCCATTACGACCGTGGGGATGGTCGCCTTAGCGTCACCGCCTTCCTGTTTGGGCATCAATAGAAGAGGATCGAAGAGATGGAGACCGAAACCAGCGGACACCTGGCCATGCAGTAGTTCGAGCATACGTTGCTTGACCCGCGCAGGATTGGAATGGGCGACGCTCATCGCGTCCTGAGCCGTGTCGCGATAGCCCAATCCCGTGCGGCCTCCCACCTCGACGAAAGACGCAAAACGCGACCATATCACACAGGTCTCCGCCTGGTACAGCGTCCAGGTATTGAGCATCGCGTCCATGCCCTCGTCAGGCGTATGACACTGAAGGTTCGACAGCTTGCCCTGCCAATGCCGTCCCAGGGCGTCGAACGCCTTGTCCACAACCTGTGGATCAGAATACTTCTTGCGCATCCGTCGACCCTGTTTGGCGCCCGGCCCCACGCCCAGCATGAAGACGCAGCGCGCCTCCTGTCCAGGCTCTATCGTGTACCGCTTGTGCAAAGCACCACAATGGTTTCCGCCCAATTGGCTGCTGCCCGAACACTGGCCCTGTTCGAGGGCGAGAGGATCGGTCTCCGTGCGATAGGGTCCGATGAATTCGTCGCGCAGACAATCGTAGCTGTCCGGCTCGAAATTCGCCGTGAAGAAGTGGTGCAGGCCCGGAGCGTAGAAGAAATCGTAGTCGATAACGCCATCGCGATAACTCGACCCACTTGCGTAGAGCCCCATCTGGAAGTCTTGATTGTCCAGGCTCACCTGATGGAGGGAAAACTCAACGTAAGAAAACACGCTCAAGTGACGCACACGCTTGCTGGTATTCGTAAGAACCACGTTCCACAGTTCCACATCGTCGCCCAAAGGAATGAACAGCGTCTGTTCGGTGGCAACGCCCTTGTAGTGACATTGGAACCGTGAATAGGAAAGACCATGACGGCAGGTGTACTTCGCCTTCTTGAGATCCTTGCCGACAGGCTGCCAGGAGATCGACCAGTACTCCCCCGTATCGTCATCCCGAACATACACGTAATGACCCGGCCGATCCAGCGGGACGCCGTTGGGACGGAACCGCGTGATCCGACCCCGCTCGGCCGACCGATAGAACGCGTAGCCCCCCGCATTATGACTAACGACCGTACACATATCTTCGAGACCGAGGTAGTTGGTCCAGGAGACAGGCACGTCAATGCGATCAATGACATACTCTCTGCTCTTCTCATCAAAATAGCCGTAACGCATAGAGGTGCATCCCTCATTCTTCCTTCATATTGTCGCGGAGTTTGGCGGCGGTAAGTGCGAATGTCCAGGCATGTCTGCAGGGTGGTAACTGACGGATCGTCTCAGGGACGGAGACCGTGAGACCCGCCGGGCCGGTTTGCCAATTCACTTCTCGATCGGTTCCCACCATGCGAACGGCTTGGGCCCCTTCAACGAATGAGAGGATCGTCTCCAACGGCGGCCCAGCCTGGTCATCCCCAGCCAAGACAATCGCATACAGCGTCTCATCCTTCTTCGTCAGATAGATATTATCACATTCATAGGGTTGGACGGGCCGCGTGCCGTAGATGGCCTCTCCGTTGATCCGCAGCCAATCACCGATCTCGCCGAGTCGCTCCTGCGCCTCCGCGGGAAGACAACCATCCGGACCCGGGCCGACGTTGAGCAGGAAGTTCCCGCCCCGAGCGACGATACGAATCAGCATGTGGATCAGATCGCGGGCAGACTTGTACTTGTCGGTCGGATTGAAGGACCATTGCTCGCCCATCGTGACGCAGCTTTCCCATATGCCATCCAGGAACTTCTCGGGCACCGTTTGCTCCGGTGTCCGGTAGTTCTCGTAGCGCCCCCCC
>Ga0075114_10000108_pt1 | contig 56228 bp, 32 predicted proteins | sample AntAceMetag02UKM_FD_69784 | JGI IMG/M metagenome (GOLD analysis project Ga0075114, IMG submission 69784) | Saline lake microbial communities from Ace Lake, Antarctica - Antarctic Ace Lake Metagenome 02UKM | ecosystem: Environmental > Aquatic > Non-marine Saline and Alkaline > Saline | place... | reverse complement strand
GACTTGACCCGCTTTTGCAATGCCCTCATATTCGGCCGTTCTATTTTCCCCCTCACCTTCTTACGAAGGGGAAAAACAGAACTGCGTTGATCAAATTTACAGAAAGAATCTTACACCACCTCATTTCGAGACAGCAGCGGACGACGGCGCCCCATTCAGCGCTGGACCATGGGGAAACAAGTGAAACTGCCGTCCACCTGCCAATAGGGCAGGAATCGGTAGCCGGTTCCCTGAACATTGTACCGAAGCGGTTTACCTTCCACGACGGTCAGGAGCCTCGGTAGGGCTGCCGTGTCGGCGCGAATCCGCCCCTGGGCATCGTTGAGCGCCATCAGGATTGGCCCGTACAGCAGCGCGTAGCGGTCAACATTGCCCGCGGCCTGGTCCAGCCCCGTATACTTGGCCATCGTGAAACCCATCGGCAGTGTGAAACGGATGACGTCGTTGGTTGCCCATTTCCTGCGAATGGACGCGTAGCTGCCCGGCGTGCCCGTCACGATGGGTTTCCCATTGACCATAATGTCCATATTGCCTGTTGCCCAGGACGGCACCCGGATGCGGATGGCCATGGTTGTAGGCTCCGCGCAGTTCAGCGTCATGCTGACACCGGCAGTGTTGGGAAAGCTCGTTTTCTGGGTCACCGTCACCCTGCCGCCGCCCTGGTTCCAGGTAATCGTGGATGCCGCAAACAGATTGACCCACAGACCGCGCTCGTCGGTGGAATAAATGTATTCAGGCAGTTTGGACAACAGGCCCGCCGCCGAAGTTTCGCAGCAGGTGCCGTGGCATTGCGGTTTGTCTTTGGTCCCGTGCAGGCGATTGTGGTAGCGGATGTAGCCATTTGTATCCTGGCAGGCCAGCATGACATTGTAGATGCTCTGTTCAATCTCCGCGGCGTACTTCTCCTCCGTGGGATAGAGCTGCATCAGCCGGCTGTTGATGTTCACCCAAAACACGCTTCCACATGTCTCTCCGGTGCATCCGCTCGTCAGTTTGTAGGATTGAGGAGGATACGGCCCCCGGCTTTCACAGATGGCCGTCGTCCCGCCCACATGCTTGAAATTCTCACGGTACATCGCCCATCCGCCCAGTACGGCATCCAGGTATTCTTTCGATCCAGTGGCTCGATATTCATCGATGTAGGCTTCCAGCCCCAGTAGATCGTAGCAGTGGGGCCGTTCTCCGGGATAAAACGTAAAGCACAACGGTTCGCCGCACTTCAGCTCATTCATCCAATAGTCCTGGTCGAAGTACCTTTCACTGACGATCAGGTCATTGCTGGTCCCGATCGGCGAGAGATGCACGAGCGGCCCGCCCGGGAATCCGTTCGGCGAATTGCATCCGTGAATCATTCTGGGCAAATAGGAACAGTCGTTGAACCAATCATAGAACTTGCGTACGATGCCATAGGCGTCCCCATTGCCGGCTCTGCCCGCATCCAGCAAGCCTCGGGTCCAAAACACGCGGTCGAAATTCTTCCGTTCACTGTTGCCACCCCCTTCAAAGGCAAAGGAATCCTTCTCAGGATAGTAGTTGTGGTACCCATCCCCCCGCTGACGGGCCTGAATCCTGGCTACCACCGTATCCACAATGTTGCGCAGGTCGGCTCGTTCGCCCCAGCGTAGCGCATTGGCCGCGCCCTGCAGCATGCGGCCGTCCTGGGAAGCCGGCAGCCAGGCGAACCATCCGGGTCCGTCACAATACGTTTTGCTGGCAAAGCAATGGTTGAGGTACTTGATGTTGCGCTGTAAAGCCTGCTGGAATAATCCGGCCTGAAGCGAGACACCCCGAACCGGACAATGCGCGGCATAGGCCACCGGCCGCCAGGTGTCCGGGAGGGCGTAGGGCTTCGTACCGCTCCCGATCCGGGCATATTCAGCCCGCATGGCACGGGTGATTTCCTTGACATAATCCACCGGTTGGACGGCCTCGAAGCAGTCAATAATTTGATAGCAGTCCGTGGCATCGGGGTTTCTGTCCTTGCGGACCACAATCCGCAAGGTGTGGAGCGGGCTGGCGCTAAGACCAGTCTTTTCGAACAGAACCACGTTGGACAGCCAGGTAGTACTGTAAGCATCGACGGTTTCCTGTAGGATCCCGTCCAGGTAAACATCGGCAAACCCGTGATCTCGGTTCTTAGCCCCAAACCATCGGACAGCAGAACCTCTGAATCTGAACTCACACACGTTGTACTGAACATTGGAAATGCGGTAGTCACGCGAGCAGAAGCCGTCTCGATCCCCCTCCGACTCCCAATTTCCGAAGCACAGCACCGCACCTGCACTATCGTTGACGGTAACCACCTCTGGTAGTGAGCGGGGCGCGGGCAGAACGGTCGGCACAGGCAAAACCTCGGTGGTCACCACCTCGATCTTGTCGCATTCCACCCAGTAGTCGGTAGCTGGGGCGCTCTTATGGCCAGTCACCACCACCCTGAGGGTGTGCTGGCCAAGAGGAAGTTGTCCAGAATCAAATACCGCCGAGGTGGCCTGGCTCGCTACACTGTAGGTATCAACCGTTGCCTTGAGCTCGCCGTCAAGGTACACATCAGCTTTTCCCCGGGAATTGTTCTTGGTGCTGAACCATTTGAGACGGGTACAACTTGGGTTGGCGTATTCAAAGAAGTCGTTTGCCGACCTGCTTGATTGGGCCGTTCCGTTATTCCATCCCAATCCCGGATCGAAAGTGGTCCAACCGGCGCCGGAATACGTGATGTTTCTGTGCCTGTCGTCAAAGCTTCGCACACGGGCCACCGCACGAGAGACGACCGTTCCCTTCGGCGACGGACTGGTCGCCGTCATATCCGCATCTTGCCCAGAGGCAACAAAAGGCATCGCAAATAGGGTCAGAGCCAGCACGCGCTGAAGCCGAGACCTGGTTGAGTGGTTCGCTTTCATTTCTGGTTCCTTTCTCGACAGTTGGACTAATAACTAGGAAATTGCGTTCTCATGCCGTCCTTGGGCCGAGATCGCTTCGGGGACAAGTGTTGTGAGCAGGTGATTGGGAGCAGATGGCTCGCGGGCTTCGAACAGCAAGGTCTTCTCGACGCGGGCCGCCGCTTGCAGGTCTTCTTTGGTCGGCAGTCGCTCGATGTCGCTGGCCTTCAGCGTCAGGTGCAGCGCCGGCTTCCAGCGATGCGGAACGAACAGGTGGAAGTCGTCGCCGTCAACGAACGCGTCGAGGTAGGAGCACTGGTGGTCGAGAAAGTCGCTCCCCGTGCCGGCAGCTAGAGCGTTGGCGCAGACGAAACGCGGCTCGCTCCACGTGTGGCCTTCGTCCGTCGAGAGCGATATCCAGATTTCGCCGCGATCGGCCGTCTTGAAATGGCCGCCCGAGTGGCGGTTGTGATGAAAGGCCACCAGTGTCTTGCCGTCGGGATGATGAAACAGCATCCGCGGGGCATCGGGGTGAACCAGCGACGTCGGCTTCGGATCACTCCACGAGCGGCCGTCGTCTTCGCTCCACGACGCCCAAAGGTGGCCCTCGCAGGTTCTGGTCATCAGCAGCACCTTGCCTCCACCGTCGAACCCGAAATGGTTGCCGCCGATCACCAGCGAAGCGGCCGTGCCGCCGCGCACCAGGGCACCATCCTTGCCCGACCACTGGCCACCGATTTCGTGAACCGAGAGAGCTTGGCCCTTTTTGACAAAATCAACCTCTTGCCTCCGCTCTTCATCTTCAAGTCCTGCCGGAAGATCATGCAGCAGCCAATCAAGATCGAACCGCGCCACCGTCAACCGATCGCTGGCAAAATGCGGCTTCTTACTTCGACCGTAGAAGCACAAAATCGTGCCTCGCGGTGTGACGTTGATATCGCTATAGGCGCTATACCCTGGTTCCACGGAACGGGAAATGGGCCACGTTTCACCCTCGTCCTCACTGACGCGCACCGTCACGTTGCGGCGCCCCTTCAGGGTATTCGGATTCGAAAAGAGCAGCAGACTTTTCCCACCGTGGTCATATCGCGTAAGGCCGGCCATGCACACTGGATCGACCAGGTCCTCCTGGAAGCGCGGCTCGCTCCATTGCGTTGCGCCGTCCGGGCTCGTCACGATGATTCGTCGGCGAGCCTTTGACTCGTTTCGCGCGTTGAGCATCACCGTGCCGTCAGCGAGTTGCACCGCGACGGTCTCGTTCGGATTGCGAAACTGATCGGCGCAGGGAATGGCGATCTCGCTCGCCTGCCAGGTCTTGCCGTCGTCGTCGCTCCGTTGGTAGAAGCAGCGCATGTACTCCAGGCAAAAGACCATATGGACTGTGCCGTCCCGGTCGGGAATCAGAACGGGGTTGTTGTAGGTGACCCACTTTGGATTAACGCGCAAACGCACGGCGACCGGATTCTTTTTCTTGGGGCCCTCCACCTGGGCGATCTTCTTCGCCTTGCTCCAGGTCAATCCGTCATCCGTCGAGCGACGCAGGAGGATATGGATATCATCCCAGTCGCCTCCATGCTTGCGAGCTTCACACCACGCGAGCACCGTGCCTTTCGCGGTCACCGCAATACCGGGAATATGATAGAGGCGGTACCCGTGGTCGCCCACGTTGAATAGATCCGTCTTAACGATCTGGCCGGCGAGCGAGGTTGAAGGGGCGAGCAAAGGCAAGGCGATTGCCGCAAACAGGAACCAATGGAGTCCAACGCAATATTTCCTCTTTCTTTCATCCTTCAGCATCTTCTCACTTTCCCACCATATCAACGTTCGAGTTAAGGCCGGATTTATCCGTCGCCTTCAGCTCCTTGCTGTGTTTCTTCTCCCATCTCTTAACGACTTTGTTCAGCTTGACGTCCAACCGTTTCACTTTCTCAGCGTGCTTGGACTGCTCTGCCAGGTTGGCCGTCTCGCCTGGGTCGCTGTTGTGGTCGTACAGTCCCCTTGCCACGGGGTTGCCCCTCCTGGTGTCGATCCATGCTGCGTAGCGATATCAGTGAATTCCGCCAACGAGTGAGTCGATTTCCTGCTGCTCTTCTGGCCGGGAGCGAGAATAGTCAATGGGGCGCGGCAGTCCAGTTCGAAGGCGGCAAGAGCACCACGCCCCAGCATTCTCAGGAATAATCTTCTCTTAATCATTGCATTTCCCTTGAGTTCTCCTGCCATCGAATGATCGTCGATATCACGGAAATACGGGGAGCACTTTGTCCCGGGGCTCCATCTTGACGACATAATTTCCGCGCCAATGGATGGTAAAGTCCTGATCGGCAATCCTCTCTTTGGTTACCCGTTCGGTGAGCGGAAAGCTGATCCTTATTTCGGTTCCCTTTTTGCACTCTCCCAGGGCGATGTAGTGTCTTGTCTGGTCGAATTTGTTCTTTGAAGTGATCGATCTGCCGTCAACCGACAGCGTCATCTGCTTTGGTTTGAGATATCCGGGCACACGCACGAAGAGAGGAACCGTTTGTTTCATGACTATACGTGCCTCTCCCTTGCCGGGCACATCCGTGGTCATACGGGCCTGGAGCGACCGACGATTCAGGAAGTAGTTGATGTACAGATTCCCGTCCGTGAAGTGCATCGCGTCGCGCCAGCCCGTGTAAAGACCACGAACACCGGCATATTGACAGCACCCGCCCAGGAACATGCCGGGGCCTTTTCCAGCCATGGCGTTCGGTGGATAAGAAAAAGGCCAGGCGCCGTCGAACCTGCGCGCTGTTTGCATTTGAGTTTTCGCACTATTGCCGTATATGGTCCGCAAGAGTTCTGCGAATTCGGGCGTAAAACGGATTTGGACCCGGGCGATAGTGTTGACCGTCATAGACTCGGCATCATCGTGAAAATCAGCCCAGTTATGGAATTCCGGCGTCAGATCGGCACACTGGGCCATGGCCTCAGCCAGTTCGATCATGTCGGCGCAACAACAAGTCTCGTTCACGCGCTGGTTTTCGGGACGCTCAAGTATCCATCCGATGCGGCTGCTGCGAGTGGGGTTGTCAGGTGCGAACATCCATTCATAGCTTTTGCGGACCTCATTCAGGTAGCGTTTTGCCTCTTCCATTCGGCCAAGTTTTGCCAGATGCCGGGAAAGCTTCACAATTCCCAGCAAGGTTCCGCTCTTGGAATGCAGATGCCCCCAGAACGAACCATCGGGATTGAACCCGCAAATGCGGTCGAGATTCTTGGGCAAATGCCCCAGCGGCACCCCCCCCTCCCGCAGATGGCCGCCCAGTTCAAAACTGGTAAAACGCAGCGCCAGGTCCAGTGCTCTTGGATCGCCGGTCAACTCCGCATACCGAACCACCGGCTCAATGCAGATGCCAACCGGGGCCGCACAGATAGCCCCAAAAGCGATCGGATCGTGATTGCTGAATTCATCGCACGACCACCCGCAGTATGGTCCCCAGATCTTATCCGTGCCCCGGACCTGGGAAAACTCATCGAGGCCGCGCAGCATTCGGTCGATTAGAGGCTTGATACACACGCGATCTTCCGGTGTGTTTTCGTACCACAATACCAACGCGCGTAGCGTACGGCTCTGGTCCCAGACGATGTAACGATAGGTTCCCTTCTCTTTGTCACTGAGATCCGGTGTGTAGACAAGTCCAGTCTGGGGATGCAACAGAGAGAGTAAATACGCGCGTTGACCCGCTTCCACTTCCCTGCCGGTAGCGGCATCACCGGTCATTTCACGTAGCGAATGCCAGGCCAGAATTGCCCGGGCCGTACAATCCCCGCAGTCCCAGCGGGCGTGACCCCGCGCCGGCTTTGGTAGAAGACGGCTGGCAAAAACCGCCCGATAGTAACCTTCCGGACCTGGAAGCCGCTGTGGCCCCAGAGTCATAAACCCCTCGAGGGCCCTTCGTGCCTGCGCTGCCGGATCCAGGGGTTCCAGGTGTTGTTGTTTGATCTTGTCATACCAGCTCGTGCACGCGGACTCAAAAGCAATCGCTGCCTCTTCCTCTTTTCGACTAAGAGAATCGCCCGTCCGGTCTTCTTCAGCCGCCTGAGCGTTCCAGTTTGATCCGCCGCCGAGCAGAATAATCGTGTCCACGTCGTCCCAGCGAGCCGTGTCGTCGAGACGTAGTGCAACACCCGTGTTCGTCTGCGACACCGTCACCTTACCGATGCCGGTGAGAAACTGGGCCGTGGAAAAACGCCGGCCGTCGGCAGGGGTCGGTAGCTGAAGCACGTGACCCTTCGGCGCCGAGAACACATGCAGATAGGTCTTCTTGCCGTCTGGCGACTCGGTCGCTACATAGGGCACACTTTCGAGAGCGCATCCGGCCTTCGTAACATAGGCCGTGCTGGGCCGAGTGCCGAAGAACGAAGGCCCCGCCCGATCGACGAGTTGACCCAACTGCGTTGCGAAGTCCCGCACGCCCGGCTCCCAGCGCCCCCCCGGGTACGGACCGAAGCTCCAGGCCGCCCCTCCACCCTGCCGCCCGCAGACCGCCGCCTGGAGAATCGTATATCGATACGCCGATTCCGGAGATACCGAGACACGGCGGCCTTGGGCCCACCACCCCGTCACGATGCAACTCGCCTGCCATGTCGTCGCCGGAAAGGGAGCATGCACTGCTTCCTTCGATCCATAATCCACGCAATCCTGCTTCAGTCCGCCGTTTTGAATCAGCCACGCTCCGGGCTGTCGTGCGAGAATCGTCTTGCGCAGCCGGGGCCGGTCGACTTGGGCCGGCAAGCCGCCGTCAATAAAGTATCCGGCGACATCCTTGCCGTAGCGATCCACAAGCTCCGCGACAACCTCGTTGATGAAATCGTTCCAGCGAGTATAAGGCGGCGAGTCGGTCCAACCGGCCCGATCCTGGTCTTCGCGGGAGAAATCAAACCCGTCACTCGGATGAATGTAGAGAATCAACCGAATATTCCTGGCGCGTAGCGCGTGGATCAAGTCGGCAATGACGTCACGCCGGGAACAATGTCCGGGCAACCGGCGCTGCAGAACCTTGCTGGGATACAGGGCGTTCATATTGGCGTGCCAGGTCGTTAACATCACGTACTGTGCCCGCATTTCGGCGGCCCGGTCGGCCAGGTCCTCCACGTCGAGATTGTCGGCCAGTTCGTCCAGGCTGCGCACCGCGGCACCGTCGGCCCACTGCGTCGAGCCCCAGCGATAGGCTCTGCCCACGTAGGTGTAATGGACAAACAGTCCCAGGTGCATCTCGGCAAATGATCTCTGAGCCAACGGCTGAGTCGGAGCGGACGTTTCCTCGGCCCGAACCGATAATTCCCCGAGAAGCATCGTCCCCGCGAGAGCAATCGTCAGCAAGAGCCGACGGAACGTACGAGTAAGAAGCATCATGATGTTCCTCCTGGTATTGGACAAAGACCTTCTTCCATATTCGATGCCATTATGGAGTCTCCCCCACTCTCGCGACTGAGATTCGTCCCGTGTGCTCGGCCGGGTTCCCGACCGCGTCAACCAGGACGATATGGCTCATCCCACGCTGAACACGGCCAGGCGGCGGATCTTCGGGGGCGCGGCGGTTTGCGTGGTACGGAAGCGCACCTTGGCGACCTCGGTGGGCGTAAACTGCTGGATTCGCTTGTGTCCCACAGAGACGCCGTCGCACAGCTTCTGCCACGTGTTGCCCGGGACGAGCCCTTCGATCTCGTAGGCCCGCACGCGTTCACCGTGGGCGACGTTTTCCATTACGATCACATGATCGATGGTTGCCGGATGCTTCAACGCGACCTCGACCGAATCGCCCTCGCCTTGGGTCTCCGCCACTGGGTTGCCGAAGCGGCGGCGGATCTCCCTGCCAAAATCGGCATAATGCTTCACGTTGGCTTCGGGAATCAGTCCCCGGTCGTCGGGTGTCGCGTTGAGCAGGAGGTTGCAGTTCCGGCCCACCGACCGGTAGTACATGTCCATCAATTGGCCGAGGGGCTTGATGTTCTTGTTCTGCTCTGGTGTCCATAGCCAACCGTGGCCGGGCAGCGGAACATCGCATTCGCCGGGGCTCCAGATGGCGCCATCCGGGTCACCCGCCCCCGGGTCGTTGAGTTTCTTGACGGTGCTCCAACACGGATAGCCGGCGACGCCCCGTTCGTTGCCGATCCAACGGACTCCGCCCGGAACCGGGCTTTGGAACGCGATCGCGTCGGGCTGATGCTTCCGAAGGATCGGAACCAGATCGGGGCCGCCCTTTTCCGGCGACACCACGCCTCCATCGAACCAGATCTCGGTCAACGGACCGTAGCGAGACCAGAGTTCGGTTACCATCTGCTCGCAGGTTCTCGCGTAGCGCGCCTGCTTGTCCGGGTCGCCTCCGCGGCCGCGGTTCACGAACCCGGGATTGTCGACTTCCAGATACCCGTTAACATTCATGTGGGCATAGAGTCCAGGGCCGATCCCGTGTTTGCGGCACGATTCGACGAAACGCCTCACCAGGTCGCCCTTGCCACCGCGCCAAGGCGACTGCCTGACACCGTACGGGTAGAGGTCACTCTGCCACTGCAGGAAGCCGCTACCGTGGGTGGCGGTGAGTACGGCATATTTGGCGCCCATGCCCCTGGCCGCCTCCATCCACTGGTCGGTATCAAGATGGGCGGGGTTGTAGCGCTCCGGCTCGGGCCGGCTGTCGTATTGGCCATGGCCCCATCCCGGCTTGAAGACCGGCATGTCGAAGTGGATGAAGAGACCCAGCTCAAGGTCCTGCCAGGCGAGTTGTTGCGGCGTGGGCCGAGGCACGTTCCCGCCGGACGGCTCCCCGCCGAACAAGCGTCTGCAAGAAAATCCCGCTCCAAAGGCGCCTGCCGCCAGTAAGCCACAGAAACGCCTTCGTGTTACGTTCATCATGATTTCCTTTCGATACGGCATTGATATTTCATTTTTCCCCACGGTCAGCTATCTCTTCTGGATAATACGTCCGGTGTGCCTGCCGGGCGCCAGCGGGAAGCTGACTCGCCCATCGCAGACGCTCACATGGTTTGCTGCCGGCACCCCTTGTTCAAGCAGCAACCTGCCGTCAATCGTCAACGATGCTTTGGCATCGGACAGGCGCAGAGAGAGCATCGCCGGGACTGTCGTGCCATTGTCAATCTCGAAGTTGACTGCCGGGTTCCCATCTCGCTTCCAACGGACAGTAACCGGGCCGAACTCGGTCAGCGTCGTTCCCTCAGCGCGGTCGAGATCGCCGAGGCGGGGATCGATCAGCAGCCGGCGGACCTCGCGCGGGCCTTCGGTCCGCACGCCCAGCACGTAGCTACTGAGGAAATACGCCGGATGCGCGCCTGACTCATGCATAAAGGAGCCACCGTTCCAAGCTTCGCTGGTGGTTCCTGTTTCATAACTGATCATGTGTCCGAATTTCCGGCGTATAAAATCCAACGCCTGCAAGTCCGTCTCAGGGCGACCTCGTCGGTACAACACGTCCAGAAAATACCGTGCTGTGTATGGCCAGGTCTGCGCCTTCTCGAAATGCTGAAGCATAAACTGGAACACCCGCTCGTGCCGCTCGGCGGGGACCAAGTCGAAATACAATGCCATCAGCGCCGCATGACCCGTGGCCGGCGTTCGGCCCCCCTTCAGAAGAGGACCTTTATACTCCCGGCAAAAGCTCGGCGGCGTGTCCTTCCCGACGACCGAATCATCCGTGATGATTGAACCACAATAGCCGCCGACCTCCACGTCCCAAAGATGTTCGTTGTAGCTTTGGCGCAACTTATCGGCCGCCCTGTCGAATCGCTTTGCCGAATCGGTTTCGCCTATCCGCCTCCCCACGCAGGCGGCATCGCGTAACGCCCGATATACATAGGCGTTGATCGAAGCGCCTTCGCACTCCACGTAGGCCAGTGGATTACCGAAATAGATGAACTCTCCCGCCTTGACCAAACCCCGTTCAGTACGCCGATTGAGGAAATAGTCCAACGCCTTGACCATGGTCGGCCAAATCTCACGGGCAAATTCGTCGTCCCCTGCTCGGTCACAGTGTTCCCGCACGGCGTGCGCCCAGAGGCAGGTGTAATCGTCAATCACGCCATGCCGGCCAGTCACTGGGTACTCGGACGGCCGCATCGGCTGCAAGCGACCGTCGGGGAGTTGACTGAATCCCATGTGCCGTAGCATGTTTTTCAGCAAGCGCGGATCAGAGTAGCAACGCCCGCCATCGCGGCCCGGACCGGCCAATGCCACACACGAAACCGGATAGCTCATCATATACCCATCCGCCATCCATTGCGCCCGCTCGCGGTCGGCACAATCCACGTAGGCATCCTCACTACAGACTTCTACGGTATTGACACATACTTCCCAAAGCTTATTCAGTACGGGGTCGTTGCAACTGAATCGGCCAAGCCGATCGTAAGGATAGCGGCGATCCACAACTTCAACGCAGTGAAGAAGGATCGCGCCGTTATTCACCTGCAAGGCGAACTTGTGGAACCCGGCGGTATCACCGGTGATATACGTTTGCCTGCCTTTGCGCGTAATGTAGCGATGACCTTTCGGGCCCACGAGCAGTTCGACACCCTCGTCCGCCTCGAAATCCAGCTTGACATAGGCCTGGACACACCTGCCGACATCGATTTCCTTCTTGCCCGAAACCGTCAGCGGCAGTTCGCCGCGCAACGGTTCATAGACCGTCCTACGAAGCAGAGGAATGGACCTTTCATGGAGTTTGCCCCATTCACTTCCCCTGATGCGCACCGCCCGCTCCCAGTTGGTGTCGTCAAAATCCGCTACAGTCCATTCAGCCGCGTCAATTCGAGCGTCGATATTGTCCGGCACGGTGGTATAGGTGCCCGGAGACGGCAGGTATCGCGTCTGCCTGCTGGCATGCCAACTCTCATCCGTTCGCACGGAAACCTCTTTTCCCGTGGGCAACGTCACGGCCAGGTCGACCGTCAGGCCAGGCCGATGATCCATCATCCGTGCACATTGCTGACCCCATTCCTTAAAGCTGCCAATGGCATAATGGTGGACAACAACGGCAATGGCATTGCGTCCTTTCCGGAGCCAGTGTTGAACATCGTGCACGTCGTATTCCGGCCGTTTGGGATCGAAACGACACGGGCCGTTGTCAACATACTGCCCGTTGATCCAGAGCATGTAGCGTGTGTCGGCAAAGATACGGAGGGTGGCGATCGAAGGCGCCACGTCCAGGTCGAATTCTTTACGAAAGACCACGTAAGCCTGCTTTCCTTCCGGAGCCGACAACAGCCAGATCATCGATTTTTGCAGAGCCGATGCCGCTTCCGTCTCCTTTGTTTCCTCTGCCCGCGCACGCATGGCCAGTAGGACCAAAGCCACCAATACGACTATCAGTATCCTCTTCATATTCCTGTTCCTTTCGGCACTTGAACAACAACTGGATTCTTACATTCCACCATTACGCACAGTCACCTTTGGTTCTCCGAAAACCTCAGCGTCTTCTTCAATGCGTTCGACAGCCCAGCCCCGCGTGCCACTGAGGGCCTCTCGCCATGCCGCCATACAGGTTTGGCCAATGGGCCCTCAGATGTTCCAGCGCACGCATTCGGACAACTCTGGGGCAATGGGGGCATCAGAACGCCACATAACGGTGCGATACCCACTACTGTTTTACGTTTCCTGAGCAATAGCCGTCCTATTCGTGAGTCCACTTCTCGATGGGACAATTCCTCAAATATCAGAGCCTGTTCGAGATTGTCATGGTGTATTTGTAGACGGAAACAAGGGCAAGACTCCTTCTCTAGGCGTCATTTCCATCACGTAGTTTCCGCGCCATTTCGCCGTAAATTCTTTGCCTCCTATAGCTTCAGTGGTCGTACGCTCTTCCAACGGAAATGTGATATCAAGAATGGTTCCTGCCGGGCACTCATCCAACACGATAAGACGCCCCGTATCATCCATTTCTTTGTCAATGGGGTGACTGTTACGTTCCAACGTAAGATCTGCCGGCTGAAGCCAGCCAGGCACACGCACCTTTACAGCCGCTTGCTCCTTCAATGAAATGCGTACCTTGCCCTGAGCCGGGAGGTTGGTGGTCATCTCGGCCTGTGACAGGCAACGATTCAGGAAGTAATTTATCTGCAGCAGATGGCCTGACCATTGCATGGCATTGCGCCAGCCAGTGTAAAGCGTTGTTGTTCCGGAGTATTGGCAACACCCCCCCAGGATCAGATCCTTGCCGCGAGTCAGGTCATTAGGAAAAAAAGTTGCGGACCACGTTCCGTTGAACTTTCGAGCGATCTCCATACTCTCTGATGCTTCTTCGCCGTAACTTGCCTCCAGATAGGCCTCCCACTCAGGTGTAAATCGGATTTGTGTAACAGCAGGTACATTGACAACCATGCGTTCGAGGTCATCGTAAAGGTCAATCCAGTCTGCTAAACCACGCGTCAAATCGGCACAGGACGCGAGCACTGCAGCCAGTTCCATGGCGTCAGCCGCACAACAGGTTTCACTATAGGGAGCACACGGATGCTCCGGCACCCAACCCATGCGGTTGGCGCCGCAGGCCGGACTGAAAAGCCACTCATAACTTTTTCGAGTTGCGCGCAGGTAACGAATACCGGCTTCCTGCTGGCCGTTCCGGAGGCAATAACGGCCGAGCTTAGCCACCCCGATCAGCGTGGAGGTTCTGGAATGCAGATGACCACGAAAAGAGCCTTCTGTCCCGAAATGCGGGATCTCTGCAGGCGAATCGGTATTTACGCCCTGGCCCCTCAATGCACCATTGGCGAAAAGCCTCGCCAGATCAAGCGTTTCTGCATCGCCTGTGATCTCGGCCCAGTCCACGAGTGGCTCCACGCAGAGTCCCCCGCGCACAAGTATCCATTGTCGTTCGTCAACAGGCTGGTCATTGAAATAGGAGTCGTGGGTGAATTCCGCATAAGCTCCCCACGCATCATCGGTCCCCCGGATGGAAGCCAACCGGTCCAAACCCATAATCATCCGTTCAATGAGCGGCTTCAAATGGGCGCGATTGGCAGGCTTGGTTTCGTACCAGTGGACCAGGGCGCGCAACGTACGACTCTGGTCCCACATATGATAGTAATAGCGACCCTCGGCCGGTTCTGAAAGATCCGGGACGAAGATCAGGCCCGTCTCCGGATGTAGCAGGGACAAAAGATACTTCTCCTGTGCCTGCTCCACCTCTCGCCCGCTCTCCCGATCGCCGGTCATTTCGCGCAAGGCAGTCCAAGCCAGCAAGGCGCGAGCCGTGCAATCGCCACAGTCCCACTGTCCATGTGCGCGTTTCGGCTCAGGCAGTAATTTCGAGTCAAAATTCGCCCGGCGATACCCCTCCGGGCCAGGCAACCGGCTGGGGGCACTCTTCATAAAGCCGCCCAAGGCCAGTTGTGCAGCGGCCAGGGGATCATAAGACCTCTGCCGGTGCTGACGCCAAGCTTGCAGCAACGCGGCCTTGCACCTCTCCTTCTGGGTCTCCCGGTCAGCCGCTTGCACATTTTCCTGATTCGGTGCAAAACCGGACGGACCGGGGACAAGACCCTGGGTCGTTAGCCGCGTCTTCGGTAGCTCTTCCGCCCGTGCCATGCCTAACAGTGCCAAAGAAAGCATCACTGCGGTCAAACAGGAGATCAGCACCATCGCTTCATAAACGTGCACACCTGCACTTCTCAAGTGTAATCTCTCCTTGTTCACTTGACACTTCCTTCTCTTACATGAATGTCGCTTATGTTCTTTTCAATGCTGGACGATTCTATGTCTCTTTCTTCAACGTAAAGCTTAACCGTTCACAGGTATTTGGATCCCAACGCGTCTGGACTAGTCAGTGACACCATTAATAAGTCGGACCGGACCGTACAGGTTTGCGCCTGCCATTCCGGGGCAGGGTTTCATGCGCTGTTCTTTGCTTTGCGATGTCTATTCCTCGGTGTTCTCACAAACGATTGAATGCTTGCCGGGCGATGTGACAAGAACAGCCTTGCCTTTTTCGATGTAATTCGGCTCAACCACATTTCCGTCGAGCTGGTACGTTTTAGCGAGCGGCAGAAAGACGTTCGCTCCTTCGCTTCGCGTTGGAACCGAAAAGTTCAGTACAAATCTCGCCTTTTCATTTCGCCAGTCGGCTGTGACCGCTCCAAACGGTGAAGCGGCCGACCCCTTGGCCCACTGCAAATCAACTATGTGCGGTTCAATTCTGACACGGCGAAACCCCGGCTTCGCCGGAGCAATACCCACGATTTCCTTGATTAGCCAGCGCGCCGGTCCCGCGCCGGCAGGCTGACACAAACTCAGCCCGGACCATGTACTCGGCGGTCCGTATTGTGGCGGCAAGGCATTGACGGGCAGACGCGACGCAGGATTCCACTCTTCCCACGTCGTTGTCGCACCCGCCTGAATCATCGTGCCCCAGTAATCTCGCAGCATCTGTATGGCCTGATCGTATCTATCCATACGTGCCAACGCCTGCAACACGTAAATGCCAAAGTAGGGTGTATTGGTGCAGCGACGAATACGATCTGCATAAACCTCATCGTAAGCTGACTGATAATCGCTCTGGACCAATACCCCGCCGAGCAGCATGTTCGTGATCGCATGAATATCGTATTGACTCTGCCAGTTGGGATGCTCCTGCCGCCACTGCTTGCTCCGCTGATCAGCCCTGGCGGCAAATTGTCCGGCCGCCTCGATATTGTCCACCTGCCGGGCGGCCCACGCTGCCTCACGGCACATTTGGATGTACTTACCCCAAAAAGCCGCCTTGGTCTGTTCTGAAAGTTCACGTTCGATCCGCTTGTCCCAATCGAAGAAATACCAAGACGGCGGCATGTTCGGTAACGGATCAAACGACTCCATCACCGCCTGTATATCGTCGACACGCTTGCGCATATGCTCTGCGTCACCGCTGACACGGTAATGATCGATGACTGCAAGGGCCCAATCCAGGGTGTAGGGAGGGATGCCTGTGAGTAGGGGAATCGGTCGTTTCCCGACGGGTATAAATGATTCGTTCGCACGCCGAATCAGATCGTATTCGCCGAACACATACTCCACCGCTGTCTGGATTACGCGCGAATCACCCGCCCAGGGATGACGGTCAACCCGGTCCATGATCAGTGTCTGCAAAACAGGTTTGGGCGTGGGGTCATTGCCAACCGGCTGCCCCATCACCGCATGGGCCGAATAGGCGCACATTTCCCAGATGCGGACGAGCATCTCATCGTCGCACTCGAAGTTGCCGACATAATTGGAGGGGCGAATCTGGCAAAGCCCCCTCACACTGTAGATGCTGAATGGCTTGGTCACATGATCGAAGCAAATCCACACGTAGCGCATTCCGGCCCAACCGGCATGGGCGATCTGTGGACCAAACGTCTTTCTCGTGCCGTCCGGCTTGGCGTTCACCTGGTACTTCTGCTTCGGCAGAAGTGCCTCACCGGTTTCAAAACTGACTTCTACATCAGACGGCGGGTCCGCCTCGAACTCTACGGTACCCGGCAATACCCGCCCCAGGTCAATGAACAGAATCACTCTCTGGTGAGTTGGAACAGAATTGACGCGGAGCGTCCCGTCCGCCTCGTATCGCGGATCAAAGTGGTGATACTCGCTAGGATTGGATCGGTCGCCTTCGATGATGTAAGCGACATACGCCGGTTCTACGGGCACGCGCTCAAGTTTGTCTTCTCCCGGCTCCAACTCGGGCCACTTTCGAGTACGAACCGGGTCCAACATCCCTGGGGTCCAATAAGGGCTGTAAAGTTGATTTGTCTCGACCGTTGTTGTTGAGGTATTGGCCGACACACTCGATCCGCAGCACGCACATACAAAGGTTAGGTAGACCAAACCAGTTTGGATACGTCTCATAGAGTTAGCTTTCACACTTTCTTGCCTCGACAACCGAGGCAACTCTTTGCCCTGGAACCTGTCGCAAAGCCACCGTGGGTTTACTTTCATCTTCGGAGAGACCTTCAATTCAAAACAACACATAACGCGTTCCATTACGTGGACTTGTGGCCGTGCGAAGATACGAAGCCAACGTAGACATCACTTCGACATCCCTGAACTAAGCGACCACATTTCCTTTTCTTCTTCTCCAGCATCGGACACAAGTCTTTAAGGCAAACGCCCGAATCAGCAGCAGGGCTTGCGTTCGTTCGCTGGCCCGCCGGGATTGGCTATTTCAATTCTGAGACAAAACCGTAGCGTCCCGACTCAACAGCAAAGACGGCACTGCCTTCTTCGGCACGCAGGAATCTAACGCCTTTGGTTTGACCGGGCAGCTTGCCGCTTTCCATCACGGACTTCGGGTCGGTCGTCGGCATATACACCGTGGCGGCGGTGTTGGCCGGGATTACAACATTCAGGGTGAATGTGTTGTTCGCAATCTTCCAGTCGCTGGTGATAGGGCCACGAATCGACTTGTAGGTGCCCTTCGCCCATCTCAGCCCGCCGCCCGGACGCGGCCGAATCGTAAAACGCTTGTAGGCGGGATTCGCCTCGTCCGGATTGATGCCGATGATGTGGCGCCACATCCACTCGCCCACGGCCCCAAAGGCCCAGTGGTTCATCGAATTCATACCGGGACTCTGAAAACCTCGACCCTTGACATATCCATCCCACCGTTCCCAGATCGTCGTGGCCCCGTTGTCGATCATGTAGAGCCAGGAGGGGAAGGTGCGATTGGTCAGCAGGTCCCAGGCGACATCGTCGTGACCGTAGCGCGACAATTCCAGCAAGGCACGATGCGAGGTCTGGATACCGGTGGAGAGGTGATCGTTGTAACGGTCGATGCCTTCGAGTAGATACTGCATGGCCTTCGGGCGAACCGATTCGGACAGCAGATTGAAATTCAGCGCCAGCGCATAACCGGCCTGGGTATCGCCTTTGATCCGGCCCTCAGAATCGACGAATTGTTCGTTGAACGTCGCCTTGATGCGATCGAAAAGATCCTGATAACGCCGGGTTTCCTCCGTACGACCGATGACCTTGGCCATCTTCGCGACGATCTCAGTCGAATGAGCGAAGAAAGCGGTGGCGAAGACCTCCTTCGGAACTTCTCCTCCCTCAGTAGGCCAGCCGGCCTGTTTGATCCGATCACCGTTGAGCCAATCGTTGTAGTCATTGCCTCGGCCTTTGGCCCAGATCAAGTCGGGGTTTTTCCCGTGGATGTAATCCACCCAACGCCGTGCGGCTTCGAAATGCCGTACCAACAGCCGCTCGTCGGCATAATTTTGATACGCACGCCAAGGCACGAAGGTGCCGGCGTCACCCCAGGCGGGCACGCCCGAGAAAGTCCGGTTCGGATCGCCTGGGTGCGGGGCGAAATCGGGGAAACGGCCATCAGCCGCCTGGTCGTCCCGGACGTCCTGGGCGAATTTGGTAAAGAAGGCGGCCATGTCCATGTTGAAGATGGCGGTCTGCGAGAAGGCCTGGATATCGCCCATCCAGCCGAAACGTTCGTCGCGTTGGGGGCAATCGGTGGGCGTGCTCATCAAGTTGGCCCGCTGTGTCCAGACGATGTTCTGCATCAGTTGCGTCAACGACAGATCAGAACAAGCGAACGTCCCAGTGTCGGGCGAGGTCGAGTGAAAAACGCAACCAAGCACGGCGTTGCGCTTCGGCGGAGCGGCCAAGCCGGTCAGCTCGACGAAGCGGAAGCCATGATAGGTGAAGTGCGGCTCGAAAACGATCTGTCCATCGCGATTGGGAATGTAACGATCCACCTGCGGCGCGCCGCGCAGGTTGGCGGTGTAGAGCGTGCCATCGTCGTTGACCATCTCGGCATGACGCAAGGTGATCGCCTGGCCGACCTTGCCCTGGACCTTGATCCGGCACCACCCCACCATGTTCTGGCCCAGGTCGAATACGTACGCCCCGGGTGTTGGCTCGGTCAACTCAATCGGCGTCAGTTCCTTGACGATGCGGATCGGTTCGTTGGGCTGCCAAACTAGGCGCTCGGGGCCGACGTCCAGCATGTGGACCCCTTGCCACTTTGCATCGTCAAAGCCCGGCTTATCCCAACCGGCCTGCTCCCGGCGCGCATCGTAAACCTCACCGTCATAAATACCCGAGGAGCAAATCGGTCCTTCGGTGATGCTACGCCACGAGGCGTCGGTGGCGACAACCTGCGTACGACCGTCGGCCAGTTCGATTTCGAGTTGGCACAGGAAACGCGGAAATGAGCCGTAGGGGAATCGCGGCATAGCCATCAGTCGACCTGCGTACCACCCTTCGCCAACGAGGGCCGCGACAGCGTTGTCACCTGTGCGGAGCAAGTCTGTGACATCGTAGACTTGGTATTGTACGCGTTTGTGGTAGCTCGTCCATTCCGGTGCGAGGATGTGTTCGCCCACCCGCTGGCCGTTGAGGTGCAGCTCGTAGAGCCCCAGCGCGGTGACATAGGCGGTGGCGCGTCGCACCTTACCCGGTAAGGCAAACGACTTACGGACCATCGTGGCCGGCAGAGCCGCGCTACCCGTACCGGACGTAACGGTTGTGGTCACGCCGTCGGTGAGATTCTCCAGGGCCCAGGCACCGGTTTCGATCGAGTCCTCTGCAGTAACGGTTGCGCCTTGTGTCAAGTTCGTATCGTTGTGTAAGACCTCCATCTCGGCTAGGGCGAAGGCGAAGTTATCGCCGTCGCGGTTCTTCAGCTTGGTGACGGTCAGCCGGACAAATCGAGCGGTCGTGGCCGCGAAACGATAAACCGGTGCAGCAGTACCAGGGTTCGGTTCGTCCTTTGCGGTTCGGTCCACAACGACGCGAGTGTCCGCAAAGTCCTGGCGTCCCGCGACCTCGATCTTGAAACGCAACGGGAACAGAAAGCCCGGCGTGTCTGTGTAATCATAGGGCCGGGCCGGGAACAAGCGGATACCATCGATGGCCTGAGACTGTCCCAGATCGATGACTACCCATTGGACAACATCGGCAGTGGTAACCACTTTGCTGTGATAACCGTTGTGGGGTTTCGGCGCGACGTTCCCGGTGGTCGACGGATCGGCAATCCATTTTGCCTGCCAATCGGAACGATCCAGCAGTCCCATCGTCCAGCGTGCCGACCGGCTCCAGGCCGAGGATTTGCCGTCTCTATCCCACACACGCACCTTCCAGTAGCAGCGCATACGGCTGGTCAACGGCTTACCCGCATAGACCACCTGAATCGTCTGGTCGGACTTGACCTTTCCGCTATCCCAGAGGTCGCCGTGGTTGTTATCGAGCTTCTTCTCGCTGCCAGCCACCAAGACTTGGTAAGCGCTTTGTTTCTGCCCGCGTTGGTCAGATTCGAAAACCCAGCTTAGCCGCGGTTTGGGCGTATCGATTCCGAGCGGGTTGTCGAGATACTCGCACCGTAAGTTCGTCACTTCGGCTGCTGCAACCGCCTTGTCACAACCAAGCGTCGCCAGGACGGCGATCAGATAGACCATACATTGGTGTAGGGCGTGGTTTGCCATAAAACTCCTCTTTTCTTTCCCTGCTAGCACCGGACACAAATATTTGAGGTGAACAACTGAATCAGCGGCGTGGCTTGCGTTCGTTCGCTGGCCCGCCGGAATTGGCTATTTCAATTCTGAGACAAAAGCGTAATGCCCCGAGTCAACCGCAAAGACGGCATTGCCTTCTTTGGCGCGCAGGAATGTGAAGCCCTTGGCTTGACCGGGCAGCTTGCCGCTTTCGGTGACAGTCTTCGGGTCGGTCGTCGGCACATACACCGTAGCGGTGGTGTTGGCCGGGATTACGACATTCAGGGTAAATGTGTTGTTCGCGATCTTCCAGTCGCTGGTGATAGAGCCACGAATCGACTTGTAGGTGCCCTTCGCCCATTTCAGCCCGCCGCCCGGACGCGGCCGAATCACAAAGTGCCTGTAAGCGGGATTCGCTTCGTCAGGATTGATCCCAACGATATTGCGCCACATCCATTCTCCGACGGAACCCAAGGCCCAGTGGTTGAACGAATTCATGCCGGCATCCTGAAAGCCTCGGCCTTTGACATAACCGTCCCAGCGCTCCCAGATCGTGGTGGCGCCTTGTTCCAGCATAAATCCCCACGACGGGAAGGACCGCAAGTTGAGCAAGCGGTACGCGTCGTCACTGTACCCGTTACGCGTTAACTCCAGCATCAGCCGATGCGTAGTCTGAATGCCGGTGGACATATGGCCACCGTAGCGTTTGAACCCTTCGACCATATGCATTGCCGCACTGGACTGCAGTTCGTCAGGCAGCAGGTTGAAGCGCAGGGCCAGGGCGTAGCCCGCCTGCGTATCACCTTCAATCCGGCCGTCAGCGGCGACATACTTCTCATTGAAGGCGGCCTTGATCGCTTCGAACATTTGCTCGTACTTCTGTGCCTCGGCCTTGCGACCGATTACAGCGGCCATCTTGGCTACGATCTCTGTAGAATGAGCAAAAAAGGCGGTCCCCAATACATGCGGCGGCACTGCGCCGCCTGTTCCCGGCCAGCCCTCCAGACGTATGGTATCACCGTTCAGCCAATCGTTGAACTTGCTACCCAGATCTTTCTCCCAGAGCATGTTGGGGTTCTTGCTGTGGACGAAATCCACCCAGCGCCGGGCCGACTCAAAATGTTCCTCCAGCATGCGCGTGTCCGCGTAGTTCTGGTACATGCGCCAGGGCACCACGGTACCGGCGTCAGCCCAGGCCGGCGTCCCGCCCGACCACGAGTTTTCATACATAGGAGCAATGTTCGGATAGCGTCCGTCCTCGGCCTGGGAATCGCGTACGTCCGGCACCCACTTAGAGAAGAACCCGGCCATATCCATGTTGAAAATCGCCGTCTGCGAAAACGCCTGTATGTCGCCCATCCAGCCCGCACGTTCATCACGCTGCGGGCAGTCGGTGGGGATGCTGTGCATGTTGCCGCGCTGCACCCAGACAACCATGTGCATGATTTGGTTGATCAACTCACTCGAACACTCGAAATGACCGGCATCAGGTGAGGCCGAATGAAAGACCCGTCCCAATATATCGTCAACCTTGGGCTTATAGGGTATACCGGTCAGTTCCACATAACGGAAACCATGATATGTGAAGTGTGGCTCGTATATCTCCTCATCCTCAGCGCACTTGGTGTAAATGTCTGTTTGTTTGGCTCCGCGTAAATTGGCGGTATAGATTGTGCCGTCATCGTTGAGCATTTCGGCATGACGTAACTTGATCGTACTGCCTGCCGGGCCGCGCACCTTGAGCCTGCACCAGCCGACCATGTTCTGGCCCAGATCGAACACGTATATGCCGGGCTTCGGCTCCGTCATTTTCACGGGGCAGAGTTCCCGGACCACCCGAATCGGCTCGTTGCGCTGCCATACCAGGTGTGCGTCGGCAAAATCATCGACAATGCGCGCCGCATGCCATTTGCCGTCATTGAAAGCCGGCCTGTCCCAGCCGGACATTTCCTTTCGCGCATCATACACTTCCCCATCGTAGATGCTGGATGACCTGATCGGACCGTCGCTCATACAGCGCCACGACTCGTCCGTCACAATCGTCTGCACTTGTCCACTTACCAGCTCAATATCCAACTGCATGACGAAACCCCTCTGGCCGTGGAAAGGTCGGGTATTAGGCGGAGGGGATGCGAAGAACCGACCGCCGTGCCAACCATCACCCACAATAGCACCTACCGCGTTGTCTCCGGAGGCAATCAGATCAGTCACATCGAATGTCTGATACTGCACACGCTTGCCATACACCGTATACTCCGGCGCCAGGATATGATCGCTCACACGCCTCCCGTTAAGATGCAACTCGTACAGGCCCAGACCGGTGACGTACGCGGTCGCCCGGCGGACTGGCCCACGCACGGCGAAGGACTTACGCACCATTGTGGCCGGCTGCAACTTGACACCACCGGGATCGGGCTTTTCCCGGCCATCCACGAGATTCCACGTCGACCAGCTCCCACTCTCAATGGAATCCAATGCTGTCACGGCAGCACCCTGGGCAACGTTCTTATCGCCGCCCAGGATGTGCATCTCCGCCAGTGCAAAGGCAAAGTTGTTTCCGTCACGCCAGCAGAGCTTCGTCACGGTCAATCGCATATAACGCGCGTTGACCGGCGCGAAGCGATAGATCGGCGCATCGGCGCCGGGATTCGCCAGATCCCGATTCGTACGATCAACAACGGTCTTTGCATCGGAAAAGTCGGGCTTCTGCGCAATCTCGATGGCGAACCGTTTCGGGAACAGGAAGCCGGGCGTATCCGGCTGATAGTCGAACGGTCGAGCGGGAGACAGGCGTACCGCATCGATCTGTTGCGATTCACCGAGATCGATAGCCACCCACTTCGTGGTATCGGCCGAATTGGCGAGGCTGCTATGATAGCCGTTGTGCGGCGCTCGATACACAGCAGATCCCTCACGCGCAATCCACTGCGCCTTCCAGTCTGACGGCTCAAGCAATCCTATGGACCACAGGGCCGCCTTGGACCAACGCGACGGCTTGCCGTCTTTGTCCCACACGCGTACCTTCCAGTAGCAGCAGGTACGGCTGGTCAGCGGCTGACCCGCATAGACCACATGAATCGTCTGGTCGGATTTGACCTTTCCGCTGTCCCAGAAATCGCCGCGGTTGTCGTCGAGCTTCTTCTCGCTGCCGGCCACCAGGATTTGGTAAGCGCTCTGTTTCTGCCCGCGTTGGTCAGATTCAAAGACCCAGCTTAGCCGCGGTTTGGGCGTATCGATTCCAAGCGGGTTGTCGAGATACTCGCATCGTAAGTTCGTCACTTCGGCTGCTGCAACGGCCTTGTCGCAACCGAGCATCGCCAGGACGACGACGAGATAGACCATGCATCGGCGTGAGGTGTGGTTTGCCATGGGACTCCTCTTTTGTTTCATACAGTTTCTTTCCTTCTGTGAATGAACTTACCCGCCTATCCATCCTGCGGCTATGCGCGTGCCGGTATCGAGAGACAACTCCGGCCGCCACTACAGCAGCAACGCAGAATGCACGCGGTAAGGCGGCCCCAACAGATCAAGTGATTCAGCTTCTGTCTCATGCAGTTCCAGGTGATGGTCTTCACTGTTCTGATACTCCACTAAAAGAAAAAGGCGCCTTGAAAACGTAGTGACCCGAGCCAACTTCATACACCGCTGCGCCTGCTTCGGCTCTCAAGAATTTCACCGCTTCGGCTTGCGCCGCTGGTTGGCCGCTCTCGGCGACGGCGTCGGGTCGCGTCGTCGGGACATACACCGTGGCCGTGGTGTTGGCGGGGATAGCGATATGCATCGTCAACTGCTCGCCCTGCCGTTTCCAATTGCTGACGATGCGGCCGTACAGCGATTCGTGGTGCGCCTTGACCCACGTCAGATCGCCCACGATCGCCGGCTTGACAACGATCTTCTTGAAGCCAGGCGACGTCGGGTCAAGCCGGATACCCGCCAGACCCTCATAGAGCCAAAACCCAACACAGCCAAGGGTCGGATGGTTGCGGGACGCGTCCCCGTTCCAAGCTTCCCAGATGCTGGTGGCGCCGCTGCTGGTCATGTGCAGCCAACCGGGATAATCTGCCTGGGTCAACATAAGGTATACCAAGTCGTCGCGTCCATGCTCCATCAGCGTCCGGAACAGATGGGGAAGCCCCACGATGCCGGCGCCAACGTGCCCGTTGCGTAAGCCGGTGATGCTGTCGACCAGCCGCGCCAGAACCTGGGGACCGAGGGACTTCGGGACGAGGTTGAGCGCGAGCGGTACCGCCTGGCCGGTCTGGCTATTTGAGACATACCAGCCGGTTTCGGCGTTCAGGTTCTTCTGGTTGAATGCATCCCGAATCTGCTCGGCAAGGGCGGCATAGCGGCTTGCCTCATCATCTCGTCCGAGCAAAGCGGCGGTTTGGCTGACAAGCCGTATCTGGTAGGCGTAGGCCGCGGTGGAAAGGTGCGTCTGCGACGGGGCGCCGGCGCCGGCACTGCCGACCAGCCAGTCACCCAAGCCCCAGTGGATAACGTGATCCTTCGCCGTGGTGCCAAGATAGTCCACATAGGCCTTCATGTTGGGGTAGCCTTCCTCAAGGACCTGCTTGTCGCCGTAATAGAGGTAGAGCTTCCATGGGGCCATGACAATCGCGCCGCCCCACCAGGGATCGGCCATCGCGCCGGGCGCACCGTCCGCTCCGCTGCGCCCCCAGCCGGACGTGGGAACAAAATCGGGCACATGGCCATTTGCATCCTGTGCATCCATCATGTCATGGAACCACTTCTGATAAAACAAGGGGGTGTTCAGGTTATAGAAGCCTGTTTCCATACAGACGCATCCGTCGTTCATCCACCCCATTTTCTCACGCTGTGGACAGTCGGTTGGGATGCCGTGCATGTTGTTCAGATAGGTACGAACGATGAGTTCCTGGATCGTGTTGATCCGCCTGTTCGAACAGGAGAACTCGCCGACTTGCTTGGGATCGGTAGTCACCCAACGTCCGGTCAGCGAGTCAAGCGTGGGTTTGGCCGCAAGGCCCGTCACCTGCACATAGCGGAAGCCATGGTAGGTGAAACGCGGCTCGAAAGTCTCCTTGCCGTCCCCTTTCAGGATGAACTCTTCCGTCTGGAAGCGTCCGTAGGTGTGGCTGGTGTTCTGCCGCGTGTTCACCGTGCCATTCGGATTGAGCAATTCATTATATTCGAGTTTCACGCGTGTGCCGCGCGGGCCGCTTGTGATCAGCCGCGCCCAGCCGGCGATGTTGACGCCCAGATCGAAGACATACACGCCGGGCTTCGGTTCCATAAGCTTGACCGGTCGCATGGCCGCCGTAGCACGGATGGGAGGATGTTGCTGCGAAACCAGCTTGCCCTTCGGACGGTCAACCAGTACCGCAGCGGGCCAGGCTGAATCGTCATATTCGGCACTGCTCCAGCCAGAGTTGTCCTGACGCGCGTCGATCGTCTCGCCGCCCCGGACGCAGTTGAAGGTGATCGCACCGGTAGACCACTTCCAGGACTTGTCGGAAACCATCATCTGTATCGTACCGTCTGTGAACTCAATGTACAGTTGGTACAGCAATCGCGGGGTGGCCGCCCAAGGGGCATTCTCAAAAGCAAACAGATCGGGCGTTGCCAAGTTGAACCAACCGCCGCCCAATGTCACACCCAACACATTCGGCCCGCGTCGGAGTGTGTCGGTCACATCGTAGGTGCGATACAGAACTCGGCGGCTGAAGTCGGTAAAACCCGGATCGAGCACTGCATCCCCAATCTTGCGGCCGTTGATCTGGAGTTCGGAGTATCCCAGTCCACACATAAATGCGGTGGCTCGGCGTATTTCTTTCTCAAGTTGAATTTCCTTCCGCAGCAGCACGGCCGCATGGCCCGGCTGGTTCGTGCCCCCTTCGTCTTTATAGAAGGGACGCTTGCCATTCGTTAACCGGCTGAGGTTCCAACCAGAGGCCTCGACGCTGTCCTTTGCTCGTACGGGTGCATGCAAGGCAACATTGGCACCCTCCGACCACACTTCCAACTCGGCCAGGGCAAAGCAGAACGGCTCCGAGCCAGATCTGCGGTCCCACAGCCGCGTGGCGGTAACCCGCACATAACGGGCCTGTACGCCTCCTGCAGCAAACGTGCGGGATTCGTTCCCCGGGTTGACATAATCCTCCCTGGTGAAGTCTGCCAGAGCCTCGCTTTGACTAAACTCGGAATCCCTTGAGGCCTCGATGCGGAACCGTATGGGGAAGCCAAACCCTTCGATTTGCTCAAAGCCGGCCAGCGTCGGCGGATACAGAATCACTGTGTCCAGCCGATGTTCAGCGCCGAGGTCAACCTGCACCCACTTGGCCTCGTCGGCAATTTTCGCTTCGAGCGCATGATATCCTGCTACCGTCCGTAACCGGGGGGCCTCGACCTGATCGGTGGCGCCGATCCACTTGGCCTGCCAATCGCTTGGATCGAGCAGTCCCATCGACCACAACCCCGGGACGCTCCACGCCAACTCTCGGCCCCGTTTGTCCCACACACAAACCTTCCAGTAACAATACATGTGGGACTCAAGCGGTCGGCCCCGGTACACCACATGGACCGACTGATCGGACTCCACTTTGCCGCTGTCCCAGAGATCTCCACGATCTGCATTCAGTTCATCCAAGCCGGTAGCAACCAGAACCCGGTACGCGATCTGCTTCTGGCCACGGACATCAGATTCAAGAATCCAGCTTAGCCGCGGTTTGGGCGTATCGACTCCAAGCGGGTTGTCGAGATACTCGCATCGTAAGTTCGTCACCTTGGCTGCTGCAATTACCTTGCCGCAACACAGCATCGCCAGGGCGGCGAGGAGATAGGCCAAGAATTGGCGTAGGCCGTGGTTTGTCATGGGACTCCTCTCTTCATTCCTTTTTCTTTCTTGCCAGTGAATTCACCGGCGTATCCACACTGCGGCGGTGTGTGGCGGCATCGAGAGCAAGAATCCTTCGCCGGACGGTTCGATCGTTGCGTTCGCATCGGAACTCATCACCAACGTCCAGTTGCTCGAGGCATTGGGTACCTTGACGAACTGTTGGCCGGCGCCAGCGATGCGAAAGACGTACATGAGCTGCGCTTCGCCCTTGCCGTCACCAAAGCATACCACATCCCAGTCTTCCATCTTGCGAACTTGCGGCAGCGGGAAAAACACCGGTTGTGACTGCAGGTGGCGGACCGCCTTGTATTTGTCGACCAGGGCGCGGACGCGCCGCGTGGCCTTGTCGCTCCACTGCGCGATGTCGCCGTTGAACGATAGCGTGCCGGGCATCCGGCTGATGACGTTGTAAGCGGTCGCCTCGCTGTCGCCGCTGTTGCGATGCACCCGCACCGCCGAGTTGAGCATGTAGCTCGGCCAGAAGCGCAACGCACCGGTCTGCTGGACCCGGCACACGTCCGGATCGGCGGTGTGGTCGCTCAACCAGGTACTGGTGCAGAAGCGCATGTTGCCGAGATCAAAACGTGTCCCACCACCAAGGCAGCATTCGATGTGGAATTCTGGGTACTCCTTGGTGATGCGGGCCAGGACATCGTCCCAACCTTGTTGGTAATTGAGACCGCCGCGACCCGCCATTTCGAATCGGAACCAAGTCATGTCGTAGGTCTTGATCCAGTCGCGCAGGGCGGCCACAGCGCCGTCGACACCAGCTGACGTAACAAGGTCGAACGCACTCTCACCAGAACCATTCTTGGTGATCAGGTAGGACCAGAGACCGAAACCCATGCCGCCGTCGCGACAGAACTGACTCAACCGTTGCACGTCTGTCACCCCACCGGAGAACTTGGCGGGGTCCGGTTCGTTCCAGGCGCCCTGTCCGGAGGCACCGAACGCTCCCTTGCCGTACCAGCCAGCGTCGAGACAGAAGTACTCGCAACCCAGTTCGGTCGCGCGGCGAGCCTGGCGGAGCATGTCTTCGCCCGTGAACCCGCTGTGGATGCCGAACCAGTGGTCGTAGGTGACCTTGTTAACTTGGGCCTTTGGAGGCCGGGCGTAGGCGATCCGATCTCGGATATAGCGGCGGCCGTTGTTCTCAAGGGGGGTCCAGTCCTTGCCTTCGAAGAACACCAAATGCACCTTCGGCACCGCCAGCGTCGACTTCGGAGCAACCACGAAGTCGCCGAGCGCCATGTCGCCACTCAGTTCGAAATCGGATGCAGGCACGTTGGTATAACTCACGGTAGTGTAGCCAGCCTTCATCGACCACGCCCCGCTCCACTCGAAAGCCACCCAAAAACCAGCCATTTTCTCGCCGTGCTGCAGGGCGAATTGCATCATCTCGACGTATTCCCTGCTGAATTCGCCGCCGATCTCGACCGGCTTGGCGTGATCAGGAATCAGAATCGCCCGATCGACTATTTCGAATGCCCGGCTCGGATAGGTGGCATCGTAATGTTGACTGCCAGTCAGATAACGCACACGAGGGATGGTCGTGGGTGGATCGACGTCAATACGAACCGTGAAGGGTCTGACCTTCAAGCCGCCGATGGGCTGGTCACCGGTGTTCGTGAAGCACACTTGGTACCAGAGCGCATTGTATTCTGTCTCCCGAGAGTAGACAATCCGCGTGATCAGATCGCCAGTGATGTTCTCCAACAAGCCCGGCTCCTTTTGGTGGAATGCCAAGGGATGCCCATCCAACGCAATGCCGACCGGCAGGCCGCGGCGAATGACCTGGGCCAACCCCTGCGGGGCAACATCGGCGAGCATCTCGGCCCCAGCGGTCTCGGTAACCGAATCCGTAACGGCCCCGGTTCCGACCGCCACCGTCGCTGCGATAGCGGACAGGATGCACACGGTAAGGCGGCCCCAACAGATCAAGCGATCCAGCTTTTGTCTCATGCCGTTGCAACTGATGGTCTTCATTTTTGTGATGCTCCTCTGGAAGAAAAAGATGCCTCGAAGGTATAGTGACCCGAGCCGACTTCATACACCGCTGCGCCTGGTTCGGCTCTCAGGAATGTCACCCCTTCGGCTTGCGCCGCTGGTTGGCCGCTCTCTGCGACCCCCTCAGCCCACGTGGTCGGGATATACACCGTGGCAGTCGTGTTGGCAGGGATAGCGATATGTATCGTCAACCGCTCGCCTTGCCGTTTCCAATTACTGACGATGCGGCCGTACAGCGATCCATGGTGCGCCTTGACCCACGTCAAATCGCCTACGATCGCCGGCTTGACGACGATCTTCTTGAAGCCGGGCGCGGTCGGATCGAGCCGGATGCCTGCCAGACCCTCATAGAGCCACGCCCCGACGCTGCCGAGAGCCGGGTGGTTGCGGGAGCCGCCACCGTTCCATGATTCCCAGATCGTCGTGCCGCCGCTGTTGAGCATATGAAGCCAGCCCGGGTAATCCTTCTGCGTAAGCATCGCATAGGCCACGTCGTCGTGTCCCTCCTCCATCAACGTCTGGAACACGTAGTAGGTGCCGATGATTCCGCTGCTGATGTGGTTGTTGCGGGTCTGCGTGATGTTCTCGATCAACCGCTCCAGCACCAGGGGGCGTTTGCCCGCGGGGGTCATGCCGAAAAAGAGCGGCAGCACCTGGGCAGTCTGGCTGTCCTTTGCATAAAGGCCGGCTGCCGCGTCGAAGTACTTCTGATGGAAGGCGCTGGAAATTTCTTCGGCCAGCCGGGAGTATTTCGCTGCCTCGTCAGGCTTGCCCAACAGTTCGGCGATTTCGGCGACAATCTTCGCGTGTCGGAAATAAGCGGCCGTCCCGGTGAGTTGGGGCGGCGTCGGACTCACTGGCAGCCAGTCCCCTTCATGGCTCCAGCTGATGTGCCCCGGGGACTGGGTGGCCACGTAGTCGAGATACTTCTTCATGGGCTCGTAGGCCTCTTCCAGGATCCGCCGGTCGCCGTAGTAACGATAATGCTTCCAGGGCAGGCGCACGAGCGCGCCGCCCCACCAAGGATCGGAGAGAAAGTGGGGCGAGCCGTCGGGAAGCGAGCGACCCCAGCCGGGCGAGGGGGCGATGCAGGAGGCATGTCCGTTGGCGTCCTGAACGTCCAGCATGTCACGCCACCACTTCCAGTAGAACCCGGGCATCCGGAAGTTGAAGATCGCCTCCTCCATTGTGATGTAGCCGTCGCCAGTCCAGCCGATCTTTTCACGATGCGGGCAATCGGTCGGGACACCGTGGAGGTTGGTCAACTGGGTGCGCACGATCGTTTCCTGGATCCGGTTGACCTGCGGATTCGAACAGGTGAATTCGCCCGCCGGCTCGAGATCGGTGTGGACCCGGATCCCGGTCAGGCTGTCGAGCGTAGGTTTCTCCGCCAGCCCGGTCACCTGCACGTAGCGGAAGCCGTGATAGGTGAAGCGCGGTTCGTAGGTCTCGACGCCCTTGCCAGCGAGGATGAACTCACCGGTCTGGTAGCGGCCAAACGTCAGGCCGCGGTGGACGTTCATGTCGACCGTGCCGTCCCCACCGAGCGCTTCGTTGAAGCCGAGGGTGATCTTGCGACCGCGCTCGCCGCGCGTCGTCAGCCTCGCCCAACCGGCAGTGTTCACACCCAAATCGAAGACGTAAACACCGGGTTTCGGCTCGGTCAGCGCGACCGGTCGCATCGATTCGACAACCCGAATAGGAGGATGAGCCTGCGCCTGCAGCCGCCCCGCCGGTGCAGCTGCGGGCTTGGCATTGGCCCATGCCGAATCGTCATATCCCGGCCGGTCCCATCCCGGCATCGCCTTGCGCGCATCACAGGTCTCGCCGCCGCGAATGCAGTTGTAAACGATCGGGCCATCGGTTGAGACCTTCCAACTTCCGTCGGAGCGGATGGTCTCGCTGGACCCATCATCATACTCCACGTCGATGCGCAGCAGCAGCTTCGGGGGCGCGATCCAGGGCGCGGCCTGGAAACCCCATACGTCGGAAGTGGGCTGATTGTACCAGCCGTTGCCGAGGAGGACGCCGATAGCACTCCTACCGGATTTCAGCAGCTTGGTGACGTCGTGCGTCACATAGAGTACGCGTTCGTTGTACCCGGTGAAGCCGGGATCGAGGACGTGATCGCCAACTTTTTGTCCGTTGATGGTCAACTCGTAGTACCCCAGGCCGCAGAGGGTTGCCGTGGCCCGCCGCGGCTGCTTCGGCAGATCGACTTCCTTGCGCAGCATAACGGCCTCTACCTCGATGGTGCCGGGGTGCGTAGCCTTGGTCCTGCCGTCCACCAGCCGCGTCTTCGACCAACCGCTAGTCTCGTTCTCGATCGCGTCCGAGGCGCTGACGTCCTTACCGAGGGCCACGTTCTGCCCTCCGGCCAGGATGCACATTTCCGCCAGTGCGAGTCCGTAGTTGTGTCCATCCCGCAGGCGCAGCTTCGTTACCGTCAACCGGACATGGCGGGCAGCAACCGCCGCGAAGCTGTAGGCAGGCACATTGGCGCCCGGATTGGGGACGTCCGCATCGGTGTGATCAACCACAGTCCGGGCGTCGCAGAAGTCCGCACTGCCGGCGACCTCGATCTTGAACCGGACGGGGAACAAGTAGCCCGAGGCATTTGGATAGGGAGATACATTGTCCCAAGGCCGGGCGGGAAACAGGCGCACAGTATCGATCTGCTGCGGGACGCCGAGATCAATAGCCACCCATTTCGTCGTGTCCGCCGAGGTGGCGAACGCGCCGTGGTAGCCGTTACCTCCAGGCAATGGTCCTGACTCGTCCGATGCTCCGATCCACTGCGCCGTGCCCCAGTCTGCAGGCTCGAGCAGCCCCATCGACCACAACGCCGGTGCGCTCCACGCCGACGCTCGGCCTTGTGTGTCCCACACACGAACCTTCCAGTAACAGCGCATGCCAGACTCAAGCGGTCGACCTCGGTACACCACATGGACCGACTGATCGGACTTAAGCTTGCCACTGTCCCAGAGATCTCCACGATCTGCACTCAGTTCGTCCAAGCTGGTGGCAACCAGAACCCGGTACGCGCTCTGTTTCTGGCCACGGACTTCGGATTCGAGAATCCAGCTTAGCTGCGGCTTGACCGTATCGATCCCAAGAGGATTGCTGCGATATTCACAGCGAAGATCGTGCGCCGTCAACGCGGCGCCGGAGAGAGCCGCCGATGGCATAACAGATAAGAGTGCGAGACTAACAAGAAGGCGTGTTTTCATACGGTTTCCTAGCAGTATATAATCAGACCAGAAATTGATGGATGAGCCTGGCAATGTCTTACGTGAAAGTCCAGGTCTGCGATTTTGGTGAAAGAGCCCGCTTCGTTATCCACCACCATTAGAGCCCACGAGTTACCGCATTGGACACCTAAGTAGATGTCCTTTCCGTTGCTGTCCACCGTGATGGTCCCGCTCAGCCGTGTGCCTCCCGGTAGTTCAGCTACCTTGCGGCGAAACGTGTTCTTGTCTGCAGCAGAGTCCAAACGTAGCACGGCGTCGACATCACGATCCCATACAGTTCGACCTGATACGTAGAACATCTCGTTCTTGCTGTGACTGAGGCACGCGTTTCCTGGCCGAGTGTCATCGGTGCGTTGTGCGATCATGCCAGTCTGTATTGATACCGCAAAGTACTGATTGGAGCCTGTTCGGTTGGACGTGAAGACAATGTATTCTTGATCTGTGGTCCAACTCGGGTGGGTCTGATGGATCTTGTTGTCTTTTGCCGGAGAGGTGGTCAGCATAGAGATTTTCGTGCCTGTGATAGCGTCCACATATGTCATACTCTCAGATGGGAGTCTCTTGCCTATCCCAGCCTCATCTGTCCCATGCTTGCAGCATGCGGTACTGCTGAATTCCAGGCCAAAGAACAGGACCAATAGGATGCGGGGGATTTGAGAACGATACAACATCCCAATGGTCCTTCCTTTCTCGAAAACTCTAGTAAAAATGGCGCGTGCCCCTTCTTTGTTCTAGTTAGCTTCACGCCGGTCACAGGCGACAAGGCTGAACGGTTCATTCAACATAATGAACCTTGACGGGAATCGAATCGGGCGACTCGATGACGACTCGGGTCCCAGTGGGGACCGTCAAATGATATCCATCCGCCTTGGTGTACTTCGCTGCGACGGAACCGCTTGGAATCGGAAACGTCAACTCGACCTCATCGAGCGTCTCAGGTATTTGCGGCGAAACACGGATCGTCTTCCATCCCGGCTCGACTGGCTCCAAGCCCATCAGATACGTTGTGATCAGATAGATCGGTGTGCCACAAGCGGGATGACAGAAGCTGGTGTTATTCTTCAGCTCTGGGGCCCAGGCTTCCATCGGCGTCGTTGCGTTCGAGCGGATCATCTCTGCCCACGAGTGCTTATCCTTGGAAGTCATGAGGTCGTAGGCCAACTCGCCCTGCCCGGCCTTGTAACAACCTTCGACAACGTAAGTAGCGGCGTACAGCCCACAATCCATTCGCTTGCGGCGAATCATCTCGATCACGTGCGGCTCGTTCTCCTTGGAGACCAGACCAAAGTCCAACGGAAAAGCACTGGCGTGCAACGATTGATTTTGCGAGTTTGCCCCGTCACGAAACAGGCGAGTCTTCGGATCCAGCAAGCGTTTGCCAAAGGCCTTTTGAAGGCGATCCGCTTTCGTATCATAAGTCTTGCCGTCCTGTCCCGCGACTCGCATCAGTGCCGCGGCATCTCGCAGAGCCCGATAATAAAAGGCGTTGACAACCGCGTTCTCGCTGTTCTTTGTCTTCTCATAATCGTAACCGCCGCGAAGGTTGCCGGGCCAATCGACAAGAACCCACTTCTTTTTGTCCACGCCAGAGAGTAACCCACTCTCCGCTTCAAGCTTGGCAAAGTACCCCAGCAACTTATCAAGTGCTCCGACGTCGATCATCTCGCACACGAACTCTGTGTCGCCCGTCATCTGGTAGTAGTACCTCAATAGAGCCGGCCAAACGAGCGACCACTCGGCCAATTCTTGTCGAAACCCACCAGGCGCAACGGCAAGCATGCCATCATCAAAGCGTTGCGAGAGCTGAAGATCCTTGATCGCCTTTTTCGGTAACGTCGGATCGGCCGTCAGGATCAACTGCGAAAGAATCGTCATATAGGTGTCACCGCCGTACTGTCCCTTCTCGCGAGAGGGGCAATCCACCACAATACCCTGACAGCCCATCTGAACACCTCGTTTGCACATCTCCCAAATCTTGTTAAGCATCTCATCGGAAGAATGGAAGTGGCTGGCGTCTGCATCGAAGCGGTGGTGCCGCACGTCGACCCAGGCCTCGGGCTTCGACGGCGCGTCGAGTATCTCAATATAGCGAAAAGCCCGATAGTCGTAGAATTCAATCAGGTCATCGCGACCAGAGAGCGTGATCTTATCTTCATAGTTGCAAAAGCAACGCATCTTGTGGCGGACGGTCTCCTTGCCAACCAGTTCCTCGCCATGCCAGACGGTAATCGTGTCGCCTTTTTTGCCTTTGATGCGGATTCGCGTATGCCCGGTGATCTCGCCGCCAAAGTCAAAAAAGTAATTTCCTTTCCCCTTCTCCTTCGTGACAACCGGATCGGCTCGCCAGTGTTCCAGCGGAGGCGTAATTTGCTGGACAAACTGATGGTCTTGCCGCTCGACAAGAGGCATTTGCCAGCTTGAATCATCAAAGCCAATCTTCCGCCACCCGATCGGAATGAGCCGCATGTCGATGTTTTCATTAAACTGCGTCGCGTATCCAAACATATGACTTGAAGAAAACGCCTTCTCGTGAAAGCACTTCCACGTATTGTCGGTAGTGATGTTCTTCGTCGATCCGTCCGGAAAAGTTAGCTTCAAGAGCAGCATGAAGCCACTTCGGTTGTCGCCACTATTGAACGCTCGCGTCGTAACCCCATGGTAATAGGCATGCGCGGCGAGGCAGTTTTTTCCTTTTTGTAGCGACTTCGAGATGTCCAGCATGTAGTAAGGATGCGCAAACGGATAGCCGGGTTCTGGTCCTTGCACAAAGAACTGGCCATTGACATAGAGCTTATAGTAATCATCACCAGTCACATACAGCACCGCCTCGACGGGCGTCTCGGACAAGTCGATTTCTTTACGGAAGTAAGTGTGGATATTGCGAAGCTCAGTCCCCTTTGCCTTGGTTTTTTGCGAAGCAAAAACCTCCAATGGTATTACGCCCTTGAATATCGGTCCACGAACCCAGGCGGCGTCACAAAACGGCTCAGCGGCTCCCGTTTGAGGCAAGCAGGCCATCGGTTGCATAACAACTAAGAGTGCGACAACGACAAGAAGGCGTGTTTTCATACAGTTTCCCATCTTCGGCATTATGCAACAAATCATAAGAGCGGCACACCTATGGGTGTGCCGCTCGAAGGAGAACTTACTGATTCCTTGTCAAGTGTGTGGTCAGAATATGCTCGGAATCAGTAAAGGCGTCAATGGTGCAACACTTGTTGATTCCGTGAAATATCATCTAACCTCAAATCCTCTGGAGGGGACCTCCTGCTGACGAGGTCCCCTCCACAAAATAGACCTCTTCGTTCGATCAAAACGGTTTGTGGACCGGTGTGGTCCTGCCGGCCAGCCAGAGGATCTCGTCCAAAGACAAGGCACGCGAATAGAACCGGAAATCGTCGATCTGTCCGTCCAGCCAATTGCTAGTGCCGCTATTCGAGCCGATATAGGCGTCTGCGGTCCCCGTCATCAGCGGCCCACTGGCCGCAGCCTGGCCGATCAGTCCACCGTCAACGTAGAGCCTCTTGTACGAACCATCGTAAGTGGCCGTAATCAGATGCCAATCGCCATCGGTGTAGTCGGAAGGATTGATGGGAGCGTCCAACTCAGCATAGCCTCCGCCAATCCCCAAGCCCAGGGCCAGAATGGTGCCGTTTTCCTGGAATGAGAAAAGCTGACGAGCGTTCCCATCTTCTTTTCTGTAGATTGCGGTATACCGATTGAAGGTAATATCGTCGGGTTTCACCCAAGCACTGATGGTGAGTTCAGATTCCGGCTTCAGGGCCGCACAATGCGGTATACTCACGCTTTGGTCCAGACCATTCAGTTCGATGGCCTGGCCCTCCTGGCCGGCGACAAAGGCAGGATCGCCAATCGCTGTGCCGTGGTAGCCCTGGCCTGAACTGTCGTTGGTCGTACCTTCAAATGCGTAGTGCACGACCAGACCGGCGGTGTCGGGCTCGGTCGGGATGGCATACTCCGGGGCCTTGGGGTACAGCCGGATGTCGTCGATGTACACGACACCGGTGGCGCCGGAACCCTCAACGCCGATCGTCAGCGAAGTGACATTGCTGAGGCTACCGCCGACGGTCGACAACTCGATATTCCACGCACACCAGACCGGTTGGGCGATGTCACCGGCATCACCGTCATAGGCGATCTTGGTACCGTTGATCTTGACATACAGTTGGCCCGTGTTGCCGGCGGCGCCGGCAAAGGCGATCGCCAGGCTCTGGATACCGTTGGCCGTCCAATCCTGAGAGGGGGTGAATTCGGCCTCGGACATCGCGACGCCGCTATTGTCATAGAACAGCGGCATCGACTGCTTGCCACTTTTGACAATGGCCTGCTCGGCAAACGGGGATTCCAGGTGACCGACCGTTGAACCGTTGCCGGGCATTTCGTAGCCATCGATCCAGGTCAGGAAGATGGCTTCGCCCGCTTCGATGTCATCAGTATAACTCTCGAAGTCGTCGACGACGAGATATTCCGCCGTGGAGAAGCTCCAAACGTCCCCTTGCCAGGCCGAGGGCGTCTCGACATCGTTCACCTCATCAATCCGCCAGTAGTAGGTGCCGCCCAAATCCAGCGAAGCAGAGTAGCTGGCGTCAGCCGGAGTCACAACGGGGTCAGTGCCGTCGATCACGGCCTGTTCCTCGGTGCTCAGGTACACCCCGTGCAGCGCTGCCTGGCGACCCGCACGCCAACTCAGGATCACTTGCGGATCGACGTCCACAGCGCCATCCTTAGGCTGCGGCGCGCGGGCGAAGGTCGGAAGACAAAGGAAGCGGACTTCACTGAGGCCGAATTGCTGAATCCCAAGCGGGCTGTAATTGCTCGTGATCTTCAGTCGGACCCCTTGGGCCGTCGTGCCGGCAAGGTCGATTACTTGCGCCGATGCCGCATTCCCTTCCCCTGGGGCCTGTTCCAGTTGAATGGCACCCAGATCATCCCAGGTCGATCCGTCCAACGAGTACTGCACCAGAACATCCTGGGCGCCGTAGCCAGCCAGGGATTCAAGGTTGGTATTATGATTCCAGACGAGCATCTCGTGGAGCGCGTAGGCCTTGTCGAACTCAAATTGAATCCACGCGCCCTCCGGCTCGTCGGCACTGAGCCACATGGTATCGATATCCGAGCCGTGCAGATCATCAAGGTTCAGACCGGAGCCATCCACGACATGCAGCAGACCGTTGGGATCCTTGGCACTGGAGGCCACGACAGTGACATTGTCGATCGGAATCGCAACGGGTTCGACCGTAAAACTCCAGACGGTCCCTTTGTGGAGGGTATTTTCCGGCGGGGCATCGATTTCATCGACCCGCCAATAGTAAGTCTGGCCGAAATCGAGCCGTTCCAGAGCGTACGTATTGGCCGTCAGGCCGGGGCCCACCAGCACATCCAGCGGATTACTCTGGCTGGCGTCGTTGACGTCGTCGAAAGTCGTCCCGAAGTACAGATCATGGGCGCTAGCATACTCGCCCGGCGTCCAGCCAAGGACCACATCCCGCAGCACATCGGTGTCCTCATCTGCCGGAGACGGACTGGAAGCCACCTCCGGAAAATCGCCCAGGACCACGTCCAACTCGACATAGTGGCTGCTGGCGGACAAAGTACTCTCCGTATTCTTCGCATGGAAAAGCAGGTAGCGACACCGCGCGTTGATCTCGGTAATGCTGACGGCACCGGTACGGAACTCGTCATCAATTGGCCACGACGTCACATCCACACTGGCGATCAAAGCCCACCCGTTGGCGGTCGGATCGCCGTCGATCGGCGGGGCCGACACGTCGTTGCTGCCGTAGAGGTCGTACACCTGGTAGTGGCGGTGTTCGTCGGTCGTGACCATCGAGTAGCTGTTGAACGCTCCGACATACACGCTTGCCTGTAGGTCGATCAACAGCCGGATGTAGTCCTCGCCGTCAGCGATAAGAAGGGTCTGGTCGTTCTCTGTCGAGCCCACGCCATCGTTGACCACGACCAGCCCGGCATTGTCCAGGGTGCAGCCGGCCGGGTGAGTTGTACTGCCCGTGCCCACCGTGAACGGATTCGAGAGGCCATTGAGGTAATCCGTATCCGACAGGTCGGGGACACCATTAGCGAAGCCCGTCCACTCGCTCCCGTCTATTTCGGCATTGATGACCGTGACCGCCTGCGCCGTGACGCCGACCATCAGCAGCATTCCCACAACAAAAGATAACGTCACAAATTTCATGATCATCCTCCTTTGGAGCCAAGCTCCGACACAAACTGTTCTTAACTCATAATACCAACAACAGAAACTCACACTTTACGCACTACCCTTTCTCATTAGATTGTTTTGTCTCCAGCGGGAATACCAGGGAGCTTATAGAAACATAACCAGGATCCCCCTTTGGAGCCGATATCAGCCGTGCCCCGGGCATCCTTGATGTTCCAGTTGCGCCACTCTACCCGACCATCCTCGAATAGGAAATTTCCCCCCGTCGGTACACCACTGCTGGGTCTGGCGTGCGTCGCCGTAAGAACCACAGTCCCGTCCGTATTGGCGGTTTCCCACGCCACGTTACCTTCGTTGCCGGAAGGCGACCACGTTCCCACACCCTGCAACCGATCGCTCATCACCGGGGCGGCATGATACTTGCCTCCGACTTTTTTGCGCGCGTGCCATTCTGCAATGCCATTGCAGTTATAGTCCCAGCCGCTGTTTACGTTCCGATGCGGCAAATAGAAATAACCAGTGACGACCGGCTTTTGATCGGCTTGCGGATCGTCGTTGCGCCACAGGTCCGCGAGCCGATGCCATTTGTCGGTGGGACAGAAGAGGATGTGGGCGCGATCTTTTTCGTCCGTCGTCTTCCTGTTTTCGACCAGGTATTTCTTCCAGAAAGCCGACATTCTCGTCCCCATCCAACTGATATCGTAACCGTCCGTGTTGTCAGGGAAGAAACCGTCATTGTCCGACCCATACATGTGGAGGGCGATGCCCCACTGCCGCTGATTGTTTGCACAGAAAGTGCGCCAACCACTTCTCCTTACCTTCTGAAGAGCGGGCATCAAGATTCCCATCAAAAGAGCGAGGACGGCAATAACCACCAGTAGTTCGATCAGTGTGAAAGCGCGTGACTGTTTCTTTTTCCTTGTTGCGATCCTTGTCATTGACATGATGAGGCCTCCAATTTAGAGAAGATCAAGTTCGACAGGAAGTGTTTGACCCAGTTGGGGCAGAGAAGGTTTCCGGTCACAGTCAACATGTCGACCGTCCCGGACAAGCCGCAAGGGCCGTATTTGCGATCGGAGCCGACCGGCTTGAGTCCCACGAGTCCCTTTTCGGTCCCCTTGATTCGGAGACGCTGCCACTTCTGCTTGTGAAACAGCGAGCAGTTCCGGGCCAACCTGCTAAGACCATCCCCCAATGCCCGACCCCAATCGCGAAGTTCCTTGAACAGCCAGGATCGTTCTCCAATCCCCTGCAATGTTCCTGGGGCAACCTTAGCCGACCATGCGATCGGCTCAACGCTCTTACCAGACAGATTCGACAAGGGGGCCCGCACCCTTGTCCACTGCTGGTCCCCCCACCCGCTGAGGCCCAAACAGTCATCGAATTCTTCCAGCAACCTTCCCAACTGCCACCTTACCCCTTTGATCTGATGCACGTCCACGCCGATCCTCCGCATAAGTCACAAACCTACAAGGAGTTATCGGCACGCCCCCTCCCTCAGAGAGCCTCACGCGCATCGTGGTAGTAGTCTTATTCCAGGATTCTGACCGGTTATCGTTCTCCTATGTCTTCCTGCGCCATTACGAGATGGTTTCGCATGGCGTCTTCCGCTTCGCTGGGATTGCCGGCGCAAACGGCGTCAAATATGGCCTGGTGCCCACGAATCGCTCTCGCAACGTCCACGGCCATCGTTCTGTCACGAGACTCGCGCAACAATTCCGCCACCGGTTGTAACATGATCTCGAATACCTCGTTGCCTGCCGCCTGCAACAGGATATGGTGGAATTCCATGTCGCTATCCACACAGCGCTTCGTGTCCCCCTTGTGACTCTGCATATCCGCAATGGTCTCGCGGAGTGCTTTCACATGCGCTTCAGTTCTACGCTGGGCCGCATAGCGAGCAATGCCACATTCAATGTAGATCCGTGCTTCAACCAGATGGGTCAACGTCTGCGCGGATCGTCTGATGTTCAGTGAGAGGACTTGAACAGCGGCTTGGGGAGAGGGTTTGGCAACTCGCGGCCTGCATCCCTGGTTGATCTCTATCAGGCCTTGGGATTGCGCTACACGCAAGGCCTCACGCAAGCTGTATCGGCCCACGCCGAAGCGACTGGCCATTTCCCGTTCCGCCATGATCGGCATGCCCGGCTCCAGATCACTATCGATGATGTAATTCTGCAAAGCCTGGATCAGCTGTTTGGTTTTGCTGGAACGCGGCAGCTTTCGAACGAATTCTTCTACTGGAGCCATATCCAAATGGTAACATATACGTATATGTTCGTCAATACATTTTCCCTTTTTTTTTGCTCATCCGAGTTTTGTATGCGATACGTCTTTGTTTACCCGAATGTCGATCTGACGGCTATTGATCCGCCACTGAGGGTGGATGATTATGCTCTGGTGGGTAGGATTCCGCACCTGAAACGGCGTACCTGGCACTTGGGTCGCCCATTGATTGTAAGCCTTTAAGAGAACTCGCCTTAGAGAGCTTACAAGAGACAGATATTTCCTAAAACCCCTATATGTGACCTGTGGTAATTCGAGTGAACAGATTCGCAAGGGCTACTTGTGGGTGTACATCGATATCGCCCACAATGTGGTCTTCGATTGTGTACCCACTCGCCGTCGGACCGGGTCGGTAAACTTCCTGAGCGATTATCCGGGTTTTGCTCAGGGCGACGCCTACGCCGGTTATGATGCGGTCTACAGGTCTGACTTCTTCGACAGGTGCATCACGCACCAGACTGCTCTTGGTACGCTGACGCGACGGCGCGAGCCACGGCCTGGTGGACATTCCGATCCAGCATGTCGGGCAGGAGAGCGTCCAGCGGGGCCAATTCGGCCAGCTTCTGCGCGGCGGCCAACTGCATCTCGAATGTGATCTCCTTGGCCCGGGCGTCCAGGGCGCCGCGGAACAGACCGGGATAGGCCAAGGCATTGTTGATAGCCCGGCCGTCGGCCGCGACGGCGGCGCCGGCCTCGGTGGCGTCTTCGACACTGATCTCGCCGACCGGGTTGCTCAGCGGAAAGACCATCGGCTCGTCGGCCATGGATGCAATCATCTCCTTGCTGACTATGTTCGGCCGTGCAACGCCGATGAAGATGTGCTTGCCTTCAAAGCCCTCGCTCAGATCGCACATCTGACTGTCCTTGTTCGTCAACTCAGCCAACTGGTGCTTGTACGAATTCATACTTTTGGTCCGCCCCCGATAGAGGGGCCCGGCTGAGTCATACACAACGACGTCACCGATTCCGAAGTCGCACAGGATGCGGGCAATCGCATAACCAGCCGCACCCGCCCCCAAGATCAACGCAGAACAATCCCGAGGCTTCCTTTGCATCTTCTGCAACGCCTTGATCAGGGCAGCCAGCAGGACAGTTGCGGTGCCGTGCTGGTCGTCGTGCAGGACGGGGATGTCGAGCCGATCGCGCAATTGTTCCTCAACGGCAAAACACGCCGGAGCCGCGATGTCCTCCAACTGAATTGCGCCGAAGGTATAGGCGATGCGGGCGACCGTCTCGACGATGGTATTGACATTTTCGGAATCAACCAGGATCGGAAAGGCGCTGATCCCGGCGAATTCAGAGAAGATGGCGGCCTTGCCTTCCATGACCGGCAACGAGGCCAGCGGGCCTAAGTTGCCCAGCCCCAGCACGGCGGTCCCGTTGGTAACGATCGCGACACGGTCGCAAAGGCCCGTCATCTCCCACGCCACCGCCGGGTCCGTCTGTATCTTCCGGCACACCGACGCCACGCCGGGCGTGTAGAGCATTTGCAGGCCGCTGAGATCGCGAATCGGGACGCGGCTAACCGTTTCGATGACGCCACGTCGGTGCATTTCCAGGATGTCGTCACAGACGTCAAGGACCTCGATCCCGTCGATCTGATTGACCGTATCGAGAAGCCGGTCGAGGTGCTCCCGACCGGAACAATACACGGTGACGTCTCGGATCTTATGCGTGCCGTCCAGGCCGCTGACGCCGACCGTCCCGACGTGAGCGCCCGCCTGCCCGATCGCGCCGATCAGCCTGCCTAACATGCCGGGTCGATCCAGAACACTGCACCGTAGCGTGAATATTTCCGAAGCACGATACCGCTGCTGCCAACTCGTCTTTTCCATGTCCATGTGAGTCATCGTTGTCGTCGTCATGTTCGGGGTCTCCGTTTGGGGCCGCACCGTTGAGTTTCAAGAACGCAGAGTATTACTGCGGTCCGCTGAGAAGAAGCAGTTTCACACCGTCAAGATCGAATGATCGCTCACCCCGTCGGTTTGCGGGACGGAACACTTGGGACCATCGCCGTGATGGTCATGACAGCGCCTTCGCAAAACCTCAAGGTCGAAACTGGGCCATTCGATATGGCCGACCGGTCTGTTGGCGCGTGTCGAAGGCACTGCCTGACCGATCCCCAATACTTCAGCTAACATCGTGTGCTGTCCCTACAATCGCCTTTTCGCCGCCTTCCATATGGTTTGTTGGATCTCATCCAGGGACGGTATGGCGGATTGTTCCAGTCTCTTGGAAACGGGATTGGGAATGTCGCGACCCGAAATTGTGGTGATCGGCCCATCCAAATAATCAAAAAACGCGGCCTGGCAATGCTCCGCTATTTTGGAGCCGATGGAAAGGCTTTTCGGAGCCTGTTCTACAATGACCAGAATGTTGGTCTTTTCAAAAGAGCGGCCGATCGTTTCATAGTCAATATCCCGAGGACTGACGGTGCGCAGATCGATCAGTTCAACACTAACCCCCTGCTGCTGAAGATTGTCCGCCGCCTTTTGACACTCACCGATCATTGTGGAATAACTCAGAACGGTAACATCACTGCCCTGCCTGATGACCTTCGCCTTTCCCAAAGGAACGAAGTAATCCAGATTGTTCTGGGGGACATCGGATCGAACTGAGTACAGCTCATGATGCTCGATCATCAGAACAGGATCTTTTCTTATCATGGCGGAATTGAAAAGACCGATATAATCAAACGCATTGGAGGGAGCGACAACCGTCCAGCCGCTAAATAACGAGAAAACTCCAACGGGGTCCATCGAGTGCTGCCCCCCATACCCACAACCAATGGCGATCCTCGTCCGGACTACAATCGGCATGTCGATCGAATCACCATAAATGTGGCGCAGTTTGCCAATCTGATTGAAGAGCTGATCGGCCGCAACCAGAGCGAAATCTGGAAACATGATTTCCACAACGGGTCGTAGACCACTCATTGCCGCACCGCCGGCGAGCCCCACAAATCCCGCCTCTGATATCGGGGTATTCAGGATTCGATCCGAATACTGGGGCAGTGATCCCTTCGTCGCCCCGTAAGGTCCGCCGCCAAAGTTGGCGACTTCTTCACCCAGGACAAAAACGCGATCGTCTTTTTCCAGCCACCGGCCTATAACCGACGCAATGCCCTCCACATACTTTATCTGTACAGTTTCCGCATAGTCCTCTATTTCAGCGAATGGTATACCGTCGAATTCCTCCCCGGAACTCCGCAATCCCTTCTCAATGGTTGAGATATCCGGCCAGAGGTTCTCCGGAACAAGCAGCAGGTTGTCATTGCTGACGCTACAGAAATCGAGTGCTGTAGATACGACGTCGTGTGCCTTCTGTTTCAACTGTTGGACTTGCGTGTCGGACAGAAGTTGGAGTTCGATCAGTTTTTGGGAAAACGTCACTGTAGGATCGAAACACTGCCAGTTCGACTCTTCTTCCTCTTCCCGATAGCCATAGTTACTGCCGGGAATGGGGCCGGCGTGGTGTAGGTAGCGATAGCATTTGGCTTCAATCAAAGTGGCGCCACCACCGTTGCGAGCCCTTTGAGTCGCCTCCCTCAATCCCAAATGCACAGACACCGGGTCCATGCCGTCTACAATGATGCCCTCGAATCCATAGGCGATCGCTTTTACCGCCAGATCGCTGGTAGCGGTACCATCGCTGATTGGAGTAGCAACGGCGTAGAGGTTGTTTTCGATAAAATACACGATGGGCAGTTTCCATATCCCGGCCAGATTCATCGCTTCATGGAAAGCGCCTTGATTAACGGCCCCATCACCGAGAAAGCAGACGACGACCTCACTGTCCTTGTTGTACTTCGCGGCGAATGCAGCACCTGTCGCCAAAGGTATCCCGCCTGCGACAATGCCATTGGTTCCGATGACACCGATCGCTCGATTGCAAAGGTGCATCGAGCCGCCACGACCGCCGCAACAGCCGATCGAAAGGCCCATGATCTCCCCCATCAGATTCGTGATCTCCGTTTGGAGTGCGTTCGGGATGTCATCCTGAAGGGCGTTGAAACCTCTTTGGGCGTAGTGTTGCGCCGCCTTTGACAGATAATGGTGATGGGCACGGTGGGTGGAGGATATTGGGTCGGATGCATTCAATGCGGACATCGCGCCGGCCGCACAGGCCTCATGGCCGATGCTGGTATGGACAGGTCCGTGAATACACCCTTCCGCCGAGAGTCGCAGCAACGTCTGCTCGAATTCTCGTATGAGGAATATCTCAAACGTGATGCCGGCCAACTTCTCCAGCGGAAGCTGTTGGTAATCGACATCTTCCGCGAATATCTTCTGTATATTAAAATTCGTGTCAACCTGAATCGTTCTCATAATATCTATCTATATTTGAGGTATGCAACTTTGTGTTCAGTGAAGAATTCGACCCCGGTATCGCCGGCCTCCGGGAGTCCACAACCGGACCGCTTCACCCCGCCAAAGCTCAATTGAGGTTCCTTGAATGCGGTGGGAATATTGACATGCGTCAGCCCAACATCGGTTCTTTCTACAAAGGTCAGGGCCTTCTGAAGATCATTCGTGTACACTGACGAGGAAAGCCCGAATGTGACGCCATTGGCGATTTCAACCGCTTGATCGAAGTCCGTTGCCTTGATCACCGAAAGAACCGGGCCGAAGATCTCTTCCTGAGCAATCATCATCTCGGCAGTCACGTCGGTGAAGATCGTCGGCTCAATGAAACAGCCCTTCCCTAACGCGTTGTCTTTTGTCTGGCGGCCTCCGACAATGAGTTTGGCGCCTTGGTCCTTGCCTTTCTGGATGCAGGCAAGAATGCCTGTGAGCTGGCTTTTTCCGCAAACCGGCCCCATGGTCGTTTGCGGGGCTGTGCCCTTGCCAACGGTGATCTTTCCGACGCGTTCCAGAAGCAGCGCCACAAAATCGTCATGGACTTTCTCTTCCACAACCGCCCGGCTCGTTGACGTGCACCACTGCCCGGCACAGGCATAAGCGGCTAACACTGCCGCATCGGCCGCCTTTTCAAGATCGGCGTCCGCCAGAATGACAAGCGGATTCTTCCCGCCCATCTCAAGCTGCGTTCGGGTCAAATTGTCCGCCGCAGCTTTATGAATCCCCATCCCAACCTCTGTTGAGCCGGTGAACGTGATCGCTTTAATCGCAGGGTTTTCGACGAGCGCCTGACCGATGACGGCGCCGCTGCCTGTCAGGAAGTTCAACACCCCCCTTGGCAGACCGGCATCGTCAAAGAGTGTGACAAATTCAGCGCCCACACCGGGGGTTAAGCCTGCCGGTTTCAAAATGCAGGTATTACCTGTGATCAATGCCGGAGTAATCTTTCGTGAGGGGACATTGAATGGAAAGTTCCACGGCGATATAACCGCCACGACGCCCAGCGGAACTCTGATGCTATAAGCCAACACCCCCTCTCTTTCAGACGGCATGATCCGACCGCCCAAGCGAATCCCCTCGTTGATCTGGTAATCCATTTCTTTGATCGCAGAGGCAATCTCCGCTCCGGATTCCGTGAGTGTCTTGCCATTTTCAGCAGTTATCACTTCTGCAATTCTGTCAATCCTTTCACGCATCAAAGAAAGAGCCTTACGAAGGTATTCGGCTCGTTGGTAGACCGTCAGTCGGCGCCAGCTCTCAAACGCTTTCCCAGCCGCCTGGATGGCAGATTTGGCATCACCAACAGTGGACTTTGGCCACGTTCCCGTAACTTGTGTCAGATCAGCGGGATTGTGGTGGTCATAAGTCGCTCCATCTGCTGACGCTATCCACTTGCCGTCAATATAGTTTCTTTCTCGCATGGATTAACCTTTGAATCTGAGAATAGTACCCAAGCCTTTACCAGGATGTCTGGCTTCTCTATAGGTTGAGCGCGGCACAACCACTATGGACGGTTATTCGCCTCTTAAGTCAATCAGAGCCGGCAAGCACCGTTGTCTTGCCCAGCCCCTCCGGGCCCAGGCTTTGATAACCGGCATCGATGGGCAAATCGGTTCCCGTGATGAAAGAAGCATCATCGCTCAGCAAGAACAACACCGGGCCGGCACATTCGATGGGTTCACCACACCGTTCAAGCATATGATATTGACCCCAGATGGCGTCCCATTTTTCTCGTCCGCCGCCGTCTATGTCCGCCGCTTTATACACTTCCCGTGTCCAGATCCACCCTGGGCTGACGCTATTGACCCGGATATTGTATTGGGCCAGATCGAGAGCGATATTCTTGGTCATCGTATGAACGGCGCCCTTGGCCGAGTTGTAGGTCCAGCGGTTGGGCTGAGCCTGGAATGCGGAGATGCTGGACATATTCACGATCACGCCGCCGCCCACTTTCTTCATGAAAGGAACAACGTTCTGTACCATCCTGGCATACCCTATCGGGCCGACGGTATAGGAACGCATCCAATCTTCCGTCGTTGCGTCCATTCCTTTCGCGACGAATGAAAACGCATTGTTGACAAGATAATTGATCTTACCGAATGCTTCTGCTGTTCTATCTACGGCATTCCTGCAGAAAGCTTCATCGACCATGTCACCTCTGCAAAATAGCACCTGGAAACCGGCCTCTCTCAGCTCTTCGCTCGTCTTGACGCCGATTTCGCTGATGCCGGTAAAAGCAACGGAAGCACCTTCTTTGCACAGTTCTTCCACGATAGATCGACCAATCCCGGAAGAACCACCGGTCACAAGGGCCACTTTGCCTTTGAACCGATCTGTAATCGCCTTTCTTTCCTTCATTGTATGCCCTCTCATGTCACCATCTTTCAAAACAGATCACCCGAGTTTTGCTGAGACACCCAGTAACAAAAAGGCCGACAGTAGTACGAGCACGCCGATCATCATGACCGTCCTTGACGTCCGAGTCGTTCCTTTCCATTCTCCCGTCAACGCGCCGGAGAGATTGCCGGCCAACACGGCACATAGGAGCATCATGGGAAATGCGGCATATTTGCCAAATTCACCCATTTTCGCACTGGCCATTCCCATCAGGATAATCCCCACCGGCCATGAGATTCCCATGAACAAGGCCCAAAACCAATACGTTGGTTTGCCGTGAGTTACCATTCGACCAACCGTCCCGTTCTTAACCATAAGAAAGGCCGCGTAGAGAAAGTTGACCAAGTAATTACCGGTAAATACCAGTGCCCACATCGCATTATTCGCCGAGACATCCGAAGCTCCGAGCAACGTTGCATGATGGGCGATGTCCGTTCCAAAATGCAGCGAGAAATTCACACACGCTGAAAGCAGCCCGGACAGAAGACAGAAGAAGAGTCCAACGGCAAAAGGCACAGAGGTTTTTGTGCTACTTTGCTCTGCACCTGCAACGAGCTCCTTCTCTCGCAGTTTTCCCGCCCTTGAAATCACTACAATACCCGCGATCATAATCCCCACGGCCAGCAAAAGCGCAAGGCCCCCCGGCGTGAGCAATTTCTCGGGCTCCTTTATGACCATGGGACCCAATGATCCAAATACATTGATGAATCCCATCAGGAGTGAAACCCCAAGAGCCATACCCACGGCGGCAATGGCCTTGCCCCAGAACACACCGCCGAGTCCCCAACCAATTCCGAAAACGAATGTCAGCAAAAGAATCTCGTTGGGAACATTCGCAAAGACCTGCCCAAGATGCGGAACGGTAAAATACGCCACCGGCCACGGTAGAAGAAGCAGGGCGATCAGCGATCCCACCCCCCAGATATTCTCCCATTTCCATTGCGGCGTTCGCGTGACACCCAAGGAAAACAGGCCTTCACAGGCACCGGCCAGTATCACCAGTATGATTCCCACAAAGAACTGGTCCACGATTCCCTCCTGTTCATTACGATAAACAGCTATCCGCTTAGGCGCTACATAGGCCGCGCGTTACCGATATGATTCCATATCTTCAATCGCCATGGCCCGGACCGGCGAACCATCTCTACCTTTCAGTCTCAGCGGTGCGGCGATGAAGAAAACGTTCTCTCTTCTGATTCTGTTCAGATGCGCCAGTCCCTCGACAATAACAATCTCTGCCCCCAGGAGAATTCTGTGGACCTTCTCCCATTCGATCGGGTGTACGCCGGGTGTTTCCAGGCCAAGCATCGCAATCTTCTTCTTTGCCAGCCATCGGGCCAACTCCGGACTGATCATAGGTCCATCAGAAAAATACTCTTTCCTGGGAAAACGCCGCCACCAGTTTGTACGCAATATGATTCGTGAATCCGGATTAATGCGCGATTCAAAGGGTTTGAAATCCTTGGGTTTCAACGAATACTTCGACGGAACGTGAGTAAAATCCAAAACGTGGGCGTCCCCGACACACTTATGCAAATCCAGCTTATCGACCGTCACACCGTCGCGGAAGAAATGATAAGGCGCATCCAAATGCGTGCCTTGATGAGTACTGATAATCAACTGCGTAATGTTGTATTTCATGGAATCGATGGTGTGATGTACAATGACGGCACATTTGGGATCCAATGGCATGGTCGGAGCCCCATGATAAACAGGCAGGGTAAGATCGACAGGTTTTGCCATGCTTATGTCCTTTCAAATCTTTTCAGATCGGTTTTCGCCATTCGCAGATGTTCGGACATCGCCGTGGCGGCCCCTTCGGGATCGCGAGCCTTGACAGCATCTAAGATCTTTTCATGCCCCCGAATGGCCCGGACGATGCCATCGGCTCTCATTGTCTGTTCTCGAGACTCCCGTAAGAGCTGGGCCAACGGGGTCAGCATAACCTCGAAGACCACGTTCCGGCTGGCCTTCACCAGAAGATCGTGGAAACGCACGTCAATCTCGGCGCAACTCGACAGACGACCCTGGTTCTTTTTCAAATCAGCCAAATTCTCTTCCAACATGCGAATCTCGGAAGTGTTCGCGCGTTGGGCGGCAAATCGGGCAATTTGACACTCCAGACACTCCCGTGCCTCGATAAGGTCCAGATATGATGTTGTAGACCGCTCAATGGCAACGCTCATGATTTCAGCGACCGCATTGGGAGACGGGTCGGCCACCTGCGGCCGCTTGCCGCGACTGACTGTAATCAAACCCTGAGACTTGGCCACCTGGAACGCCTCGCGCAAGCTAAACCGACTCACACCTAGTTGAGCCGCCAATTCCCGTTCGGCGGGAAGTGAAGTACCCGGCTTGAGCCCGCCGTCGATAATCATCTTCTTCAAGGAATTGACGATTTGCTCGATTTTGTTCTGATTCTGAATGGGAACCACTTTTGGGCTTGTATCAACCATGAGATGATGGTAAGATATCTGGATACGTTAGTCAAGAGAGTTTTTAGGAGTTTTTTGCGTGGAAATCGAATTTCCCTATTCAAATACAGATCCGCTGACCATACCGGAGAATATACATCCCCAAGTGTTTTCTCTGCCGGCCTATCAACCTTCCGCCAATGGCCTCAAGCTGGTCCAAACCGCTCTGGGGAATCCCCTGGGCGCCAGGCCCCTTCGGGAATTGGCCGCTCATAAGAAAAAAATCCTGATCGTCTCGGACGATGTTTCGCGTCCAACGCCAGTGCATGAGTTTGTGGAGTTTGTCCTGGACGAATTACACCAAGCCGGGGTATCACCGCAGCAAATCGAATTCTTGATGGCGTTGGGTACACATCGGGCCATGACTCCGAAAGAAATAGCCGCCAAATTGGGGTCCAAGATCGCCTCCGGTTACCAGGTACACAATCATCAATGGGATAACCCAGAACGTCTTGATTACATCGGGGATACTAATCAAAACGTCCCGGTGTGGATCAACAAGCGGGTGCGGCAGGCCGATCTGGTGGTTGGCCTTGGCGCCATTATGCCCATTGATATTTGCGGGTTTACCGGGGGAGGCAAAATCCTTGTGCCCGGTGTGAGCGGTCAGGTCACCGTGGACCAGATGCATTGGGCGCGAATGGATGTACCTTCAGATCATATCCTGGGAAAAGCCGAAAATCCGATAAGAGCGTCCATTGATTTGATGGCTCGAAAAGCAGGTCTTGATTTTATCGTCAACGTCATCTTGAATTCAGAGAACCAAATCGTAGGCGCAGTGGCTGGAGATATGGTCACGGCTCACCGGCATGGATGCGACATTGCCAGAGACGTATATGGGGTACCCATTCCGCACGAATATGATATCGTCATTGCCGATAGCTTTCCCTTTGATAACGAGTTTTGGCAAGCCAACAAGGCGCTTGATACCGCCGGTGAAATTGTCAAGAAAGGGGGTGTTGTCATCCTCGTATCCCCCTGCTATGAGGGTTTCAGCCGAACACACGGTGAAATGCTCGAATTTGGCTATCTGCCCATTGAACAGATCAAGAAGATGGTCAACGACGGGGTCATAAAGCATAAAGTTGTCGGCGTACATATGGCTCAGGCCAGCGCCGTCGCGATTGAAAGGGCCCGCTTGATACTGGTTTCCGAAGGCATCACCCAACGGCAGGCATGCAAAGTGGGGTTTTCATGGGCGCCGACGCCACAAGAAGCATTTGAGGAAGCGATTGAGACATGTGGTCCGTCCCCCACAGTGGCGGTACTCAAAGATGCAGCGAGAATGTTGCCATTGAAATCCAACGAAGGACCAAGTAATGGAATTGAAAGATAAGGTAGCGATCGTAACCGGCGCAGCCAACGGGATTGGCCGTTCAATCAGTCAGCTTTTCGCCAAAGAAGGAGTGCAGGTTGCGTTAATCGATTTGGATCAACCAGCATTGGATGAACAGGTCCGTAGGCTGCAAAATGAAGGGAGGCGGGTCGTTGGCATTGTTTCGGATGTTTCCGATGAACAAGATGTAAAAAACGCCGTTGCGTTGACCTTGAAGGAATTTGGCAAGATCGACATCTTGGTCAATGGTGCCGGAATCTGCAAGATGATTCCCATTCTTGAAATTTCCGTAGCGGACTGGGATCGCACCATGGCTGTAAACTTACGCAGCGTGTTCTTATTTAGCAGGGAAGTATTTCGCCACATGAAGGCTAGAAGGAGCGGGAAAATTATCAGTATCGCCTCAGCAGCGGGCAAGATCGGCGGGATTGCCGCGGGGGCACATTATTCCGCCAGCAAAGCCGGCGTCATGTGTTTCACCAAAAGCCTCGCTTTACAGGCTGCTCCTTATAAGATCAATGTCAACGCGGTTTGCCCCGGGCCTACCACAACAGAGATGACCGATGCGTGGGGCGAAGAAGAAAACGAAGCATTTGCCGCCAAGATCCCCTTCAAAGAATACGGCAAGCCTGAAGATGTTGCCCAGGCAGTGTTGTTTTTGGCGTCTAGCCAAGCCCGCTACATTACTGGCGAAATTCTTGACGTAAACGGTGGGCTGGTGATGGACTGAGGATGACGTAAGATATTGTTCGCACTTTTGGCAGGCATGTTAAAGAGGTCCTTTCTCTGGTCAATGGTAGACAAGGCCATTGAAAACCATTCGATCAAGGAAAGGACCTCATGATGCGGAACAGTGATTCGGCAAAAACCGACAAGAACTTGAGTAATCCCAGATTTCCCATGTAGTTAGTGACATGCAAACGGGATTGTAATAGCATAGAGCTTATGGGAGCCGTTCACGCCAGTCTGACTGTTCTGATGTGGAGAACCCGATGGGTGAGACACGCAAGGACGCTCTGCAACTCGATTTTGACCACAGATTGAAGCTTGAATTTCACGGGACCAGGGTCACCAGTGATACGGGGCTACTGGCCTACTGTGACCTTGATGAAGCACTCGGCCTGACCTCAGCGATCGATTCAGAACTTCGTGACATTCGAACAGCCAAGAACACGCAACATGATATCGCTGCTTTGCTCAGGCAGTCGATATACAGCAGGCTTACAGGTTATGACGATACGAATGATACTCAGCGTTTGGCCCTTGATCCCGCCATGCGGTATGTTGCCGGCGGCAAAGTCGTGGAACATTCCGCCGCCTCTACCAGTGTCATGAGCAGATTCGAAACAGAGATACTGGCTCAGCCGAAGAATCTTGAGTCCCTGATGAATCTGCCGGGCAGGTGGGTAGATAGAGTCAACGAAGGCAAAGGGCTGAAGGAGATTGTCCTCGATATGGACAGTTCGGTCAGTCCGACCTACGGCAACCAGGAAGGCTCTGCCTATAACGGATACTTTGAGTGCACCTGTTATCACCCGCTATTCTGTTTCAATCAATTTGGTGACATGGAGCGGGCTCTTCTTCGTAACGGAAACGCTCATAGTGCCGATGACTGGCGACGTTTACTGGAGCCGATTGTCAGTCGTTATCGAGGTTATGACATCCTCCGATTCTTCCGTGGCGATGCCGCCTTTGCTGACCTCAAGATGTATCGGCATCGCGAAGCAGAGAGGTACTTCTATGCCATCCGACTGAAGGCCAACCAAATACTGGATAAGAAGATTGAACACATGTTGACTCGACCTGTGGCCCCCCCCACCAAAGAAGCCTGTAGTCCTATATCACAGTTTTCGGTATCAGGCAGCCAGTTGGGACATAGCTCGCAGAGTGGTTGCTAAGATTGAATGGCATGCCGGTGAACGGTTTCCACGAGTCGGCTTCATCGTGACGAGCCTACGCTGGAAGTCCAGCAACGTAGTGAAGTTCTACAACAAACGAGGCACAGCCGAGCAGTGGATCAAAGAGGGCAAATATGCATTGAACTGGACAAGGTTGTCGTGTCATGATTTCGTGGATAACCAGGTCCGTCTTCAGTTGTTTGCTCTTGCTTACAACTTGGGCAACTTCTTAAGGCAGTTGGCATTGCCCAAGTCAGTCAAGAAATGGTCGCTGACGACGCTACGGGAGAAGCTCATCAAGATTGGCGCCAGAGTGGTCAGGCATTCCCGGTACATGGTGTTCCAGATGGCGGAGGTGGCCGTGCCGAGACTGCTCTTTCGGGAAATCCTTGACCGAATCCGGCAGTTGCGTTTCTTGACGATACCTGCAAGACCGGGATGATGTGTGGAACTGTTGAGAACCGGGTTCTGGAATGGAGGGCAGGGGTCGCGGTGTACCAAGATAGTAGGAAAAGGTAGCTTCTCGACGCAAGTGTTCAACTCTTTGGGCGTTTGGGGCGAGACAACGTGTTGGGGGGGCCGGAGAATTGCTGCAATCTCGATGAGGTTTTGACATTACAGGGTTTCAAGTGTGCAGGAGTGTTCTGTTGAAGTGTACATGGGAAATCCCAGACAAGAACTCTAACAAAATGGAGAGCTGCCCTAAGTCATTTCCACGGAACTGCTTATAGACTTTGGACAAAGGGGCGTTATACGGACACTCAGAGAGATCCGGCGTCTTATACGGAAACCACATATACGTAGTTGGACGGCGGTCTATTCCCGTACACTAATTGACTGAATATCTGGATTAGGAATCGTGAGCTATGCAAAAAATCATTGAATACAATTCCGACGTTCTCCAGAGATTGACAAGCCGACTGCGCCGGCGAGCGGTGTTTGTTATGGTGCTCTGGCCTGTCATAGGCATTCTGGCTGGCGCTTATGTCGGACTCGGAAATGCCGGAATCCTTGCTGCCGTCATTGGAGCGGTTGTTGGAGCATTTCTGGGATATCTAATTGGGGTCTGGATGAGGATCGGATCAATGAGAGCAAGAGTCGTCTGGATGTCACTCGTATGCGTCTGTGTCGTTGTATTTGGTGATACGTCCGTTGTGGCGAATACATCAGGCGATCTGATTGCTCACTGGACGTTCGGTGAACTTGTGGAGGGGGTGTTCCCGGACGCTGCCGGCGCCGGCCTGGCCGCCCATGTAGGGACTGACGTATCACTAAGGGAGGGTGTTCTTGGCGACGCCGTGTGGCTTGAGGGGCGATCGGAAATCCGTGTCAAGGCCGGTGAGGCCTTCGCGGATCTGCCAGGGTTCACGATCTCGGCTTGGGTCAAGCCCGGCGAACTGTCCGGCTATCGCGAGGTTTTCCGCAAGGAAGATGGGGACAGGCGGCTCTTGTTCTCATTTCAGCACAATGGTCGAGTCTTGTCGCTCGGTCTGCAGACGGAAGGAATGGGCTATCAGGAACTCGATGCGCCGATCGATCCGGTGATGTTGATGGATCATCAGTGGCACCACGTGGCCGGAACCTATGACGGCAAGAGAATGACTGTCTATCTCGACGGCTTGGTGATCGGTTCGCAGGCTCGATCGGGACGAATCCTCTCGGGCGGTTCGGCTGACGCGTTCATCGGTTCCTCAGGGGGGACGGGAGAGTATTTCCAGGGGGGGATCGACGACCTGCGGGTATTTAAGGTTGGGCTACCGGCCGGCGCAATCGCACGGTTGTACGAAGAGGGGCTCTCGACCATGCTGGGCGAGGTGAGCGATTACAGGCAACGGGCCGAGGCAGTGTACGCCGAGAGGGCGACGTTCGCCAAGACGATGGCCGCTACGCGGCGGAACCTGATCCGGGAAGCGCCGCCGGAGCCCTGCGTGCGATTCGTTCAATCGAAACTAGCGACGAGGTTTCCCGATGCTTACGCCGAGTTCCTGGAGATCACGGGCAGTCAGCCCCGCGCCTATCTCATGGCGGAGGGCAATTCGTGGAATCTGAAGCAGGCCCGGCGGCTGATGGATATGGCGACGGAGTACAAGCCGCTCACTGAGGGGCAGTGGGCCAGGCTGAGCGAAGCCGAGCGGGACGAATGGCGGGACGTGGAGAAGCTGGAGGCAGGTTTCGCCCGGCTCGAAGCGATGGGGCCAGCCGGGACATGTGAACCCGATTGGATCGACGCCATTTTCGACGCGGGCCGACGGATCGTACGCCGACCGGTAAAGCACGAGGCGGTGGCGCCCTATGTCAAACCGTATACACCCGAGACACGTGACTATTCGGTGCAACAGGCTGAAGATATCCTCAGGCGGGACTGGCTGCATCAGGCGGAAGGCTCCATAACCGGCCAGCGGATCAGGAAGGAGATCGCCTGGGCTCGTGATATGGCCGCGAGAATCGAAGAGAGTCATGGGCGGCAGGTCGATCTTTCGAAGGAACGGTCGGAACTTGATGCTCTGGAAGCCCAGGTGGCCGGCGGGACTGACGAAGCCCTGTATTTCGCTGTCCGCCGCGTCAAGCGACGGGTCATGTTCACCAATCCTGTCATCGACTTCGATAGGGTGCTGTTTGTCGACATCCCGTTTCCTCAGGGTTCAGAGTGGCCCCACGAGACGCGGCACCGACTGGGGTATATGGCTGTCCCCGGCGGGCGATTGCTCATTCTTGACGGGTTGTCGCCGGCAGGGCATTTGACGAAGTTGATGCCGACCGAGCCATTGCATGGCACGTTCTGGCGTCCCGATCTCTCGTTCGACGCCCAGCGCGTGCTCGTTTCCTTCCATCCCGCCAATGA
>Ga0075114_10000107_pt1 | contig 56506 bp, 47 predicted proteins | sample AntAceMetag02UKM_FD_69784 | JGI IMG/M metagenome (GOLD analysis project Ga0075114, IMG submission 69784) | Saline lake microbial communities from Ace Lake, Antarctica - Antarctic Ace Lake Metagenome 02UKM | ecosystem: Environmental > Aquatic > Non-marine Saline and Alkaline > Saline | place... | reverse complement strand
GAAGCAGGTGTAGATAAAGTAGGGCTTAATGAGATAAAAGCAATAGCTGAGAAGATTTTTGTTAACAATTCTTTAAATATGGCTATTATAGGGCCTCACAAGAGAGAGAATAAAAAAGAAATAGAGAAGGCATTTAAATTTTAATAAAGGAAAAAGCAAAATGAGGATAAAAAAAGACATAATCATAGCACCGTCAATATTATCAGCTGATTTTAGCAAACTTGCACATGAAATAAAACGTGTAGAAAAAGCAGGCGCTGATTGGATTCATATAGATGTTATGGACGGGCATTTTGTTCCTAATTTGACAATTGGCGCACCTGTAGTAAAGAATCTGCGAAAAAGAACCAGCTTAGTTTTAGATTCGCATCTTATGATTGAAGAGCCGGCTAAATACGTAGATGATTTTATAGAGGCAGGTTCTGATATAATAACGTTGCATATTGAGTCTGATGGCGATATAAAGTCTATTATCAAAAGAATAAAGGCTCACAAAGTAAAGGTGGGGGTCTCTGTTAAGCCAAAAACACCTTTGAATGCGCTAAGTGGAGTCTTGCATTTAGTGGATATGGTGCTTTTTATGACTGTTGAACCAGGTTTTGGTGGGCAGGCTTTTATAAGGAGTGTTCTTCCAAAGATAAGAAAGTTAAAAGGTAAATTCGATGGCTATATTCAGGTTGACGGTGGCATAAACAAGACCACTGCAAAATTTGCTATTGCCGCCGGAGCAAATGTGTTAGTAGCAGGGTCATATATATTTGGTGCAAAAAATATAGCAAAGGCTATAAAATCTTTAAAACAGTAAATAATGAATATTAAATTCGGTACAGATGGCTGGCGGGGAATCATTGCTGAGGATTTTACATTTGAAAACGTACGCAAAGTTTCTCAGGCCATAGCTGATTATGTAAACAGTAAACAGCATACAGTAAGCAGTCCACAGCTTATTGTTGGGTATGACAGGAGGTTTTTGTCCGCGGAATATGCAAAGATTGCTTGTGAGGTTTTTGCTGCTAATGGTATAAAAACATATTTCACAGTCAATCCTGCGCCAACACCTGCTATAACCTTTGCCATAAAAAGAAAAGGTTTATCTGCTGCGGTTATAATAACAGCTAGCCATAATCCAGCTATATTTAATGGTATAAAATTTAAAACACAAGATGCTGCACCGGCAGACGGATATGTAACAGAAAAAATAGAAAAGCTAATAGGAAAACATAAGCCGAAAACCTTGGTAACAAATAATGCTTTAATAAAAAATGTAGATGTTGATGAGGGTTATATTAAATTTATAAAAAGCTATATTGATTTTGATATAATAAATAAGAAAAAACTCACCCTTTTGGTGGATTATATGCATGGTGCAGGGTCTGGCTATCTTGAGAGATTATTGAAAGATACAAATTGTAAGCTAACAGCTATAAGGGGTGAGCGGGATGTACTTTTTGATGGAGGCAATCCCGAACCAGTACGTAGAAACCTAAGAGAATTTTTAAAAAAGAGCAAAATTAGCAAACCACATCTTGGGATTGCCCTTGATGGTGACGCAGATAGGATAGCTGCCTGTGGCGCTGATGGGGAATATTTAAACAGTGGCCAGATAATCTCTCTTATATTGCTACATCTGCTAGAACATAAAAAACTTAAAGGAATGGTAGTAAAGACTATTTCTGGCACTAGCTTGATAGAGAAAATAACAGAGGATTTTGGTTTGAAGCTATTAGAGACCCCGATTGGATTTAAATACATATCCAAAATTATGTTAGAGCAGGATGTTCTAATAGGCGGGGAGGAGTCCGGCGGCATAGGTTTTAAAGGATATATCCCAGAAAGAGACGGCATAATCTCAGGCTTGCTTCTTCTTGAAATGGTAGCAGTAAGGGGAAAATCTATAGATAAAATAATGAAAGATGTAAATAAAAGATATGGTAAATTTTGCTATAATAGGCTGGATTTAAAAATGCCTGTAAAAAAAGGAAAGACTATTCTCGCTAAATTACAAAAATCTCCTCCAGAGACACTATCTGGGAAAAAAATTATACAAATAAAAACATACGATGGTGTAAAATTTATCTTAAAAGACAAAAGCTGGCTACTTATAAGGCCCTCTGGCACAGAACCTGTAATGAGGGTATATGCTGAAGGCTCAAGCAGCCAAAGCGTAAACAGATTATTAAATATTGGCAAGAACTTGGTATCTAAATGGAACTAAAACACATACGCAATTTTTGCATAATAGCGCATATTGACCACGGCAAATCAACGTTGGCAGACAGAATGATCCAGCTTACAGGGACGGTTTCTAAGAGGGAATTTAGGAATCAAATGCTGGATGACATGGACCTAGAGAGGGAGCATGGTATCACGATTAAGGCTTCTGCAGTTTGTTTAAAATATAAAGCAAAAGATGGCACTACTTATTTGTTAAATCTAATAGATACGCCTGGGCACGTTGATTTTACATATGAGGTTTCAAAATCAATAGGAGCCTGTGAGGGTGCATTGCTATTGGTTGATGCAGCTCAGGGAGTTGAGGCACAGACAGTAGCTAATTTATATGTAGCTGTTGAACATAATCTTACTATTATTCCTGTGATAAATAAAATAGATCTTGCGAACGCACAGATAGATCAAGTAAAAAAACAAATAAAGGATATTTTAGGCATTGACGAAGATGAGATATTATTAGCCAGCGCAAAAGAAGGAATGGGCTGTGACCAAATTTTAGAGGCAGTAGTTAGGGAAGTACCTGCCCCGCTTGGAGATGACGCTAAGCCTTTGCAGGCTCTGGTATTTGATTCGCAATATAATCAATATAAAGGAGTTGTTGTTTATATAAGGGTAGTTAATGGAAAAATTGTACCCAATATGAATATAAAATTTATGCAAGGCGATGAAGCATTTGAGGTATTAGAAACAGGGGTTTTTAAGCCTGGGATGACTAAAGTAGATTGCCTTAAAGCTGGAGAAGTAGGGTATTTTACAGCAAATATACGTCAAGCAAAAGATGTGATAGCAGGGGACACAGTTACCAATTTAGTCCAGCCGGCACAACAGTCTTTGCCTGGATATAAAAAAGTTATACCCATGGTTTATTGCGGTATATACCCGGTTAATAGTAAAGATTTTTCTTTAATGCGTGACGCTGTTGAGAAGATGCGCTTATCAGATGCATCTTTTATTTATGAACCAGAGAGTACAGGTTCAATTGGTTTTGGTTTTCGCTGTGGTTTTTTAGGGCTGCTGCATATGCAAATTATACAGGAGAGATTAGAAAGAGAATTTAATTTAAACCTTATTATAACTAGTCCGAGTGTTATTTATCAAATCACAACCACAAATGGGAAGGTAGTAAAAATAGATAATCCTACTAAATTTCCTCCGCTGAGCCATATTGATAAAATTGCAGAACCCTTTGTGCGTGCAGACATCTTTATACCAGCTGATGCCATGGGCACTATTATGGAGTTTTGCATAAACAGAAGAGGTGTTTATATAAGTACTGAATATTTAACAACAGAGAGAGTGAAGCTAGCTTATGATTTCCCTTTATCAGAAATTATAGTAGATTTCTACGATAAGATAAAATCAATGACAAAGGGTTTTGGCTCTCTGGATTATAATTTCTTAGACTATAGGTCGGGAAATATGGTAAAACTGGATGTTCTTATAAATGATGAAGTATGTGATGCATTGTCATCAATAATCCATGCGGACAAAGCACAGTCAAAGGGGCGGATTCTGATTGAAAAATTTAAAGAACTTATCCCGCGGCAATTGTTTGAGATAGTTGTGCAAGCAGCTGTTGGAAGCAAAATAATTGCTAGAACCTCAATAAGGCCGCTTAAAAAACACGTGACAGCAAAGTGCTACGGTGGAGACATCACAAGAAAAAGAAAACTCTGGGAAAAGCAAAAGGAAGGCAAAAAAAAGATGAAGCGTTTTGGCAGGGTAGAGATACCACAGGAGGCATTTATAGCCGCACTGAAAACATAGCGCTTCCTTAACTTTGGAGTAATTATGAAAATAAATCCACAATTTAAACAAATTGTAAAAGAATACGCTGAAGCTATTATAATTGCTTTTGTGCTGGCAATGATTATAAGAACATTCATAATACAAGCATTTAAAATACCAACTGGTTCTATGAGGCTCACACTCATAGAGGGTGACAGGATCCTTGTAAATAAATTTATATATAGGTTTAAAGAACCAGAAAGAGGAGATGTTGTAGTTTTTAAATATCCAGAAGACCCAAAAAAGGATTTTATAAAGCGGCTCATAGCAAAACCAGGTGAAACAGTGCAAATAATAGATGGCAATATCTGGATAGATGGAGAAATGATCCAAGAGCCAGAGCAGGTTAGAGGTATTTATTATTATAATTATGGGCCATGGGGCAGAGAAAGTGAAGAAGTCCATGTGCCAGAGGATTCTTATTATGTGCTTGGAGACAATAGCTCAAGTTCCAGAGATTCCCGTTATTGGGGATTTGTTAAGCGTAAGGCAATTAAAGGTAAAGCTTTAGTTATATACTGGCCACTTACAAGAATGAGAAAAATAGAATGAGTTTAGCGAATAAGATAACGTTAATAAGGATATTGCTGGTTCCATTTTTTATAACCTGTTTTATCTATTATACTCCGGAGCGGGATTTTTTAAGATTCACAGCGCTTATAATATTTGTAATTTCAGTACTAACTGATGCAATTGACGGTTATATTGCCCGTAAATATTACCAGAAGACAATATTAGGCACTTTTCTAGACCCTATAGCGGATAAATTATTAATAATCTCTGCGTATATATGTTTATCTGTGGTAGCCATACTACCTGGTGAATTTAGGCTACCAGCATGGGTGACCATTACTGTAATAAGTAGAGATGTTTTAATAATTTTGGGATTTATAATAATGGATATGCTTATAGGAAAAACAGAGGCAAAGCCAAGCCTGCTTGGAAAGATTACCACTGCTTTGCAGATGCTTACTATCATAGTGGTTCTGCTGAAATTTAATTATGCGTATATAGTCTGGACATCAGCAGTAATATTTACCATACTCTCTGGCATAGGGTATTTAATAAGAGCCAACCGGATATTCAATGAAACCCAATAAAATCATATCTCCACCAACAATAGCAATAGTAGGTTCGCCTAATGTCGGCAAGTCGTCACTTTTTAATCGTATGGCTGGCAGGAGAAAAGCTATAGTTGAATCTAAGCCAGGGATTACAAGAAACAGATTATCAGCAGATATTTTTTTCAAAGACAAAAAAATAAGGATAATAGATACTGGAGGAATTAAATCAACCTCCAAAGAAAAAATAGACCAACTTGTATACAAGCAAGTTAAAGATACAGTCAACAGCGCAGATGCCATATTGTTTGTTTGCGATGCTAGAGCAGGAGCTACGCCTGTGGATTATCACATAACATCCCTTTTGCGCAAATCATCTAAAAAAGTGTTCCTTGCTGTTAATAAGATGGATGATCAGAACTTAGAAGGCTTGATCTATGATTTTTACCAACTGGGAATTGGGCAGCCCTATCCTGTCTCTGCTATGAATGGGCATGGCATAGAAGCACTCCTAGAGAGTATGTCTGAGGTAGCTCCTTCTGAAAAAGAGGAAATACCTCAAGAGACGCAGCCGCCAAAAGATAAAATCACTGTTGCTGTAGTTGGAAGAGCTAATGTGGGAAAGTCTTCATATATAAATTCACTATTTGAAGAAGATGTAGTTATAGTTGATGATATTGCCGGAACTACAAGGGATTCTGTGGACATACATTTTGAATACTTAAACAAAATTTTCACTTTGGTGGATACTGCTGGTATGAAGCATAAGAGGAAATTAACTGAAACAGTGGAGGTCTTTAGCCTAGCACGCTCAAAAGAGTCTATAAGAAAGGCAGAAGTTGTTTTGGTTATGCTTGATGCGGCAGAAGGCTTGTGTGTTGATGATATAAAGATTATTGAATATGTGATAGAAAACGCAAAACCCTGCGCTATTGTAGTCAACAAATGGGATTTAGAAAAGAACATAAAACAACAGGATTACGAGAGAGCGCTGAAAGAGCGTCTTAAATTGCTGGAATGGATACCTGTTGTTTTTATCAGCTGTCTTCGGAAGAGAAACCTTTTACAGGCATTAGAGCTGGCTTGCGCACTTAAAGAAAGAGTAAATAAGAGCATAAGAACAGTAGAGCTTAATGATTTGTTAGGCGAGATTCGCACTACTCACCCACATCCGCTAATCAAGGGCAGGAAGATAAGTATTAATTATACTACACAGGTGCAGATAGCACCACAAACCTTTATATTGTTTTGTAATCATCCAAAATTGGTAAGATCTGATTATTTAAAATTTTTAGAAAATAATATTCGTTCACATTTTGGATTATTTGGAGTACCTATCAGATTTAAATTAAAGGAGAAGTAGCTCATGGTAATGTTTATTATCGCTATATTGTTAGCATATTTAATCGGTTCTATACCAACAAGCTATATTATCGGACGATTAAAAAAAGGCATAGATATTAGAAGCTATGGTAGTGGTAATGTAGGGGCAACAAATACATTGCGCGTACTTGGAAAAAAGATGGGGATCTTAGCTTTATTTATTGATATGGCCAAGGGCGCGTTTTGCGTTATTGTGTTAACCGCATTATTTTATAACAGCCAGTTGCATATGAGCCTGTATGTATTTAAGGTATATTTAGCAGCTTTTGCTGTTTTTGGACATATTTGGACAGTTTTTTTAAGGTTCAAAGGTGGTAAAGGAATTGCTACCAGTTGCGGCGTTGCTTTAGCATTGATCCCTATACCTGCATTAATAGCTATTTCTGTGTGTATTTGTGTTATAAGTTTGAGCAAATATGTATCATTAGGGTCGTTGGTCATGATGGCAAGTTTGCCATTTTTAGTAGTGTTATTTAAGCAACCAAATCCATATCTTATTTTATTCATAACGCTATTGTTAGCAACGAGTTACACGCATAAAGAAAATATAAAGAGATTGCTCTCCGGTAAGGAAAGTAAGATAACCAAAAAAAATGACCCCACGGGTTGACAAAATACAGACCATGGTGTATACTTTAATGGTATAAAAGAAGAGATTGTTTTTAGGCGTAATTAAACATATTTAAAAAGTAAATAAATAGTCGAAAGAGACTAACTAGTTATTAAACGGATAAAAAAATGAAAAGAATAGTCATATTAACGATAATTATAGTTGCGGCGCTTTTCTCAAATGCCAGAGCATTGGAGCCAGGCGCATGCCTAGGGCCTAGCGCAAGATTAGATATTGAGTTATTTAGTCACTTGTCTGAGCTGCTTAGTGACTCGAGCAAGGGTGATTTATCTTTCTGTCTGGGTTATATAAAGAAATCCAAAAATAACAATCAAGAGATAGCTGAGTTTATATCAACCTGGTCCTCGCAAGATTACAGCAGGAGCATACCATCAATGTTTCGAAACAAAATAGATAGAGTGGTTGGAAAATTAAGCAGAATAGATTATCAACAGCTTATAATTGATATAGACCTTATAAAAAATTCTCAACTTACAGTTACTGATATGGTTAAGTTGATAAAAGGCACCAGCCTTTACAGAAATAAAGGGTAATTTGGGGCAGTTATGAGCAAATTCTATTATATTTTTTTAATTATGGTATTACTTATAGTAACACTATGCTTTGATCAGCATATAAGTGTAGTTGGTGCAGAGAATATAACAGGTGAGATAAAGTCAGGAAGTGGAATTCTTTACGAAAAAGGTATTGCAGGTACAAAAGATCAACATGATGCGCGTATAAAAAGAGAAACATGGGCAGAATCTAGCCGCGGCGTATATACAAAATCAAGCACCCACCTTTATTTTCAAGACCTGTATTTTGATTTAGGACAGATAGTCTCTGAGGAAGCAACATTTGATAATAGCGGAAGGCCTATAAAAGCCAGCCAGATGATACAGGATGCTTTAAGCCCAGCGATTTTACAGCAAAGGCTATTAAGTAACATAGAATACAATCAAAATAATAAACCAATAAGCTATAAGGAAGAAATATTTATAAGCGCCAATGATTATCTGAGTGATACCATTGTAAGGTTTTTTTCAACAAGTGATATTTATAAAATTCAATATAGTGACTCAGGTAAACCAGTAACCATATTAGGTAATACAGAGATTGTTATAAGTGATAATGAAGGTAATGCCCTTTTAAACATAATGGGTTCATTTACTAAGCGGGCAAAATATGATCTCAGTGGAAAAATAATCGGATATTATAGATATGGTATTGATAATATTGTGGTAGCAGATGGTGCTGGTGAAATTATTGTAACTGCACCGCCTTCAGCAACAAAGGCCCAAGACCAGGATGAATATAGGGTAGGCATAGTAAACATAAAAGACGAGCAGCGCCTGCACGATATTTTAAATAATCAAACTTTCATTAACCAATTATTGGCAAAATTTGGCTTGGCGCAGCTATTTTACAAAGCGTTTCATGCAGAAAAGTTCTACGAAGCATTATCTTATTTGCAAATAGAAAATACACCGGAAGAGATAATGAGCTTGCAAAATATCACATCTGCCTTTAAGGGCCTAATTAGAGAGCGCCAACAGGCATATGCTTTATTCCAGAATGACGTTGATATGTATTATGAAGAATTAGCTGAAGTTTTATTTGAGAATGTTAACTTATGGTGGGATAGAGGTGTTTCCCCACAAGAACATTATGCAGGAAGTGATAAAATTTTAAGTAAATCCGAATATAGGAAAATAGTAGATGATGCTGTTGTATGTTTAACATCCAGGGCAGATACGTTGGGTGCAACAACAACCATGCCTCAGCAGATACTTTCACTTGAGCAGCATTTGCGTACACAAATGATTATGAATTCAAAACTTAACTATATAAAGAACCTAAGAAACGCTGTTTCTACGCTGGATAAGCAGCTGTCGATAGAGGCGGGAAAGCTTGATCGGCCCGTATTAATCCACGAAAAAGATACAATAGAAGCATTAATTGCCCTTCCACCAAAAGACTCCCATAGCTCTAAATTGAGCAAAAATCATTAAAAATATGGAATTTTTTACTATTTTATGTGTTTTACTAATAGGAGGCCTAAAGGCCAAGAATCACTTCTCGTCTTTTGAAGATGATGAGATGGTGGAAAGGGCCAAGCAAGGAGATAGGGCAGCCTTTGATAAACTCTATAATAAATACAAGCGCCCTATACTTAATTATATCTATAGGCTAATAGGTGATTTTTTTCATGCAGAAGAGCTTACACAGGAGACATTTATAAGGGTTTATGGAAATATTGGCCGTTATGTAAAAAAGACGAAATTTTCTTCCTGGGTTTACGCGATTGCCGGAAACTTAGCAAAGAACTTTTTAAGAGACAGAAGCCGTAAATATGAAATTTCCATTAATAAACAGATTGCTACAGACCAGGAAGGCGAGATTTCACTTTTAGATGTGCTTGCACATGAAGGCAAAGGGCCAGAAGAACATACCTTAAGCAAGGAAACAGAAGAGGTAATTCAAAAAGGCATAAACAAATTAAGGCCCAAGCATAAAGAAGTCATAATATTGTGTGATATAGAAGGCCTTCCTTATGAGGATGCAGCTAAGATTTTAAAATGTCCTTCTGCTACAGTAGGAAGCAGGTTATCAAGAGCACGAGAGAATTTAGCAAGGATTTTAGGATTTATGAAAGAGCGTGGTTAAAAATGAAATGCAAAATTAAATTCAAAGACATATCAAGTTATGTTGATGGTGCATGCACCAAGCATAAAGCAGGAAAGCTGGAGCAACACCTTCAGTCATGTCAGGAGTGCGCCCAGTCACTAGAGGGGCTGCGCTTACTTAAGCAATCGCTTTCTGTGCTTACACCTGTACAAGAATCCCCTAATTTTGATTTTGCATTCAACCAAAGACTTAAAGAAAAAACAGAAGAGAACATTTCAGTTTCATTAAATAAAGCCATGGAAACAGCACTTTCAGGAATAAGGAATGCTTTTGCGCCAAAGATACCTGCTCTAGTGAAAATTGCCGCCTCCTTTATTTTGGTCATAGCTGTATTGGTTAGTGGTTATAATTATTATATATATAGCAATTTGCCTGTTATTAAAACAGTTAATGGTGAAGCAAAAATTTACAAGCCGCAAACGCAGGAGTGGTTAATAGCTAAATCAAATATGCGTTTAAAGGAAAACTACAGGATAAAAATAGCGCAAGGAGCTATTGTTGATATTAGCTCCAGAGGCAAATATACCTCAAGGCTTAAGCAAGGTGCTGATATAACAATTGCCAGATTAGATGTTAACAGACTTAATCATTTTACGAAATTTGATATAAAATCTGGCACCTTAATGGTAAATACGAGAAAAGGATTTAAAGGATCAAATATGCTGCTTGTGACCCCCGACTGTAAGGCAAAGGTAGTAGGCACAGCTTTTGCTGTTGATGTAAGAGGTGTATCTACATGGCTAGGAGTGTTGGAAGGAGTAGTAAAGGTGACATCGCAAGATAAAGATGTTTATGTAAACGCAGGACAAAAGACGCAAGTTGCTTCAGGTGCATTGCCTGATGTACCAACTCTTTTAGCAGATAATGAATGGCTTGTTATACAGGAATTATATCAATTAGGTGAGAAGCCGCAAGTTGTACTACTTATTAGCGCCAGAGAGAATAGAGTGCGTGAACTTTTAAGGCCTGCGCCGTTATATATATTGGATTCAGCGCCAAGGACAATACCTAAAGAATTTGAAAACATACTCAAGATAATCAATAGGGCTGTGGAGGATAATGATGTAGAAACCCACAAGATTGCCATAAAGAGACTGCAGCGGTTAATAGAGGTCCATCCAAATCCTAAATATAATCCGCAATTTCTTATGTTCATAGGCTCATATTACTACTATGTAGGAGATTATAAAAAAGCAATAGATGTTTTTGCTGCGGTGGTCAAAAAATACCCGGAGTATGCTCTTTCAAGCCTTGCACAGCGTGCTGTAGCCCAGATATATCAGAGTAATATAAGGGATAAAGATAAAGCTGAATCTGCTATTGAGAAATTGTTGAAGAATTATCCCAATAGCGTAGATGCTAAAAAATTCAATAAATAAATGGAATAATATTCACTCTTTGGTGTTATATATAATAGGTAAACAGTTAACAAAGGAGTGATTATATAGAGTAAAAAGAAGCACACAGGTCCCTAATCCCCCTAAAAAGCCCCGATTATCGGGGTTTTTTATTTGTTTGACTTATATGAACTATTTGATATACTAAAAAGACTATGAATTCTAAAAAAAGAATAGCTATATTAGGCGACGGGAGCTGGGGCACTACGCTTGCTATATTATTCTCTGGAAAAGGCCATGAGGTATTTTTGTGGGGAGTATTTCCTGATTATATACAGTCCCTTAAGAGGAGCCGCGAGAACACAAAATTCCTTCCACAATTTGAAATACCTGAAGCTGTTAATATAACAGATGATGTCAAAGAGGCAACCCTTGGCGCAGATATTGTAGTTGTGGCCACTCCATCACAATTTACCAGAAAGGTGCTAAGTGGCTTCAAAGCCCTGGATTTTTCAAATTGCGCAATAGTAAGCGTTGTAAAAGGTGTTGAAAATAAGACTTTAAAACGCATATCAGAGATAATAAAAGAAGAGTTGAATAGCAATAAAATATGCACCTTATCAGGGCCAACCATTGCTTTAGAGATAGCCAGAGGTGCGCCGGCATCAGCTGTTGTTGCATCTGAAGATTCAAAGCTTGTCGCAGAGGTGCAGAATGCGTTTATCACAGATAGGTTTAGAATTTATACAAGTTCCGATATTATAGGTGTAGAGTTGGGCGGCAGTTTAAAAAATATAATTGCCATAGCTGCAGGTATATCAGATGGATTAGGTTTTGGTACTAATGCAAAAGCTGCTCTTTTTACCAGGGGCCTTGTTGAGATAAAACGCTTAGGAGTGGCTATGGGAGCAAAAGAAGAGACTTTTAATGGCCTAAGTGGAATAGGTGATTTAATGACTACATGCACAAGCCCTTATAGCCGTAATCGCCATGTTGGCGAAGAAGTAGCAAAGGGAAAAGAGCTTACCGAGATTATACAGCAGACAGAGCAGATAGCAGAAGGTGTTTATACTACAGAATCAGCTTATGAATTAGCAAAAAAACACAATGTTGAAATGCCAATAACAGAGCAGGTGTATAAAGTGCTGTTTGAGAACAAAAATCCGTTAGAAGCTGTAATAGAATTAATGACCCGCCAAAAGAAAGAAGAATAACCCCTATACCAATAAAAAAACCCTTTTTTCAAGGGCTTTTTCATAGGCTGTAAACCTGATAGCTTCCGCTACCATTTGCCTCCTTTTGTTTTCTAAATAAAATATACATTATGAATGCAGAAAAGTCAAGGGGTGGCAAGAAAAAAGGTGACAGACATATAATTTTTTAGATAGAAAAAAATTGAGTATTTGTCCTAATTTTTATCTTTATTTCATTTGACTTATATATATACTATTTGATATACTAAAACGCTATAGTAAGTCATATTGCGATAAGGTCCTTCAGCAGCTAAGATGCTCTTTTTCATCGCATCTTTTTACGCTGCTTCAGGATCGAATTTGCTTTGCAAATTCGGGGTGTGGCGCAGTTTGGCTAGCGCGCTTGAATGGGGTTCAAGAGGTCGCCGGTTCAAGTCCGGCCACCCCGACCATGCACCACTCCATCGAACCTTTAGTTCGATGTCGGGTGCATGGCAAGCCACAACTACAAATAAATTATAGGAGAGAATAATGCGAAAAGTAAAAGTTGGGTTAATTGGTTTTGGCACTGTAGGTGCTGGAGTAGTCAAAGAATTAAAGGCAAAACAAGATTATATTAAAGGAAGATATAATGTAGATATCTCATTAGCCAAGGTCTGCGACAAGGACTTAAAGTCAAAAAGAAGCGTCAAGATACCCAGATCGCTTTTAACTAAAAATGCTTATGATATCATAAACAATCCCGACATTGATATATTGGTTGAGCTTATGGGTGGTGTGGGTGCTGCAAAAGGATTTATATTAGCAGCACTGAAGAATAAGAAACATGTTGTTACTGCCAATAAAGCACTTTTATCAGATTCCAAGCGCGAGCTTTTTAAAGTAGCAGAGGAAAATGGTGTTCAGCTGCGTTTTGAGGCAAGTGTTTGTGCGGGTATCCCTATTATAAAAGCACTTAGAGAAGGTTTAGCAGCTAATTGCGTGCAATCAATATATGGAATAGTAAATGGTACTTGCAATTATATACTCTCTGAGATGGCTGAGAAAGAAATAGATTTTAATACTGCTCTTAAGCAGGCTCAAAACAAAGGTTATGCTGAAAGCAATCCTTCGCTTGACATACAAGGGCATGATTCAGCACACAAACTTGCGATCTTAGCTTCGCTTTGCTTTGGAATAGATGTAAAACCTAAACATATTTATACTGAAGGTATTACTGATATTTCAGCTGATGATATAAAATATGCAGCAGGTTTTGGCTATGCCATAAGGTTGTTAGCTATAGCTAAAAAAATAAATAAAGAACTTGAGCTTAGAGTACACCCTACTCTTGTGCCAAAGCGCCATCCACTATCTTCAGTACGCAGTAATTTTAACGCAGTTTCAATAGAATCAGACATGGTTGGTGAAACTTTATTTTACGGACAAGGCTCAGGCGCAAGGCCAGCTGCAAGTGCTGTGATGAGCGATATAATAGATGTTGCTTGTGACATAGCAGATGATAAGGATGCTCAGTTTCCTATAATTGTTTATGATAAAAGAGTAAATAAGATTAAACCTAAAAAGGATTTTGCTTGCAGTTATTATATCAGGTTTTCTGCTACTGATAAGCCTGGTGTTTTAGCTGCCATATCTAAAATATTAGCTAATCACAAGATCAGTATTGCCAGTGTTAGCCAAAAAGCAAGAAGAGAGCAAAAAGTTGTGCCTATTATTATGTTAACACACAAAGCAAAGGAAATATCTTTAGCAAAGGCGCTGGCAGAGATAAACGCGCTTAGCGCAATGAAAAAGAAAGCAGTAGTTATACGCTCTGAGAGGGCAAGAATATGAAATATAAAGGCCTGATTGAAAAGTACAGGAAATATTTACCGGTAACTGATAAAACTCCAATTGTTACATTGCTTGAGGGGAATACACCACTTATTCCAGCTAAGTATTTGAGTCAGGTTTTAGGAGAAGGGTTTGAGGTTTTTCTAAAATATGAAGGCCTTAATCCTACTGGTTCTTTTAAAGACCGGGGTATGACAATGGCAGTATCAAAGGCGCTTGAAGAAGGCTCAAAAGCTATAATGTGTGCCTCAACCGGCAATACCTCTGCTTCTGCTGCTGCATATGCAGCTCGTAGTAAAATGAAATGTGTGGTTCTTATTCCGAAAGGTGCCATTGCATTAGGTAAATTAGCTCAAGCGCTAATACATGGGGCATGTGTTATTGCAGTAGATGGGAATTTTGATGATGCTCTTGAATTAGTGAAAGAAATTACAGACAAATATCCAATTACTTTGGTAAATTCACTAAATCCCAACAGGATAGAAGGCCAAAAAACCGCATCTTTTGAGGTATGTGATGTTTTAGAAGCTGCTCCTGATTATCAATGTATGCCTGTTGGTAATGCAGGTAATATTACAGCTTATTGGAAAGGTTATAAAGAATATAAAGAAATTGGCAAGATTAAATTTTTGCCAAAGATGTGTGGTTTTCAGGCAGAAGGTTCTGCGCCTATTGTGCGTGGCAAAATAATACAAAATCCGGAAACTATTGCAACAGCAATTAGAATAGGTAATCCTGCAAGTTGGAAACAAGCTGAACAAGCAAGAGATGAATCAGGTGGGCTTATTGATATGGTAAGTGATGATGAGATTATAAATGCCTATCAGATATTAGCTGAGAAAGAGGGTGTCTTTGTTGAGCCAGCATCTGCTTCTTCAGTTGCAGGATTATTAAAGTTACAGAAAAAAGGATATTTCAAGCAAACCAAAAAAGCGCGTATAGTTTGTGTTATTACTGGGCATGGATTAAAAGACCCGGATAGGGCTATAAAGATAGTAAAAGAGCCTGAAGTTATTCCGGCAAAAGTTGATGCAGTGCTAAAAAAGGCAGGATTATAATGAAATATATAATGCTTGTTGGAGATGGGATGTGCGACAGGCCCATTAATGAGCTTGAAGGCAAGACTCCTCTTGAGGTAGCGCGCATACCTAATATGGATATGATAGCAAAAGAAGGACAAGTAGGTATTGCGAAGACAATTCCTGATAACCTTGCTCCTGCTAGTGATGTGGCTAATCTATGCCTTTTAGGTTATGACCCTAATAAATATTATACTGGACGGGGCCCATTAGAAGCTGCAAACATGGGCGTAATACTAAAAGAGCATGACATTGCTTTTAGATGTAATTTAGTTACTATTTCAGATGATAAAATGGCTGATTATTCTGCTGGCCATATTAAAGATCACGAAGCTTCTGTGCTCATAAAATTTCTTGATAAAAAATTAGGAACTGAAGCTATAAAATTTTATCCTGGGGTAAGCTACAGGCACCTTACAGTTTTTAACAGTAAGAGGCTCAGTATGGAGCTAAAAGATTTTGTAAAGACGCTTTGTACACCGCCACACGATATCTCTGGTAAAAGAATAGCAAGATATCTGCCAAGAGGCAAAGCAAGCGGGTTTTTAACAGATCTTATGCTTAAATCGAAAAAGGTTCTACTGTCCCATGATGTAAACAAAGTAAGAGTAGATTTAGGTGAGAATCCTGCCAATATGATATGGCTATGGGGTCAGGGCACAGCAGCAAAAATGCCAAGTTTTAAGAAAAAATTTAATCTTACAGGTTCTATTATATCAGCTGTTAATCTGATTAAAGGAATAGGTAAAATAATTGACCTAGAGCCTATAGAGGTTCCTGGCGCTACAGGTTATTATGATACTAATTACAAAGGCAAAGCTGAATATGCAATAGACTCTTTAAAAAATAAAGATTTTGTATTTGTTCACGTTGAGGCTCCAGATGAAGCAGGGCATAACGGAGACATTAGAGCTAAAATTAGTGCTATTGAAAATTTTGACAGGCTGGTTGTTGGAACCATTTTAGAACATTTTAAAAATAGTGGAGAAGATTTCAGAGTTTTAGTTACATCAGACCATGCTACTCCGGTTTCAACGAGGACGCACAGCAGAGAGCCTATATTTTTTGCAGTTTATGGAAAAGGAATTTCCAAAGATGGGGTAGAGGCGTTTAATGAAATTGCAGCTGATAAAGCCAGCATTAAAATAAGAGAAGGTTCTAATATTATGAAAAGGCTGATAGGGTGAGCTCCCTTTTCATTATTATAATAAAGGAGAACACATCATGCATAAGTTGATTGTTCAAAAATACGGTGGAAGTAGTGTTGGGGATACTAATAAAATAAAAAATGTAGCAAAAAGAATAATACGTTATAAGAAAAAAGGTTATAAGTTAGTAGTGGTTGTTTCAGCATTAGGCGATACTACCGATGAGTTACTTGGCCTTGCTAATAGTATTACAAAAGTGCCTTCTGAAAGAGAACTTGATATGTTGGTTTCAACGGGGGAGCAGGTTTCAGTTGCACTTTTAGCTATGGCAATACATGAGCTTGGCTATGAAGCTATATCATTTACAGGTGCTCAGGTTGGTATAGTAACTGATGCCTCTCATACTCGTGCGCGCATTCTTAATATAAATACTAAAAGAATGGAAAAGGAACTTAAAAAAGGAAAAATTGTTATTGTTGCAGGTTTTCAAGGCGTAACTATGGAGGAGGATATTACCACCTTAGGTAGAGGTGGCTCAAATCTTACCGCCGTTGCCTTAGCAAAAGCACTTAATGCCCAGGCTTGTGAAATGTTTACAGACGTAGAGGGAGTTTATACGGCAGATCCCAGAATAGTGCCTGGGGCAAGAAAACTTAATAATATCACCTATGAAGAAATGATGGAGATGGCTTCTTCAGGAGCACAAGTATTACAGCTTAGGTCTGTTGAAATGGCGAAAAAATTTAGTGTGCCAATACACGTACGTTCTAGTTTTTCAGATAAAAAAGGTACTATAATATCCAAGGAGGTCAAGGCAATGGAAGAAGTATATGTTAGTGGTGTAACTGTGAATAAAGATGAAGCTAAAGTAACAATATGTGATGTTCCAGATAAGCCGGGTATTGCAGCTAAGATTTTTAAACATATTGCGGATAAGAATATTAATATTGATATGATTATCCAAAACGTAAGTCGTACCGGAGCCACAGACGTTTCTTTTACAGTGCTAGGAAAAGATCTAAATAAAACCCTAACGGCAGTAAAAGAGGTATGCAAAAATGTAAAAGCTCTTGGCGTAACATACAACAAGGGAATAGCCAAGGTTTCTGTAATAGGAATAGGAATGAAGAGTCACTCTGGCGTTGCAGCAAGAATGTTCTCTGCGTTGGCGGAGAAAAAGATAAACATAGGAATGATATCTACCAGTGAAATCAAGATATCCTGCGTTATAGATAAACGATATGCAGATAAAGCAGTTAAAGCTATTCACAAAGAGTTTAATCTTGGCCCGTCAAAAAGAAGCCGCGCAGGGAGAAAATAATATGAGAGCTAAAAAAGTAGTGCTATATGATACCACCTTACGGGATGGTACACAGTCAGAAGGGATTTCTCTTGCAGTAATGGATAAGTTAAGAATTGCTGAGCGGCTTGATAAATTAGGTATCCATTATATAGAAGGCGGCTGGCCAGGTTCGAATCCTAAGGATATGGAATTTTTTAAAAAGGTTAAAAAGCTAAAATTAAAAAATTCTACAATAACAGCTTTTGGCTCAACAAGGCGTCCCCATGTACCTACATCCAAAGATGCAAATGTAAAAACTTTGCTTAAATCAGGATGTTCTGTTATTACTATTTTTGGCAAAAGTTCAGAAATGCATGTAAAAGATATCCTGCATACCAGCAATGACGAAAACTTAAAGATGATCTATGATACTGTAAAATTCTTTAAATCCAAAGGTAAAACTGTGTTCTATGATGCAGAGCATTTTTTCGATGGGTATCGTGAGAATCCAGAATATGCCCTAAAAACACTCCTTGGGGCGCAGGATGCAGGTGCTGACGCAGTCATCTTGTGTGATACTAACGGAGGCATGTTAACTTCTGATGTAACAAGGATTATCTCAGAGATAAGGCCGGATGTAAAAGTTTCTATAGGTATACACACACATAATGATAATGCCTTAGCAGTAGCCAATTCTTTAGCAGCTATTTCAGCAGGTTGTACACATGCGCAGGGTACTATCAACGGCTATGGTGAGCGCTGTGGCAATGCGGACTTATGCGCGATAATCGCAAACCTTAAAATTAAGATGGGTGTTGATTGTGTAACAGATAAGAACCTAAAAGAACTGACAGAAGTATCCAGGTTTGTTGCAGAAGCATGCAACATGAAGCAGCAGGATAACCAGCCATTTGTGGGTCAGAGCGCGTTTGCTCACAAAGGAGGCGTTCATATAAATGCTGTAATGAAAAGTCCATGTTCATACGAACACATTAACCCGGATGAGGTTGGTAACAAAAGAAGGATTCTGGTTTCTGAGCTTTCAGGAAGAAGCACAGTTTTGTTTAAAGCAAAAGAATTAGAACTTGATTTAGGGAAAAAAGATCCAAAGACCAAGAAGATATTAAATCTTATTCAAAATCTAGAGCATAAAGGTTATCACTTTGAGGCAGCAGAAGGGTCGTTTGAATTATTAGTAAAAAGAGCTCTTAAAAAATATAAGAGTTTTTTCAAGCTCGAAAATTATAAAGTGATAATGAAAAAGGGAGAAAATGGAGAGATTCGTTCTGAAGCAACTATCAAGGTTAAAGTCAAAAATAAGTTAAAGCGTGCTGTTAGCCAAGGAGATGGCCCCCTGAATGCATTAGATAAGGCATTAAGAAAAGTGTTGCTTGAGTTCTATCCAAAATTAGTAAAAATGCACTTATCAGATTTTAGGGTACGTGTTTTAGATGAGAAAGCTGGTACAGCAGCAAAGGTACGAGTGCTCATTCAATCGCAGGATGAAGAAAAATCCTGGTGGACAATTGGGGTTTCTGAAAACATTATTGAGGCTTGCTGGGATGCATTGGTAGACAGTATTGAGTATAAACTATTGAAAGGCTAAATTGGACACAAATACAGCGTATAATCCAAAAGATGTAGAGCAGAAGATATATGATTTATGGATTAAGCAAGGCTTATTTAAGGGCTGTGTTAATCCTAAGAAGAAACCTTATTGCATAGTTATACCTCCGCCTAATATAACAGGTATTTTGCATATGGGCCATGCTTTAAATAATACAATCCAGGATATATTAATACGCTTTAAGCGAATGCAAGGTCATGAATCTTTATGGATGCCAGGTACAGATCATGCTGGCATAGCAACTCAGAACGTTGTTGAAAAAGAACTAGCTAAAAATAAAATAAAGAGACACGATTTAGGCAGAGAAAAGTTTGTGCAAGAAGTTTGGAAATGGAGAGAAAAGTACGGCAGCACTATAATTAAACAGTTGAAAAAACTTGGAGCATCATGTGATTGGGATAGAGAAAGATTTACAATGGATGAGGGTTTATCTGACGCTGTTTTAGAGGTGTTTGTCAGGCTTTATAAAAAAGGACTGATCTACAGAGGAAACTACATTATTAATTGGTGCCCGCGTTGTCAGACAGCGTTATCTGATGAAGAAGCGCCGCATCATGAACTTGATGGATATCTCTATTATATAAAATACCCATTTGTAGGAGCGGCCTCTGGCCGCGAACAAAAAGAATATATAACTGTTGCTACAACAAGGCCAGAAACAATGTTAGGAGATGTTGCTGTTGCAGTTAATCCTAAAGATAAAAGGTTTAAAAACTTTATTGGAAAAAGCCTGATGCTGCCGCTTCTTGAAAGAGAAATAAAGATTATTGAAGATGATTTTGTAGATCCGGAGTTTGGTACAGGAGCAGTAAAGGTGACGCCTGCTCATGATCCGAATGATTTTGAGATTGGAAAAAGGCACAATCTTGAGCCTGTAAATATTATGCATTCAGATGGCTCACTTAACAGCAATGCAGGCAATTATGAAGGTATGGATAGGTTTGAGGCTAGAGAAGCTATATTAGAGGATTTAAAGGCAAGAAAACTCCTGGAGAAGGTTACACCACATAAAAATGCAGTTGGGCATTGCTATCGTTGCCACACCATAATAGAGCCTTATTTATCCAAGCAGTGGTTTGTAAAGATGAAACCATTGGCCGAGCCTGCAATAGAAGCAGTTGAGAAGGGAAAAATAAAATTTTATCCAAAGAGATGGACAAAGGTTTATCTGGAATGGATGTACAATATAAGAGATTGGTGTATAAGCCGGCAGATTTGGTGGGGCCATCGCTTACCAGTTTATTATTGTCAGGATTGCGGTGAAACAATTGTTTCAAAAACCAAGGTAGAAAGATGTACAGAATGTAATAGCACTAAGATAAAGCAGGATGAAGATGTGCTTGATACATGGTTTTCATCGTGGCTCTGGCCTTTTTCTACATTTGGCTGGCCATTTGAACAGTCATCAGTCATCAGTCATCAGTCATCAGAAAAAGACAAAAAACTGAAGACTGAACTAGGATACTTTTATCCAACTAACTGTTTGGTTACGGCACCAGAAATTATCTTTTTCTGGGTTGCGAGAATGATTATGGCAGGAATGGAGTTCTGCGGCGATATTCCATTTAAAGATGTTTATATACACGGGACAGTACGAGATGCAACAGGTACAAAGATGTCAAAGTCTTTAGGCAATGTTATAGACCCTCTTGAGATAATAGATCTTTATGGTACTGATGCCCTGCGCTTTAGTTTGATTTCAATAACCGCTGCTGGACAGGATGTATTTTTGTCAAAAGAGAAATTTGAATTGGGTAGGAACTTTGCAAATAAAATATGGAATGTCTCACGATTTTTAATGATGAATATCAAAGAGAGAGTGAATGCAGATCTTTGTGTTGCGTATAAGCAGTTTAAACTGACCACTCCGGATAAATGGATATTAAGTGAGCTGTATAAAACTCTCATTGCATACACAAAAGCATTAGAGAATTACAGATTTAATGAGGCAGCTAATCTTTTATATGAATTTATCTGGCATAAATATTGTGATTGGTATGTTGAAATCGCAAAATCAGATATTGAAAACAAGAAAACACAAATTATTCTTTATAAGGTTTTGGAGAAATCTTTACGTATGCTTCATCCTTTTATGCCTTTTATAACAGAGGAAATTTGGTCTAAATTGGGAGAAGAAAAATCCATTATGGTATCATCTATGCCGCACGTGCAAAAGCAAATGATAAATGAGGATACCGAAGGGATTATGCAGTCTTTGATAGATATAATATCTTCAGTAAGGAATGTTAGGGCGCAGATGCATATTCCAAATAAACAGGAAATAGATATAGTTATATCAGCGCGCACAAAAGCTAATAAGGATAAAATATCCAGCATGGAGGATTACATAAAGAGACTGGCTAAAGTTAAAGATGTAACTTTAGCAAATAAAGCTAAACGTCCTAAGTCAGCAGCTTTTTGTGTTCTGGATAACTATGATGTGTTTATTCCTCTTGAAGGTATTATTGATCTTGAAGCTGAAAAAACAAGGATAAGTAAACATATAAAAGAGCAAGAATCATTTCTTAAAATATTAAATAATAAACTAAACAATAAGAATTTCTTGAAAAAAGCTCCTGAGGCTGTGGTTGCTAAAGAAAAAGAAAAAGCGCAAATTGCTAAAGATAAGCTAGTAAAGCTAAGAGGAAGCCTTAAAAATCTTAAATGAGGCCCTCAATCCTACTTAATAAGGCATTGGCACAAGCAGGCATAGCATCAAGGAGAAAATCCGCAGAGCTCATTGCTAAGGCCAAGGTTAAAGTAAACAATAAATTAGTTACAAGCCAGGGCGTTAGAGTTGATCCACTCAAAGATATAATAGAAGTTTCTGGTAAAAAGGTTACACCTGTTGTGGGGGGTAAATATTACTTTTTGTTAAATAAGCCAATAGGCTATGTTACAACTACCTCTGATCCGCAAAAGCGTCCAACTGTAATGAAGCTTGTACCTAAGATTAAAGGACTGTTCCCGGTAGGAAGGCTTGATATAAACACCAGTGGCCTGTTGCTTATAACCAACGACGGAGATCTGGCATATAGGCTGATGCATCCGAAGTTTGAAGTAACCAAGGTGTATAACGCAGTTATTCGCAACAGCAGGGGGCATTTAAGCCTCAATTACCACACGGATAAGTTTAAGAAGTTGGAGCAAGGTATATACATTGACGGTAAAAAAACAGCGCCTTGCAAGGTAAAAATCTTAAAAACAGCCCCAGGCGAAACATTGCTTCAGCTGGAGATACATGAAGGTAGAAAAAGGCAAGTTAGAAAAATGCTTAAAGCAATGGGACATAGAGTGCTGGAACTTGAGCGTGTAGAATATGCTGGAATGAAAGTTGCTATTAAGGAAAGGGCTTATAGAGAACTTAAGCCATCAGAGATAAAGAAATTATATAAAATAGTAGGTTTAACCGCATGATAATTAAAGCAAGAACAAGACAGTTTATTCAAAATGCCCTAAAAGAAGACATAGGTGTAGGTGATCTTACTACAACTTCGATTGTCAGCAAAGTACAGCGTGGTAAATTTATTATATTAGCTAAGGAGCCCTGCGTAGTGTGTGGTATGGTACTTGCTGAAACCTGTTTTGATATTATTGATGATGATATTCATTTTCGTCCTATGGTTAAAGATGGTGAATACGCACCCACCTCAAAGGTGATAGCGCATATAGAGGGCCGCTGTAAGGGTATACTTACTGCAGAAAGAACTGCTTTAAATTTTATTAGCTGGCTTTCGGGTATTTCAACTCTGACAGATAAATTTGTAAATGCAGTTAAAACGTATAAAGCACAGATCATGGATACTAGAAAAACCATTCCTACGTTAAGATATTTGCAAAAATATGCAGTAAGAATAGGCGGCGGCAAAAATCACAGAATGGGACTGTATGATGAGATCCTAATAAAGGATAATCATTTAGCTGTAGCCAGTAGGAGCGGCCTCCTGGCCGCGAATAAAAACACTATTAAGGATGCAGTAGATAAGGCGAGAAAAAACGGACCCAGAAATAAAAAAATAGAAATAGAGGTTAAAACCTTGCCTGAGTTTAAAGAAGCACTTGCTATGAATTGTGATATTATTATGCTGGATAATATGAAGCCAGCTGATATAAAAACAGCTATACAATTGCGGGATTCCTATAGGATAAAAAAGCAAGACATTGGTTTTAAAACATTGCTAGAAGTTTCAGGTAATATAAATTTAGATAACGTAGCAAAAGTTGCCTCACTGGGCGTAGATAGAATATCCATTGGTGCGTTAACACACTCAGCCCCTGCAATCGATTTTTCCCTCAAAGCAGAATGAAATTTAAACTAAAAAGCAAATTCAAGGCTTGTGGAGACCAGCCACGTGCTATTAATTCTTTAGTTAAGGGCTTAATTGCCAAAAAAAAATACCAAACACTACTTGGCGTAACCGGTTCAGGCAAGACATTTACAATGGCGAATGTGATTGAGAAAGTAAACAAGCCTACGCTGATTATATCACACAATAAGACACTCGCTGCTCAGCTCTATAGTGAATTTAAAGAGTTTTTCCCTGAAAACGCAGTTGAGTATTTTGTAAGTTACTATGATTATTATCAGCCAGAGGCATATATACCGCAGACTGATGTTTACATAGAAAAAGATGCTTCCATAAACGATGAATTGGATAAATTGAGGCTATCTGCAACTACCTCAATTTTATCAAGACAGGATGTAATTGTTGTAGCCAGTGTTTCCTGTATTTATAATTTAGGATCACCTAAAGATTATCAAAATATGCTTGTCTTTCTTAAGAAAGGAAGCCATGCTTCCAGGGATAAAGTTTTAAAACAGCTTGTTGATATATATTATAAGCGCAACGATATTGATTTTGCAAGGGGTACCTTTAGGGTAAGAGGTGATGTAGTTGAGATATTTCCCGCATATTCACAAGATGCTATAAGGGTGGAGCTGCTGAATGATGTTATTGAGAAAGTTTCCGTCATAGATCATGTTACAGGAAACATTAAACAAGCGCTTGAAAAAATAGCTATTTATCCTGCTAAGCATTTTGTTACAACGAAGGATAAGATTAACAATGCCACAAAAAGCATTGAAATAGAACTGCACAATACATTAAAAGAGCTTAATAAGGAAAATAAGCTTTTGCAGGCACAACGGCTCCAATCACGAACAAGATATGATATGGAGATGTTAAAAGAAATAGGCTATTGTCAGGGTGTTGAAAATTATTCAAGGCATTTATCCGGCAGGCCGCCTGGTTCAAGGCCCGATACATTAATTGATTATTTTTCAGATGATTTTCTCACAATCATAGATGAATCACATGTTATGATGCCACAGCTGCGCGGTATGTATGAAGGAGATCGTTCAAGAAAACAAACACTTGTTAATTATGGATTTAGATTACCTTCTTGTTTGGACAACCGTCCATTAAAATTTAATGAATTTGAATCCTTAATAAAACAGGTTGTTTTTGCCTCAGCAACGCCAGGGCCTTATGAAATGGGAAAATCAAAAAATGTAGTAGAGCAGATTATTCGTCCTACTGGATTAGTTGACCCACCGATTATTGTTAAGCCAAGTAAAGGGCAGGTTGATGATATAATCCGCCTTGTAAGGGAGCGCGCAAAGAAAAAAGAAAGAGTGCTTATTACAACTTTAACAAAAAGAATGTCAGAGGATTTATCTACTTATTTGAGCGAAATGGGCCTAAATGTTAAGTATCTTCATTCTGAGATAGGTGTTATTGAGCGCGTACAGATATTGCAGGATTTACGTAAACGTAAATTTGATTGTTTGGTTGGAATAAATCTTTTAAGAGAAGGACTGGATTTGCCGGAGGTATCTCTGGTGTGTGTGTTAGATGCAGACAAAGAAGGATTTTTGCGTTCAGCAACATCTTTAATACAGGTTGCAGGCAGAGCCGCAAGAAACATAAATGGCGAGGTTATTCTTTATGCAGATACTATAACAAAATCTATGAAAATTACAATTGATGAAACTCAGCGCAGAAGAAAAAAGCAAATTTTATTTAATGAAAAAATGGGCATAACACCCCGCTCAATAAATAAGGCAGTAAAAGAAGGTATAGAAAAGTGGAATAAGGCTGAAGAGGCAGTTGCTGAATTTGCAGGAGAAGATCAAAATCAACATCAGTTGCATGAGGTACTCTCGGACCTACAGGGTCAAATGGAATTAGCTGCACGCAATCTGCAGTTTGAAAAAGCCGCGTATTACCGTGATCAACTTAAACAGTTAAAAGGTTCCAAAGGTTTAAAAAGTTCAAAAGGTTCAGAAAAAAATGTCGACATTTAAAAGATTTGAAGATATAAAAGCTTGGCAATTAGCAAGAGATCTGACTAAGCTAATATACAACCTTACTAAGGATAGAGAGTTTAGCAAAGATTATAATTTTGTGAGCCAAATTCGCAGATCAGCTGTATCAGTTATGTCTAATATAGCGGAGGGTTTTGAAAGATATACAAAAAAAGAGTTTGTTCAGTTTTTAATAATAGCTAAAGCTTCAGCAGGAGAAACAAGAAGCCATCTCTACGCTGCTTTGGATGCTAAATATATTACAGAGGAAGAATTTATAAAAGCTAAAGAACTTTGTGAGGTTGTTTCAAAGCATATTTGGAATCTTACGAATTATTTAAAGAAAGAAATTACAAACACATAAAAACTTTTATAACCTTAGAACTTTTAAAACTTTTTTAACTTTTAGAACTTTTTAAACTGCTATTATGGATGAGAAAATATTAAACATATTCAGAAAAAATCAGGATAAATATATATCCGGTGAAGAGATAAGCCAGAAATTAGGAATCTCAAGAGCAGCTATCTGGAAGCACATAGAAAAACTTCGCTGTAAGGGGTATGATTTCTTAGCTACGCCGCATTTAGGTTACAGGCTTTGTGCTGTGCCTGATAGACTTTTTCCTGAGGAAGTGCAATTTGAGCTTAATACAAAGATAATTGGGAAGAAAATAGTTTATTATAAAACTTTAGATTCTGCCAACACAAAATGTTATGAATTAGCAGAGGCTGATTATCCGCAAGGTACCATAGTAATTGCTGAGTCACAGAAAAAAGGTAAAGGCCGACTTTCAAGGGAATGGGTTTCACCAGCATATAAAGGAATATATTTTTCCATTATTCTAAAGCCAGACATTGCGCCTGTGCATGTACCAAAGATAACTTTATTGGCTGCAGTTAGTGTTACAGCTGCCATAAGAGAACTTACCCAAATACCAGCATTGATAAGATGGCCTAATGACATATTGATTGGCAAGCGGAAGGTGTGTGGCATACTTACTGAAATGAATGCAGAGGCAGATAATGTTAATTTTGTAATACTTGGCATAGGGATTAACGTAAATGCCAAACATTCAGAGTTACCAAAAGTGGGAACCTCTTTATTAGAAGAAGGTTCAGGTGCTGTATCAAGATTAGAGCTTCTAAAAAAGGTGTTGGTAATCCTGGAGAAGTATTATCTCTTATTTCAACAAAAGGGGTTTGAGCCAATTGCACAGGAATGGCAGGATTTATCAGCTATATTAGGAAGCAGGGTTAAGATAACATCACATAACCAGAAATTAGAAGGCCAGGCATCAGGTGTTGACTCTGACGGTGCCTTGATAATAAGATTAGATAATGGATTTCAGAAACGTATAACTGCTGGAGATGTGGAGTTATTGAGGTAGAGCATAGTAACTACCTATTTGCGGCACGCATTTTTTTACGCATTTTACTCACTTCGGGAAAGTTTAACTCGCCCTCACATCTTACGATTTGTTCGGGCTCAAACACAAACTTTCCTTTGCTCGGTTTGCTTCTGCAAAACCTCGCTCAGGCTCGTTTATAAAATGCTAAAAAACGCTATTACTGCCCATAGGCAGTTACTATGCTTTAGTGAAGGAGATAAATAAAACTATGTTATTAGCAATAGATATAGGAAATACAAGTATTAGTTTTGGGTTATTTCGTAGGAGCGGCCTCCCGGCCGCGAATATATCCCCTGTTAAAGTTTTTAGGATAGCTACTGATGCTAAGGTGGGTAGCTTGAAGAAGACCGTAGCTAAAAATGCAAAGAAAGTAGATAGTATTATTATATGTAGTGTGGTTCCAAAAAAGACAAAGGTGTTACAGGAGCTTCTTGGGCAGCTATTTAAAATAAAACCAAAAATCATAGGCAAGGATATAAAAGTACCTATAAAAAACTTGTATAAAAATCCGTATCAGGTAGGTGCGGACAGACTGGTAAATGCCTATGCATGCAAATTGCTTTATGGGGCACCGGCGATTATTATAGACTTTGGTACTGCAACAACCTTTGACTATTTGAATAAAAAATGTGAATACGCTGGCGGGATAATAACACCTGGCATTGAAATTTCACTTGATGCGCTTTATAAAAAAACAGCTCTGCTACCTAAAGCAAAAATGAAGAGTCCGCAGGCCTTCTTAGGTAAAAACACAACTGAGAGCATAAGAAGCGGCGTAAGCTTTGGACTTTCTTGTATGTGCGATGGCTTAATTACAACATTTAAAAAAAGGTATTCTGGCAATATAAAAGTAATTGCAACAGGTGGCCTGGCCATGTTTTTTAAGAACAGATGCAAAAGTATCAATTGTGTTGATAAAGATCTTACGCTGAAGGGATTAAACCTAATCCACAAAAGATCCTTCGGCCTATTGGCCTCAGGATCAAGTAAAATCTCCTTTCGGTAAAAGCTGAAAAAGCTGAAAGGAGATTTTACTTGACAAATTCTTAGTTTTTGCTACAATGCAGCTTCACTTCAAAACATTCCTAACGTAGCATAATTAAGAGTGGCATCTTTTTTATTTTTCATTTTCTTAGCACTCCTCAACTAAGAGTGCTAACAACAGTAACATAGCAGACGAAAGATCCTTCAGCACCTACAATGCTCCTATTCGTCGCATTGCTTAACGGTGCTTCAGGATCAAAATTTTCACAGAAAATTTTGAAAGGAGGAAACATAGTATGGCAAAGATTAAACCTTTAGGAGACAGGATTCTGATAAAGCCTTTAGAGGCTGAGGAAAAGACAAAAGGTGGTATTATATTGCCGGATACAGCGAAAGAAAAGCCCCAAGAAGGCAAAGTAGTCGCAGTAGGCAAAGGCAAGATGCTTGAAAGTGGTAAGATTGAGCCCTTGGAAGTTAAGGTAGGCAATAAGGTCTTATATGGAAAATATTCAGGCACAGAGATAAAACTAAATGGCGAAGAACATCTTATAGTGAAACAAGAAGATATTTTGGCTATAACAGACTAATCGTACATTGTACATTGAAAAAACGAAATACGAAACAATAATACAAGGAGGTACGCATGGCAAAACAATTAAGTTTTGGCGAAGAGGCGCGCAGGTCCATTAAGACAGGTCTTGAGAAATTGGCTAGGTCTGTAAAGGTGACCTTAGGGCCAAAGGGGAGAAACGTAGTTATTGAGAAGAAATTTGGTTCTCCGGTAATAACAAAAGACGGTGTTACTGTAGCAAAAGAGGTAGAACTTGAGGATGCATATGAAAATATAGGTGCTGAATTGGTCAAGGAAGTTGCATCCAAGACTTCAGATGACGCAGGTGATGGTACCACAACTGCTACAATTCTTGCAGAGGCAATATATGCGGAAGGCCTTAAGAATGTTACAGCTGGAGCCAACCCAATGGCACTTAAAAGAGGAGTTGAGAAGGCAGTAGAAGCTATAATTAGCTATTTAGATAAGATTAAAAAAGATGTTAAGGGTAAGACAGAGATTTCACAAGTTGGAACAATAGCAGCTAATGGTGATGCAACAATAGGTAATCTTATAGCAGAGGCAATGGAAAAAGTAGGAAAAGACGGTGTAATTACTGTTGAGGAAGCCAAGGCTATGGAAACATCTCTTGATTTGGTTGAAGGTATGCAGTTTGATCAGGGTTATTTGTCTCCATATTTTGTTACTGATGCTGAGAAAATGGAGGTTTCTTTAGAGAGTCCTTACATTCTTATTCATGAGAAGAAGATATCTGCTATGAAAGACATGATTCCTTTGCTTGAGCAAATAGCACGAACAGGAAAACCACTACTTATAATCGCAGAAGAGGTTGATGGTGAAGCTTTAGCAACATTAGTAGTGAATAAGATACGTGGAACCTTGGTCTGTGCGGCTGTGAAAGCACCTGGTTATGGAGATAGACGCAAGGCAATGCTTGATGACATAGCAATTCTTACTAATGGCAAGGCAATAACTGAGGACTTAGGTGTAAAATTAGAAAATGTTACTTTAGATGATTTAGGCAAAGCCAAGAGAGTGTCTGTTGATAAGGAAAACACTACTATAATTGAAGGTGGTGGATCAACTAGCCAGATAAACGCCAGAATAAATCAGATAAAGAAACAAATAGAGGAAAGCGACTCTGATTATGATAAGGAAAAGTTACAAGAACGTTTAGCCAAGTTATCAGGCGGTGTTGCGGTAATTAATGTAGGCGCAGCTACCGAAACAGAGATGAAAGAGAAAAAAGCTAGAGTAGAGGACGCTCTTCATGCAACACGTGCCGCTGTAGAAGAAGGTATTGTCGCAGGTGGAGGCGTAGCACTGCTTCGTTCAGCTAAAGCACTTGATGATGTTAAGGCTAAAGGCGATGAAAAAATAGGTGTTGATATAATTCGCAGAGCACTTGAGGCACCAATAAGACAAATCGCGGAAAACGCAGGAGAAGAAGGTTCAGTAGTAGCCCAGAGAATAAAACACGAGAAAACAAATATCGGCTTTAATGCAGCAAAGGGAGAAGATACAGATATGATAGAAGCTGGTATTATTGATCCAAAGAAGGTTACAAGAACTGCTCTTCAGAATGCAGCTAGCATAGCATCACTTATGCTAACAACTGAATGTGTAATAAGCGATGTTCCAGAGAAGGATAAACCTGCTGCTCCAATGATGCCTCCAGGAGGCGGAATGGGTGGAGGAATGTACTAAGATAACAAAATGAACAGTTTAAGCAAAAACAAAGGGGCCAAGTTTTTTGGCCCCTTTTTGTTTTTTACGGTTTTTGTATTTTTTATATCAACACCCCCGGTTTATTCCGCTAAAAACAAAAGCATTACTTACCATAATCTAGCCTCTGAATCCGCGCAAGAAAAAGATTGGGCGAATGCAATAACTCAGGAAAAAAGAGCCTGCGCACACGATCCGGTGAATAAAACTTTCCCCAAGCAACTTGCTGTATATTACAATAACTATGCATTATTAATTTTTAACAAAGGCAGGTATGACCTTGCTATTTCTAATTTTAAAGAAGCAATAAAGCTTGATCATGGAAACCAAACAATCAAAGATAATTTATACAATGTGACACTAAAGGAAGCTAAAAAGGTTTTTAAAAAAGGCCGCAAACAGGAAGCTTTAAATTTAGCCAAATATTGTATAGATTTTAATTCTGAAAAATCCAGCGCTTATATATTCTTAGGCAATATTTATTATCAAGAAAATGAACTTTCAAAGGCTCTTGTATATTGGAAGAAGGCCCTAAACCTGAATCCGGATATTAGCAACCTTAAAGAGACAATTGCTAAAGCAGAAAAAGAGCTTGATGTTGAAGGAGATTTTAAGCGCCGCGGCCGTACATATTTTGATATCCGTTTTGAAGGAAAAAGAGACCCTGAGCTGGTATGGGATATAGTGGATGCGCTTGAGGATGCCAGGCGTGCAATAAAAAGTGATTTTAATTTTTTTACTGACAAAAGAATTACTGTTATTATTTATGACACAGAACAATTTAAACAAACAACAGGTAAATCAGACTGGACGCTTGGTGTTTATAACGGCAAAATACGTTTGAGAATAGCTGATGTAAGTTCTGCTAATGAAACCGCAAAAAGAATAATATATCATGAATATGCGCATGCAATATTACATATATTATATCCTAATAATATCCCCACATGGCTGCATGAAGGCTTTGCCCAACTCTCAGAACCCCAAGCAGGTTCTACCCAAAAGAATAAGCACTTATTAAGAAACATAATAAAAAATGGAGAAATTTTTAATTTAGAAAAAATAGATGTTTATTTTGCTTCCCAAGATCGCAACAAAACAAACTTGGCATATCTTGCCTCAGAACTTTTCTTAGATTATCTAATAGATAAATATGGGAAATATAAATTTAAAATATTCCTGGAAAAATTAGATTCAAATATACCTTTTGAGGAAGTTGTTTTTAATATTTTCAGATTGCATACAAAAGATATAGAAACTGAATTTGTCAAATCTCTAGAATAAGTTTTTATGTTGACATAATATTACATAACGATATAATGTAACAGTTAAAAGGTTAAAAAAGTTCTAAAAGTTAAAAAAGTTTTAATTCTTTTAACCTTTTAAACCTTTTAAACCTTTAAAACTTTTAGAACATTTTAAACTGTGAGGTCGCAAATATGGGCTTATATATTGGAAAGAATAGAACGGCAAGGCGCTGTTATGGTTTTGATGAAGTAGCACTTGTTCCAGGTAATTTAACTATAAATCCAAACGAGGTAGATACCTCCTGGAAGATAGGAGACCATAAATTTCAGGTCCCTATTATTGCAGCTGCTATGGATGGAGTGGTAGATGTAGAGTTTGCAGTTGCCTTTGGTAAACTCGGTGGATTCGCTGTGCTAAACTTAGAAGGCATACAGACAAGGTATGAAAATCCAGATGAGGTTTTAGGAAGAATAGCAAAGGCTACGCCACAGAAAGCAACAGAACTGGTACAGGGTTTATATACAAAGCCTATAAAAGAAAAACTAATAGTAAAAAGAATAAAAGAAATCAAGTCAAAAAATGTTCCTGTAGTTGTAAGCGCCATACCTCAGCGCGCTGAAAAATTCGGAAAAATAGCACAAAATGCTGGCTGCGATATATTTATAGTCCAATCAACAGTTACAACTGTAAAGCATATTTCTAAAGAGTACAAGGTGTTCAATTTTAAGAAATTCTGCCGAGATATGAAAATTGCTGTAATCGTTGGTAATACTTGTAGCTATAAAACAACACTTGATCTTATGGACACAGGAATAAGCGGCCTCTTAGTTGGTATTGGTCCTGGTGCTGCTTGCACAACCAGAGGTGTTTTAGGAATTGGTGTTCCGCAGGTAAGCGCAACTGTTGATTGTGCTTTAGCAAGAGATCATTATTTTAAGAAAAGTAAAAGATATGTCCCTATAATAACAGACGGGGGTATGAGTACAGGCGGAGAGATATGCAAAGCATTTGCCTGTGGTGCGGATGCTGTTATGGTTGGTTCTGCATTTGCAAGGACAAAAGAGGCTCCTGGAAGAGGATATCACTGGGGCATGGCAACGCCGCATGCAAACCTGCCGCGTGGAACCAGAATAAAAGTAGGCACAACAGGCACATTAAAAGAAATATTATACGGCCCTGCTAGGTTGGATGATGGTACGCAGAATTTAATGGGTGCCTTAGCTACCTCAATGGGCAATGTCGGTGCCCGCGATATAAAGCAGATGCAACATACTGAACTTATAATTGCCCCATCCATTAAAACAGAAGGCAAGGTTTTTCAGCGCGCCCAGAACATAGGAATGGGTAAATAGTGTTACAAATAGCAAAAGTGACAAAAGTAAAAAAATAAATTTCTATCCCTTGACTTTTTGAGCCTTGTTATGCATACTTAAAGTGAAAGAAAAGAAGCTCTTTTAAATTAGATTCTCGATAAAGGTAAACTATCTGAAAAGATAGGGCACAAAGCCAAGTGCCTAACCCCTGAGCAAGTTAAAGGGTAAGGTCGACTGGTTACCGAAGGAAGAAGTTATTCCAGGAACCCTATTATTTTTAAGGTAAGTTACCTTTAAAATAATAGGGTTTTTTATTTGGAGGTGAGAAAGATGCCAAATGGATATGAAAACACAAATAAACACCCCTCTCGGTTTGAACAAATCAGTAAAGGTGCTAAGCAGGTAGGAAGAGTTGTGGCCTTTCTTAGCAGGGAGCAGCTGGATTTTATAGACAAAATTGGCAAAGATGCTTTGTTCTCAACAGGTAAAAAGCTATCTCGCACCGCGATAATACAGGCAATAGTGGAGGTTGCAAGAAAGCTGGATATCTCAAGCAAGGATGTAAGTTCTAATGATGAACTAGAGCGCAAGATGAATGATGCGGGAAAAGAACACTTTCCTGACGTAGTAGAGAAACTGAGAAAGGGTATAAAACATGAGATTGATTAAGCTTATTATTATTCTTTTGATAATATCTTTAGTAGCATCACGTGGCAAAGCCATACCAATGTTTACAGCTAGTTTTAATGCCATAAGCCCCATTATATCCCAAGGCTTGCAGAGGCAGACATTAGTTAATGTTGATAAGATAACACAGGATATGGCTAAGCTGAAGGAAAGGATACGTAGAAATGTTTAATAACAAGGATATGAAGATGTTAAAGACGCTGTCAAATATCCCGTCAGGCTCACGGATACTCAAGGTGAGCACCCCGGTTGCTTGGCTAATATATGTAGAGATATCGCCCACACGCTGCTATTACATAAGCGTAGATAAGGGGTAGGAGGGGAAAAAGATGATTAATAAGAAGGTAAAATTAGCAATAGCAGTTTTCAGTATAGCCATTTTGTCATTAGGTATATTTACATATAGAACAATTCAACATACAGGAACAGCAACTGATACTAAGGATGACTTTCCTTTTATAAAATCGGATGATAAAAAAACATACACAGAACAAGAAGCCGTTTTGCCACGACTGCATGAAGCAAGGAAATTGCCAGCGCCTGCTGAAGTTACACAGGATGTTTTTAGCAAAGATACTGAGATTAAAAAATTAATAAAACGATTGAGCAGCGAGGATATATCAGTTAGCCGTAAGGCTGCAGCTGAGCTTGTCAAATCAGGCCATGATTCAACGCAGGCATTGCTTGAAGCACTACCAAAAGCATCAGTATTTTTAAAAGGGCAGATTATATTTATCTTGGGCAGAATCAAAGATAAAAATGCCACACCGCAATTAGCGCAATTGTTAAAAAATGACAATGCTTACATCAGAAGAAATGCCGCTGAGGCATTGGGAAAAATAAAAGATGAGAGCGTTATTTATGATTTATCTAATTCTCTTTTAGATGACGATATAAGCGTAAGAGAACGTTCTGCATGGGCGTTGGGAGAGATAAAAGATAGAAGCGCTGCACAGCCTTTGATGTCTCGAATAAAGGAAGAAGATGAGGAGCGAGTTAAGTTAGCTCTGGTTAATGCACTGGGAAAAATTAAGGATAAACGAGCCACTTTTGTCTTAATAGAAGAGTTAAAATCTAAAAATGACCAGTTATATAAAAATGAATTAGTTTTTGTGTTAGGAGAAATCGGCGATTCAAAAACGCTGTCGGAATTAGGGGGATATGTAGAGAACCTGAAAGAATCTGAACCTACAGAGCCAATAGCTATTTTTGAGTGGAAACAAGCAATAAAAATTGCAGAAGAGGCAATGCAAAAAATAAAAGAACAGGAAGATATGTAATTGTGGAGGAAGAGTAGCATGAAAAAAAGAACGGCAGTTGTTGGTATATTTATAATCCCGCTTGTAGTTTTAGCCGGTGTTATGCCTTCGTATGCCGCATTAACCTATGAAGAGGTATACGTCTCAGAAACTGGTACAAATAAAATCCTCATTGTGGTTAACAATAGTATTTTTGAGCCCATTGAATCTTCTTTAGGGCAGTACATTATGGATTTAGAAGCAGAAGGCTATAATGTTACTGCAACGAAATTTGAAAGTGGCACGCCGGAAGAGCTAAAAGACTACATAAGACTTTTTCCTGATTTAGAAGGAGTTGTATTTATAGGTGATTTACCTGTTGCATGGTATGAAATAGAGAACGATTGGGATTGTGGCTATACAAGATTCCCCATAGATCTTTTTTATATGGAGTTAGATGGTGAATGGTTAGATACTGATGGTAATGGTAAATATGACACACATAATGAAGGGGCAGGTGATTTTCAACCAGAGATATGGCTTGGGCGTTTAACAGCTTCTCCTCTATGGCATTCTGAATTGGATGAAGCCGGCCTTTTAATAAATTATTTTAGCAAGAACCATACATATCGGACGGAAAGATTGCCTGTACAGCATAGAGCTTTATTATATTTTGATGATGACTGGAGCAAGTTGCCCGAAGTACGTTTAAATTTGATCTATGACGATGTCGTTGCCATAGTTGATCCTGCTGCTAGTAGTGCCGGCGATTATAAAAATAGGTTAACAGAAGGTTATGAATGGATACATGTTATAGTGCATTCCAATGAAAATCTCCACTTTTTTCATGGTTCAGACACGGTTGATTTTTATGATATACGAAGTATAGATCCCGCTACCTTTTTTTATTCACTTAATGCCTGTTCTAACTGTCGATACACCACGCCTAATTATATGGGAGGACATTATGTTTTTGCTGATACCTATGGTTTAGCAGCGATTGGTTCAACTAAACTATGTGACCCCAGCATTGCTGGGGGCTATCATGTTTATCGCCACCTGGCCCCAGACCAAAGAAAGAACATAGGGACAGCATATAAGAAACGCCTTGAAATTATAGCTTATAATTTTTGGAATAACTCAAACAAAATGAAATTTTATGGAATAACATTACTTGGCGATCCAACACTTACTATAGATCCACCAATTGCCTCTATAGATAATATAGCAACTCCTGCAAACCCTTATTTTTCTGGTTCCGGAAACATCAGGGACGGCGAAATAGTTGCTTATTCATGGCGTTCAAATCTGGATGGGTATTTAGGCAGCGAGAATACTCTTAATAGTTCATTACTTACTCTTGGCGAGCATACTATTTATTTTAGAGTACAAGACGATAAAGGACGATGGTCCTCAGAGGCAAACGCAGTTTTTATGATTAATATTCCACCAGTGGCATATATAAGTATTCCGGGAACAATGGCAGATACGCATGCAGGCGAGCAGGTGAATTTTAATTCTGCAGGTTCTTATGATACCGATGGCGAAATAGTGTTATACCGATGGAATTTCGGTGATGGCCATATTGTTATAGTATACGCAGACGATCCAGTAGCCGTCTCCCATGCTTATAGCACTCCGGGAGAATATACAGTAACCCTGACTGTAACCGATGATTATGGCGCTGTTAGCGAACCGGCTGCATGCGCAGTAAAGGTATCTGAGCGAACCTACTCCATTTTGGGCAGAGTTGTTGATGAAGGCGGAAGAGGCATAGAAGGGTTGCGTGTTTTATACTCAGCAAGGCTTAAGGTTTATTATACTGCTTCAAACGGAGAGTTTATAATACCCGATGTTGCTAACGGTACTTATTATATAATAGTTTGGAATCTAGGATACACATATATACCTGAGAACCCGCAGCAAGTCACCATTACAGGAGAAGATGTAACCGGCATTGAATTTATAGCAATTCCAATCTATGACATAAGTGGGAAAGTTATATATAAAGTTTATGATAGAGCCTCTAGAACATATATCCCTTTTCCTATTGCAGGGGCTTCTATTCGTCTGAGGCCATATGGCGCGCAGGATATTTGCCGTATAGATTATACAGATACGAATGGAGAATATAAATTAGAGGATGTCCCAAGCGGCGCCTATATAATTGAAGTTGCACATGATGATTATATGTTTATACCGTATAACTTAGAAGTTAACGTTAGCGGTGGCGATAAAGTCATGAACCCTATCGTTGGTTATGTTAAAGGTGGGTGCGGCGGTGGCTAACGTCACTGTTACCACATAAGTGTGGATAAAAAAATGTAGTTGCCCAATTCATTGGACTAATTGGAGGGAAGGTAAAATGAAGACAAAAATTATGAAGATATGTATGTGCAGTATTTTTATGGCGCTTGTGTGCGGGCTAACCTTAGGAGTTTCGCCTGCCAATGCAGACGATACAGACGATAAAATAGATCCATGGATTGAACTGGGAGATGTAAGCATAACGAGTATTACGCCAGTGATAGCCGATGTAGACAACGACGGCTTCCCTGAGGTTTTGTTTGGAACTGCGCATGGCAAGCTTTATTCCATAAAGTCGGATGGCACCTATACCATTTTCTATGATGGATGTTTGCAGGATGAGATAATAGAAACTTCCGTTACAGTGGCAGATTTAGATGCTGATGGTATTGTGGAAGTATTATTTGGTACTAACGGAGGTTATCTTTATTGTATTCACGATGGAAATGGGGATGGCATTGCCGACGAACGCTGGTATTTTAGGGCTGATGGTGCAATAAAGTCATCGCCGGTAGCAGTGGATTTAAATGATGATGCAGAAGACGGCATGGAAGTATTGTTTGGTTCAGAAGATGACAATTTTTACTGTCTGGATAGCAATGGAGTCGAATTATGGCGCATAATAACAGGCGATGATATAACCTGGTCATCTTCTGCTATTGCGGATGTAGACGGTGACGGCAAATTGGAGATTATATTCGGATCAAAAGATAAACATCTTTACTGTGTAAAAAGCGACGGTAGTTTTGATAATATTGCTGATGTTCAAGGTGAGGATTGCACCGACGGATGGAAATATAATGTTGATAAATGGGTAGTAACCCCTCCGGTAATAGCCGACTTAGATGGAGATGGAATTTTAGAGATTTTGTTTATGGGCGACAAATACCTTTACTGTATTAATAATGAACATGGTGCTACGGGAAGCGGCTACAAGTGGAGATATGAATGTAGTTATGCAGCTGAATGGCCCCCAGCGGTAGCGGATTTAAACGGCGATGGATTTTGCGAAATCTTAATAAACTATTGGAAATATGACACAAGCATCACAAAATATAAGCAGGGTCTTTTTTGCTTAGGACATGATGGCAACGAACGCTGGCACTGCCCGACAGAAGCATCTAATTATAATCCAATACACTCAATGTCTTCTCCTGCTGTGGCCGATTTAGATAATGATGGAATTTTGGAGATATTGTTTTTGTCGCACGGTTCTTTTCTGGGTGGTCTGGGTGGTTATGATGCTTATTTATACTGCTTAAATGTAAATGACGCAGGCGATGATTATAGCTATAAATGGGGCGAGTCGAAACCTGTAAATACTTCAGACCGATCGATGGATTCTTCTCCAGTAGTGGGCGATCTGGACGATGATGGCAATCTAGAGGTAGTGTTTTATGTTTGCGGTAACAGGGAATTATTTTGTGTAGACAAAGATGGTAAAGAGTTTGTTTATTCTGCCTCCAAAACCCAAACCACACCAAACCCAATGCCATGGCCTATGTTTGGGCAAAACCTGAGGCATACAAGCTGTTATCCGTATTTCGATATTGCGATTACGCCACTCATTACAGATTCAAATATTGATGTAATCGATGTTTCTGTTTATAAAAACAATATAGTCTATAAATATTATGACTCTGAAAACAATGAGCATGGTATTCATCTGCAAAATACCGCAACAGGTACAGAAGAAGTAGTCTTTGAGTCAGATGGATACTCTGATGAAGGCGTTACTGATGTATATGAGGAAGGCGCAACTACCACTGTTGTTTGGTACGACGGAGGAGTTATTTCTACGTGGCGGCGGAACAGCGACGAAGCTACAGTGAAGACAAAAGTTGATATCAGCGGGTGCTTTACTACATACCCATCCAGGCCATCCATTTCCGGAAATTGTGTTGTCTGGGCAGAACTAACAGGACACCCTGGGAAGATTGTTATATATGGGCTAAAAGAAGAAAAGAAAATAGCAGAGATTGAGCCTGAAGAACCTGATGAAGGTAGAGATTATAGTGATTCGTGTATGACTAATACAGTTATATACGGTAATGATGTTACAGGATATACGATTGCCTGGATAGAGGCATACGAATATATGCCCCCTGATTTTGATTGGCACTATGTAGGTTATCTTTATGTGTGTTTTATGGATGCCTTATCAGGTAATTTAAGCGAAAAGACAAAAGTTGCCGAAATAATAGGACGGTCGCAAGTATGGCCATCTGCGGAAAATCTCGCTCTTTATAAAGATAAAATAGTATGGCGTAGTTTAGAATCGGATGAGGAAATGGAATATCCCGATTTTCCAACAAATTTTGGGCATAAACTATGTTTTGCCACAATTACCGATAATGATGGTGTGCCTGAAGTAAGCGATGAGATTAAGGTTTATACTAATCAAGGATACAATATTTACCAGCCAGCTATTTTTGAAAATAACATTGTCTGGCTAGATGTCATAGGCGATGAAGGCAACGCAAGGGACATTTATATGTATAGCATCAAAGAACGCGAGGGAGTAAATATTACTAAGGATTTGACTGGAAATCATACCCATCCGGATATTTTTGGTAATAAAATAGTATGGTTAACGAATGAAGATTCGCACGACAGAGATCTTTATATGGCAACTTTATTGGGCGTTGGCACACCATCATGCCCGCTTAAAGGCGGAGATAGCTCTGCCTTGCCTGCTTTTAGTGATGTTGTTCAATTTGGAGCACTCAACATTAACCATAATTGGCAGCAGGTTGCGTTTGCTGAAAGTTATACAAATGCGCCTGTGGTTATCGCCAAATGCCTAAGTTATGTAGGAAGCCAACCTGCTCATGTTCGTATCAAAGATGTAACCGAAGAAGGTTTTAAGGCCAGGATAGAGGAGTGGGCTTATGAGGACGGAGGCCACATGGAGGAAACCATAGGTTATATAGCCATACCGGAAGGTAACTATACTTTTAATAATGGCAATGCCGGTAATTTAAAAATTGAGGCCGGTAAGATTAGCAAAGTAAAAAATAACTGGAAAACCATAGAATTTAAAGAGCCGTTTTTATCAGAGCCGCCTATAGTGTTAACTCAAGCCCAGAATTATTATTCGGGACGGCCTGACCCAATAGTGACACGAAACAGAAATATTTCAAATGGCAGTTTTGAAGTTCGCGTCCAGGAAGAAGAAGTAAAAGGTAGACATGGATATGAAACAGTCGGCTATATCGCAATAACGCCTTTTGCGGGGAATATAGATGGTATAGAAATAGATGCCGCCATTGGCCGAGGCCCAAGCGGTTACGTGCGCGGAATTACCCATGCAGCAAAAACTATGGTGTTTAATGAAAGTTTTAGCGATACGCCGGTATTTATAGCAGATATGCAAACGTGCAATGGAAATGATACCGCGGGCTTAAGATATACATTATTGACAGTAGGTTCCGCAACGATCTTTGTGGAAGAAGAACAGTCAAAGGATCCAGAAATTGTCCATTATAAAAAAGAAAGAGTTGGTTATATCACAATGCATAGGTATCAACCATGAACAAAAACACAAACACACGCTGCTATTACATAAGCGTGGATAAGGGGTAAATGAAATGAAAACTAAAAAGATCACAAGAGAGATACAATATCTAGGGGACAATTTCCCTACATGGATATGGAGTTAGTAGGTAGCAGCCAAAGATTCTCAAGATCAAGAAAAATTGCCTAATCGGCAATTTTTCTTGACAATCCAAGCTTCCTTCCTTTATAATTACTCTTACACTTATATACCTATTATATAGTTGTATCAATCTAAGCTAACCTATAAAGGAGTTTTGCAAATGGATGTTAAGGACATTAGGAATATTGTGTTTTTGTCTCATTCTAATGCAGGTAAGACCTCTTTGATTGACGCCATACTTTTTGATGTTGGAGCAAATACAAGGCACGGCAAGGTTGATGATGGCACGAGTATGTGTGATTATAATGCAGATGAGATTGCAAGAAAGATAACCATAGAACCAAAAGTAATCAATATTGAAAAAGATGGCAAAAGGATAAATCTTCTTGATACGCCAGGTTATGCGGATTTTACAGGAGGCGTTATTTCATCTATGGTAGCTGCTGATTATGGAGTATGTGTAATATGCGGGGTAAGCGGAGTTGAAGTAGGCACATCCCGTGCGTGGGATATGCTAAAAAAGAATAAGCGCTCCTGCTTTTTCTTTATAAATAAACTGGATAAAGAATATTCAAATTTTGAGAATACAGTTTCTGCTATACAAAAAGAATTTGGAAAAAGCTGTGTCCCTGCTACATACCCAATAGGCGCTGAAGCCTCCCTTGAGAAAACAGTTGACCTATTAGATAAAAACGCTGTTGAGGGCATCCAGGGTGATGACAAAGTTCAGGCCTTAAAGCATAGAGAGCAGCTTATAGAAGCAATAGCTGAAACAGATGACGCATTAATTGAAAAATACTTAGGTGGCATAGAGCTTACACAAGATGAGATAATAAATGGCCTTAAAAAAGCTGTAATTTCTGATAGCGTACATCTTATATTTTGCGGTTCAGCTATAAAGAATATCGGTGTAAAAGAACTTATTGGCGGTATATCAAAATTCGCACCCTCACCAGCAGATGTAGTGCAGAGAGAAGCTACTTCAGCTGATGGCAGCAGTACAGTGGAGTATAAGATTTCTGCAGAAGAACCTTTTGCAGCACAGGTATTTAAGACAGTAATTGATCCATATGTTGGACACCTTACAATGTTTAGAGTTTTCTCAGGAAGCCTGCAAGCCAATAGCACCTTTTTTAACACAGATAAAGAGGTTAAAGAAAGAATAGGGCAAATATATTTACTCAAAGGTAAAGAACAAAAAGAAATAGACAAAGTGCAGGCAGGGGATATTGCGGCAGTTGCAAAATTAAAAGAGACTACTACAGCTGATACACTATGTAGTGAATCCCGTAAGCTTATCTTTACCGCAATGGATATGCCAGAGCCCGCTATCTCATTATCGCTTTCTCCTAAGAGCAGGCATGATGAGGAAAAAATTATGACAGCTCTTGAAAAATTAAGCAGTGAAGATCCAACATTTAAATATAGCAGAGACCAGCAAACAAATGAATTAATAGCATCGGGATTAGGTGATTTACATCTTAAGATAATGGTCGAGCGGCTAAAGAAAATTTTCAAAGTAGAGGTTGACGTTGGTACGCCAAAAGTAGCATATAAAGAAACCATAAGAAAGAAAGTTCAGGTTAGTTACAAACACAAAAAGCAGTCAGGGGGACATGGGCAATATGGCGAGGTCTACCTTGAAATTGAGCCTCTTGCGCATGGTGCAAACTATGATTTTGTAAATAAAATTGTGGGTGGCGCTATCCCAAGGCAATATATTCCCGGAATTGAAAAAGGTATAAAAGCAAGCTTAGGCGCAGGCGTACTTGTGGGTTCTCCCGTAGTTGATATCAGGGTGACTCTTTTTGACGGTTCATTTCACACAGTAGATTCTTCTGAAATGGCATTTAAAATAGCAGCAAGCACGGCAATGAGAAATGGTTTGCAGCAGGCAGGGCCTACACTGTTGGAGCCGATTATGGATGTAGAAATAGCAGTTTCAGAAGATGCTATGGGAAACATAACTGGTGACTTAAATTCTCGCAGAGGAAGAATTATGGGAATGGAGATAAAGGGTGCGACCCAGATTGTAAGGGCGCAGGTGCCGTTGGCAGAAATGCTTAAGTATGCAACAGAATTGCGCTCTATGACAGCTGGGAAAGGTTCTTACGCAATGAAATTCGCACATTATGAGCAGGTGCCTGAGAAAGTAGCGCAGCAGATTGTCGCAAAGGCAAAAGCAGCCAAAGAAGAAGCAGAGAAATAGGAGAGTATAAATGTCAGGTCATTCAAAATGGGCAAGTATTAAACATAAAAAAGGCGCTGCTGATGCAAAGCGCGGTAAACTATTTTCAAAACTAGCTAAGGAGCTAACAGTTGCAGCTAGGAGTGGCGGCGGGGATACAAACACAAATGCTCAGTTAAGAATGCTGGTAAATAAAGCCAAGGCTGCGAATATGGCCGCTGATAACATTATCAGGGCTATAAAAAAAGGTACAGGCGAGTTGCCAGGTGTAACATATGAAGAGATTACCTATGAAGCGTATGGACCAAAAGGTATAGCAATATTAATAGAGGTTCTTACTGATAACAAAAACCGTACTACAGCAGAGATAAGAGCTATTTTTACCAAAAGAGGTGGCAGCATAGCAGGTCAGGGTAGTGTTCAGTGGATGTTTAATAAAAAAGGATTCATACTTGTTAAAAAAGAGAGCATAGGTGAAGATGAAATTATGGGTATTGCCTTAGAAGCCGGTGCTGAAGATATGAAACATGAAGGCGATATGTATGAGATAACCACCAGCGCTGTTGATTTTGAGAAAGTAAAGGCAGCATTTGAAGAAAAAAATATAAACATAGAATCCGCAGAAATAACAATGGTTCCAAGTAGCGCTATTAAGGTAGAAAGCGCGGATGCAAAGAGCGTCCTCTCGTTAGTGGATGCCCTGGAGGATCACGATGATGTTCAGAATGTTTATGCAAATTTTGATATACCGGATAATATTATAGAAGAGGCTAGTGGGCGAAGCGAGTAAATTTAATTATGCGTATACTTGGTATAGACCCAGGACTTAACATAACCGGATACGGCGTTATAAATCAAAATAAAGAAAAAATAGATGTTATAGAAGCAGGCGTAATAAGAACATCCAGTAAACAGGATTTAAAAACACGACTTAATATTATTTATTCACAGGTTTCAGATCTAATTAAAGAAACACATCCTGAAGCTTGTGTGCTTGAAAAATTATACTCGCATTATAAACACCCAATGACAGCCATCTTGATGGGGCATGCCAGAGGGATTATTGTTTTAGCTTCAGCAGTGTCAAAGCTTACACTGATTAATTACCCGGCTAAAACAGTAAAACGTGCAGTAACAGGCAATGGTAATGCTTCAAAGCAGCAGGTTCAGCAGGTTATAGAAGGTTGTTTAGGTTTAGGTAAATCAAGCGGTCCGTTAGACGTGACAGACGCTTTAGCTTTGTGTTTAACGCATATATACCATTCAGGGGGTTTAAATAAGTTATGATATCTAGAATCAGAGGAAAACTCATAAAAAAAAGTGGAAGCAGTTTGCTTATAGAAATAAACAACATGGGCTATGAAATACTAATTCCACTTACAGTGCTTAATGAAATAAAGGATAAAAATATAGGAGATGAGATAGAACTTGTAACTTTTCATTATCTTGCAAATGACCCTGCAAGAAGCACTCCAATGTTAATAGGTTTTGTAAATCAGATTGAGAAAGATTTTTTTCAAGAATTCATAACTGTCTCAGGTGTAGGCCCTAGGGCAGCTTTAAGGGCTTTAAGTGAGCCAATATCAACACTTATACAGGCTATAGAATGCGCAAATATATCCTATCTTAAGAGCCTCTCCGGTATAGGAGAACAAAGAGCAAAGCAGATAATAGCAAAACTTCAGGGCAAAGTTGGCAGATTTGGCCTTATAAAAGATGCATTTGAGCCTGATGAGGTAGCATTACGAAAAGATATAGAAGAAGAGGCAATAGAAGTTTTAAGCCAGCTTCAATATAAAAGAGGCGAAGCAGCGCAAATGGTAAAAAGAGCGCTCCAGCAAAATAAAAATATAAAAACAACAGAAATTTTACTAAACGAAGTATATAACCAGGGGAAGAAAGCAGGCGCAGTATGAAAAAAACCACATTTACCCCATTAGAAATTAAAAAATATAGCAGGAAAAAGAAATTTCTAACGGGGTTTACCTTAATTGAATTACTGATAGTAATAGTTATCATTGGTATTCTTGCTACAATATCATATCCGCAGTTTGAAGGTTTTCAGATAAGGGCAAAGTTGAAAGAAGTGCCGAATACAGTGCAAATTATCGCCGCCGCGGAGAAATATTATAAGTTTAAAACAGGTGATTGGTATGATGATTGGGCATTTTGGGAAGGCTATGCAGATGCAGAAAATGCATTACACATAAAACTTCCTTCGCGTAATAGCGAGAGCACTATGTGCCGATATCGTGTCTATTATCCTCCCACACATGGTTATGGGACAGGTGAGCAGGTAGTAATAGGTTTTACAAAAAACGAATACACCGCGCAAGGTGTAGGATATTATGTTTTAGATGATCCTCATGATCCTGATAATAACGATACATATCATATATTTCCTGATGCTGATAACGATTGGGCACCATATTTGAAATATTTAGAATAGTAGCTAGGAAAACTAGTGTCAGATCTTGACAGTAAATCTTAGAAAGTATGGCAATTTTATGAAAAACAAAATAGAAAAACCAAAAAGAGAAAAGATAATACTTCAAAACGAGGCAGAGGAAGATAAAATACTAAATTTGTCTCTGCGGCCTACTAAAGTATCTGAATTTGTGGGTCAGAAAAAAAGTATTGATAACCTACTCATTGCTTTAGAAGCTGCTAAGCAACGAAAAGAACCCACAGAGCATATGTTATTTTCAGGCCCGCCAGGTTTAGGCAAGACAACTCTTGCGCATATTGTAGCAGGTGAGATGGGTTCTAAGATAACAGCTACATCAGGCCCTGCAATAGAAAGAGCAGGTGATTTAATAGGCATACTTACTAATTTAGCAAAGGGAGATGTCCTGTTTATAGATGAAATACACCGCCTCTCAAAGATTGTTGAGGAATTTCTTTATCCTGCTATGGAAAATTTTCAAATAGATTTTATAATAGATAAAGGTCCCTATGCAAAAACCATCAAATTTAATTTAAAGCACTTTACATTAATAGGCGCAACCACGCGTTCAGGCCTGCTTACCGCGCCACTTCGTGGAAGGTTTGGAATGTTTTACCATCTGGATTTTTACCAGCCACAGGATTTGGTGAAGATTTTAAATCGCTCCAGCGAAATTTTAAATATTAAAATTGACAAAGAAGCAGCCCTTGAGATAGCAGGGCGCTCAAGAGGTACACCGCGCATTAGTAATCGTCTCCTGCGTCGTGTAAGAGATTTTGCGCAAGTAAAAAAAAGCGGGATAGTTACAAGAGAAATAGCAGATGAGGCCCTAACTTCTTTAGGCATTGATTCGCTGGGCTTAGATGCCATAGACAGAAAAGTCCTTAAGGCTATAATAGATTATTACCGTGGCGGGCCAGTGGGAATAGAATCATTAGCCGCGTCTTTGAATGAGGAAGTAGACACAATAGTTGATGTGGTAGAGCCGTTTTTGCTTAAAAACGGTTTCTTAGAACGTACTCCACGTGGCAGAAAAGTAACCAAGATAGCATATAATCATCTTAATGCAATAAAAGAGAAGCAAGGGGAGCTGTTTTAATAATTGAAAGTTCTCTTGCATATATGCTGTGGCCCTTGCGCGATTTATTGTGTAAATACCCTTCGAGAAAAAGGACATTCTGTAGAAGGGTTTTTTTATAATCCCAATATTCACCCTATGGCCGAATATGATAAAAGAAGAGAAAGCGTACTTGTCCTATCCGAGAAATTAAATCTGCCAATTCATTTTCATAGAGAATATAAATTTGAGGATTTTTTTAGAAAAGTAACGTTTCACGAAGAAGATAAAAGATGCTGGATATGCTGGCAGTTACGGCTAAAACATACTGCGGAATTTGCCTCACGCAATGGTTATGATGCTTTTACTACAACATTACTAATAAGCCCATATCAGGATCAGGATAAAATAAGAGACATAGCAGCTAAGTTAGCAGAAAAATACAAAGTAGACTTTTATTACGAAAATTTTAGAAAAGGCTTTAGGGAATCGCATACTTTATCAAGGCAGATGGGGCTTTATCATCAAAAATATTGTGGCTGCATTTACAGCGAAAGGGAGAGGAATGCAAAAAAGTGACAGCTTTGCATACTTGCCTTCACTTGTCGCTCGTTCAGGCACACGTGACCTTCACTTGCTGTGGCAAAAATTGCAAAGAATAACCGCGTTTGTTTTCGCAATTTTTGACAGTCGCTTCGGCAATGCATACAAAGCTGTCACTTTTTTACCTAAGAGATAGAAGATGAAAAAGTTTTTTATTATAATTATAATAATTTCTACCCTAGTTTTTATTCATACAAAACAGGCTGCTACTTTGTCTGTGGCAGTGCCGGATAAGATAAGGGTAGCTTTAGTTGAGGATGCACAAGTAATAGAATTGGCAATAAAAGGCCCATATAAAATAACCACTATTGAAACAGGTGAGGTGCTTAAACAGGGCGATGTATTATGGCAAGGTAAATTTTCCGCCATTGATAATGGGATACATCTAAAGACATACAAAGATGAGGATTTTAAGATATATGGTTTAAACATTATACCAGAAAATCAGCCTTCTATTTATGTTGGGAAAAATTTATATAGGGGGCAGCTGCAGATAATAAAAACAAAAAATGGCATGCTCTCAGCTGTAAACATATTAAACATAGAAGATTATATTAAAGGTGTTCTTTATCATGAAATATCGCAGCGTTGGCCAATAGAAGCTATAAAGGCACAGGCAGTAGCCTCAAGGACATTTGCTATTTATCAGGCTCAACAACGATTTGACAAAGACTATTACCTTAGCGCAGATGTACGTTCGCAGGTCTATAAAGGGGTATTTGCTGAAAAGTACAGAACTAATGAAGCGATTAAGGCAACTGCTGGTGAAATTTTAATGTACAAAAATAAGGTTTTGCCGGCGTTTTTTCATTCAGTTTGTGGAGGCCAAAGGGAGAAAGCATCTAACTTGTGGAAGGTTTCATTAAAACCTCTTAACGGGGGCAAGTGTCACTTTTGCAAGAATGCCCCGTTGTTTTATTGGGAAGAGTCAATTCTGCTGGATAAAATTGAGAAAAGCATGACTAAAGCAAAGGGCGCAATGGGAGAAATAAAATCTATTAAAATATTATCTAGAAATAGTTCAGGCAGAGTAAAGACATTAAGAATTAGCGGAAACAAGATACTGAATGTAAGCGGCAAAGAATTTCGTCATATATTAGGCGCGAAGGTTCTAAAGAGTACAAACTTTAGCGTTACAATCAAAGGCAACAGAGCATATTTCAAGGGTTATGGCTGGGGCCATGGTGTGGGCATGTGCCAGTGGGGTGCTTTTGCTATGGCAAAGAAACGGTATGATTACAAACAGATACTGGAACATTATTATCCTGGAGCAGGAGTTGTTAAATTAAAAAATGAAACTTACTGATTTTGATTATACATTACCGCAAAATTTAATTGCGCAATATCCTACAGAAAAAAGGGATACTTCGCGAATGCTCATCCTGAATAAGCGCACAGGCGCTATCAAGCATAAGCTTTTCTATAATCTTCCGGATTATTTAAATAAAAATGATATGGTGGTTTTAAACGATACTAAAGTATTCAAAGCGAGGTTACTTGGCAAAAGAAAGGCTTATATAGGAAAAATAGATCTGTTAGTATTAAGAGAACACCAGCCCTACATTTTTGAATGCTTGGTGAAACCTGCAAAGAAACTACAAATAGGAACTGAGCTTGAATTTGAAAACAATAAATTAAAGGCCCAGGTGGTAGATATAAAAGGCGGTATGCGTTTTATTAGATTTAGTAATAGAGACTTATTATATTTTAATAAAATAGGGCTTATGCCCTTGCCTCCTTATATAAAAAGAAACCCAAATCCAGAAGATGACAAAAGATATCAAACTATTTATGCTAAAAAATTAGGAGCAGTTGCAGCGCCAACAGCAGGCTTGCATTTTACGGATTCTGTTATAGAAACAATTAGAGGCAAGAAGGCAAATATAACATATATTACCCTACATGTAGGTTATGGTACCTTTAGGCCTGTAAAATGTGACAATATTCTTGAGCATAAAATGCATTCAGAACGTTTTGAAATTTCAAAAAAATCAGCTGACTTAATAAACAAGACAAAGCGCGATAAAGGCAAAATCCTGGCTGTGGGTACTACTACCTGTCGCACCCTCGAATTCGCTACCAGCAAAAACAACAACAATGGACAATGGACTATAAACGATGAAGGAAACGGCGAGACAGATCTTTTTATCTATCCAGGCTATAAATTTAAAATGACAGATATGCTTTTAACGAATTTTCACTTACCAAAAACAACACTACTTATGCTTGTATGTGCATTTGCTGGATATGGCAACACAATGAAGGCATATAGAGAAGCAGTAGAAAAGAAATATAGGTTTTACAGTTATGGGGATTGTATGTTGATAATATAGAGACGGTTACAAACCCAAAGAGGAAAGTGTACCCATTCCAAGAAGAAATTTTTAGGGTGGTACATTTTCCCCTTTGGGTTTGTAACCGTCTCTAGACTTAGGCCAAATGTTTACTCTAATTAAAAAAGATAAAACTACAAAAGCGCGGGTTGGAAAAATCAAGACCAGCCATGGCGAAATTGATACACCCAATTTTGCTCCCGTAGGAACTGTTGGGGCTGTAAAAACACTTGCCAGTTCTGAAGTTAAGCAAGCAGGGGCACAGTTTATTCTTTCCAATGCCTATCATCTGCACTTAAGGCCTGGAGCAGATATAATAAAACAGGCAGGCGGATTGCACAAATTTATGAATTGGCCAGGTCCAATTTTAACTGATAGCGGAGGGTATCAGGTGTTTTCCCTTGCGCCGTTAAGAAAAATAAAACCAGACGGCGTCGAATTTCAATCGCACATAGATGGTTCAAGACATTTTTTTACACCTGAATATGTTGTAGAATTTCAAATGATATTAGGTAGTGACATAATGATGGTTTTAGATGAATGCGTGCATTATCCTGCTGCCAAAGATTATACCGAGGGGTCTCTTAAGCTTACTATCGACTGGGCCAAAAGAAGCAAAAAATTCTACGAACAACGAACAATAAACAATGAACAACAATTATATGGTATTGTCCAAGGCGGCACATATCCAGATTTAAGAAAACAGGCAGTTGAGCAGTTACTGGATATAGGCTTTGATGGTTATGCAATAGGCGGCTTAAGCGTAGGAGAACCACGGGATCTTATGTATGAGATGATAAATACAACTGTCCCGCTTCTGCCGGAAGATAAAACCCGCTACCTTATGGGTATAGGTATGCCACAGGATATATTTGAAGCCATAGAGAATGGTATAGATATATTTGATTGTGTTGTGCCTACGCGAAATGGAAGAAATGGTACTGCGTTTACATTTGAAGGCAAGATTGTAATAAGAAACGCAGCCTATTCAAAAGATTTTAGGCCAGTGGATGCGCATTGTGATTGTTTTTGTTGTAAAAATTATACACGTGCGTACTTAAGGCATCTATTTAGTATAGATGAAATACTAGCATTAAGACTATTATCATTGCATAATATACACTTTTATGCTAAACTTATGGGAAATATTCGAGAAGCAATTTCTAAAGGTAAGTTTTTAGAAATTAAAAAGGAGGTATGTTCATGTTACTGTTAAGCATAGCATATGCAATGGGACAAGCACCACAGGCTGCACCTGGAGCAGCACCAAATCCAATTTTTAGCCTTTTGCCAATTCTATTCATATTCGGCATATTTTATTTTTTGCTTATAAGGCCTCAGCAGAAGAAGCAAAAGGACTTATTGCAAATGATAAAGGCGCTTAAAAAGAACGATGAGATAATTACTACAGGTGGCATACATGGCACAATCGTAAATGTAAAAGAGACCACTGTTGTGGTTAGAGTAGATGATAATGTAAAACTGGAAATATCAAAGTCCGCAGTTGCAGGACCAAAGAGGAAATCTCAAGGAGAATAGTAGATGCATAAAAATCTAAAATGGAAAGTCTTACTTATAGTAATAGTTATTGGACTATCTTTGTGGAGTTTGTATCCACCTTTTAGTGTAAAGGATGAAGCAGGTAATAGCATAAGGGAGGGAAAGATAAATTTAGGGCTTGACCTTCAAGGTGGTATGCATCTTGTGCTTAAGGTTGACACAACAGGATTATCCGCAGAACAAGCAAAAGCTGCCCCGGATGTGGCATTAGAAATAATACGTAACCGCATAGACCAACTTGGTGTTAAAGAAGTTGCTATACATAAGCAGGGTATAGATGAAATGGTGGTTCAGCTGCCAGGCGTTACCGATCGTGATAGGGCTGTAGAATTAATAGGGCAAACCGCGCTTTTAGAATTTAAATTAGTATCGTCAGACCCAGATAAAATAAAGAGTGCCTTAGAAGGCAATATCCCCCAAGGTTATGAATTAAAAGATGATGAGAGAGATACACCTATTCTGCTTGAAGATACTGCTGAGATTACAGGAGCTGACTTAAAGAGTGCTACAGTTAAATTCCAGCAGACACAGTTTAATCAACCAACAGTAGGCATTGCATTTAACAAGGAGGGAGCAAGGAAATTTGCCCGCCTTACCAGGGATAATGTAGGCCGGAGATTGGCTATAGTGCTTGATGGTGTTGTTAAATCCGCGCCTAATATAAAAGAGGAGATACCTTCAGGTGAAGCAGTGATTGAGGGGAGATTTAGTCCTGATGAGGCAAACGACTTAGCTATTGTCCTAAGCGCTGGTGCGCTTCCTGCCCCTGTTTATATTGAAGAAGAAAGAACAGTCGGGCCATTATTAGGGCGCGATTCAGTTAATGCAGGCCTTAAGGCTATTTTAATAGGATTTATTTTAGTTATTGTTTTCATGCTTATTTACTACCTACTCTCGGGTGTAGTAGCAAATATTGCCCTTTTATCGAATATAATAATTATTGCCGGAATTATGGGTTATTTTAATTTTACCCTAACCTTACCTGGTATAGCAGGTTTAATACTTACCATAGGTATGGCTGTGGATGCCAACGTTTTGATATACGAAAGAATTAGAGAGGAGATTTCAACAGGCAAGACAATACGAAGCGCTATTTCAATAGGATATGCTAAGGCTTTCAGCGCTATAGTAGATTCAAATATAACCACGTTAATAGCAGCAGTAATGCTGTTTCAATTTGGTACAGGTCCCATACGTGGATTTGCTATGATACTTACAATAGGTATCTTGTCTAGTTTATTTACTTCGCTTGTTGTCACACGTACCATATTTAACTTATTAAGTCTTTCGCCTAAATTTAACAAATTGCGTATGTTTAATTTAATAGGCGCAGTACATATAAATTTCGTAGGCAAAAGAAGGATTTGTTATATATTGTCTATTTTAGTTATAGCCGGTGGTATGGTAATTTTTGCCGGACGAGGAGGAAAAAACTTCGGCGTAGATTTTACAGGCGGTACATTACAGCAGTTTAAGTTTCAGAGGCCAATTAATATTGCCCTGGTGCGTGAGTCACTGGCAAAAGTAGGCCTTGGGAAAGCATCTATACAGCAATTTTCAGATAAGCAGGGTGTGTTAATAAGAACCTATAGTGATACATACGATACAATAAAAACAGCCTTAAAAGAAGATTTCCAAGACAATAAGGCAGAAATGATGCGCATAGAAAAAGTAGGCCCTTCAGTTGGGGCGCTTTTAAGGAAAAACGCAACAAAGGCATTGCTCTTAGGTTTAGCTGGTATTCTAATCTATATTGGCATAAGATTTAAGCACTGGGAATACGGCTTAGCTGGTGTAATAGCGCTATTCCATGATATATTAATTACTATAGGTGCAATGGCAATAACAGGAAAGGAGTTTGACCTGACCATTGTCGCGGCGCTTTTAACTATTGCTGGTTATTCTATTAATGATACAGTAGTCATCTATGACAGAATAAGAGAAAATACTCGGCTTTTGCGCAAAATGAACTTTATAGAGTTAATAAATGTCAGTATAAACCAGACCCTGGGAAGAACCGTCCTTACAACGGTTACTACATTATTTACTGCCTTTGCACTGTTCTTTTTTGGTGGTGAAGTGTTGCACAATTTTGCATTCTGTCTCATAGTTGGTTTTGTATCAGGAATATATTCGACCATATTTATTGCCAGCCCGCTGCTTATAATGTGGCAGCGAAAAAGGAGATAGTGTAGGGGTTCGATTTATCGAACCCTTTTTATGGGCGCCATAAATGTCGCCCCTACAATAAATCAAACTCCTACAATGAATAATTCCAATGAAGAATAATAAATTCACAAGAATAAGAAACATACTTATTGCGGTGCTGGTGTTTAACTGGCTTGTGGCTTTTGCCAAGATTATATATGGTAATATGAGCCATTGTTATTCTATGATGAGTGATGGGTTTCACTCATTCTCCGATGGAGCATCAAACATAGTAGGTATTATAGCAGTGTTGATTGCTGCCCGGCCAGCTGATAAAGATCATCCATATGGCCACAGAAAATATGAGACTTTTGCATCGGTTGCCATATCTGTGCTACTTTTTGTAATATCTTTTAATTTGATTAGAGGTGCCATAGCGCGATTTATGAATCCCGTTGTTCCTGAAGTTGATTTTTTTAGTTTTTCTGTAATGTTGTTTACTATTCTTGTTAATGTGGCTATTTTCTTCTATGAACGTAAAAAATCCAAGGAATTGCAGAGCGATATACTGTTTGCCGACTCAGAACACACACGAAGTGATATCTTTGTTTCTGCGTCAGTTATTTTTACACTGCTGGCAATAAAAGCGGGTTTTCCAATGGTAGATACTATTGTTGCGGTGGTTATATCAATCTTTATAGCCCTTTCGGCAGTCAATATATTAAGAGCAGCTTCTCGCGTACTTTGTGATAAGGCGGCTGTTGTATCTGATAAGATAAAAAGTATTGTTATACAGATAGAAGGTGTCCAGGGATGCCACAGGATAAGAACCAGAGGAAGAAGCGATGATATATATATTGATATGCATGTTTTAGTAGATCCCTCCATGAGCGTTGGCAATGCACACAATATAAGTGAAAAAATAGAGAACAAGATTAAAAAAAATATTAATGGTGTCACTGATGTTGTTGTCCACATAGAGCCTAAAGAATAATGATAAAGAAATGGATTATTAAAAAACCTGATCTTCAAGCTCAAAAGAGTTTAGCAGATGAGCTTTCTATCTCTCTGATCACAGCACAGATTTTGGCAAATAGAGGCATAGATACTTTTGCTAAGGCCCATGAATTTTTAAAACCTGGCATACTTGGCTTAAAAGATCCATTTTTAATGAAGGGTATGCACAAGTCAGTATCCCGCATAAAAGATGCTATTGATAAGGCCCAAGTAATAATGATTCATGGGGATTATGATGTGGATGGGATTTGCGCAACAGCATTGCTTGAGATTGCTCTTAAGAAAATGGGAGCAGATGTTCTTCACTATATACCTGTTAGAGAACAAGAGGGCTATGGGATTAATGAAAATGCGATTAAATTTGCAAAAGAAAATAAAGTAAAATTATTTATAAGCGTAGATTGTGGTATAACAGCCTTAAAACAAACGAAGGCGCTGCAAGGTGCAGGCATAGATGTTATAGTAACAGATCACCACCAACCAAAGAGTGAACTCCCTCAAGCTTTTAGCATATTAAACCCCCTGCAAAAGGGATGCGAATATCCTTTTAAAGATTTAGCAGGCGTTGGGGTGGTTTTCAAATTAGTTTCTGCCCTTTATGGTGTTGATTCTGATTATATTTATCAACATCTGGATCTCGTATGTTTGGGTACTGTTTCGGATGTAGTTTCTCTTACAGGTGAAAATAGAATACTGGTAAAAAACGGACTGGAGCAGTTAACTAACAGCAAAAAAAAAGGATTACAAGCTCTTGTTTCAGTAGCCAAGCTAAGCGGGAAAGACATGACCTCTCACTATGTGGGGTATATCCTTGGCCCGCGCATAAACGCAGCTGGAAGGTTGCACTCAGCAGATGTGGCCTTAAACTTAATACTTACAGATGATATGCAGCAGGCACATTTGCTTGCAGGGCAACTCGATACAGAAAACCGCAATAGACAAAAGCTGGAGCAGAAGACATTAACACAAGCATTATCGAAATTAGAAAAATATACAAACTTTAAGCAGGATAAGGTCATAGTGTTACAAGATAATGACTGGCATCAGGGAGTTATAGGTATAGTAGCCTCAAGGCTTGTAGATAGGTTCCATAGGCCTGCGTTGGTTATGACAAGCAAGGGTGAACTTGTAAAAGGCTCTGGCAGGTCGATAAAGAATTTCCATCTTGTTGAAGCATTAGGTGAGTGTGAACATCTCCTGGAGAGTTTTGGCGGGCATCGTTATGCAGCAGGTTTAAGCTTACACAAGAACCATTTAGAGGATTTTAGAAATCTTATAAATCAAATAGCACAGGATCGTCTTAGCGCAGAGGATTTTATACCAACCCTTAAAGTAGATATGGAAATTAGTTTAAGCGATTTATCTGAGAAACTATTTGCTGAGATGGATGAATTAGCACCATTTGGAATGGGCAATCCTCGTCCGGTTTTTGTAACCAGAAACATTAAAGTTAAAAATTCTCCGCAAATAGTGGGCAGAGACACAGTAAAGATGTGGGTTACAGATGGCAATAAGGTTTGTGAGGCCATAGGTTTTAGAATGGCTGATAACCTCCCATCCGATATTACGGGTGAAGATATTGAGTTAGCCTATACGTGTAGTTTGAATACATATAAAGGAGTAACATCAATTAAAATGCAGCTGAAGGATATGCGAGTATGTGCAGAAAGAATAGGGGTATAAATAATGTTTGAGAAATTTGCTGAAGAAATGTTTTTTGGAAACCGCATTCTGGATTATATAATAGCAGTTTCGATGTTTTTAGCAGCTTTTGTATTTATTAAGATATTCCAGAGTATCTTGCTGAAACGATTAAAAAAATTAGCAGAGAAAACTGCTACAACATTGGATGATTTTCTTGTTCGTATTGTACAAAGTATATTATTACCCTTAGCTTATTTTGGTGTTTTCTATATTTGCGCAAATACATTAACCTTAGGCGAGGGAGTTGCAAGAGCTATTAATATTGCAGGAATAGCTGTCCTTACTTTATTTGCAGCGCGCTTAGCTACATCTCTTCTAAGTTATACTTTTAATGCTTATTGGACGAGCAGAGGCAAGGATATGGTCCTAGAGCGCAGCTTGCAGGGAATTTTAAAGATAACAAAATTAATTATATGGGGCATAGCTATTGTTTTTTTCTTAGACAACATGGGATTTAAAATATCAGCTGTTATTGCAGGTTTAGGTATTGGCGGTGTGGCTATAGCTTTGGCAGCTCAGGCAGTTTTAGGAGATCTATTTAGTTATTTTGCCATAATATTTGATCGTCCGTTTGAGGCTGGAGACTTTATTATAATAGGAGAATATTTAGGAACTATTGAACACATAGGAATCAAAACAACACGTATACGCAGCCTTGGCGGAGAACAATTAGTTTTTTCCAATACTGATCTTACAAATTCTCGGGTGCGTAATTATAAAAGAATGCAGAAAAGAAGAGTAC